>Ga0214917_10007353_pt1 | contig 11168 bp, 12 predicted proteins | sample LL_1208_BB_MetaG_FD_177983 | JGI IMG/M metagenome (GOLD analysis project Ga0214917, IMG submission 177983) | Freshwater microbial communities from Lake Lanier, Atlanta, Georgia, United States - LL_1208_BB | ecosystem: Environmental > Aquatic > Freshwater > Lake | place: USA: Georgia | collected...
CTTCTGGGTGTCCAGGAAGCTCTCGGCGGTGATGAAGGTCACGGCACTGATCGAGCCGTAGGTGGCGGCGATGGCGGCGGCGTTGAAGCCATCGAGCTTCAGGCGCAGCACCGCAAAACTCACCAGTGGCACCGCCAGCGACATCCCCACCGCCGCGGCGATGGTGGGCAGCACCGGGCCGCTGATGCCGCTGTGGTGCAGCTCCAGGCCGCCCTTGAAGCCGATCGCCAGCAGCAGGTAGAGCGAAAACAATTTCGGCAGCGGCGCCGGGATCTCCAGATCCGAGCGCACCAGCACCGCAATCACCCCCAGGAAAAAGAACAGAACCGGTGGGGTGAGCAGGTTCTGCAGAACCAAACTGGTGTCCATTCCCGGTGGGGGCTGTTCCGCGATTGCAAGCTAGGCCTGCGCTGCCGATCTGTTGCCGGCTGCACACATCTCGGCGCACACCCTTGCCGACCCGGGGCGTGCTCCCTACGGTTTTTCGCGAGGCAGGAGCCCCTGGACTTGTTCGGGGGGTGGAATGTTCAACCCAACCTGCCTCACACCCTTGGCGGTCGCCCCAACCGGCACAATGGTGCCCCTGCGGCGGAGGCGGTCCGGATGCACCACCGGTTCAGCCCTGCCGGCACGTCTGTGTTGGTGATTGCCAGCGGCAACGCCCACAAGGTGGCGGAGATCACGGCGATGCTCGATGCCGTGCGCCTGGAGGTGCGCCGCCAGCCGGAGGGGCTGGAGATCGAGGAAACCGGCAGCACCTACCTGGAGAACGCCCGCCTCAAGGCCACCGCGGTGGCCCGCCTCACCGGCCACTGGGCCCTGGCGGACGATTCGGGCCTGGAGGTCGATGCCCTGGGCGGTGAGCCGGGTCTCTACTCGGCCCGCTACGCCGCCACCGATCCGGAGCGGATGGCGCGGTTGCTGCGGGAGTTGGGGGAGAGCCCCTACCGCAGCGCCAGCTTCAACAGCGCCATGGTGCTGGCCAACCCCGAGGGGGAGCCGGTGCTGGAGGCCCAGGGCATCTGCCGCGGTGAGATCCTGCGGGCCCCCGAGGGGGAAGGCGGTGGCTACGACCCGCTGTTCTGGGTGCGCGAAGCGGGCATGACCTACGCCCAGATGCCGCCGCACCTGCGCCACAAGTTGGGCTCCCGCGGCAAGGCGGCCCGGGCCCTGGCGCCGGAACTCAAGCGTTTGCTCAGGATCGAGCGCGCCGGTTGATCTGCTCCACCGAGCGCATGGCGGCGGCGGCGGCCTCCTCCACATCCCCCTCCCAGCCCGCCAGGGTGAGGCGGCCGAAGGCTCCCACCGCTTTCACATCCACCACGGTGATGTTGCTGGATTTCTCGGCCTCGTTGGCCGCCAGCAGCACGTAGCCGGCGGGCTCGGTTTCGAGGATGAACATGCTCATCCCCGACTGAATCATCGAGCCGCGCCGGTTTTGGCGGTTGATCAGCACCGCGTGGTCGGGGGTGATGGCGCGGATGATCTCCGTCCAGGTGACGCTGCAGCGGGTGCGCTGCTCCACGCGGCTGCCGATCGCCTCCAGCACCACATCACCGGAGTGGAGCACGTTGCTCTGGTCGCGGTGGTAGAGCGCAAAGGAGCCAAAGGCCCGCTCCACCACCATCTGGCCGAGGCGCACGGTGCTGGCCTTGAGTGAGATGTCGGTGACGCGGTGCACCGCCATGCCGGGGGACACCTCCAGCCACAGGCAGGCGTCTCCCGGGATCGGCAGGAAGCCCTGGCTCACGGTGCCCATGTAGGCCGCCAGCTGGGGCTGCAGGGAATCGAGAAACACGTAGGTGCGCAGCTCGATCGATTCCACCGCGCTGGCCTGGCTCACCAGCCGGGCCTCGCTGTCGGTGGTGATCACACAGCTGGCCGCCGAGGGATGCAGATCATCCAGGGGCGTGCCACTGGCGCTGAACCCCAGGTCGGTGCCCGTGATCTGCACCGCTGCGGTGCGTCGCCTGGGGGTGCTTGCGGGCAATGAAACGAAGCGCTCCAGGGGACCGATCGGCTGCGGGGCACGCACACCGGTTGGAGCGCGGCGATCTTACCGCCTTGCTCCGGGGAGCCCGCCGCGGGCGACAGGTTTGGCCGGGCTCCGAACTGGTTGCGGCGCAGTCGAAGGGCCGGTACGGTCCGGCCATCCTCCGCAGCACCGCCCGTGGCCACCAAGCGCAGCGCTTCCACCGCTTCTTCGGCTTCCACCAAAGCCGCCGCCAGCGCTGCCGACGGGGCCAACCTCAAGCCTGAACAGGCCCTGGCCCTGGTGGGCATGGGCCTGATGCAGAAGATGGCCGCCAACGGCGAATTGCCTTGGATGTGGAGCGAGGCGGAGGACGGCGGCAGCTGCGATGTGGCCGCCCTGCGCCAGCGCCTCGAGCTCACCCAACTGGCCCTGAGCACCGGTGCGCCGCTGAGCACCGCTGAGGTGACCTACTTAATGGGTGCCCGCCCCGGTGCCGCCCGGGTGGAGCGGGGTGGCCTGCGGGCCCGCCGCGTCAACCGCAATGTCTGGAAGCTGTCTCGCGCTGACGGCGGCGGTGAGCGCACCGGCGAGGTGAGCAGCTTCGGCAGCTTCAACGACGGCCGCCGCCGCTTCGGCTGAGCTGCATCGGCGGAGCTGCATCGGCCTAGGGCAGCTCACCCCCGAGGCTGATTTCCCGATCCCAGGCGGAGATCAGCTGATCCCGCAGCCAGCTCGCCTGGGTGAGGGCGGCATCCAGCCCACCCCACCAGTTGATCAACGCCACCGGGATCGGCATGGCGTTGCACTCCAGTTCAAACGACTGGATCTGGTCGTCGCCGTCGGCGAGCACGGTGATCGTGAATTCGAGCAACCCCTGCTGCCAGGGGTGCAGGGTCACGGTGGTCACCTGGTCGGGGTCACCGTTGCCCAGGTCGATCGACCACCAGGGGCCCACCGGGGCTGGCCGCAAGGCCCCCCGCTGCAGATCTCGCTTGGGCCAGCCGCGTTGCACCAGCTGCTGGAGCAGAGCGTTGAGGGTGGAGCGCACGGAACCTCCCCCGCTGCGACACCCCTGTCATGGCACCGGTGCGGTGCGGACAGCAACGTTTTGGCGTGCCATGGTGAGGTTTGGCTCCCCCAAGGCCACCTTGAAAACCATCCTGCAGCGGCTGCTGGGCATGCCGCTGGCGCGCCGCCAGGCCGACAACGAGAAGCTCGGCAGCTACGCGGCGCTGCCGATCCTGAGCTCCGATGCCCTCTCCTCGGTGGCCTACGCCACGGAGGCCTCGCTGGGGGTGTTGATCCTCGCGGGCAGCCGGGCCCTGGAGCTGTCGTTGCCGATCACGGTGGCCATCGTGCTGCTGATCGCGATCGTGGTGCTGTCGTACCGGCAGACCATCACGGCTTACCCCCAGGGGGGCGGCTCCTATGTGGTGGCACGGGAAAACCTGGGCACGCTCCCCAGCCTGGTGGCGGCCGCCTCGCTGCTGGTGGATTACATCCTCACGGCGGCGGTGAGCCTGATGGCCGGCACCCAGGCCCTCTCCTCGCTGTTTCCCGCGGTGTTGCCCTACGAAACCAGCCTGGCGCTGCTGCTGCTGGTGGTGGTGACCTGGGTGAACCTGCGGGGCGTGCGGGAGGCGGGGCGTGCCTTCGCCATCCCCACCTATGCCTTCGTGGTGATGCTGGCGTTGCTGGCCCTGTTTGGCCTGCACGACATCGTGACGGCCCATGGCCTGCGGCCTGACCCGCCGCCGCCGGTGCGGGCCCTGGAGCCGCTGGGGTTGTTTCTGATCCTGCGGGCGTTCAGCTCCGGCTGCTCGGCGATGACGGGCATCGAAGCGATCTCCAATGGCGTGAAGGTGTTCCGGGAACCCTCCGCCCAGCGGGCCCGCCACACCCTGCTGGTGATGGGCCTGATGCTGGCGCTGATGTTCCTCACCGTCAGCGGTTTGGGCTTTCTCTATGGGGTGGCCCCCGAGGCCGACCGCACCGTGCTGGCCCAGATCGGCATGCGCCTGTTCGGCGCCAGCAGCCCGCTGTTCTGGGCCCTGCAGATCAGCACCCTGTTGATCCTGGCCCTGGCGGCCAACACCGCCTTCGCCGATTTCCCCCGCCTGGCGGCCCTGTTGGCGGAAGACCGGTTTCTGCCACGCCAGATGGCCTGGATCGGCGATCGGCTCGTGTTTCAGAACGGCATCTTGGTGCTGGCGATCGCGGCCGGTGTGGTGATCCTGATCGCCCAGGGCGACACCACCGTGGCGGTGAACCTCTACGCCCTGGGGGTGTTCAGCGCCTTCACCCTCTCCCAGGCGGGGATGGTGGTGCATTGGTGGCGGCTGCGCGGCGGTGGCTGGCAGGGGCGGATGCTGATGAACGCCCTCGGCGCCTGCACCACCAGCCTGGTGTTGGTGGTGATTGTGGTGAGCAAGTTCGAGGAGGGGGCCTGGACCGTGGTGATCGCGATTCCGCTGCTGGTGTGGATGCTGGCGCGGGTGCGCCGCCGCTACCGCCGGGTCTACGAGGCGATCAACCTGCAACCGGGCGATCCCCTTGAGGTGGGCCTGCCCCAACGGGCGGAACTCCTCGGCCACCAGAGCATCGTGTGGATGCCCGGCTGGAGCCGTCCCACCCTGGAGGCCCTGCGGTACGCCTGCAGCGTCTCGGACCGGGTGGTGGCCGTGCGGGTGTGTTTTGAGCAGGAGGATCGCGAGGCCATCCGCAGCCAGTGGAGGCGCAGTGTGGGCGATGCACCGGGGCTGGAGCTGAAGCTGCTGAACAGCCCCTACGCCTCGATGATCGATCCGTTTGTGGACTTCGTGGATGCGGAGGAAAAGGCCCACCCCGACACGCGATTCACAATCGTGATGCCGATGGCGATTCCCCGCTACCGCTTTGATGAGCTGTTGCTGAACCAGCGCGGGCTGAACATGCGCCGCGCCCTCGATGCCCACCGCAACCGGGTGTTCACGCTGGTGCGCTACTACCTGCCGGTGTAGGGCTGGCCGCCGCGATCGGCATCGCATCGGGGCATCCCCCCCAATCGCCAGGCCGGGATCTCTAACTTTCCCGGACCATTTGTGCACGTCCCTTGTCCTGGATTGGAACGGCCTGGCTGGTGCCCCTCTATCCCCTGGTGGGATCGGCCTTCAGCCTGCTGTGGTCGCCGGGGTTGATCAAACGCAGCGGCCCCCGGCCGGCGGGCTACATCAATCTGCTGATGGTGGCGGTGGCCTTCACCCACAGCCTGCTGGCCCTGATCAGCCTGCACAACAACTCCGCCGCCGGGGCTTCGGCGATCTACGCCCCGCCCAGCTTCGGCTGGACCTGGATCAACACCGCCGGCCTGCGCATCGGCTTTGACGGCCTGGTGAGCGAGCCGGCCCTGATCGCCATGACGGTGATCACCGGCCTGCACGTGCTGGTGCAGATCTATTCGATTGGCTACCTGGAGATGGACTGGGGCTGGCCCCGCTTCTTCGGCGGCCTCAGCTTTTTCGAAGCGGGCCTTTGCGCGCTGGTGCTCACCGATTCGGTGTTCTTCAGCTACGTGCTGCTGGAGCTGCTCACGGTGGGCACCTACGTGATCGTGGGCACCTGGTACAACCAATCGCTGGTGGTGAAGGGGGCCCGTGACGCCTTCCTCACCAAGCGCATCGGCGACATCGTGCTGCTGGCCGGGGTGATCGCCCTGCTGCCGCTCACCGGCACCTGGAATTTCCATGGCCTGCAGGGCTGGGCGGCCGACCTCACCAACAACGGCCAGCCGTTGCCCGCCGGCTTCCAGCTGATCCTGCTGGCCCTGATCGCCGGCCCCATGGGCAAGTGCGCCCAGATCCCGCTGCACCTGTGGCTGGATGAGGCGATGGAGAGCCCGCTGCCCTCCACGGTGCTGCGCAATTCGGTGGTGGTGCTTGGCGGTGCCTGGGTGCTGCTGCGGCTCGAACCGCTGATCGCCCTGAGCCCCCTGGTGCAGGGGGTGCTGGTGGTGGTGGGCGGCACCACGGCCCTGGTGGCGGCCCTGATCGCCCTGGGGCAGATCGATGTGAAGCGGGCCATGAGCTTCCTGGTGAGCAGCTGGCTGGGGCTGCTGTTTGTGGCGGTGGGTCTGGGGGGCATCGATGTGGCCGACCACCTGCTGCTGGTGTATCCGCTGCCGATGGCCGTGATGCTGATGGCGGTGGGCGCCATCGTGATCAGCAACGTCACCCAGGACCTCACCCAACTGGGGGGCCTGTGGAGCCGCCGGCCGCTGATCGGCATGGCCTTCCTGGCGGGGGCCTTTGGCCTGATGGCCCTGCCCCCCTTCGGTGGCTTCGCCGCCCTGCGGGAACTGCTGGAGCTGGCCATGGCCAGCAAGGCCCCCGTGCTGATCGCCGGGCTGGTGCTGGTCACCAACACCCTGCTCTGCGCCTCGATGATGCGGGTGTTCGGCCTGATCTGGGGCGGCGTGCCCAAGCCGTTCACGGTGCGCACGCCCGAGGTGCTCTGGCTGATGGTGTTGCCCACCCTGCTGTTGATGGGCTTGGTGCTGCACATTCCGCAGCTGCTGGTGCACCTGGGGGTGTATCAGCTCAGCCCGCTGCCGGGCTGGGGCCCGCTGGGGTGGCCCCTGGTGGTCTCCACCCTGCTGGGGGCGGGCAGTTCGCTGTGGTTTTACCTGCGGCCCCACCCCCTGGCGGAGCTGCCCGCCGGCCTCGGGGGCATCCAGCACTGGCTGGCCGAAGACATGCACACCGAGGCCTTCTACCACCGCACCGTGGTGGCCTTCGTGGTGGGGTTGGCCCGCTTCAGCGCCTGGAGCGATAGGGCCCTGGTGGATGGCTTCAGCAGCGGCACCGGTGGAGCCGCCATGGCCGGTGCCCGCCAGCTGAGCCTCACCACCAGCGGCAATTCCCAGGCTTACGCCCTCTCGCTGGTGCTGGGGGTGTTGGTGATGGCCGCCTGGCTGTTGGCCCGTTGATCCGGAGGACCCCATGACCCTGCTGTTGCTGTTGCTGATTCCTCTGCTTGCCGCCTGCGGGCTGCAGCTGCTGCCGGTGGCGAGCCCCTGGGTGCGCCGCACGGCCCAGGCCGCCGCCCTGGCCCAACTGGCCACCGGTTTGCTGGCCTGGCGCCAGCCCCCCGCCGATCTCTCGCTCAGCTGGTTGCCCAAGCTGGGGCTGCGGCTGGATCTGGGGATCGATGGCCTCAGCCTGCCGTTGGTGTTGCTGGCGGCGTTGATCACCGCCATGGCGGTGTTGGCCACACCGCTGCAACAGGTCCGCCCGCGCTTGTTTTACGGCCTGCTGTTGGCCACCAACCTGGGCCTGATGGGCTCGTTTCTGGCCCGCAACGCCCTGTTGTTTGTGCTGGCCTACGAGCTGATCTTGATCCCCACCACCCTGCTGGTGGCGATCTGGGGCGGTGAGCGCCGCGCCGGGGCCGCGATCCGGTTTCTGATTTATGGCGCCGTGTCGGGCATCGCCCTGCTCAGCGCCGTGCTGGCCTTCGGCTGGCTCAACCCCGGCGGCGTCGACTTCAGCTTCGCCGCCCTGGCCCACCACGCCCTGCCGCCGGACCAGCAGCGCATCCTGCTGGCGCTGGTGCTGCTGGCCTTTGGCCTCAAGCTGCCGGTGGTGCCGTTGCATGGCTGGCAGCCGCTCACCTACAGCCAGGCCCCCACGCCCGTGGCGATGCTGCTCAGTGGTGCGGTGTCGAAGCTGGGGGCCTACGGCCTGCTGCGCTTCGGCATTGGTTTTTTGCCCGACGCCTGGAGCGATTGGTCGCCCTGGATTGCCGCCATCGGTGCGGTGAGCGCCATCTACGGCGCCCTCAACGCCATCGCCCAGCTCGACATGCGCCGTCTGGTGGCCTACAGCTCCCTGGGGCACATGGGCTTTCTGCTGCTGGCCCTGGCGGCGGCCACACCCCTGAGCCTGCAGGGGGTGATGGCCCAGATCCTGGCCCACGGCCTGATCATCGCGCTGCTGTTCTGCCTGGTGGGTTTGGTGGAAACCAAAACCGGCACGGCTCAGATTCCGGAGCTATCCGGCTTGCTGAATGCGCAGCGCGGGTTGCCGTTCACCATGGGGTTGATGCTGCTGGCCCTGATGGCGGCGGCTGGGGTGCCGGGCCAGGCGGGATTTGTGGCCGAGCTGCTGGTGTTTGAAGGCAGCTGGGTGGCCTATCCAATCCCCACCCTGGTGTGCCTGCTCTCCTCCGGTTTTACGGCGGTGTATGCGGTGCGCCTGTTCAACCGCGTGGGCTTCGGCCGGCTCGACAACGCCACGGCCAACTGGGCCAGCACCACCTGGATGGAGCGCGCACCGGCCCTGGTGCTCACGGCCCTGGTGGTGGTGGGGGGCATCTGGCCCACCCTGCTCACCGGCCTCAGTGAAACCGCCACAGCGCCCCTGGCCCTGCGCTCCAGCGATGCGGTCACCGTGATCGCCTCCGCCGCCCCCCTGACGTCCTCGCCGCTCCCCGCATGACCGCCAGCCTCGCCCCGGAGCGCACCACAGCTCCGCTGATTCCCCCCTCCACGCACCGCTACGCCGATGTGATCCATCGGCTGGAGGCGGGCGGCTCGATGCTGCCCGACACCCCCGAAAACCTCAAGCAGATCATCGGCATCTACAAGGCCTATGCCGTGCCGATGGATTTCTATTGGCGCGATCTGCTCTACATCGCCGAGCGGGTGTTCCTCAACCCCCTGCCGGCCTTCAAATACTTCATCTCCAAGGAGTATCTGGATCTGCCCAACAGCTACGCCGGTGAGCAGTCGAAGCTGCGCATCTGGCGCGGCGGCGAGAAGGCCCATCCGGAGCTGCTGGCGTTCATGGAGCGGGGCGAAACCGGCCGCATGCCCAAGCTGCTCCATCACCTCTGGCACGACCGGGTGAACATGGAGTTCGCCGAGGCCTGCATGCAGGCCATGCTCTGGCACCAGGGCATGGGCGGCCGCTTCAACGACTACCTGGAGAGCGACGCCTACAAAGCCAACGCCGACCGGGCCATCAAGGCCTACTTCAAGGGCAACCCCGTGATGTTGGGGCTCTACAAGCTCTTCCCGGAGATGTTCCTGGAGCAGGTGCGCCAGCTCTCCTACACCGCCAACCTGGGCCTCTTCTGGGAGGTGATGGCGCCGGTGTTCTTCGAGATGAGCGACATCTACGACGAGGGCGGCTTCAAGGGGGTGCCCGATGCCATGGATTTCCTCGTCAACGGCATCTTCGCCGTGGCGGGCCGGCCCATCTACCACCACGTGTTCATCGGCGGTGAGTGCTTCGAGATCATCCCCAAGGGCGAAGGCTTCACCTGGCTGTATGAGGCGGCGCTTCCCTACGTGGAGGCGGTGTTTTACCGCACCTCACCCTTCCGCGGCACCAAGAGCTACAACGCCCAGGCCCACCAGGTGCCCGACAACCAGGCGGATTTCCACTACGGCATCCTGTACGCCGATGTGTATCCGGTGGGATCGGCGGGCATCCCCCCCACCCTGCTGATGCAGGACATGCTCCATTTCCTGCCCCCCTATCTGAAGGAGATCTACCGCGAGCATCGCCGTGGTGAGGAGGATGAGTTGGTGCAGCTGGGGATTACCTTCCAGCGCTCGATGTACAACGTGACCTCGGCGGTGATTCAGGCGCTGCGTTGCGCGCTGCTGTATCCCCTCGATGACACCGACCCCGAGCACCTGATGGCCAACCGCCGCTTCTTCGAGGCGCAGATGGACCGGTTCTTGCGCCCCGAGGCCCGCCTCTCCGACATCCAATCCCAGGATTACCGCTAACCCCGATGGCCACCATTCTTGAGACGGCCGCCTCGGCCGGTGTGTTCAACACCCTGCTGGCGGCCGTGGATGCCGCTGGGCTCCGGGGTGCCCTGGAGGGCCCGGGCCCGTTCACGGTGTTTGCCCCGGTGGACGATGCCTTCGCCGCCCTGCCCCCCGGCACCGTGCAGACGCTGGTGGACAACCCACCGCAACTGGCGCGGATCCTCAAGTACCACGTGCTGGCCGGGGCTCACTCCCGAGAGGCGTTGGCGGGCCAATCCGATTGGGAGAGCCTCGAAGGGGCGCCGGTGCCGATTCGCCGCGCTGAACCCTTCGAAGTGAAGAACGCCACGGTGGTGAACGCCGACATCGTGTGCGACAACGGCGTGGTGCACGTGATCGATCGGGTGATCCTGCCGGGCTAAATCACCCTGCCGCTGCCTAAGCGGCCCGTTGATTCTTGTCGTCGATGTAGCGGTCCCAGCTGGGGCGAACGCCGGAGCGATCGTTCATGCGGCGCATGCGCTGGGCCCGTTGCCGTTCGAGGTTGCGGTAGTGCTCAATGGAGCGTTGTTTGGTGCGCGAGTCGTCAAACAGGATCGCGGTGGCCAAGGCCACGGAGGTGCCAATGATGCCGATGGCCAGAAACAGCGCAAAGGTGTCCGGCATGGCGAAGGTCCCTGTATCTGAGCGCTTTTTTACCGGATGGTTGCCATGCGTCAAGACACATCACCGCTGCAACGGCGGTGTCGTTGCAACACTGCAACATTGGGATTCGCCACTGTGATGCTCTCGCTGCAGGCGAGCATCGGTCCCACGATTCAGCCTCAGTAGCAATCGGTGCTGTAGGTGCGCCAGTTCTGTTGATCGCTGCGGCGCACGATGCGGATCACCGTGGGCTGCTGCGGGCGCAGCGGGGTGCCCTGGCGGTGTTCCTCCACGATTTCAGTGGCCGCCTGGGCTTCCGCTGGGGTATCGGTTGGGTGGTTCATCCGGCCCCCAGCAGGCTGTAGCCCTGGTCGCTGTGCACCTCATCCGGCGTCCAGCCGTGCAGGATCAAGTGGGTGCTGAAGCGGCGGGCCTCGATGGCGTTCGGCAGCTGGCGCTGCTCCACCACCTGCAGCCCATGGCCCTGCTCGCAGAGCTCGTGGCAAGCGGCATAGCCATCGGCCTGGCTGGCGGCATAGATCACCCAATGGCCCCGGTAGGGGGCGCCGTGATCGCTGAAGCTGAGCAGGCGGGGGTTGCTGAAGGCGGTGGCCATGGCAAGCCGATGGAAATGCCGCCAGGCTCCGCACAACGGGTCGCGCTGCTGGTCTCAGATGCGACAACTACACGCTTCTTATTGGGCCAGCTGCTCCAGCGCCGCTTGGAGCGCGTCGTAGCAGCGCTGCAACTGCCCCTCGCTGATCCCCAGCGGTGGCAGCAGGTACACCA
>Ga0214917_10007354_pt1 | contig 11167 bp, 8 predicted proteins | sample LL_1208_BB_MetaG_FD_177983 | JGI IMG/M metagenome (GOLD analysis project Ga0214917, IMG submission 177983) | Freshwater microbial communities from Lake Lanier, Atlanta, Georgia, United States - LL_1208_BB | ecosystem: Environmental > Aquatic > Freshwater > Lake | place: USA: Georgia | collected...
CGGAGCACGCCGGAATCGGACAGTCAGAGTGAGGCGTAGTCGCGAGGGGTTGGCCTAGCGGCGGGTGCGGAAGCGGTCGAAGAGCACGGCGCTCAGCAGAATAGCTCCGCGCACGATGTATTGGTAGAACGAGTCTATGCTCAGCAGGTTCATCGCGTTTTCCACGATTCCCATGATGAACACGCCGGCGATGACGTAGCTCATGCGGCCGACGCCACCGGTGAGCGAGACGCCACCGAGCACGCAGGCCGAGATGATGGAGAGCTCGATACCTTGGGCGGTCTTGGGGTCGCCGATACCCATGCGCGAGGCGAGCAGCACGCCGGCGAGGGCGGCGATTGCGCCCTGCAGGACGAAAATGGTGATCTTCACGCGGTCCACCGGGATGCCGGCGAGACGGGCGGCCTCCTCATTGCCGCCGATGGCGAGGGTGTTGCGGCCGAAGATCGTGCGGTTGAGCAGGAAGCCGAAAAGGAAAAAGAGCGCAAAGCAGATCCAGACGGGCGCGGTGATTTGGAACAGCACGCCGCCCCGCGCATTGTGGAAGATGGGAAACGCGGCGTTGGCGAGATTAAGGATGGCGTCGTTGGCGATGCCGATGGACTTGCCGTCGGCGAACACGAAGGCCACGCCTTTGACCATCATCATGGTAGATAGCGTGGTGATGAGCGGGTTGATTTTGCACTTGGCCACGACCACGCCGTTGATCAGGCCGACGAGGGCGCCGAAGCCGAGGGCGGCGCCGATCGCGAGCACGAGGTTTCCGGTATCTTTTAATACCAGCGCGCAGAGCACGCCACCGGCGGGAATCAGGGTGCCGACGGAGAGGTCGAAGTTGCCCGAGGCGAGGCAGAAGAGCATCGTGGTGGCGACGATGCCGACGGTCGAAACCTGCAGGAGGACGCTCTCGGCGTTATTCGGCGAGGCAAAGTTCGGCACCGTGAACGAGCAGACGACCACCAGCAGGGCGAGGATCAGGAGCATGCCGGCGCGGTCAAGGAGGGCGGCGGCGCCGCCGAATTTGGGCGAGGAGGCGGGGACGGAGCTGGCGGTCATGGAGGCGGTTGGGAAAAGTAGGAAGTAGGTGCGAATTTATCTGAAGGAAGGAGTCGTTCAAGCGGCGGCGGTGTCGATTGGCAGGGCGGCGGCGAGGACGCGTTCAGGGGCGGCATCGGCCCGGGAAAACTCGTCCGCGAGCCGGCCCTGGCGCATCACGAGCACGCGGTCGGCGAGGCCGAGGACCTCGGGCAGATCGCTGGAGACGACGAGCACGGCCATGCCCTCGGCGGCGAGTTTGAACATGAGCTTGTAGATCTCGCTCTTGGCGCCGACGTCGATGCCGCGCGTGGGCTCATCGAGCATGAGGACTTTCACATCCTCAGACAGCCAGCGTCCGAGAATGACTTTCTGCTGGTTACCGCCGGAGAGGTGCTTGATCAGTTGATCGAGGGAGGGGGTCTTGACCGCGAGGGCGGTGGTTTGGGTCAGGGCGTTTTTCCGCTCCCAGGTTTCGTTGATCACCCCGCCTAAGCTCACGTGTTTGCGGCGGGCGGAGAGATTGCAGTTCTCCAGCACGGAACGGATCGGGACGATGCCCTCTTTTTTGCGATCTTCGGTGCAATAGACGATGCCGGCTCGTATGGCGTCGGCCGGGCTTTGCACCTTCACCGGCACATCGTGGACCTGAATCGAGCCCTCGGTGGCGGGAGTGGCGCCGAACAGGAGTTTAAGCAGTTCGGTGCGCCCGGCGCCGACCAGCCCGAAGAGGCCGAGGATTTCGCCGCGGGCGATAGTGAACGAGGCCGGGGAGAGCACGCCGGGGCCGGCGAGGCCGGAGACATGGAGGGCGACGGGTCCATGGGCGCGGGGTTGGTAGCCATAAACGTCGGTGATATCGCGGCCCACCATGTCCTTCACCAACACGTCCGGCGTGATGGTCTGGAGGGAGGGGTGGGTGCGCACATGGGCGCCGTCACGCAGGACGGTGCAGGCGTCGCATAGACGGAATACCTCCTCCATGCGATGGGTCACGTAGAGGATGGCGCAGCCCTCCCGGCGCAGATCGCGGATGACCGTGAAGAGCTTCTCGATCTCGCGGGCAGAGAGCGAACTGGTCGGCTCGTCGAAGGCGATGACCTTGGCCCCGCGAGTCAGGGCCTTGGCGATCTCAACCATCTGGCGCTGGCCGATGGGCAGGCGGGCGAGTTTGCAGGCGGGATCGATGTCCTCGCCGAGACGGCGAAGCTGGATGGCGGCGAGTTCGTTCAACCGGGTGCGGTCAACGATGCCGCCCCGTTGCGGGAGGTGGCCGAGGTAAATATTTTCCGCCACGGTCATCTCCGGCACTAGATGAAGCTCTTGGTAAATCACCGCCACGCCCGCAGCCATCGCCGCGGAAGTAGAGGCGAAGACGTGCGCATGCCCGTCGATGAGTAGGCAACCGGTGGTCGGTTGGTGCGCGCCGCTGAGGGCCTTGAGCAAAGTGGATTTGCCGGCGCCGTTTTCGCCCATCAAGGCGTGGACGGTGCCTTTTTCCACCCCGAAGCTAACGCCTCGCAGTGCCTGCACGCCCGGGTAGGTTTTCGTTATTTCGTCAAAGACGAGGTAGGGCTGGGTGGCGGTGCTCACTTCGAGGCGTAATACGAAACGGGAGGGCGGGCGGGTTGCGTGGCCGCGTGCGCCTCGGGACTTAGTTAATGCCTTCCTTCTTGAGGATCTCCTCAAAGTTTTCGCGCGTGATCAGAATGCCCTCGGAGCGGGTGTCGAGAGGTGGCTGGGTGCCGTCCTTGATCCACTTGTAGAGCATCTCTGCGGAGGCGAAGCCTTCCTGCGGGGCGGACGCGAGCATGGAGCCGAAGAAGGGGGTGGGCTTGGGCTTGCGGAGCTCGTCGATGCAGTCGGTGCCGTTGATGCCGACGCCGATGGCGGTCTCGGCGGTAAAGCCCCGGCCCTCGACGGCGCGCACGGCGCCGAGCACGGCGGTGTCGTTCATGCCTAGGATGAGCCAGTGTTTGATGTCGGAGTGCTGGGTGAGGAGCACGCTCACGGCATCGAAGCTGCCCGGGATGTCGGTGGTCTTTTGCGGGGCCTTAAAAATGCGGTCGTCCGGGAAGCCGGCGGCCTCTAAGGCGGCGATGGAGCTGTCGGTGCGTTCGCGGGCGGTGTCGAGCTCCTCGAAGGTCACCGCGCACACGGCGGTGTCGGCGGCGGACCAGCCGCGCTTCTTGAACTCGGCGGCGAGGGTTTCGCCCTGCTTGGCGCCGATGCGGCTGGCGGACATGCCGACATAGGGCACCTCGGTCATGAACTTGCCGTCTTTCACAAACTGGTCGTCAACGATCACGACTTTGAGGCCTTTTTCGGTGGCGCGACGCATGATTTGCGGCCCGAGGCGGACGTCTGGGGTGCAGATCACGAAACCGCTGGCGCCGGCTACTGCGAGATTGTCGATCGCGGCCATGGTTTTTTCGCCGTCTTGCACGCCGAGCTTCATGACCTCGAAGCCGTATTGAGCGGCGGCCTTGTCGGCGCCTTTCCACTCGTATTGGAACCAAGGTTCCTCGGGCTGCTTTACGAGGAAACCGATTTTGACCTTGGCGGGGACGGCCGAAGCGGAGGCGGCGTCCGGACTGGTCGTTTTGCTGCAACCGGCGAGCAAACCAAGACAAAACAAGGCGGGGGCAAGGGCTAGGATGGGTTTCATAGAAGGATCGTTCAGGGGCTAAGGTAAAAGCGCACAGCGGTCTGGCTGGATTTCCAAGGTGAAAACCACGGCTTTCGCATCTGCTATCGCGAGTGGCTCGGTCTTTAATTGGATTCTGACAGTCAAGACGACCCGCGGTTGGCGGTGATGGTAAAGCGATGCAAAGTCGCAAAGCTACGGCGCGGTTCAGCGCGCGTAGTTTAAACCCCACCCCATGATTATATTCGTTTGGTTAGCTTTTCGTGACTTGGTTTTAGGTCGTTCCCTTTTCCGTGGCCGTCGCGGGGTGAGGCTGCTCTTTCTTGGCTTGGTAGCCTTTGCGGGGGCGATTAACGCAGTCCGTGCGGAAGTGAGCCTAGCCAGTCCTTTCACCGATCACCTCGTGCTGCAACGCGAACTCCCCGTGCCGGTGTGGGGTCGGGCGGATCCGGGCGAGCGACTGAAAGTGCGCTTTGATGGCAAGACCCTGCGGACTGCGGCGGACGCAGCCGGGGCGTGGCGGGTGGAATTACCCGCGATGAAGGCCTCGGCGCAGGGGCGTGAGTTGGTCGTGACTGGTTCGAAGACGAAGGTCCCCCTCACGCTCCGTGACGTGCTGGTGGGCGAGGTCTGGCTCTGCTCAGGGCAGAGCAACATGGATTTTACGGTCGCGAGAACGGAGAAGTTTTACTTCGCCGGGGTGGAGAACGAGGCGGAAGAGGTCGCGGCGGCGAACCACCCGCTTATCCGTATGTTCAGCGGCGAGTGGCGGAAAAGCGCGGTGCCGGTCGAGCGGGTCGGCGGCGCGTGGCAGGTGTGCACGCCCGAGACGGCGCGGGAGTTTTCCGCCATCGGCTATTTTTTCGCGCGGCGTCTAAGCGAGGAACTCGATGTGCCGGTGGGCATCGTGAAACTCACCTTCGGCGCGAGCTGCGCCCAAGCCTGGGTGCGCCGGGAGGCTATGGCGACCGACCCGCGCATGGCGGCCGAGCTGGCAAAATTTGACGCGGAGCTGGCCGCCTATCTGGCCGACACGGATAAACGCGCGAAATACGCGACCGACCTCGCAGCCTGGGAGGCGGCTTCCGCCGCCGCCAAGGCTAAGGGGGCGAAAGCGCCGCGCGCCCCGCGCAACCCCGACCCCGAGCAGGACCAGCACAACCCGACGGTGATGTTCAACGGCATGGTCTCGCCGGTCATTCCCTACGCGATCCGCGGCGTGCTCTGGTATCAGGGCGAGTCCATCACCGGGCCGCGCTCACTTTTTCCGGTCTGGAACGAGTTGCTCATCCGCGACTGGCGTTCGCTCTGGGGGCGGGAGTTACCGTTCTATTTTGTCCAACTGGCGGCCTACGGCGGCAAGGGCGACATCGCCGGCACGCGCGCGATGCAGGCGGAGGCGCTGCGATTGCCGGCGACCGGCATGGCGGTGGCGATCGACGTCGGCGACCGGACGGATGTGCATCCGAAAAACAAACAGGCGGTGGCCGACCGGCTGGCGCGGCTCTCGTTGGCGCGGACCTATGGGCGCGACATGGTCGATACCGGTCCCGAGCCGGTGTCGGCCCGCGCGGTAAACGACAGCGCGGTGGAGGTGGCGTTCAAGTCTAACGCGGGCGCCCTGCGGGCGGGCGGCGGCGCGCCGGGCGGGTTTGAGCTGGCGGGCGCGGACGGCAAGTTCGTCGCCGCCGCCGGAACGCTGGCGGGCGATACGGTGACGCTGCGCGCCGAGGGGGTGGCGGAGCCGCGCTGGGTGCGATATGCGTGGGCCAACTACCCGGAGGCGGCCAACCTCGCCAACGCAGAGGGTTTACCGGCAGCGCCGTTCCGGATGGACGTGAGCCCTTGAAATACGCCTAAGCTTGTTCGGCGAAGCGCAGGCCGTGCATGACGCCGCGCAGCTCGGCCAGGCCGCGCATCCGGCCGATGGCGGAGTAGCCGGGGGTGAGCGGGACATAGTGCGTGAGGTCTTGCATCATCACGTGACCGTGGTCGGGGCGGAGAGGGAGCCTCCAGTCGGCGCGACCGGCGGCCTGGCGGCGGTCCTGCTCGTCGAGCAAGACGCGGAGGACGGCGGGCATGTCCACGTCGCCGTCGAGGTGATCAGCCTCGTAGAAGACCCCGGAGGGCTCGCGCTTGGTCGCGCGCAGGTGGACGGCGTGGATGCGTGGGGCGAAGCGGCGAGCCAGGGCGGGCAAATCGTTGTCGGGGCGGGCGCCGAAGGAACCGGAGCAAAAACAGAGGCCGTTGGCTTCGTGGTCTGCGAGAGCGAAGAGCGCGGCGACGTCGTCCGCGGTGGAGACGATGCGCGGCAGGCCGAGCACGGGAAAGGGTGGGTCGTCCGGGTGGATGGCGAGGCGGACGCCGACTTCGGCGGCGACGGGCGTGACGTGTTGGAGGAAGCGGGCGAGGTTGGCGGTCAGCTCGGCGCGGCCGATGTGGGAATAGGCGGCGAGGCGGGCGCGGATATCGTTAAGAGTGAGACCCCATTTTACGCCGGGGAAGACGTCGACGATGGTTTTGACGAAGGAATCGCGGGCGGAGTCGTCGAGGCCGGCCCACCAGCGGGCGGCGGCGGCGATTTGACCGGGGGTGAAGTCGGCTTCGGCGTCGGGGCGGCACAGGGCGTGGAGTTCGAACGCGCAGAATTTAACCGGGTCGAAGAGGAGGCACTCGGTGCCGTCGGGCAGGACGTGGCGCATATCGGTGCGGACCCAGTCGAGCACGGGCATGAAATTGTAGACCACGGTGTGCACGCCCTCGGAGGCGAGGTGGCGGAGGGTTTGGGCGTAGTTGTCTAGCAGGGTGCGGAGATCGCCGGAGCCGGTTTTGATGTCCTCGTGGACGGGGACGGACTCGACGGCGGTCCAGCGCAGGCCGGCGGCGGCGAGTTCCTCGCGGCGGGCGCGGATGGCCTCGCGCGGCCAGACTTCGCCGTAGGGGATCTGGTGCAGCGAGGTGAAGACGGCGGTGGCGCCGGCGTGGCGGATGTAGCTGAGCGGCACGGGATCGGCGGGGCCGAACCAGCGGAAGCATTCCTCAAGCAGTGGACGGGAGCGGGGATGCAGCATGGTCCTAGGCTAGGCCGTCGACTCAGGACGCGGCGGGGAGAAATGAAAAGCGGAGGTGGGCGGGCTGGAAGTTCGCCCACCTCCTGGCCCTCAGACGCCGGAGAAGGCGCCGAAGCCGCCGTCAACGACGACGGTGGTGCCGGTGACGAACTTGGAGGCGTCGGACACGAGGAAGTGGATCGCGCCGTGCAGCTCGTCGGCCTGGCCGAAGCGGCCGAAGGGGGTCATGTTACAGATGGTCTGGCCGCGGGCGGTGAGGGAGCCGTCCTCGTTGGTGAGCAGGCGGCGGTTTTGTTCGCCGAGGAAGAAGCCGGGGACGAGGGAGTTCACGCGGACGCCGCCCTGGGTGCGTTTGCCGAGGTCGACGGCGAGCCAGCGGGTGAAGTTATCCACGGCGGCCTTGGCGGCGGAGTAGCCGACGACGCGGGTGACGGCGCGGGCGGACGAGGCAGAGGAGTAGTTCACCACGCTGGCGGAGCCGGAGGCGAGCAGGGCGGGGGTGAAGACGAGGGTGGGGAGGACGGTGCCGTGGAGGTTGAGAGAGACGACCTGCTCGAAGGCGGTGAAATCGAGGTCGGCGAAAGTCTTGTCGGGCGTGATGGTGGCGCCGGGCTGGTTGCCGCCGGCGCCGTTGAGCAGGGCGTCCACGCGGCCCCACTTGGCGAGGATGGCGTCGCGGGCCCGCTCGAGGGCGGGGCGATCGGAGACGTCGGCGGCGAGGGCCATGACCTCGGCGGCGGGGTGGGCGGCGCGGACCTTGGCGAGGGCGGCGTCGAGTTTGGCGACGGTGCGGCCGAGGTAGGCGACGCGGGCGCCCTGACCGGCGAGGTAGTCGGCGGCGGAGCCGGTGAGGGTGCCGGTGGCGCCGGTCACGACGATAACTTTGCCAGTCAGATTAAAGAGGGAGGTGGTCATGGGATTAGGGTTTTGCACAACAGGCTTCAGGGATTCCCGGCCGCGGGCAAGCGCACCGAAGCGGAGAGAGGCAGGCCGAGTCGATGGATTTCTGCAGCGGCAAGGGTCGCGACGCGGCGGGCACCGAGTTCGGAGTAATGGGTGTCGTCTTGGATGCCGTTGGGGATGGCGGGGTGTTCGCCGGGGGCGAACCAGAGGTGAAAAGCCTTTGATCCTTCGATGCCGGCCTCCTCCTCCATCCGGGCGGTCAGTTGGTTCAGTTCGAGTAAGGGCACTTGTTCGGAAGCGGCGAGTTCGCGGACGACGACGGGGTAGTCGCCGTGGGTATCAACCAAGTGGCCGGAGGTGTCCCAACGGCGGCGGGCCACTGAGGTGGCGAGGACGGGCTGGGCGCCGTGGGCGCGGGTATCGCGGATAAAGCGGAGGAGGTTGTCGCGGTAGGCGCCGCGGGCCTCGGCGCCGACGGCGGGCTTGTCGAGCTTCTCATCGTTGTGACCGAACTGGATGATCACCCAGTCGCTGGGTTGGAGTTTTTCGATCACGGCGTCCCAGCGTTTTTCGTTGATGAAGGACTTGGTGCTACGGCCGTTTTGGGCGCGGTTATCCAGCCGGGCGGGAGGCAGGATCAGTTCGGCGAAGAGTTGGCCCCAGCCGCGCTCGGGGTGTTCAGGTTTGGATTTATTGGCGGCGGTGGAGTCGCCGATGAGATAGATGACCGGCGCGGGGGCGGCCGGTGAGTCGACGGCGATTAGGGCAACCGGTGCGAGCAGGCTGAAAACAAGGGCGGCGAGGAGGCGGGGTAGGGGCATGGGTAGTTTACTTTGAGAAACGGACCTCGATCTGGTTCCTGCCTGGGTGAATGGCGAGGCGGAGATAATGCTCGTCTTCGCCGACAGGGTGGAGCGTCGGATCGTCGATGGTGATTTTCATTTCAGGGCGTTTGGGAATGCCCAACACGCCGGCGCAGTCGGGCGGGCTGGTGATCTCGGCGGTGAAGCGGTCGGCGGTCTGCGCGAGAGACACCGTGATTTCGCCGCGAACGGTGGGCACGACGGCGTGAATGCGGTCGAGCGATTCCATCTGCGGCAACACCGCGTAGGCGGCGTAGCCGGGCGCGGTGGGGGCGACGCCGGCAGCGTATTGTGAAAGGAGGGTGAGGGGACCGCCGCTCCAAGCGTGGTTATAGGTGCCGCCGCCGAAGCCTTTTTCGCCAATGCCCCAGCCTTCCCAGAGGGTGGTGAGTGGGCTGTCGAGTTGTTCGCGGTAGCGCTCCTTCATGCGGGTCATCGCGAGGGCGGGTTCATGCAGCTGGAAGAGCGCCTCCAGCACGTATTTTTCCATGTAGGGGCTGGCGTTGCGATGTTTGGTCAACACCTCGACTAGCGCGGGGTGTTGCGCGGGAGTGGCGAGGCCGGCCACGACGGCGAGCCCGTTGGCGCGGTCGTCGGTGTCGCCCTTGTAACCGGGAGAGCGGTAGGCGGCGCCGTTCCAGAGCACACGGTTGAAGTTCTCGGCGATGCGCGTGCGGCGTTCTTGCCACTCGTCGAGATCGGCGGTGTCGCCGGTAAGGCGGGCCATGTTGAGGGCGGCCTCCATGCACAGGTAATACCAGGCATTATCGATTACGCGGGCATCGATATTCTCGCCCCAATCGGACCAATCCCAACCGCCGCGGCGGTGGGCGATTAATCCGTCCGCATCGAAATGCCAGAGGTTCAGGTAACGCTTCACGGCGGGGTAGGCGTGGCGGATGGTCGCGGCGTCCCCGCTGTGGAGGTAGTAGGTCCAGAAACCGTATTTGCTTAAGCAGGCGAGCATCTGGACGGGGAGTTCGGCCGCCCAAGTGCCGTCGCGCACGTCGCCCCGGCCCTTCGCGGGAATGCCGGCGGGAATGGGTGAATAGAGGGTGCCGTCGTCGCGCTGCCAGTTTACGAGTTCATGGATAGCTTTGCGGCTCAGTTGAGAGCCGCGCGGATCGAAGGTGTAGAAAACCTCGCCGAGTTCGTTGACTACGTCGCCCCACCACTGGGCGCGCTCGCGGTCGGGGCAGTCCATGTAGGTGTCCCGCATGGTAATGTAGAGGGTGCGGGCGGCTTTTTTCCAAAGGAGGTCCAGGTCGGGGTCGCTGGAGGCGAAGGAACCCGCGAATTCGGAGTTGTAGCCGGTTTCGCGATATTTAAGGCCGAGCACTTTTACGCCGGCTGGAATGGTGTAGAGCACCTCGTGACCGTTCATCCAGCCGAGGGCCTCGAACTCTTGGTCGCCGTCGCGGGTGAGGTATTTCGCGTGGATGTTGGGCGCGCTACCGCCCCGAAAGTTATCGGTGCGGAGGTCGATTTCGAGACCGGCGCGGGCCTCGACCCGTAGCCAAGGGGTGATCTGGGCGTTGTAAGGCAGTTTAAGGCGAAGGACCGAGCCATCGCCCTCAATGGGCAGGGCGGGCGGGGTGACGTAGTCGCGCAAGCCATAGTCCTTCCACTGCGGGATAGGGCGATCGACGAGCTGGCCCCACGGGGCACAGGGGGGCTGGCCGAAGACGATGGGCGTCGCCCAAGCGGTGGCGGGGTAAGCTGGCTGGAGCCACTCGGGCTCGTCGGCGCGGGCGTCGAAACGGAGGCTGGATTCGGGCAGGCGGCCGTTTGGCGGGGTGTCTGGCGAGGTGGAGATGGCCGGATGCGGCGAGAGTTTCCAAGTGTCGTCGCTCACGACAGTGCGCCCTTCAAGATCGAGGCTGAACCACAGACCGGACCGGCCGCTATTTTGGTGGGAGAACCCGTGTTTGCCGAAGTGCCAGACGAGCACGGCCAAGGTGTTTTCGCCGGCCCGCAAATAGGGAGCAAGGTCAACCCGGTCGTAATAGGAATCGGCGGGGGTCGGGCCGCGTTTCAGTCCGCCTTCGCGCACGACCAGCACGCCGTTCAGCCAGAGCCAGTATTTGGTGTCCGCAGCGATGCGGGCCTCGGCGGAAGTCGGGAGGGTTGCGATGGTAAACGTCTTAAAATAGCGGGTCCATTGGTTAACCTCGGTGGTGGCGGGGCCGATCCAACTCGCGGCCGGTGCGGCCGAGGCGGGGACTGGGAGCATTATGGCGAGGAGGGAGGGCAGGAGGAGCAGCGGCTTCAGCATTTTAGCGGAGAAGCGGGTCAGGGTTCGCATGAGGTGGAGGGGAGGGCGAGACGGATCTCTCGCTGAGGCCAAGTTACCATTCGATGGTCAGCAGGGAAACGGCCTGGCGGGGCAAATCGAAGTTCACCGCGGCGCGACCTACGGCCACCGCTATAGTCTCGACTGGGCCAAGGGCGGCGAGGGCGCCGGAGGCTTGCAGTCGGGCATACTGTTTTTCGTTTGGTTCAGAAGGAGAACCCATGCGGAGCCATTCGGCGTAGGCGTTGGAATGAAATTCATCGATCCGATAGTGGGTCAGGCGGGCGGCGGAGAGTTCGGGTGGCAGGCCGGCGAAGTCTAGGGCCACGCGGGCGGGTGGCCCGGGTAGGTCTTC
>Ga0214917_10007355_pt1 | contig 11166 bp, 8 predicted proteins | sample LL_1208_BB_MetaG_FD_177983 | JGI IMG/M metagenome (GOLD analysis project Ga0214917, IMG submission 177983) | Freshwater microbial communities from Lake Lanier, Atlanta, Georgia, United States - LL_1208_BB | ecosystem: Environmental > Aquatic > Freshwater > Lake | place: USA: Georgia | collected...
ACCCGTCATTGTGGTATAAATATGAATAACCTAGTTCTGCTAGCTTCCAAGTATCTTAAAGATGTTCAAGTCAATTCTCACCGCCGTCGGTATCGCTGTTGTTCTCAATGGATGCACTACAACTACCGAAGCTCCTAGCAGCACCGCTGCCCCAACCAACAGTACCACCACCAACGCTACCACCACCAACGCTACCACCACCGCGGCCGCTCGTTAAAACCATCACGTGCTTTGGTGAACGAGATTTGTACACCAACGGTGTTTTGATGTTAGGACCGATAAAGTATATGTGAGACGTAAGAATTCTAGTCAATTAGTCCTTGGTACTGTACGCGGACTCCTGCCTCCTCTATCATATATATTAATTACGAGAGTTGTGAATATGACTTTAAACAATACTGCTACTGTCTGCTCCATTGGAGCACCAGCTGTCTTGGTAGGAACCGTTTGCTCCCCCGGTGGCCCCTACTGAGTTTGATCGAAGAGATGCGTCTATAGCGGTGCTTAGAACACTCAGTCGCGTGGCATCCGATGTTCTCCAAACTGTGAACCAGTCAATGTCTGGATGAGGTGGACAGGGGTAAAGCTCTTTGTGACTGCATATACTTGGTCGGTTGGCTTCGTCCTTCATGCGCCCAAACGTGCACCCGGCCACACTCAAGCCGACCCGCATACATCCGAGATACACTTGATAGAAGGGGTAGCTGGCGAGTGAGCCCGTTCGAATCACGTCCTGGTATGGAACGGATTCGTCATCCTTGTTCTTTTTCCCACCCCGAGAAATACTTACTCTTTGGAGGGTGTGGATAGTCATGGATAGTACCGCGGCAACCAACAGTAGTAGTAGCAACCCCAGAGGGTCCCGGAATAACAATGAACCGATAATGAAAGGTCTAAGAATCACCAAAAACATCCCAACAACTGGTCCAGTCAACAAAAAAATCTTCAAAAGAAACGATTGTCCTTGCTTGAATGAGGATAACGCAAAAACCATTTCAGATATTTGTGCGACCCCAGTCGTGAACATTTGACTCATGCTTGAATAGTTTCTGTACATACTGTTTCGTAACCCAATGGGTTTAGAGTCGGTGGAGACATGGACAGAAATTTTTCCGCGTTTTTTAGCCACACAAAGACCTGCCCTTTCTGGGTTCATGTTCTGCCAATCGTGTCGCTGCTGATCATACACACATACAGGTTCAGTGAAATTTGTCGATATGACCAATCCCCCTGTGAATGCCGATTCGCAGATTCGCATAAAATACTCAGAACTTAATCGCATGTTTTCCCAGCTCGACCCGAAATCGGAATTTCCAGTACACTTGCAAGGTAGCATGACAATGGATGAACTATCCGAGGCGGTATCAGTCATAGTGAGGATCTTATTCAAAGTTGGATGATCCATCAATTTGGTTGAAGTTAAATTTTCAAAATCAATCTCAACAAAATGTTTGTACTGTCTGTCAACTCGACCATTCCTATACAAGAAGGGAATCCATACTTGGCTTAGCCAGTATGAACCCAGCTTTCGATGAGTGTCTGGCAAATACACATAATGTACGGCAACAGGATCAATACGGGAAACAACGCTCCATGTGTCGTCGGCAGGGGCTGTTGAGGGTCCCATATCAACGACAAAAACAGCGCCAAACTTTAGATCAGTCAATCCAGTCTCTATGAGCTTGACTAATCGATCACGAGACTTGGCTCGAAGACATGTCCCTGCCGGAACCGTGATAACCATACATGCGTCCTCGGAGGCACGAATCTCATTTGACAGTTTCCACAGTTCGCGATCCGATGGACGTGTGGTCCATTTATGGCCACATGCAAGTGCAATCACGACAATAACTAGTTCCATAATCAAGTCGAGCACGACCAAGGCGTCAACCCAAGTCCCGGGAATCCATACTCCACCATTGTAGATTGGGGCAAAAATTGACGAGTAAATAGAACTGGGAGTTCCTGATGTTGGACTGATTATGAAATTGGACGGAGCTGTTTGAGGAAGAACTGACAGCAAAAGCACTGTACTAGCAAACGAGATTGTCACAAGGAGTAGACTCGCAAAAATTGTTCTTAGTATATGATCCCTCCAGATAGCTTTCTCGCGTTTTCTCATCATGGCATGCATGACTCGAACCCTATACTTCCACGAGCTTGACGCAAACTGTTTAGCTGGGTGAACACACACTGAATCACCAGGAATAGAACCCAAATGCTGGCTAACGCGAAGTCCTCCTGTTGGTGATATTGACGATAATGGCGATGAGGCAGAGGCCAAATATGGTTTGGATTGTAGCCGACGCTCGTATTCGGAATCCCACTGACTTTCAACAAGAGCTTTAAGTTCGTTTGCTGATGATTTGGCTATAGTCAAAGCTTTTTGGCTCGAAATAGTTGGAGCGCTCTTTGGGGCCCTCTTGGCCTTGATTATAGACGAACTTATGAGCAGGAGGAGGATGAATGCAACGGCAACAAGTTCACCACGAAGGGTTTGAATAATTCCTGGAGTGAGTTTCAAGTTATCTCCACATAACGGCTGGAGTGAGACCCGTGCGTCCTTTATCGGGTAGTTGTAGTTGGATATATAGATTGTTTGAGCGCATGTATCGATGTTGGAATCAAAATAATTGGCACCCCAATTGACACCTGAATCGCCACATGTTCCAGATCCGAGCGACTGTAGGCATGAAGAGCCAGAGAAACAGCGAACGTGACATGGAGTCTCTGAGGAGCATGTCGTGTACGCATCCGATTGGAAACATCTGTAGACTCCAGATGTTCGAGAGTTGTGAAGGCTGAATGCTGTTGAAACAGACGATTCGAAACTCGAATACGACGTGAAGGAGAATCGCATTTCGCATGCATCCCCATCAAGAACTTGAACGGAATCAAATGCGCTCGTTCGTTTCGGGCAACTGACCAAGGGAGATGCCCCGGCCGAAAAAGAGTATATCCAGTCGGCCGAGTCGGTGACCAAAAGTGAGCCAAGAACAATACCAAGAAGTAAGAGGAAGAGAGCGTTCAATGTCTTACCAAATAGCATGATTGGGCTAAGGGAAGAACCACTCGATATCGGGGCAGACGGCTTCTTACTCGGAAGACCGGGGCCCGTGAGCCGATTAGGAACATAACTTCCTCCAAAGTCAATCGACTTCGTCAAGGCCATTGTTTGTTCCCGCTGTGACTGATGCCTGCTGTTACTGCTATCGAGACCACCGTAAGAAGAGCTCGTGATCGAAGCAGGTGAACGATCCATTTCTATCGAACGGCGATGATTGTACGAATCGGACGGGCTCGAGTTGCCCATGGATCCCGACTGATTAGTATTCGAGACGAACTTAGATCCCTCCCGGTGGGTACCAGGGAACCCAAAGGCCATCGGAACGGGCGCAGATACTCCCATGCGTGGATTTCGAGAGGGTATGTTCGACGCATGAGACGCATCCCTATTTGGTTGGACCTGATGAAACTATTCAAGACATACTTTTTAGACTTATCGGTCGCAGATGAAACCGACTTGGCGGGATGCAAAGGAGGTCGGTTGGGGCTCTCCGGGATTTTCCCGGGCGTCTTGGGTGATTGCAAGGTCGCCTGACCAGGTGACATGTTGATATGATATATAAAATCTTTTTCCGGAAATGTAAAATGTAAATACGGTAATGGAAATACAAAGCCCCGATTAGTATATATTAATTAGCTGGAGAGATCAAACTCAAACTGTGAGTCTACGTTTTCCGTATTCTCTGGAATGGGCTGGAGGATGCGGTCATTAGCATCTTTGGCGTCCTTCTTTCCCTGTTTCGACTGAGACCACGCAACCATTCGCAATGAGTAATTTTCATCGAGACAGTGCCCAGTACGGATGGTGAAATACCCCACTAACTTCAGGCGCATAAGCGCCGCCCGACATACGCCTATAAGATTCATGACTGCGACAGCTTGAATCGTCACAGTCCAGGACGGCCCCGGAGGCATTTCCCCGTCCATGATTGGTGCAAGGTCGTCGTCCACTAGTGAACATGGAGCGGCAAGATTCTGGAGAGTCACTAACACTCTCAAGACCTCGCGCGTCATCATTGATCGAATGATCGAACCCATGAGTCGCGCGCCTCCGTGATGTCTAGTAGACCTTTCAATGTTAATGTTCTTCCGAGTTTCGGACGTCGCGGATTCGTGTCCAAGACGATGGACTAGGAAAGGTAGTCGCATTCTCGAATGGAAAAGTTTCAAAAGAGCTTGGGAACCCAACCTGACCCGGATATGATGCAGCTCAATGAGCCCCGGTTCCCTAACTTTTGGGGTCTCAATATCAACGACGGATGTCTTGACCAGGGGTCGCGGGATGGGATTGAGGTCAACAACCGGAATCGACGTTGCCTTAGGTACAGCATTAATACGCGTGATCGCAGACGATGGGTCACTCGCAATCACCTTGGGGATAAGTCGGACTCTCCTAACGGGTGCCATCGTCGAGAGCAAAGTAATATCTGGACTCAGAAGGCAATCTACTCCCATGATTTCTTCACAAAACGCCATAAAATCGTCCTTTCTTACGACTCCCGAGTTGGTTCGATCAAGTCTTTCCTGGGCATAGAGGAGAATGCTCTTCACCTGTGAAACGTTAAGTTCGTTCGAAGAAAGCCATCGCGAGAGCTTACGACGGAAATCGACCCACGCTATCGTTGAGGAGGACACTGTGATTACGGTGTTCCAAAACATCACGTTCCGGTCGCGGACTTTTCGAACTGCTTCCCCAATAACATGAAACAGTAAGCTCGCATCAACACACTGGTTCCCATCTATGAGAGCCAACCGCAGAATCTCAATCAACGAATCTGAGCGACCATCATACCCAATTGATCCTAAGAGATCCAAAAACTCACTCATTTCAATGGTTGGAGCACCTCCTTTACGTTCATTCAATAACGAGACGATTTCGTTTGAAGAGAGATAGAGACTCCAGATGAAGCGACGCTTGTCTAGTTGGACCATGATTTACTACTACTTAAGGATGGGTACAGAGAATATCGCGTGTCTGGCCGAAAATTTCAAGTGGCCGAATTTTTTTATAGCCCCTGCCAATCGATCCACCCCAACTAAACAAAATAACTTAATCTTTTTCTAGTAGTAGTTAGTGTTTCAATGCCACATCACTACGGTCTGAGATCTAAGACTCGAAACAAGTTCTCGAAGTCTTTCAGAACCAAGGGAATGCCAAACCTCTCCCGATATCTCACCGTCTTCAAGAAGGGCGACTACGTCGATATCGTTGCGGATCCATCAATCCACAAGGGTATGCCGTATCAGTTCTATCATGGCAGAACTGGTGTTGTTTTCAACGTCACCAAGTCCGCTGTCGGTGTTGAGGTCACCAAGGTTGTTCGTGGTAAGCAACTCCGCAAGAGAATCCACGTTCGAATTGAGCACGTTCGCAAGAGTCGATGCAACGAGGCTTTCATCAAGCGAGTTCAATCCAACGATGCTGCCAAGCAAGAGGCCAAGAAGAAGGGTGTCAAGCTTGTCACCAAGAGACAACCAACTTTGCCCAAGGCTGGTAAGATTGTCAAGGTCCTCGAACAAGCTAAGATCCGAGTCCTTGAGGCCTTGCCATACACTGAGCATTATCTCTAAACAACCAGCACCACTGATAGGATGAATATAACCCAACCAAATTCCATGTACCTGATTCTTACTGTAGCCTCTCTCTCACCCGACGGATGCTATGAATAATTTAATTATAGTCTAAGAGGTATCATCAGTAGTTCTTCCTAGTATTGAAGGGTAGTGATCCGACTTTGAAGTCGACCAGGCACCCAAACATTGTATCGACGAGAGATATGGACAATTGACTGGAATCGGGTGTGAATGAGATTCCGCTAACATTGCCAAAGAAATCAATAACCTGACATGTCTCAAATGTGTCCGTTTTATACACATGTATAAAGTCAGCAGGCTCACTAAAAGCGAGCCATTTTCCATCGTTGGAAAACTTGGCGCATCTCACTGCCCCTAGTATCGACCCTAAGCACCGAACAGATGTTCCTGGGTACCGCAAATCCCATACCCGGCATGTGCCGTCCTGGGATCCGGTACATAAGAGGCTAGACCCTCCCGTGCCCCAACTTGAGCAAAATGAAAAATCCAAATGACCTCGCAGGGTTGTTTCGGGTTGACAAGATCGTCGATCTACCAGACTTATCTCACATTGATCGCCTGATAAACACATCAGGCGTTCATCAGAAGGGTTCACAGAGATATGATTGACAGCACTTGACCATTTGAAAATTTGAGAAGCTGACGATGTGACAAGATCAACTTCTGATACAAATGAATCGTTGTTGGCCACAATCAATGTTGATGGGGAGACAATGGCGGCATGGTTCGTTATACTGTTTTCAAGGGAAGACATTTTTTTTGTCAGGATCGTTTTCCATTCTCCAAGAGGTCCAATATCTTGTCGTTTCGACACTTTGATCTCTGAATCAAAACATCCACTAACGGCCAGACCGTGATCCACGTGACACGAGGCCATTTGTTGAGGATTGCATGCATGCACCTTTCGTGAGATTTTAGAAAAACGATCAAATGCGTATAATGTGGAATTCGAAACGTAGAATGAACAAGTATTGCTCGTTGACCATAACAGATGACGCAATTGGAAATGATCAATGGTTGGGTTGATGGATTTGAATGTTTCGTGAAAACTGAAAAAATTACTCTCTATACGTTTAATTGGAGATAGCTCAGTTCGTCTCCGGAACTCCAATTGAGCGTTCCAATTCACATTGTTATAGTTGGAATACTCCCGCATTCGTTTCGATCGATAATCCGGTCGAGAAATAGAGAATCGCGACCAAGGAATACCCTGATAATCATACTCGCCAGAAACCATATCAAATGGGACAATTGTATCCTTTGGAACAACACTGGGAGTTTCCACACGGTTGGGGTTCGCAAACACTGTCCGGTTACGAGAAGCCGAGGATGGTGCATTACCCCCTAGCAGCAACTCAAGTTCATTTGGGTACACGTCTGTATCCGCTGAAAGCTGCTGTGGGGAGAAAAAACGAGGACTACGAGGAGGCGATGAATAGTCAGGTCGGGCCACCTCTCCAACAACAAACGAAAGGGATGTTGAACGACAACATGCCGATGAAGACGCATCTGATGAATGCGCACGATTCCGAGAAATATGTGGCGACGAATTCTCGTGCACATCATCCCATCCCCATGACGCCAATCTATCTCGACGTATCGGTGGAGTACGGACATGGGCTTCTTCAAATTCAGTTGCATCCTCCCGCGCATCCTCAAATAAGAAGCCATATTCTTTCCATGTGCGGAACGTGGGAGTTCGGTCCACGAATTCGTCAGTTTCTTCCCGGGAATCCATACACTAGAACAATTGCATCATTTCGTAACATGCTCGAAGAGATGAGAACACTATTCTACGATTCTAGAGATTTGTTTCGGATTCGTTGCTGGCGCAACCTCTCATCTTCTTCATGGTCGCGATGATTATTATAGAAATGGAGCGAGAGAGTGAGTACTAGTAGGACGAGGAAAAAAGGATGAGTGACACCCATATTCCTCTCTGGAACAAGAAAATCCCATAAATTCTGAGACATCTTCGCTTGTTCAGCAAGCCTCTCCGCCTCTGTGTTGCTACTTGCTGCGTGCTGTGCGGTGTCAGGCTTGATGCGGGGCGACGTACTAAAGCATTTGAATGTTCCGCCTCTCGCGAATATACCGGGAATGTTACAAATCCTCAGGGCCAGTCTCATAATTTTTCCTCATGCCTTTCCATGCACTTGATTGTGCTGTTGATGAGTCGATTGAGGATATGAGAACGCGGGTTCGGGAAGCTGTTTCGAGACAGCTTATCAAGGCACATAAAGGCGTCGAAAAATCTGGATCAGGCGAATTTAAAAGCCTAGAAGCAGCTTCACGATCCGATGATAATCGAGCTTCGAGGTTCGCAAGGTTTCGCCGAAATGTAGCACCTAGAATCGATGAAACACCGAGAAAATGCAGTTTGTCGTCTACTATCACAGGAAATAATGACCATTCGATGGAGTTGACCAAAAGCGATCAGTTTATTCTATCTAAAATAGTGCGTACAAAGGCTCTAATAGAGTCGGAAAGTCGTCGTTTGGAGTCGTTGAACGCCCGGATATTCGCTCGAAAGGGACAGAAACTTGCATCCATGACGTCGTCACTGGACAGTTCGACTCCCCTCATTGAATACTCACCACTTGCCAGTATCCCGCGGCAGTCTTTTGAGCTAGAATCACTAGGCGAATCTCCTACGGAAGTGTCCTCATATAGTGGGGATATTTTTCAAGAGTCCGCAGTTAACTGTGGGTCGGATGACCCTTTCTCTGTTGCGACGATTTCCACTTATCCAACGCAAAGCGCAACAGCTCAATCACGTCTTTCAATCAAAAGAATGGGAAACCAAGGACTAGAACTGAAACGAACTATACAACTGAAGGACCAAAATTACTATCTTAGAATGGTAAGGCGCATCTCCCGATGAATACATCGTCTTAATAATAACTACTGTAATTGCGAAACATAGAAGGAGTGCTTGAATATAGTTTTAATTATGGAGCTGCTACCGAGTTGTGAACAGTTCGAAAGCACTTGTCATCGTTACGTTCGCCTTCGCTATCAGAACAGAATAGTAATCCTTATAACAGATAGTCCCCATTCGGAATAGATAGTACAGCTCAGTATCGGAGTCCCCGAGCTGTCCACATGATCCTGAGAAGTAATCGTTGGGATCTAATAAAGATTGATTATATGTATAATTCGCGTCACATTGAATCCAATCTATGCGCCACATACCCATGATGGAGGTGGATTCACTGAATTGCATGGAACTGTCACCGATTGAGACGGTGCACGTCGCGGGGTTCGTACATGATTGAAGTACAGATGCTGCCACTGCAGCGAGGATAACTGAATGAAATATATGCATACCTACTCAAAGGATTTAGGGGAAAGTACCAATTCCAGATAGAGTAAATTTTCAATTTTCATGCACGCGTTCGTCTTTCATGATTTCAAGTCCACCTCGGAATATATTGAATTCGTCGGAGCTACAGAGGACAAACTTGTATTTCTCAACAAAACTGGTGATTCAATCGAAAATATGTTCACCAGTGACGTAGATCTATCAGCGAGCGAATATTCTAGCTGTGACCGGACGCGAATCAAACTTCATGGTTCCTCGCACAGCTGCATGAAGTCTCACGGTTACTTCCACGGAAGAGGCACCGAGAAACCGCTCTGCGCTCGTCTTGCATGCCTCAGGCTGTGTCCCAAGAGTGATCAAATCGTTGCATTATATGAAAATTGGAATCTTATCTGCTTATCATCGGACGGATCAATCATGTGGGCGAGATCGTTGGAACAAACACTTGAGACTTTTGCATTATCACCGGATGAGTCCACCATCATTATCCCTACCATCCGGAGTATTTGTTTATTTAATTCGGAAGATGGTTCATTGGCTTCTTCAGTCGATTATGGTATGAACTCTGCGGATACACGAATCGTCTCGATTGACTGGACCTCGCTCATAATGGTTGCGCATTCGAATGGAATCATTCACGTGTTACGTTCCACACTCTCCGTTTTCACCCGCATGGATTGTGGGGAAACTATTTATTCCGCTTCACTCGAACTCAATGCGTCCTTGGTAGCCGCATGCACTTGTGAATCTATTCATATTTACTCGGTCAAGTCAAGTCAAAAATTGCTCTCAATAAAGTTGGCTGATTCGGAATTTCGAACGGTAAAAGCCAACTGGATCCCTGCTAGTGGTGATAAGAGGCTCGCAATCACGGTCGATTGCACAGTTCAATTGGTAACTCTCAAAACTCGCGCCTCCGTTTGCTGTTTCAATGAGCATTACATCGCGTACATTCAATCGGAGACCGACATGTGTGTAGTGAATTCTCTCGAGTCATCAGCAACCAAGATTCCCTTGGAATACAAGATATCGTCTATTTGCGGGAACGTTGAACAGCAATTTTTCGTAATTTCACTCTCAGGTCCTTCCGACTCAATCATGCGGTTCCTCGACAGCACTGGACAACAGTGCATGGAGGATAGAGTTTTTGAAGGGTCATCGATCGTTCATGTTTGCGATTACACTGATACAACAATGGCATGCACAGATGGTGTATTTGCGATCCTTTTTTCGGGAGACGGTTCAATCTCATGGATCTCTATTCATTCGCCTATCGAGAGCCAACCAGGCAAACCACCTCTTTGCTCTACCTATCCCCGTCCCGACGAGGAGGATCTGATTGTTGATATATGTTTATCAAGGCCGAAAACATCTTTGGCTGTTGCCCGAAAAAGTGGCATCATTCAGTGTTACGAAATACGTGAAGGATGTTGTATGAGAATGATTCGTTCCGTTCGTGCATGCACGGAGTTCGGCCCCGAAAAAATGATTTTGCGTGAGACTTTCTCTGTGATCTTGGACGAAGGATCAAATGTCTGGTTTGGCGGACCCGATTTGAGCGGAATGAAAAAACTGACTAACCGTTCAGTCTGCTGGCGAATGCTAGCGTGTCCGGGAAATGAGTTTGTTGCAGTGTCAGACCGTGATTCCGTGTTTGTGTATAAAGTAGCGGCGGAGGGATACATGTTAGTCCTGGATGCATTGAGAGTTGGAGTCGATACTGAGCTGATTAGTATTTATGACTCGGAGATGATGCTCTTTAATTGGAGAACGAAGATCGTTTCAAGGGTTCCTCTTCGGCATATGAGAGACTGGAACATATTGAGGGATGCATCGGCACCAACTCGTGCGCTCGTAGACTATGTTCATGCGAATTCGTGTATGCGATTGTGGACAGCTCTTGGTGTAGAGTTGGTCCACCGCGGAGAGTACAAAGAGGGGATGGAATGTTTTGTGCGAACCAAGGATTGGATAGGGACTGTTCTTGTAGGAGGACTTGAGAGAGGAATTTACAGTAGAGACAAAATAAACATTCTAGATGATAACGATGGAGAGATCACACCACCATTGGACGATCAAGAATGGGAACTTGCGTGTGGATCGTGGGATACGGCGAAAAGCTGCGATTGGAAGTCCTTCAGCTACGCAGGAATCGAACTACTGTGCGATTCTTTGTTGCG
>Ga0214917_10007356_pt1 | contig 11165 bp, 10 predicted proteins | sample LL_1208_BB_MetaG_FD_177983 | JGI IMG/M metagenome (GOLD analysis project Ga0214917, IMG submission 177983) | Freshwater microbial communities from Lake Lanier, Atlanta, Georgia, United States - LL_1208_BB | ecosystem: Environmental > Aquatic > Freshwater > Lake | place: USA: Georgia | collected...
CGCCAAGGACGGCCCGGTGCCCAAGGACGCCCGTCGTCACCTGAACTCGGTGTTCCTCTTCGCCGACTCGGGCGCCCGTGGCAACAAGAGCCAGATGCAGCAGCTCGCCGGCATGCGCGGCCTCATGGCCAAGCCGAGCGGCGAGATCATCGAGACGCCCATCAAGGCGAACTTCCGTGAGGGTCTGTCGGTGCTCGAGTACTTCAGCTCGACCCACGGCGCCCGCAAGGGTCTGGCCGACACGGCGCTCAAGACCGCCGACTCGGGCTACCTCACCCGCAAGCTGTGCGACGTGGCGCAGAGCGTGACCGTGGTCGACGTCGACTGCGGCACCAAGCGCGGCGTGCCCAAGCACGCGGTCATGAAGGGCGAGGACGTCGAGGTGCCGCTGCGCGACGTGATCTACGGTCGCACGGCGCTCGCCAACCTCGTCGATCCGCGCACCGACAAGACCATCGTCGAGGCCGGCCAGCTGATCGACGCGCGCATCGCGCGCGAGGTCGAGGGCTTCCTCGGCGAGGACGGCGTGTTCCAGGTGCGCAGCCCGCTCACCTGCGAGGCCGAGCGCGGCATCTGCGCGTGCTGCTACGGCATGGACCTGGCCACCGGCAAGGGCGTGGAACAGGGCATGGCCGTGGGCATCATCGCGGCGCAGTCGATCGGCGAGCCGGGCACCCAGCTCACGATGCGCACCTTCCACACCGGCGGCATCGCCTACACCACCGCCGCCGAGAGCCAGTACAAGGCCGGCAACGCGGGTGTGGTCGAGCTCGTCGACTGCAACGAGGTCGAGATCGAGGGCCGCTGGGTGGTGCTCAAGAAGACCGGTCTGCTCCGCGTCCGCGACGCGAAGGGACGCGAACTCGAGAGCTTCAAGGTTCCCTACGGATCGACCGTGCAGGCCAAGCCTGGCGCGACCGTGAAGAAGGGCGACCTGCTGCTCGAGTGGGACCCCCACCGCACGCCGATCCTCAGCGAGAAGAGCGGCACGGTGCACTTCGAGGACATCATCGTCGGCGAGACCATCAAGGTCGAGACGAAGGCCGGTGGCGTCACCGAGACGATCGTGATCGAGCACAAGGGCGAGCGTCACCCGCGCGTCGAGGTGCGTTCGGCCAGCGGCGAGATCCTGGACTTCCACCACCTGCCGGCCAAGGCCCGCATCGAGGTGAAGGACGGCGACACCGTGAAGGCCGGCCAGATGCTCGCGCACACCCCGAAGGAGTCGGCGCGCAGCGCGGACATCGTCGGTGGTCTGCCGCGCGTCACCGAGGTCTTCGAGGCCCGCAAGCCGAAGGAGCCCGCCGTGCTCGCCGAGATCGGCGGCACCGTCGAGCTGCACTCGGACAAGCGCAAGGGCAAGATGACCATCCGCGTGGTGGGCGAGGGCGAGGTCGCCGTCGAGCACCACGTGCCGCAGGGCACCCACCTGCTGGTGCACGCGGGCGACACGGTCAACGCGGGCGATCCGCTCGTGGAAGGTCCGCGCGACCCGGCCGACATCGTGCGCATCAAGGGCGAGGAGTCGCTCTATGTGTACATGCTCGACGAGGTGCAGAACGTGTACCGCGCGCAGGGCGTGCCCATCAGCGACAAGCACATCGAGGTCATCCTCAAGCAGATGCTGTCGAAGGTGCGCATCGTGGCCAGCGGCGACACGAGCCTGCTGCCCAACGAGGTGGTCGACAAGAGCGTGCTGCGCCGCGTGAATGGCGAACTCGACGACATGCTGTTCATCGAGGAGCCCGGCCAGACCACGCTGCCCAAGGGCACGCTGCAGAGCCGTGACGAGGTCAAGGAAGCCAACGCCACGGCCGAAGGCCAGGGCAAGGACAAGGCCAAGACCCGCAAGCCGAAGAAGGCGACCGGTCGCACCCTGCTGCTCGGCATCACCAAGGCCAGCCTGCAGAGCGAGAGCTTCCTCAGCGGCGCGAGCTTCCAGGAGACCACCAAGGTGCTCACCGAGGCGGCCCTGAAGAGCGCGGTCGACACGCTGGTCGGCCTGAAGGAAAACGTGCTGCTGGGTCACCTGATCCCGGCCGGCACGGGCTTCAAGCCGTATCAGGGCATCGTGGTCAAGCGCCTCGTCGAGGAACCGATCGACGACGAGACGAGCGACCAGGAGATGGAGGACGCCGAGCTCGAGGCCGAGGCGCTGGGCGCCGAGCGCCCGGGCACCGGAGCCACCGTCGGCGACCGCCAGGCGGCCCTGGCCCAGGGCGGCGACTCGCAGGGCGACACCCTGCTCGCCGTCGAGGGCGGTGAGCCCGAGGTGAGCGGCGACGAGTGACCGACGGCCGTCCGGCCCATTCCGAGAACCCATCCCCACCCGGTGCGCCACCCCGCGCACCGGGTGGCGGTCTTCCATGGTGGCGTGATGGCCTGCGCTTCGAGTGCACGCAGTGCGGCAACTGCTGCAGCGGCCCCCCGGGCGCCGTGTGGTTCACCCGCGAGGAAGGCGAGGCAATGGCGACCGCGCTCGGGCTGGCCCTGCCCGACTTCCTGCGGCTGCACGCGCGCACGATCGACGGTCGATGGTCGCTCACCGAGGTCGCCGGCCCACGCGGCATGGATTGCGTGCTGCTCGACCGCGAGTCGCAGCCAGGCAAGGCGCTCTGCCGCGTGTACGAGGCGCGCCCCGCGCAGTGCCGCACCTGGCCGTTCTGGCAGCGCAACCTCGTGTCGCGCGACGCCTGGCGACGCGCCGCCGAGAGCACACCGTGCCCCGGCATGAACGGCGGAACCTTCTTCCCCGCCGAATCGATCGTGAAGCGCCTCATGAGCGAGCGCTCGAGCGAGGAGGGCTCGCGGTGGTGAGCGAGACCGCGGCGTGGCTCGAGGCGGCGGCCCTGCCCGAGGTGCAGGCCGAGATGGCCGAGATGATCGACGAGAGCGAACGCGCCGTGCGCGAGCGCCGGCCCGTGTGCGTGGCCAGCGGCGCCTGCTGCCACTTCGAGCGCTACGGCCACGCCCTGTGGCTCACCGGCCTCGAGGTGGCCTGGTGCCTTCGGCAACTTCCGGCCATGCCCACCGCCGACGAGGTCGAGGCCGCCACCCGTCGCGGCGACTGCCCGTTCCTGCGCGAGGGCAAGTGCTCGGTGCACTGGGCACGCCCACTCGGCTGCCGCGCCTTCTTCTGCGACGGCGAGGGGGAAGGCTGGCAGGAGGCGCTGCTCGAGCGCTGGCACGGCCGCGTGCGCGCGATGCACGAACGCCTCGCCGTGCCCTACCGCTACGACGAGTGGCGACGCCTGCTTCGCGTCTTCGCCTCGCACGCATAGCATGAGCCCTTCCATGGCCCGCCGCACCGACAGCGTGGATCGCGTCGCCTTCGTCAGCCTCGGCTGCCCGAAGAACCTCGTCGACAGCGAGAAGATGCTCGCGCTGCTTCAGGAAGGTGGCGTGAAGCCGGTGAACGAGAGCGACCGGCCCGACGCGATCGTGGTGAACACATGCGGCTTCCTCGAGGCGAGCAAGGAGGAGAGCCTGGGCGTGATCCGCGACGCCATCGAGCGCAAGCAGCGTGGCGAACTCAAGCGCGTGGTGGTGGCCGGCTGCCTGGTGCAGCGCCATCGCGCGAAGCTGCTCGAATGGGCGCCCGGCATCGACGCGATGATCGGCGTGTTCGACCGCGATCACATCGTGGATGCCGTGCGCGGCGCGGCACCGGCGCGCGAGGGCGTGGGCGAGGGCGCACCCCGCTACTGGATCGCCGCCAACGCGCTGCAGGCGGCGAAGGATCGTGGGCTGAACACCGTGGGCCTGACCGTGAACGGCGCCGACGGCAAGGGCGTGGGCTACTTCGAGGGCGACGCGAACCGGTTCCGCCTGACGCCGCGCCACTGGGCCTACCTGCGCGCGAGCGAAGGCTGCAACCAGCGCTGCGCCTTCTGCACCATCCCGAGCATCCGCGGCAAGATGCGCTCGAAGCCGATGGACGAGATCGTGCGCGAGGCGGGCCGCCTGATGGACGATGGCGCGTTCGAGTTGAACGTGATCGGCCAGGACACCACCAGCTGGGGCATGGACATCGGCGACGACCGCGGCCTGGTCGGCCTGCTCGAGTCGCTCGACGGCGTGGCGCGCGAGCATGGCGGCGGCTGGGTGCGCCTGATGTACGCCTACCCCAGCACCTTCACCGACGCCATGATCGACGCGATGGCGCGGCTGCCGAACGTGCTCAAGTACATCGACATGCCGCTGCAGCACGCGAGCGACCGCATGCTCGAGCTGATGCGCCGGCGCACGAGCGCTGCGCACACCCAGGAACTGCTGTCGAAGCTGCGCGCACGCGTGCCCGGCATCGCCCTGCGCACCACCTTCATTGTTGGCCACCCCGGCGAGACCGAGGCCGATTTCGAGGCCCTGCTCGATTTCGTGCGCGAGAACCGCTTCGACATGGTCGGCTGCTTCAGGTACAGCCCCGAGCCGGGCACGCCGAGCGGCACCATGCACGACGACGCGGCGCTGCGCGTGCCCCCAGAGGAGGCCGCGCGCCGCGAGGAGGCGCTCATGCTGCTGCAGCAGGAGATCGCCTTCGAGCGCAACGAGGCGATGGCCGCGGAGAAGCGCAAGCTTGCGCTGCTGATCGACGGCCCCGACACCGAGAACGAGGCCGGCAAGGGCGAGCGTGTGTGGCTCGCGCGCGCGACCTTCCAGGCTCCGCAGGTCGACAGCGTGACGCGCGTGATCGCCAGGCGCGATCTGAGCCCCGGCGAGCTCGTCGACGGCGTGGTGACCGAGGCGATGGAATACGACCTCGTCGCGCGCCTCGAGGACGAGATGACGCGCCGCGTGTCGCTGCCGGTGGCCCGGCGCGGTCACTGACGGGAAGGCGCGCCATGGCGCCTCGGGACGACTTCGAGCTCACGCCTGCGGAACGCGAACGCATCCGCACCATCGAGCTGTTCCTGGACAGTGAGCCCGTGGAGGACAGGCGCGGTGTGCGCATCCGCTTCTCGAGCGCCGCTGGCTGGATTCCGATCGTGCTGCTCGTCGCGCTCGCCGGCGGCTTCATCTGGGCCTCCCAGCACTTCGGTTGGAAGCGCAATCAGGGCCCGTGGTGGACCGTGCTGTTGCTGCCGCTCGTGAGCCTGCTCGCCATGAGCGCCGTGGTGCTCGGCATGCGCGGCAACCGCCGCGGCCGATGGCGGGCCATGCGCGCAGCCGGCTACCCGATCTGCACCGCCTGCGGCTATCGGCTCGACCGCCGCGCGGCCGGCAGCGACCACTGCCCGGAATGCGGCAAGCCCGACGCCGAGCAGGTGGTGAGGGGCTGGCCCCCGCATCCGTCGCGGGAACCGGGCGAAGCGCCAGCCACGAGCGAATGAGCGACCTTCGACCCATCTCGCACTGGGGCCTGTGGATGCGGCTGAACGAGCCTGTCGGGCTCTCGCTGCGTGCGCAGCTCCTGGTGCACTTCTGGGCCAACTGGCGCATGCTGGTGCAGTTCCGCGACCTGGCCGTCAGCACGGCGTTCGCGCTGCTGCCGAGCGCGGCCTTCGCGCTGGTGCTGTGGGGCGCGCGCCCCCTGCGCCGCGGCGGTCCGCTCGACGCCGGGCGCTACGACCTGTGGTCGGTCATCCTGATCGTTGCCTGCGTGATCGCGGCATGGCTCGTCACGCAGCACTTCTTCTTCGTCTACGCCATGCAGCGCTGGTATGCCCCCTTCGTGCGGCGCGAGATCGCCCGGCGCGGCATTCCCATGTGCGAGCGCTGCGGCCATCGCCTGCCACCCCGGGCCCCCGCCGCCTGCCCGGAATGTGGCGCGCCGCTGCCCGAGGCGCAGGAATCGAGGCCGGTTTCCGGCTAGAGTGTGGGGCTCCTCGAGCCGCCCCGTGCCCATCCGCAACTTCTCCATCATCGCCCACATCGACCACGGCAAGAGCACGCTGGCCGACCGCCTGCTGCAGGCCACCAAGGCCGTCAGCGATCGCGAGGCCCGCGCCCAGCTGCTGGACAGCATGGATCTCGAGCGCGAGCGTGGCATCACCATCAAGGCGAGCGCGGTCACCGTGCAGCACGTCTACAAGGGCGAGACCTACCAGCTCAACTTCATCGACACGCCGGGCCACGTGGACTTCGCCTACGAGGTCAGCCGCGCGCTCACCGCGTGCGAAGGCGCGGTGCTCGTGGTGGACAGCACCCAGGGCGTGCAGGCCCAGACCGTGGCGAACGCCTACCTGGCGGTGACGAACAACCTGGAACTGATTCCCGTCATCAACAAGATCGACCTGCCCGCCGCCGATCCGGATGGCGTGGCGATGGAGATCGAGCAGGTGCTCGGCCTGAAGGCCGAGGACTGCATCCTCGTGAGTGCCAAGACGGGACGGGGCATCCAGGAGCTGCTCGACGCCATCTGCGAGAAGCTGCCCAGCCCGGCCCCGCCGAAGACCGACAAGCTTCGCGCGCTGATCTTCGACAGCGTGTACGACGACTACAAGGGCGTGGTGGTGTACTTCCGCGTGTTCGACGGCAGCATCAAGGCCGGCGACAAGATCCGCATGATGGGCACGGGCCGCACCTTCACGGTGACCGAGCTCGGCCGCAACACGCCCTTCCCCCAGAAGATGCAGAAGTTCGGCCACGCCGAAGTGGGCTACATGGCGGCGAGCATCAAGACGCTCGCCGACGTGCGCGTGGGCGACACGATCACGCACGAGAACGACCCGGCCGACGAGCCGCTGCCCGGCTACGAGGAGCCGAAGCAGATGGTGTTCTGCGACTTCTACCCGAGCAGCAGCGGCGCCGATGGTGGTACCGGCAAGAAGGGCGACTTCGAGGCGCTGCGCGAGGCCATCGAGAAGCTGCACCTGAACGACGCCAGCTTCACCTTCGAGGTGCAGCACAGCGAGGCGCTGGGCTTCGGCTTCCGCTGCGGCTTCCTGGGCCTGCTGCACATGGACATCGTGCAGGAGCGACTCGAGCGCGAGGGCAACGTGGAGGTGGTGCAGACCGCCCCCACCGTGACCTACCGCGTGGCGCTGAACGACGGCACCGAGCTCGAGATCCACAATCCCGCGGACCTGCCCGACCTGAGCCGCGTGGCCGGCATCCTGGAACCGCTGGTGAAGATCGAGATCATCTGCCCGAACGAGAACATCGGCGACCTGATGAAGCTGTGCGACGCGCGGCGCGGCATGTTCAAGAGCCAGCGCTTCCTGAGCGACACGCGCCAGATCCTGGACTACGAGCTGCCGCTGGCCGAGATCATCTACGACTTCTACGACAAGCTGAAGTCGATCACGCGCGGGTACGGCACGATGGACTACGAGCTGATCGGATTCAAGCAGGACGACCTTGTCAAGGTGAACATCCTGGTGAACAACGAGCCCGTGGAGGCACTGAGCCTGATCACCCACCGCGCGCTGGCCGAGCACCGCAGCCGCGTGATCCTCGAGAAGCTGAAGAAGCAGATCGACCGTCACCAGTTCGAGATCCCGCTGCAGGCGGCGATCGGCGGCCGCATCATCGCGCGAGAGAGCATCAAGGCCCTGCGCAAGAACGTGCTTGCCAAGTGCTACGGCGGCGACGTGAGCCGCAAGCGCAAGCTGCTCGAGAAGCAGAAGGAAGGCAAGAAGCGCATGAAGACCGTGGGCATGGTCTCGATCCCGCAGGAGGCCTTCATGGCCATCCTCGACCAGGGCGACTGAGCCCACCGGCGCTCGGCGGCGACTAGACTCGCCGCATGCGAAACGCACCCCGACTCGTCGCCTCGGCCGCCATCGTGGCCGGCATGTTCCTTTCCGCCCAGTTCGCCGCCCCGCGCATGGCCGACGCACGCGCCACCCCCGCGTCGGACCTCGGCCCGGCGCAGGCCGTGCTGCTCGAGGGCAAGGACGGCGCCATGAAGCTGGTGAACAGCGGCGGCCGCCCCGGATGGGGTGACGAGGCCACCGCCAAGGCCTGGTCGGTCGGCGCGGTGCACGTGGACAAGATCCTGAAGAAGCTGCTCGACAACAAGAGCTACACCGAGGAGCGCGCGCGCTTCGACGAGGAAGGCAAGAAGCAGGGCGAGGAGTTCCAGAAGGAGATGGAGTCGCTCAAGTCGCAGTACGGCAACAAGGGCAAGGACGACCCCGACTTCCCGAAGGGTCAGGCGGCCGTGCAGGCGCTCTTCGAGCGCTACCAGAAGTGGAACGGCGGCATGCAGGCCGCGCAGGGCAAGCTCATGGCGGACCAGGTGGAGAAGGCCTACCGCGAGCTCACCACCGCCGTGGACGTCGTGTGCGACCGCCGCAAGGTCGATCTGGTCTACCGCTTCATCCCCGCTTCGCTGCCCTTCGAGTCGCAGGATCTCGGCAACGCGATGATCCAGGTGCAGTCGCGCACCTTCCTGCACGCGCCCGAGGCGATCGACCTGACCGCCGAGGTGATGAAGGAACTGAACCTCTCCGCGGACTGAGCGCCTAGCGCCCGGTCTCGGCGAGTCGGCGCTCCACGGCGCGCACCAGCGTGCCGGCGAGCGCCGATTTCACTTCGGGCATTCCCGGCGCCAGCGGGCCGAGTTCCTGCGCGATGCTCGTGACCGGACGACCGATGAGGCCGCACGGAACGATCAGCCCGAACTGCGCGAGATCGGGGCGCACATTGAGCGCGAGCCCATGCAGCGTGGCCCAGCGGCTCACTCGAACGCCCATGGCGCAGAGCTTGCGCTCGGCGACGCCGGGGCCGACCCACACGCCGGTGGCCGACGCGTCGCGCAACCCCTCGAGCCCGAAGCCCGCGAGCGTGTCGATCACCACCTGCTCCAGGAAGCGCATGTAGCCGTGAATGCGCAGGTCGAGTCGCTGCAGGTCGAGGATGGGATACGCGACGAGCTGCCCCGGCCCGTGCCAGGTGACGTCGCCACCACGATCGGTCTCCACCTTCTGCACGCCCAGTTCGGCGAGCCGCGCATCGCTCGCGATCACGTGCCGCTCGGCGCCGGGCCTTCGGCTCACCGTGATCACGGGCGGATCGTGCTCCACGAGCAGCAGCGGCATGGCGGGCCGCGATTCGCGGCGCTCGACCAGTTCGGCGTGCAGCGACCGCTGGCGCTCGAGCGCCGAGGCGTAGTCCATGCGACCGAGATCGTGCACCTGCACGGCAGCCATCGGTGAAGCGTAAGGGGCGACGGCGCGCGAGCGCAGCCCTACAATCCGCGCCCCATGGCTCGCATCCACCCCACCGCGGTCGTGCTCGGCGAGGTCACCCTCGCAGCCGACGTCGAAGTCGGTCCGGGCTGCGTGATCGAGGGCTGCCCGGGGCCCGTCACGATCGGCGCCGGCACGCGACTGCTGCATCGCGCGACCGTGCAGGGCCCCTGCGCCATCGGCGAGCGCAACACGGTCTACCCCGGTGCCGCGCTGGGCTTCCCGCCGCAGGACCTCGGCTTCAACCCCGCCGAGCCGGGGCCCGGGCTCGTGATCGGTCATGACAACGTGTTCCGCGAGGGCGTGACGATCCATCGCGGCAAGACCCAGGCGCCGACGCGCGTGGGCAGCCACAACTACTTCATGGTGAACAGCCACGCGGGCCACGACTGCGTGATCGGCGACCGCAACATCTTCGCCAACGGCGTGCTGCTCGCCGGCCACGTCGAGGTGGCCGACCGCGTGATCATGGGCGGCAACGCCACCGTGCACCAGTTCTGCCGCGTCGGCCGCGGCGCCATGGTGGGCGGCCTCACGGGCTTCAGCCTGGACCTTCCGCCCTTCTTCATGACGACCGGCATCAACATCGCCGGCAGCATGAACATCATCGGCATGCGCCGCAGCGGCATGTCGCGCGCCGACATCGACACCGTGAAGTGGGTGTACAGGGTGCTGCAGCGGAGCCGCCTTCCCAAGGAAGGCAAGCTCGAGGAGCTTCGCACGCGCGCGGGCGACCCGGTGGTGGACGAGTACATCGCGTTCGTCGCGTCGAGCAAGCGAGGCATCGTGCCTGGCGAAGGCACCGTCATGCGCGGCTCGGCGGCGAGCGTCGAGTGACGCCATGCGCGTGCGCCTTCGCGTGCTCGCCAGCGGCAGTTCCGGCAACGCGGCGCTGGTGACGGCCTTCGATGGCGCGCGCCGACATGACCTGCTGATCGACCTCGGCCTCTCACCACGGCGGCTTCGCGGGCTGCTTCGCGCCGAGGGAACCGACCTCGAGAGCGTGTCCGCGGTGCTGCTCACGCACGGCGACTCCGACCATCTGCACGACGGCTGGGTGCGCGCATGGCCCTCGCTGCTCGCGCCGCCGGTGGCGGTGCGGCCCACCCACGGGCACCTGCTCGCGCGCGCGGGCCTGCCGCATGCGCCCATGCGCTGGGTCGCCGAGCCGCTCGAGTTCGGCCCCTTCCGCGTGAGCGGCATCGCGCTGCCCCACGACACCGAGGGGAGCACCGGCTTCCGCATCGACGCCGGGCCGCACGCCATCGGCTGGATCACCGACCTCGGTCGCGCGATCGAGGGCCTCGATGCCTTCCTCGCTGGCGTGCAGGCGCTCTGCCTCGAGAGCAACTACGACCCCGCGATGCAGCTCGCCAGCCCGCGCCCCGACCATCTCAAGCGCCGCATCATGGACGGCCATGGCCATCTCTCCAACGAGCAGGCGCTCGAGCTCGTGCGGCGCGTCGAGGCACGACACGGCGCTCCCGATCATGTCTTGCTGCTGCATCTGAGCGAGCAGTGCAACGATCCGGGGCTGGTGCACGCGCTCTGGGCGCGCGAGGCGCCGAACCTGCACCCGCGCGTGCGCGTGGCCGCGCGCCGCGATCCCTCGGACCCGGTCGAACTCGGCACCGCCGCGGCGCTGCAGGCCTGATCAGGGCACCGGAATCCCCGCGGCTCGCTGCATCTCGAGCCACGTCTCGGCATCGCGCGTGAAGCCTCCGACCGGCTCCCCCGCCACGCAGATCGGCACCAGCATGGGCATGCCCGCGGGCAGGCTTTCATGCAGCGGCACGGTCGCCGCCGACTCGAAACGCCCCGCGGCGCTGAACCGCCTGTACACCTGAACCGGGGCCTCAAGCGGCTCGGTCACGCACGCCCCGCACGCCGGTGCCTCGCGATCGCTCCACCACGCGATCACCTCACCCGCCAGCGCGATCGTGCCCGGCTCCATCAGCGCGAGCGTGCCACGCACCTCATCGGTGCCCGCGGGCCACGCCGGCACGACGAGCGGCTCGGGCCCGGGCCAGC
>Ga0214917_10007357_pt1 | contig 11164 bp, 10 predicted proteins | sample LL_1208_BB_MetaG_FD_177983 | JGI IMG/M metagenome (GOLD analysis project Ga0214917, IMG submission 177983) | Freshwater microbial communities from Lake Lanier, Atlanta, Georgia, United States - LL_1208_BB | ecosystem: Environmental > Aquatic > Freshwater > Lake | place: USA: Georgia | collected...
GCCGGTGCTATGGGTATTATAGCAGGTATAGGAAATGTAAGTAATCAACAAACTCTTGAATTAATGTCTAGATCAACTGGTGGTAGTAATGAAATTATTAATGGTGTTAGTGTTAATCCAGTTGATACTCCTATTTATAATTTAGAAAATTCTAATTATAATAATATGGGTAATCAATTTTCTCAAGTTGTAGATAAAATTAATCCTCCTTCTACCGTCACTACCACTTCTTTTCCTTAATAATTATTTAAAGAAAAAAGAGTTGAATTACCTTCATAACCATTCGTACCAAATGGGGCTCTATGATCTAATTGATCATCAATATATGGTATATATGATTGTTGATTACTAAAATAAGGATATAAATATTTATTTACATGTTGCATATAATAAGGCACATTATCATAATCATCTTCATCATCATGGATTATATTTTTTGCAATTGTTTTATTTTTAAATTCCATAACCGGAATATTTCTAGTTTGAGGATTAAAATAGAATATATATTTTTCATCTTCTAATTTTATATCCTTTTTTGATTTTTTATTTGTTTCATCTAATTGTAATGAATTAAAATATTTAGTAAAATCATTTTTATTAAATAGAGATGATTCTTGTATCAAATCTTTTGACATTTATTTTTTTATTATTTATATAAAATTTTTTATTATTATTAATTATTTTATTATGATGATTGATTTTTTAAAAAATGTAATAAATAATTCATTTCTCTATTTTCTGTATTACTATATTCTATCACTGGTGATGGTCCTCTTTTTATTGTTTTAGAACTACTATTACTACTTGATCGATTTTTATTATTATTAGTAGATTTAACTAATTCTTCAAATGGATTATTATTATTATTAGATATTTTATTATTACTATTATTTACTACTATATTATTTTGTTTTGAATTAATATTTTCAAATATATCATTCTTTTTTGTAAAAATTGGTATTTCTTTTAAACCTAATTTATTTTCATTATTATTTTTTGATTCATTTTCAATTTCTTTTGGTAATTCAAAGGTTATATCTATATCCTTTTTATCTATTTCTATATCCGATAATATACCCATCGAATATGATATACATAATCTATTCCATTTTATATAATGATTATTTATTGATATTGTAAAAAATAAATGACCTGATTCAATATATTTATTTAATCTTATATTTATATTACGATTTATATTATTTTTATCAAGTATAATATTATGTTCAGATATACAATTTATATAATTATCTGTGATTGAACGATGCCATAATTTAAATGTTATATCATTTATACATAAAATTCCCATATGTAATATTGTAAATGATATATAATTTATTATACTATTATTATTAGGAATAAAATGACCATGGAATAAATTAAATAATTCATTATTATTTTTATATGGAATTGATCTAAATCCTAAAAAATATAAATCAGTATCTTTCCATTCCATCTCTATCGTTCTCTCATATATATTTGTAATTTTATTTCTAATTTCACTATTTATTTCATTCTTTAAATCATTAACAAGTTCAGTCTTTAAATCATTTTTAATTTCAGTCTTTAAATCATTAACAAGTTCAGTCTTTAAATCATTTTTAATTTCAGTCTTTAAATCATTAACAAGTTCAGTCTTTAAATCATTTTTAATTTCATTCTTTAAATCATTAACAATTTCAGTCTTTAAATCATTAACAAGTTCAGTCTTTAAATCATTTTTAATTTCAGTATTTAAATCATTAACAAGTTCAGTCTTTAAATCATTTTTAATTTCATTCTTTAAATCATTTGTATTTTTTAAATCATTTTTAGTAGTATCATTAACATGATTATTATCTAAAAAAGAGGATAAATGATTAGATTCATTTTTTAAATCTTTAAAAGAAGATTCAGAATGAATATTATATTTAAATTTATTTCCATCATAAATTTTTTCTAATTTCCAAGAATTATTTAAAGAAGAACCATGTGTAGAACAGGAACTATCTTTAAGAGAAGGTTGTATAGAAATTGCTTTTATAGAGTTCATTTAATTTTTAGTTTTATTATTATACATTTTTAAATAATTAATATTTTTATAAAAAATTTAAACAAAAAATTATATAAAAAAAAATAAATGAATATTCATATTAAAGAATTAAATATTAATTTAATTAATCCAAATGTAATGAATATGGATAATTCTGATCAAGGAGGATCAAAAATAGTAGTAATAGGAAAACCAGGTACTGGTAAATGTTTAGGTAAAAATATTCCAATATTATTATATAATTTAGAAACAAAATTATCACAAGATATACAAAAAGGAGATTTATTAATGGGTGATGATTATAAATCAAGAACTGTTTTATCTATTACAAATGGAATGGATATTTTATATAAAATCAGTCAATCAAATGGTATGAATTATATTACAAATGGAGATCATATATTATGTTTAAAATTAAATGAAAAATCAATATTAGAAATAACAGTATCTGATTATATAATTAATGAAAAAATATTAAAAAATAAATTTTTTGGATATAAATATAATTCAAATATATTATCAGAAATAGAAATAGAATGTATAGGTGTAGATGAATATTTTGGATTTTGTATAACAGATAATGGACGTTTTTGTTTAAAAGATGGTACTGTTACTCATAATACAACTTTAATTACTTCATTATTATATCAAAAAAGACATATATTTCCAGTAGCTTTCATAATGTCAGGTACTGAAGATAGTAATGGACATTATAAAAAAATAGTGCCATCCTCTTTTGTATATAATAAATTAGATGAAAAAAAAGTAGAGGATTTCATTGTAAGACAAAAAATTGCAAAAAAACATTTAGAAAATCCATGGGCTATTTTATTATTAGATGATTGTACAGATGATCCTAAATTATTTAATAAACCATTATTTCAAGGATTATATAAAAATGGACGTCATTGGAAAATGTTATTTATTTTATCTTTACAATATTGTATGGATATTAAACCAGTTATTAGAACAAATGTAGATGGAGTTTTTATATTAAGGGAATCAAATATGAGAAATAGAAAATCATTATGGGAAAATTATGCTGGTATAGTACCTGATTTTCCTCTATTTTGCACTATTTTAGATCAAATTACAGATGATTATACTGCACTATATATCCATAATGCAACCACTTCTAATAAATTAGAAGATTGTTTATTTTGGTATAAAGCAGAACGAATTCCATCCGATTTTAAATTAGGAAATATAGATTTTTGGAAATTTCATAAACATCGATATAATGAAAATTATAAAGATCCTTTTGTTTAAATTTTATTTTTAAATTAAAATATAGGTATATCATTTTGATATCTATTTTTATATTCATCAATAGCTTTTTTCTTTACATTTAAAAAATCATTTGTAATTGGCATTTCTGTTGATTGATCTATATAATTAAATTTAGGTATATAATTTCCAATTTGTTCAAAAGATGAATTTGATTTATTTTCATTTATTTGAGATCTTGATTCTCTAGATTGAATCATATAATCATCCATTATTTTATATTCCATTTCAGGTATATTACTTGTATTTAAATTTTCAATTAATAAAGTTCTTCTCGTTTGATTTGGTATATTAATATATTCATTATTTTTTTCTTCTTTTTTCATATTAGTAGTAATAGATATAGGAGTTTTTTCATTTATTTTTCCAATTGGTTTTTCATTTATATATTTTATAGATAAATCTTTTCTATAAATACCACTAGAATGAGATATAATTGGTATATTTTCTTTAACACCTTTTTTACCATTCATTTCTAATCTATCATATCTTGGTTGACTTGTTTTTTGTGTTTCAATATCTAATACTTTTAATTTAGAATCCATTTCTTTTGTTGGATTATCTAATGATTTCCATATTTGTGTTGATGTTGGTCTAACTATAATATTATCTTTATTTAATATTTCTTTAATAGCAAAATGAGGATATTTTTCTTCTAATACTATAGATGCATTTGGATTTGATTCAGTTGAATATATCATTGTTCCAAATTTTGAATCTTTATATATTCCTTTATTTATTTCTTCATTATTATTTAAAAATATATTATTTATATCACTAATAGCAGATTCACAAGATGTTTTTAAAAGTTCTTTATTTAATTTTTTATCAGAATCAAAATGAATATATTTATCATCATTAATAGAAGATTGAATTTCAATTTGATTAATTTCTTTATTTAATTTCTTTTCAGAATCAAAATGAATATATTTATCATCATTCATGGAAGATTGAATGTTAAATTGATTAATATCTTTTGTAAATTTTAATATGGAATCAGGTCTATAAAACTCCATATTCTTATTTTTTTCATTTGTAACTGCAATTGGACGTAACATATCACAAGTTTCAATAATAGATTTATGTTGTAAATTAGATGGAATAATAGTTCCATTATTCATTTTAGAACAATTAGAAAATGCTGAATATAATAATTTATTTTCTTTTACTAATTTTGATTCTCTTGATGAAATTTCATCTCCTTTTAAAATTTTAGAAATATTTGTATCAATTTTAGATATTAAAGGAGTTTTATATAATTTTTTTTCCCCAAATTGTTCTAATCCATATGGATTTATAGATGAAATTAATGTTACATCATTTCTATTTTCATTATTTAATAATTCATCTTTTATTTTTACAGGTTTAATATTATCAACATTATCTAATTCATGATATTTTAAATTAGTTAATGCTTCATTTGTATTTTTTCTATCCGAAATGGATGATTTTAATTCATTACAACTCATTTGATTTTGTATTTCCGGTAATCTTGGATTCGTTAATGCATAAAACCATTCTCTTGGTTGTCTTGATAAAGGCATTAATTGTTCTTGTCTAATAATTGGAGGTCTAAATACTTCAGGTCTTAACGGTAATTTGGATGCATTTTTACCAGTATGATTATCATAAGATACACTAACCATTGGATTTACTCCTCGTGCATATACATTAATCATTTCCGCTATTCTATCGCCACTATTTTCTTGACTTAATAAAATACTTTGAGTATCTCCTACTTTATCTATTTTTCTTGTATGAATAGATTTTATTGGATCTCCTAATATATTCATATTTGTATTCCACATTTCTACACTTGGTAATGTTACTTTACGACTTGTTGATAAACAGTCATATGATAAACCTCCAGCACTCATATTTTATTTCTTTTTTTTTCTCATAAATATTATTTTAATTTATTATTTTTATAAAAAATAATATATTTAAATATATATATAGTATATTTAAATATGAAATTTAATTTATTTAGTTGTTTTCAAATATTATTTTATCCAGGATCTAATATTAAACCTGAATTATATTCTTATTTTCTTAAATCATTACCTATTACTAATGAAGATAGTATTCATATCGTTAAAAATCCATTTCCTTTTAAAACATCTTCTTCTATATTAAAATATGGCGAAACAAATAATACTATATTAATTGGACATTCAATGGGCGGATATAATGCATTATTAGATGCCAAAAAATATCCTGAAAAAATAAAAGGTATAGTATTAATTAATAGTCATTTTAATGAAAGAGGTAAAATGTTTTATCCAAGAATTCATTTAGCAGATATTAAAGTTCCTACTCTAACTATTTTAGCAGATAAAGATAATAGATTACCATTAACAAAATCTATTGATGATCTGTTTGTAAGTATTCAAAAATTAGATGATACTAAATATTTTGTTATTAATAATAATTTTGATCATTTTACTGGTCTAACTAAAGATTTTAATAATACTTTTAAATTAATAGAACCTATTTCTTTCTTTTTTAAATCTATTCAAACTAAAAATTTTAAATTAATTAGAAGTGAAACTATTTCTTTAAAAGAATATTATAATCCTCAAATTAGTAAATTAGTTCCAAATGCATTTCTTTTATCTAATTCTATTAATATTATAGATGCTATCTTACAACATAGTATTCCAAGAGTAATTTGGAATTTTGTACATTGGATTTTATTTTTAATTTCAAAACCTTCTCCTGATTTAAATTATATATTTGAAGATTCCAGTATTTTTATTAAATGTCATGGTGTAGACAGTTCTAATTTACATTCTAAAATCATTAATTGGAGTCATAATGAAAAAGATGTATTGATTCCTATAGAAATTAGAATACCCACATTTCATCCATTCATTTTAATATGGTTATTTTATCCTACTCTTGTATTTAAAAATAATAATGTTATTTATTATACTCTTGTATCATTAAAAGTAAATCATAAAATAACTTATTATAAAATTCCTCATCCTAATGATTTTTATATTAAAGAAATTAATTGATTATAATATAAATAAGGATCATTCTTTTCTATTTTTCTTTTTATTATTTTATTATCTTTAAATATATTTATTATAATATTGGATTGATTTTTCAAATCAAAATAAAAATAATCATCTGATTTTTTTTCAAAATGTATATATTCAGGTATTAAAATTTTAATATTATTTATTTCAATTATATTATTATATAATTTTCTTTGATCATATAATTCCATATAATATCCAGTCTGAGTTTCTCTAATATCAAACGGTTTATTAATTAATATATTATTTGTAAATCGATCTACTATTATACAATTTTGTATCCTATTCCATGGATGATATACTTTATGTTTAAAAGGTAAATGATTTAAATATTTTATTTTATTTAATATAAATGATTTATATAATATATCCGGTCCAGTAATATCAAAATATCCATTATTATATCTTTTATTTTTTATATTATCTATTGATAATTCTATTGCTTTTTTTAATATAATTGATTCAGATTTTGCAAATATAATTGCATTATATAAAGATTTAATTGTATAATTATCATTATTATTATTCCAATCTATACATAAATTAATATTATTTTTTAAACATTTCATTTTAGAAAATGGATATTTACAAAATAATTTATAATCTAAATAATATCCTCCAAATTTATATATTACACAATATCTAAATAAATCCGCTTGAAAAGTTCCAGACCGTAAAGATAAATGAAAATCAATATATTCCGGATAATATTGATTATAAAAATCTATAATTGATTCGTCATTAAAAAAATAATATTCAAAATCAGGATTCATATCTATCATTATATTCATTGATTTTTTTATATACTCATTATCAGATAGTTTAAAACTAGTTTGTATAATTCTTTTTGGTATATCTAAGTCTAAATATTTGATTAATGGTCTTACTATAATTTTATTTAATATAATTATTTTATCAAATATATTATTTTCATCTAAATGATTTCCTATATCTATAATCTCATCATCAATCTTTAATTTTAAATTTTGTGTCCATGTATTTTTATTTAATTTATAATCATCTATTCTATATATTTTTACTCTTATTTTATTTATATCTATATAATAAATAATTACACAAAAATCTTCAAAATGTGTATCTATCGGTAATTCTCTATCTCTATTTTTTTTTAATTTATTTAATATATTTGTTTTCTCACATTGATTATGAATTAATTCATAATCATTATCAATTAATAACAAATCTCTCTTTGGTATATAAAAAATTTTATCTATATTATTCATATTTTATTATTATAATTAAAATATATTTCATTTAAAAATATTATCTTAAAATATATTTTTCATTTAATAAATAAATTATTATTGATAATACATATATTATTATCCAAATTAAAAAAAATCTTTTATATCTAAATTTATATTTATTTGTATTTTCATCTAATTTATATAAATAATATGGTTGTAAACATATTATTATTATACCAATCCATATAAATAAAATTATATATATTCCATATTTCTTTATATATTCAGAGTTTATTGGATTTTTATATATCTCATTTTTATTATTTAATGATGATTTATTTAATTTATTATATTGATCTAATAAATCATTAAAATTTTCTTCCATTTAATTTTTTTTATATTATTTAAATTCAAAGGATAAACTTTTTTAAATTAATAAAAAAATGGATTGTATTTCTGTATTTCAAGTTTTATTCCCTACATGTTATAATAACTCTTTTAGTAATCTTTTAAAAATTTTTTTTGGTAAACCTTCTCTTGTTCCAAATTCTTTTTTTGTTTCCTATAGTATTTGTTTTTCGGATGTTTGTAATGAACCCATTCCAGGAGCTGCTTATTCCATTAATAATATTGTTTATATGGATTTTGATAATGGAGGAAAATTTAAAATGATTTTTGATAATCCGACTCAAGGTATAGTAGAAATTTTTGCTCCTACTTTTACTGGTAATTTCCCTTTTATTAAAATTGATGTTTATGAAAATTCATGTTATAATAAATTAGATTGTTGTTGTTAAATTATTTAGGTGATTGTATATATAATGTAATTACAAATCCTAATATAATTAATAATAAAATAATTTGAAAAATATTTAATTCCAACATTTTTTTTATTTTATTTATAAATAATTATTAAAAATTATTTATAAAAAACATTCTAATTTTTTTCTTAATAAAAGAAAGTGTATGAATTATTTTTTTTCTAATAATCAATATCCTATTATTTTAAAAATTTTAATATTTGTTTATTCTCTTATCCCTAATCATGAGAATTTATTAATTTACTCTTTTATTGATAATAAAAAAAGAATTTTCTCTTCTTCTCTTATTGAAGATTATAAAGGTCCCATTTATATGATTCATCCTTTTAAAGGTCCTTATCAATTTATTTTTAATAATAATACTATTGAATTATTTACTCATATTTCTGATTCTAATAAATTATATCCTTATATTGATAAAGATGTTTTTGAATATGTATTTCATTTAGAATTAAAAATAGATAATTCTATTATATTTGATTCATTTATGAAATCTTGTTTTGAACATTATAATAATATTTTTCATAACGATTGTAATGAAAATTTTATACATATTTATCATTATTCAGATTATTGGGAAAGATTTCAAGATATTCCAAGAAGAAATATTTCAACCATCTATCTTCCTAAAAATCAATCCCAAAATTTATTAAATGATATTAATCATTTCTTATCTAAAGAAACTAAAGATTTATATCAACAATTTGGTGTTCCCTATCATAAAACTTATTGTTTATATGGTCCTCCTGGTAGTGGTAAAACAAGTCTTATTCAAACGATTGCTTCGGAAATTCAACGCAATATGTGTATTATTCGTTTTAATCAAAATACTAAAGACTTGGACGTTGCAAATGCTATCAAATGGATTCCTAAAAATTCAATTCTTATTCTTGAAGATATTGATTGTCTATTACAAAATAGAGATGATATCAATGGTAATATTTCTTTTAGTGGTCTTTTAAATATTTTAGATGGTTTATCTACCACTGACTCTTTAGTCACTTTTTTAACTACTAATTTTTTCATGAAATTAGATGATGCTTTAAAAAGACCAGGACGTATTGATTATATTTTAGAATTTTCTTTTGTTAATTTAGAACAAATTCAAATAATGTTATCAAAATTTTATCCTAACGAAATTAATGACGCTGAATTAATTTATGATAGAATTAAAAATAAAGAAATGACCGTTTCTCATATTCAAAAATTATTTTTCTCTCTTTATCCTAACGGTAATGTTCTTAATAACATTGATACATATATTAATGAATATAACAAATATTATAATAAAAAATCTTTATCTCATAATCTCTATTTATAATAATTACATTATTTAAATTTTTATTTATTTTTTAAATAAAATTATTTAAATTTATTATTCCAATCATAAAATTACTACTACTATGATTTCTACTCATGCAAAAATTATTTTTTATCAAGATTTATTAGATTTTCATTATCATTCTAATATCTTATCTTCTATTCATATCACTAAATGTATTAAAAATAACTCCACTCAAGGTAAAATAGGATTTGGTTATTTTAAATCTTTACATAAATTTATTTTTTCTTTAAAAATGATACCCATGAATTTATTTGATTTACAATTATATTTAGATAATAAACATAAATATCATTTAAATAAATTCTCTCTTTCTAAATTATGGATGGAAATTTTTGCTTTACGATGGTGTAAACTTTTATTATTAAATCATTTAACTATTCATTTACCTCTTTCTTTCTCTCATATTTTTCATAATTCTTGTATCTCTCTCTCTAATTCTCAATTTTTACCTCTTTTAAATATTACTAATTGTTTAGATCCTCATTTACTTTTAATTAATGAAAAAGCTGACTATGATTTAAAATATTGGTGTTCTTTTAATAGAACTCTTGATGAATGGAAAAGTTGTTTTGCTCAAATTTTTTTTGGTCTTTTGTCTTTACAATTTTATTCCGGTATTATTCATAATGATTTACATTGGAGTAATATTTTAGTCTTTAAAATCTCTAAAGGTGGTGGTTGGATCTATCAATATAATGATACTAAATATTATATTAAAAATGAAGGCTTTCTTTTTGTTCCTTGGGATTTTGGTATGTGTTCTATTCATTCTCATTTAATCAGTTTATCTATTAAAGATCCAATCTCTTGTAATGATTATCTTAAAATTTTAAATACTCCCTTTTGGATTAAAAAAAATTATCATAATATTATTATTCCAAATGATATTATTTCCTATTGTAATTTTATTCAAGACTCTAATCCAATTCATATTTTAGATATTTTATCTATCTCTATTAATTTCCTTTCTCTTTCTCAAACTATAGATTTAATTCATCAACACTTTATTCTCTCTATTAATAATCTATCCTTTTTAAATCAAAAAATAGGTATCATATAATCCCTCTTTTTTATCACTATTATTTCTTCCTTCTCTATATATATATATAATATACTTTTATATTTCTCTAAAAAATTCTTCATTTCTTCTTCATTATCCTTATATTTATATATTATTATATATTTATTACAATAATCTTTATATCTCTCTAATCTTATATCTAATCCTAATATATCTCCTCGGATTGTTATTATATCCATCTTTTCCTTTATATTCATATATAAATCATTATCTTTATTATTTATATATATCTCTATATTATCAGTATTTATTTGATTCATTATTTTATCTTTATAACTTTTATCAAACATTCCATGTATTATCATTTTATATTTTTTTCTCTTTATTTTTATCATATTATTTATAA
>Ga0214917_10007360_pt1 | contig 11162 bp, 10 predicted proteins | sample LL_1208_BB_MetaG_FD_177983 | JGI IMG/M metagenome (GOLD analysis project Ga0214917, IMG submission 177983) | Freshwater microbial communities from Lake Lanier, Atlanta, Georgia, United States - LL_1208_BB | ecosystem: Environmental > Aquatic > Freshwater > Lake | place: USA: Georgia | collected...
AAGATGTTAAATTAGAAATATTTAAAAAATTAATTCAAAAAAAATCCGTAGTTAGATGTGTTGTCGCAAAAAATGTATCTTCAAAGCCGAGAAGTTTTTTTGATAATTTGGATAAAGGTTCAAAAGCAGAAGGGGCTTCAGGACTAGGTTATATTATTCTTGAAAATAACAATGGCATGTTAGAGGGAAAAGGACCAATTGCTAAATTCTTCTCTAATGATGCAATAAATACTTTGTGTAAAAAAGTAAATGCTGTAGGCGGAGATGCTATTTTTTTTATATGCGATATTAAGAAAAATGCTGAAAAATTTTCAGCTTGGGCTAGAACTGAAATTGCAAAAAATTTAGAGTTAATAAAAGAAAATGTTTTTGAATTTTGTTGGGTCACTGATTATCCAATGTTTGAATACAATGAAATTGATAAGAAGATTGATTTTAGTCACAACCCTTTTTCTATGCCACAAACACCTATGGATTTGATTGATAAAACAGACCCATTAGAATTATTAGCTTACCAGTATGATATTGTTTGTAACGGAATTGAATTGTCATCTGGGGCAATTAGAAATCACATTCCAGAATTAATGTATAAGTTATTTAAAATCGCAGGTTATTCAAAAGAGGAAGTTGATAATAAGTTTAGTGGAATGATTAATGCTTTATCTTATGGTGCACCACCGCATGGAGGAATAGCTCCAGGAATTGATCGTATTATCATGTTATTGGCTGGTGAGAAGAATATTAGAGAAGTTACTATGTTTCCATTAAATCAAAATGCACAAGATTTAATGATGAATGCACCCTCAGATGTTTCTGAAAAACAATTAAAAGATTTAAATATTAAACTAGTTAAAAAAGACTAATTTATTTTTTTACTTTTAATATTTAGTCTGATGTTACTAAGATCTACTAATTTTTCTTTATACTGATTTCTTAAGAAACCTTTGCTTGTAATATTTTTAAGAACATCAATAAGTTGAGCATTTTCTTCAGAGTCCTCTGCTTGGTCTGTTTTCTTTATAGAAGGAGTATGGGCAAGATCTTCTCTTCCAAGGTACGAAATTGCAAGCTCTCTAAATAAATAATCTAGAATTGAAGAGGCTGATAAAATTCTGTCATTTCCCTTAACTTTTCCAGAAGGCTCGAACTTAGTATTAATGAAAGCATCAACATATTCTTCTAGTGGAACACCATATTGAAGGCCTAGCGATATTGCGATTGCAAAGTTATTCATTAATGATCTTACAAGTTCACCTTCTTTATTCGTATCAATAAAAATTTCACCAACTCTACCATCATCATATTCCCCAATGTGTAAGTAAACTTTGTGATCTCCAATCATTGCTTTTTGTATATAGCCCTTTCTACGATCAGGCATTTTTCTTCTTTCACTAAAGGCCTTGTTTTCGATTGTTAAAGAAGAAGTTTTGTTATCTTGAATATTATTAAAAATTGATGAGGTAATGTTTTCACTTATTTTTTGGCTTGAAATCTCTTTAACTTCTTGTTCTTTACTTTGAGGTTTATTGGCTTGAATTTCAGCTAATGAACGAGTCTTTCTTTTATTGAATTTAACATCTAAAACCTCAACTTTTCCATCTTTTCTGCTATCGATTTCTTGAAGGGCTTCGTTAGTTAACTCTTGTAAGTTATGAGTAATTTTAAATAAACAAGTATAAAAACTTTCAGCAATATATTTAGACATTTTTGATTCTTAAAAATTTAATGATTTTAAATCACTATTTTAATCTGTAATAAGTGTCTAGTTAAAAAAATAGACAACTTGAAATAGAAAACTTTTGTGGATATCTTAAGAAACTTAAATTCATTCGATGATTAAATTTTTTAAAATTATTTTTACATGGTGGAATGGTCAAACTCTTGGAACATTTTTAAATACACTTTTTTTTGGAAAATTAGTTGGCATTGATGATTCTAAAAACAAATATTACGTAGATAGTAATGATAGAAGATGGGTTATTTTTAATTCAGAAGTGGAAGCTACAAAAATCCCACCAGAATGGCATGCTTGGATGCACCATTTAATTAAAGAGGTTCCAACGCAAAAAGAGTTTTCTAAATATAGGTGGCAAAAAGATCATCAAGAAAATAAAACTGGAACTAAAGAAGCTTATAATCCCAATAAATATAAGCCGCAGATAAAAGCTGATTATGAAAGTTGGCGTCCTTAGAACTAATAAAATTTAGTTTTTGAAAGCCAATTCACATCATATTTAGAACTAATAAAATCTTCATTTCTTAATATTTTTTTATGAAGATCTATTGTTGAACTTACTCCCTCAATTACAAATTCGTCTAAAGATCTTTTTAGTCTTGAAATAGCTGAGGTTCGATCTTTTCCATGACAAATAAGCTTTGCAACTAAACTGTCATAATATGGTGGAATTTTACACCCTTGAAATACGCAACTATCTACTCTTGTTCCTGGTCCTGAGGGTTGATTATAAGTCTTTATTGTTCCAGCGCTTGGTAAAAAATCTTTACTAGGATCTTCAGCATTTATTCTACATTCGATTGCGTGACCAAAAAATGTAATATCTTTTTGTTGTAAACTTAATTTTCCAGTGGATGCTATTTCAATTTGTCGTTTGACAAGATCTATACCAGTTACTTCTTCTGTCACAGGATGTTCAACTTGTAATCGTGTATTCATTTCCAAAAAATAAAATTTTCCTTTATCATAAATAAATTCTAAAGTTCCAGCTCCTTCATAACCAAGTTTTGCAATAGCATTTACCGAGACATCTAATAAATATTTTCTCTGCTCATCACTAATAACTGGGCAAGGACTTTCTTCTATAATTTTTTGATATCTCCTTTGTACAGAACAATCTCGCTCTCCTAAATGAACCGTATTATCTTTGCCATCGGATAAAATTTGAACTTCAATATGTCTTGGATTTTCAAAAAACTTTTCAATAAAAACCTCTTCATTATTAAAAAATTTCTTAGCCTCTGTTTGAGCAATTTTAATATTTTCCTCTAATTTGTCTTCAGAATGAACAATTCTCATACCCTTACCACCCCCACCTCCTGCAGCTTTGATAAGTATGGGAAAACCAATTTGTTTAGATATTTTTATTGCTTCACCAATATCTTTTATTCCTGTCTCAGAGCCTGATACAATTGGAAGACCTAAACTTTTTGCTATTTTTTTTGCCTCGATTTTATCACCCATCTTTCTAATAAGCTCAGAACTAGGACCTATAAACTTAACTTTGTGTTGTTCTAAAATTTCTGCAAATTTATAGTTTTCAGAAAGAAATCCATATCCAGGATGCACTGCGTCAGCCCCCGTAATTTCAATTGCAGATATTAGGGATGGTATATTCAAATAACTATCTTGAGCTTTTTGTGATCCAATACAAATACTTTCATCAGCAAGTCTGACGTGCATAGACTCGTTATCAGCCGTTGAGTGTACAGCAACAGTTGCTATCTCAAGTTCCTTGCAAGCTCGTATCACCCGTACGGCTATCTCGCCCCTATTAGCTATAAGTATTTTTTTTATCATTTATTCGACTAGGATTAAGTCCTGATCAAATTCTACCGCTTCGCCATCGGTTACTAATATTTTTTTAACCACGCCGTCTTTGGTGGAAGGAACATGGTTCATAGTTTTCATTGCTTCAATAATAATAATTGTTTGACCTTTTTTAATATTAGCGCCAACTGTCACGAAGGGTTTTGCGCCCGGTTCTGGTGCTAAATAAGCAGTTCCAACCATTGGTGACTTAATAATATTAGCTTTATTGATATTTTCAGAAGTAATAGATGATGCAACGGATGAAGGCTTAGATTGATTGTCAGTTGAAACTATTTGTTCACGTACAACGCCTTTGCTAGATTTGCTAACTTTATACTTTACGTTATTTTCAGAATATTCAATCTCGGTCAGATTAAATTCATCTAAATAATCTGAAAGTTCTTTAATAATTTTTTTGTCAATTTTCATTATTTATTATCTTTAATTATTTTTTTAATTGCGTCTATTGCTAAAATATAACCATACGATCCTAAACCACAAATTAGACCATTAACAGCACTACTAATTAATGATTTGTGTCGAAATTCTTCTCTGTGAAAAATATTTGAAATATGAACTTCTATTTTAGGTATTTTTACAAGATTCAAAGCATCCAATATTGCAACAGATGTATGTGTAAAAGCTGCGGCATTAATTATTAAACCATCAAATTTATCTCTAGATTTTTGAATTTTAGTTACAATTTCTCCTTCAATATTAGATTGAAAAAAATCAACTTTAATTTTATTTTTTTTAGCATGTTCTTTACATTTTTTTTCAATCGATTTGAGAGTTTCTTTGCCGTAAATCTTTGGTTCTCTCTCACCTAGTAGATTAAGATTTGGACCGTTAATAATTACTATATTCATATAAAAAAATGATATGTTATAATTTAAAAATAGCTTAAATCCAACATGATACAAATCATTTTGAATGGAAAACCACATAATATAAAAGAAAAAACTAATATAATTTCTTTATTAGAGACTTTGTCTCTTTCAGAAAAAAAAGTAGCTGTAGAAATTAATGAAGAAGTAGTGCCAAGAGATAGTTATGCTAAAAAATTTTTATCATCAAAAGATCGAGTTGAGATAGTTCTTTTTATTGGAGGAGGATAATTGGAAGATTTTATAATTTCAGGAAAAAAATATAAGTCACGTCTTATCCTTGGTACAGGAAAGTATAAAAGTTACGAAGAAACTGCAAAAGCAATTAATGCTGCGGAGGTTGAGATTGTAACCGTGGCTGTTAGAAGGGTAAATGTTACAAATCCTAAGGAACCAATGTTAGTTGATTTTTTAGACCCAAAAAAAATTACTTATCTTCCAAATACTGCAGGCTGTTACACGGCGGAAGAGGCTTTGCGAACATTAAGGCTTGCAAGAGATGCTGGGGGGTGGAATCTTGTAAAATTAGAAGTGCTGGGTGATAAAGAAACTTTATATCCAAATATGATTGAAACTATTGATGCATTAAAAGTTTTAAAAAAAGAAAATTTTGATGTTATGGTTTATTCATCAGATGATCCTATACTTTGCAAACAGTTAGAAGATATGGGCGCTGCAGCTATTATGCCCCTAGGATCTTTAATAGGATCGGGCAGGGGAATTCAGAATAGATTTAATATCTCAATTATTAAAAACCAGGCAAAAGTACCGGTAATTGTTGATGCGGGTATTGGCTGTGCTTCTGATGCTGCAATTGCAATGGAATTAGGTTGTGACGGCGTCTTAATTAATACCGCAGTAGCTGAGGCTAAAAATCCAATATTAATGGCTGAAGCAATGAAGGATGCTGTAATTGCAGGAAGAAAATCTTTTATTGCTGGTAGAATTAAGAAAAAAGTATCTGCAAATCCATCAAGTCCGTTTGAGGGATTGATTGAATGATTAGTTTAATTCTTTAACTGCTTCTGGTTCTTTTTTTTTAGATTTTTTATTATCCTTAAATCTATTTTTATTGAAGAATCTTTTTCTTTTCCCTTTATAATTATTCTGTTTTTCATCAGAAACTTCTTCCTTATTTTCTGAGTTATTAGTTACAACCTGCTCAGTAGAATTTTCGATAATATCTTTTGAAGAAGGTTCTTTAACTTCAGTACCATTAAATTCGCTTATTAATTTCTTTTTAGAGTCAAAAAAACTAAACAAAAATTCCTGACTTAAAAATTCTGAATTTTGAACTAAATTAATCTTGAATTTATATTTATCTTTAAAGAATTTAAGTTCTGTAGAGTAATTATTATTTAAAATATCAATTATTTTTTTAGATAAACTTACATTAATAATTCTAATTTTTGAGTCACTAAATGCTCGCTCTTCTAGCAATTTTAGTACTTTTAAAGCAAATGAATCAACAGATAGCTGAATTTCCCATTTAATTGAACTTTCCCTTAGTCTTTGTCTTGTCATTTCAAGAAGACCAAAGTTACTTATTCTTCCAAATTGAATTCTTGCTTTATCATTTTTTAATGACTCTCTTAATTTTCTCTCAACCAGTCTTTTATTTGAATAATTTTCCATATCGATAAAATCGATAACAATTAGACCAGCTAAATCTCTTAATTTAACTTGTCTTGCGATCTCTTCTGCTGCTTCCAAATTATTTGTTAGGGCAGTTTTTTCAACATTTCTTTCTCTAGTTGATCTTCCAGAGTTAATATCAATTGAAACTAAAGCTTCAGTTGGACTTATAATTATGTAACCACCTGATTTTAATTCTATTCTAGGTTCGAAAATTGAATTTAAATATTTTTCAATATTATAGTGATGAAATATTGGAATTTTACCTTTATATTTTACAACGTTCTTTGAATGAGCACTTGAGATTTTTTTTGCATATTTTTTTGCAGCTTCAAACGCTTTGTCACCATCAACAATAATTCTATCAATATCTTTGCTATAGAAATCTCTAATGGCTCTAGCAATTAAATCTTCTTCTTCATAAATTGTGCTTGGGGCAATGGACTTTAGTGTTTTCATCCTAATTTCTTCCCACGTGCTTAATAAATTTGTCAAATCATCCTTAATTTCATTTTTAGTTTTGTTTGCACCGGCAGTTCTGACTATTAATCCCATTGTTTTTGGAAGTTCTAGGTCATTGATAATTTCTTTCATTTTTTTTCTATCGCTAGAGCTATAAATTTTTCGAGAGATCCCACCGCCTTTTGCTGTGTTCGGCATTAAGACAATATATTTTCCTGCAAGGGATATAAAAGTTGTTAGTGCAGCACCTTTTTTTCCTCTTTCCTCTTTTACGATTTGAATTAGAACTATTTGACCAGGTTTGATTACTTCTTGAATTCGATATCTCTTAAACCTGTAAAAACTTCTGTTATTTTTAGGTTTGTCTTCAACAAGATTTTCGTCTTGTGAGTCAATACTGCCATTTGTTACTTTGTTGCCGATATTTTCCTCATCCTGATCACCATTGGATGAATTTTTATCTTGTAAATTAATCTCTTCATTTTGTTCGGCATGTTCAACAATTTCTTTATCATTTTCTTCTAAAAGTTTTGCTCTAGCCTCTTCTTCTTCTTTTTTAATACGATCTTTGTCGGCCTGAGGAATTTGGTAATAATCTGACTGAATATCGTTAAATGCTAAAAAGCCATGTCTTTCGTTTCCGAAATCTACAAATGCGGCTTGTAACGAGGGTTCTATTCTACTTACTTTACCTAAGTAGATATTTCCTTTTAGATTTTTGCGATGAATATTTTCATATTCATATTCTTCAATTCCACGATCGGACTTGATAGCAATTCTAGTTTCTTCTGGATGCGAAGCATCGATAAGTAATTCCTTAGACATGATAATAAATTCCTAAATTTTTGATTAATTTTTAATGACATAAAATTCATTTGTTTTCTTAGCTATTATAATAAACATCTATGCTAAAATATCTATTTAAATCTTAATAATTTAAGCAAATCAATGTAGAACTTGTTAGATTATTTAATAAATAAACCATTAAAATTGATTTTTTAAAATGATCGAAGTTAAAAATATTGCAGAAAAAGTAGGCAAATCCCTAGATAACATAAGGGGGTATCTTTGATAAAAATCAGGTCGATAAAAGAATCTCAGACCTAACAGCGCAAACAGAACTACAAGATTTTTGGAGTAATCAAAAAAATGCAGAAAAAGTAATAAAAGATAGAAATTTTTTATTAGAAATTAAAAACAACTATGATTTTATTTTCAAAGAGCATTTAGATAACAAAGATCTTCTAGACATTGCTTTTAAAGAAAACGATGAAGTTTTAGCCAAAGACCTAAATAAATCATTTGAAAGCAATTTAGAAAAATTAAAAAAAATAGAACTTCTTTGTTTTTTATCCAATGAAAATGATGCTTTAGATGCCTACGTTGAAATTCATGCTGGTGCTGGAGGTACTGAAAGTCAGGATTGGGCTGAGATGTTAAGAAGAATGTATTCAAGATGGGCAGAAAAAAATAATTTTAGAGTTGAGCTTATTCATGAAAGCAGAGGAGAAGAAGCTGGAATAAAGTCATCAACAATTAAAATATCAGGCCAATTTGTTTATGGCTGGTTAAAAGGAGAATCTGGAGTTCATCGTTTAGTTAGAATATCTCCATTTGATTCAGGAGCAAGAAGACACACTAGTTTTGCAAGTGCCTGGGTTTATCCTGTTGTCAATGAAGACATCAATATTCAAATTTTAGACAAAGATATTCGAATAGACACTTATCGATCGAGCGGAGCAGGAGGTCAGCATGTAAACACAACTGACAGTGCAGTTAGAATAACTCACATTGCAACTGGTATTGTAGTGCAGTGTCAGAACGAAAGATCACAACATAAAAATAAAGAAACTGCGATGAATATGTTAAAAGCAAGACTTTATGAACTTGAGATGCAAAAAAAACAAAAAGACTCGGATAATTTAGAAAATTCCAAAAAAGAAATTGGTTGGGGAAGTCAAATTAGAAATTATGTCTTACAACCCTATCAGTTAGTTAAAGACAACAGGACTAATATTGAAATGACAAATCCAGAGAAAGTATTAGATGGAGATATAACAGTGTTTTTAGAAGCGTCCGTATATCAAGGAATTCACTAATGGTAAAAAAATTTAAAATTTTATTTATAATTATTGGAGTTTTTGCATCTATAATAATTTTTTTGTCCTATGGTTTTCAAACATCAAACTTTAATGAATTAATTCAAAAAAGATTTAATGAACAATATAAAAAAATAAAATTAGAATTTAAGAATGTTAGGATCAGTTTAGATATTAAAGATTCTGCAATAAAATTCAGCCTTAATGAACCAAAGCTTTCTCATAAAGGTGATCTAACAAATATTTATCAAACTAATTTTGGGGTCAGTCTTTTTTCAGTTATTAAAGGAAACTTTGAGCCAAAATTTATTGAAGTAAAGTTTTCAGAAAATTCATTTGAGAAAAGTATAGAACTAGTAAGAGATGTATTTCTAGAAGATGATCAAAAAGGCTATTTTGCAAACAAAGTTAAAAAAGGCCTCATTAAAGGCGATCTTAAGATTTACAATGAAGAAGCAATAAAAATTGAATTTTTGGGCAGCATTAAAGATGCATTTTTTTCAATCACTAATGATTTACCAGAGTTTCAAAATATTAATGCTAATATTGAATTTAAGGGTAGTGAATTAAACGTTAATATTTTATCAGGTTCTGCAGCGGGTCTAAATTTTGATAAATCGAAAATAATTTTAAATGAACTATCGGACAGTTATAAAGTTACTCTTGATTTAAATTTAGCTGGAAAATTCAATTCACTAAAAGAGTTTAAGAATTTAAAAGTTCCAATTTTTGAAGAGATTTCAAAAGACTTTGAAAAGTTATCATTTTCTACAACAGCAACTAATAAGATAGATCTAGAGTTTGATAAAAAAGGAAATCTTTTAAATACTTCGGTTAAAGGTAAAGCCGATATTTCAAATCTAGAACTAGATTTAGTTCAAAATGCTTTTCCTAATATTCTTGATGAAAAAAATCGAAAATTCAAAAATGGTAAGTTAAAAGCTGAATTTGATAAAAAAAGTATATTTATTGATGGAATTATTTTTAATCAGAATGATACTTTAGATTTTAAGATAAATACCGATCTTGCAAAAAAAACATCAAAAATTAATATTATCTCTGAAGTAAATTTTGTTAACTGGCAAAAAATTTTTAAACCTGAATATATAAAAGGATCTTCTAAATTTTACATTCAGTTAAATATTAATAAAGATCAATACTTATTTGATACAAAAGTTGATATTAAAAAAAGTTTAATAAGTTTTTCTCCGATTAATTTTAATAAATTATTAGATGATGAAGGCCAGATTCTTTTAAAAGGAGAGGTTAAAAAAAGTATCACAGAACTTGATAAAGTTTCTATCGCAGCAGGTAAAAATAAAATTGAAATATTTGATTTAAACCTAGATGAGAATTTTTCTATTACATCTGTTAATAATATTATTGTTAATACTGATAAGAGTAATTTTAAAATTACATCTTCCAAAAAAAATAACCTAAATCATATAGATATTTCTGGAAAACGACTGGATGCAAAATATATTATTGATAGTTTAACAAGTTCAAAACCATCAACTTTAGTATCAAAAAAATTTAATGGAACGATTAGTGCAAACATTGGCACTTTAGATACTGGAACTAACGATGATGTTAGAGATTTTGTTTTAAATGGAACAATTTTAAAAGGTCAATTTACAAAATTAGATGCAAATGGAGTCTTTTCAAATAAAGAAAAAATTACAATAAAAATAAGTAGAAATAAAAATGGCAATATTGCAACCTACATGCTCTCAGATAGGGCAAGACCCTTTATTGCAAGCTTTAATTTTATAAAAGGATTTGAAAAGGGAAAACTAGAATTTAGTTCTGAAGACTTAAGTCCAACATCATCAAAGGGAAAAATAATTATTACAGATTTTAAAATTAGAGAAATACCTGTTCTTGCACAAATACTATCCCTAGCTTCAATTACTGGAATTTTAGATACTTTGAAGGGCGATGGAATTCGTTTTGATAATGCAGTGATTGTTTATGAAAATGATGAAAAATTTTTCACCTTTAAAGATTTTTATGGAACTGGCCCATCCCTTGGTTTTATTGTTGAGGGAAGAATTAATAATACTGATAATTTTGTAAGTGTGGATGGAAATTTAATCCCTGCTTATGAAGTTAATCGCCTTTTATCTAATATTCCAATTTTAGGTCAGATTTTAACTGGTAAAAGTGGCGATGGAGTATTTGGTGTTAGCTTTAAAATTAAGGGAAATGATAATAATTTTGAGACAACCATTAACCCTATTAGAACTTTAACACCAAGATTTGTGCAGAGATTTGTGGAAATATTTAAATCAGCTAAATAGCTTCTATTAAAACGTGCTGTTTCTTCCCAAATGAAATTTTGATAATTTTTTCACCTTTAAAATCATCTTGAGTGACAATTTTTTTTTCATCTAAAACAATTTCATTATTTATTCGATAACCCTTATTTGAAATATTTCTTCTAAATTCTCCATTTGATTTTGCAAAATTGATTTTAATAATCAATTCATTAAAAGATATTCCTTTATGAAACTCTGATTTTTTAATTTCAAT
>Ga0214917_10007361_pt1 | contig 11160 bp, 10 predicted proteins | sample LL_1208_BB_MetaG_FD_177983 | JGI IMG/M metagenome (GOLD analysis project Ga0214917, IMG submission 177983) | Freshwater microbial communities from Lake Lanier, Atlanta, Georgia, United States - LL_1208_BB | ecosystem: Environmental > Aquatic > Freshwater > Lake | place: USA: Georgia | collected...
TGCTGAAGAATCGTTTCACGGGTCCTCTTGAAACCATCCGCATCGTCAATGCGGCTCGTGGCCACTTGGACTCCCAATAGCGTGAGATTCTGGATGATATGATCGTGCAACTCCTGCTGCACCAGAGTCCGATGGAGATTCAACCGAGCAATCGTGCCTTGCGCCTCAGCCAGCTCCCGCATCTGGACACGACTGGCCGAAAACACGGTCCACATCAGCACCATCAGAAAGCAGATCATGAGAATCTGAAGCAGGTAATAGGGCACAGCCACCATCAGAGCCCGAATCGCACTGGCCTTGAGGAAAGACTTCTTGAGGGTGACGTTGATCCGGAAATCCCGATTGGGAAACGAAAGCAACCGCAAATAGGACCCCTTTCCGGATCCCGAGGGTTGGTCGTTGAGCAGGTCGTTCTCCATATTGTCCAACTCCAGCAACCGGTGACCCTCCAGATAAGTCACGGCATCTGCGGGATCTGCCGGGCGCACTTCTATCGATGGTTGTCGCAAATATCTGCTCAAATTCACCACCCGTTCCATATTGATGGAGGGCTCGTCTCCTGAGGAGTTTGAAAAACGGATTTGGATTTTGTTGAGGCTTGCCGGCCGACCGGCATGAATGACAAGCCGCCTGAGATTGATCACCGCGAATGACACCCAAACATGATTGGTTGAATCCCCTTCCAAAAAACGAGGCCCCGGAACTGCGAAAGCCAAGTACGCCCGATCCGCATCATCAGCGGGTGGACCGTCCCAGAAGAGCTTGGATACATGGTTGGAAGCGCTTTGCGCGGTATCCGAGAGGGACTCTTGAAAGGCCTGATTCTTGGAAATCCTTGCGAAGACGGGGCCATCTATTGTTAGAGCTGAGTCCTCGGGCAGGATCTGAGGGATTCCATCGTGAACCCGGGCCAAACCGACGGCCACGATTCCCGGATAGCGATCCAATTCATGGATCAACTGCAGGGACGATCTGCGTTGTCCCACAGTCGCCGCTTGGCTGATCACCTCGAAAAGGCGGGTCACCCGGCTGAAATGTTTCTCCATGACCTCCCGCCGATCATCAAAAACTCGAGTCAACTGGATCTGGTCCGATGTTCGAGCCCGTTGAAACGCGGGCCAGAAAATCAGGGCCGCGAGAATCAACATGCTAAGAGTCAGCTTGGCGTAATTGAGCCAGAAAGCCCTGCGGCGCACCGCGCCATGGGCAATTCGGCCTATGTCCGTCAGAAGTGTCTTAACGTCCTCCATGCTGATGAATCAGTGCCATTGAACTATTTGTCTGTTTCACGATCTGTCCCAGCGTCAACGCGGAACGAGCTATGGACCCTCCCGATGAGGCAATCGCTTCTGGAGAGCGGGAACCGTGATCCTCAAAATACGGGCTGCAGCGATTAAGTCCTGCTTGCAGTGTTCGAGAACCCGCTGGATGTGATCGGTCTCCACCTCGGCCAGTGATCGAAACAGTTTACTACCCGACGCATCCGCTCCGCTTCCATCCGTGATATTGGCCTGGGGGCCGGCATTGACTGCGGTAAACCGACCCGATGTCGGGGCTGAACGTGGAATTGGCGCCAATGGCATTTCACCCGAAGCCGGACCCGAAGCGGCCTCACCACCGCCAATCCGAGCCGGCGGTGACAACCTACGGACCGGTGGCTTCTCTGAAAACTGGCTGCGGAAGGCGCTCAGACTTCCCAGACCAACGGGGCCATCACCACTGGCGACGACACCCCGTTCGATCATGTTCTGGAGCTCCCGGATGTTTCCAGGCCAGGAATGCTGTTTCAGCCAATCCATCGCCTCCTTGCTGAAGCCCAAGATCGGTTTGCTGTGCTTGCGGCAGAACTCCTCCAGAAACCATTCAGCGAGAATTGGGACATCGGCCAGACGGTCCCGAAGCGGAGGCATGTAGACAGGTACTACATTCAGGCGAAAGAAGAGGTCTTCCCGAAATTCCCCACGCTCGACCGATTCCTCCAAATTTCGATTGGTGGTTGCAACGATCCGAACATCGATCGGCAGAGTTTCGTTGCCTCCGACCCGTTCGTACTCCCTCTCCTGGATGACCCGCAGCAACTTGGATTGGACTGCCAGAGACACCTCGCTCACCTCGTCCAACAGCAGCGTTCCTCCATTGGCCATCCCGAAGCGCCCCTCACGGCGAATGATGGCCCCCGTGAAGGCGCCTCGCTCATGACCAAAAAGTTCGCTCTCGACCAAGGACTCTGGCAGGGCCGCACAGTTGAGCTTCACGAACGGCCCGGCCGCGCGAGCACTTTGCTGGTGAAGAGCCCGTGCCACTAATTCTTTACCTGTACCGCTTTCGCCTTGGATCAGAACCGTCGTCTGGGTGGGAGCGATACGACGGATATATTCCCTCAAGTGTTGGGTCGCGGGCGATCGCCCCAAGATTTGAACTCCCGCCGGAATGCCGCTCGAGGAAACTCGGGTGGTGCGGGGAGTGCTGGCAGGGGTCGAGGTCGCAACCGGAGTCGTAGGAGAAACAGCAGGTGCCGCCAGAAATTTGCGGGCTCTGTCGAAGAAATCCCTCAAATCCCTCTCAGCGAAGGGACGAACTACGATCTCATGGGCTCCAGCACGATGATGCTGCTGAGTCGAGTCGCTGCTCTCCTTATCCAGAATGCTGACGATGTACGGGGTCTCCATCCTAGCGGACAGCTCACGGATCAGCGTGGTGGACAAACCGTCTGGTAGTGTTTCACCAACGAGGATCAATTGAAACCGATCCGCCTCCAGGTACTCCCAGGCAGCCGCCAGCGAATCAGCCTCTGCTACTGCAACCCCTCTGGGCCGGAGGACGCGCCCAACGGTCTGTCGGATCAGATCGGAGCGATCCACAATAAGCACCCGTTCGATGAGCCTCATAGCCCGATACCCCCAGCCCTCAGTCCGTAGGTGGACCGTATCCGCTGCGGGCTTCGACTTGCGCTACTGGGTACCAGATCACCAGGTATCATTTGATGACGGAGCATCCACTGTTCGTTCTGCCGATCGAGCCGCACTGAACGCTGTATCAGGTCAAGAGTGGCTTGCAAAGCGGGACGCAGTCGATCCGGAAAAGGAATCGGTGCGGCTGCCTTGACGACAGACTGGGTTCTCGCCAGGTCTCGGAGCAGATCACGACGCCGGCGTGCGATTTCTCCAATCGGAGGCTTCACCCCTGATTCGAGAGCGAGCCCCTCCTCCTCGGACAGGTCGGCCAGTTGGAGGCAAACCTGATGATAGGCGGCCAGCGCGGTCTCAAATGCAGCAGACATGATTGGATTCAAGGCTGGGCTGCGGGGATCCGAGGGGTTGGAGCTTTCGAAGAAGCCGTCTTCAACACCGAGATTCGCAGTGCGGCCATGTTCCGAAGGATTTGAACGGGAACGGCGTTGGTGTTGCTGCTGGAACTGACCGAAGGAATGTACGGCGCATCCAAGATCTGCTGGTAGGTCTTGATCGCATCCTCCACCTGACCCAAACGCTCTTCGCACAGGCCCACCTGGTATTGAAACGACTGCCGAGTCTGACCATCGGTATTGGAACGAGCCAACGCGCGGTACAGCGACACCGAAGAGAGGTAGTCGCCTTCCAAATAGAACTGGTTGGCCAACTCGTTGCCGACGCGAAGTTTCCATGGCATCCATCGCACCAACCGATCAGGTGGTGCCAACTCCACGGCCTCCAGCAATAGCTGGAACTGCTCCAAGGCCGCATCGCGCTTCTTTTGCTGTTTCAAGGAATGGGCCAGAAAATACCGAGCCTCCGGAATGTAATCGGAATCCGGGAAATCCTCGAGAAAGCCCATCGCCTGGCGCTCCAAGATGCCTTCTGAGGCCGATTCTCTCAGCGAGCGCAATTGCTTGATGCGAACCGTCTCGAGCTCGAGTTCCTCCGATTTGGTCTGAAGCATTCGCCCGTAGAGTTCAGCGGCCTCAGAATGGCGTCCCAGATCCGCACAAGTATCGGCAATGGCGGACTGCGCCATCATCACCAAACGCCTGGAGTAAGCGATGTTCCTTCCCTCGATCCTGGGCACCGATCGCAGCACGAGATAAAATTTCTCAATCGCTTCCTCCTTCAGGTCGAGACGTCGCAGCAGGTAACCCTGTCGCAACAAGACCTCCGGCACCGCCGCGTCTCGTGAATAGCGCTCGACATATTCGGCCAATAGCTGCAATGCCCGTTCAAGATGCCCACCGGCCTTGTCTTTTTCAGCCGCCAACTCGCGCTGGTGGGCCAACTCCAGAAGGGTCAATTTGCGAGTGTCTTCTTTGATGCGTTCCGAGGCGTCTGAATTGAGCACCGATTCGACCGTCCGACTGAATTCCTCGAGATAGTTGGTACGTTCCCCCATCTCGCGCAGTTTTTGGAAGCGTGCCCCCGCCGCCCGGTTCTGCTCCAAGAGGTAGTTTGTGTTCGTCTTGAACTGAAGATTCTCAGTGGGCAGGGCCCCCAACTTCGGATCCAGACCGTATTCGACGGCAACAACTGCGGGTGCCTTCGTGTTCTCGCCTGCCCCGGCTGAATACTGGGAGTCCGCCAAAGCCAACACAGGCAACACTCCAAAGAGCGCTGCTGCCAGAAAACGTTCAACGCAATTCATAGGTAGCCCTTCCTGTGCCACGTGCCGAGGATTCCCCCGATGTCACCCGCAACGGCAGGATGATATTCATGGGCACTCCTGATGTGGCGGTCATTCCCGCAGCAGGATTGGTCAAACTCAGTTGGCTGAGAAAATACCGGAGCAATTGCCGCGATTTGTCCGGGTCATCACCGACGCCCGCAGGAACAGGATCAACGGGTTGCAGGACGGGGGGAGCTATCTGGGGACTCAGCGCTTCACTGGTGTCAGCCCGGACGGTGAAATTGGTCCGGTGCATGGCTGAAGTCGTCCTCAATTCCGATAGAAATTCTGCCGTGAATTGAGGCTCGGGAATGTAGGTCTGAGGTAAGGGAGCCAATGGCGGGACGGGCGGCTTGGGCGGTGTCTCCAAGCGGATCTTCCCCAAGTCTCGCTCCGTTCGACTCAAGTATCCTGATGGATCAGCACCTCCCGCACTTGGGGACAGAAGCACGACGACAGCCGCGAATGTCAAACGAAGGGTGGAAACTTTCATCACGTGTGCCGTTGGATGGGAGAATGTGGGATTCCTCATGGGGTACCTGAAGAGACGCTGGCTTCGTCATTACGCGCGACCGCATCGGCTGGACCGTCCTGCTGAGAGACCACTGCTCGAGTGACAAGATAGTCCTCTTCCAAGAGAGCCTTTCTCCAGTCATCGACTTCGAAATCCTCCACCGATTGTAACCACTCCTGAAGTTGGATCAGACGCATCTGGCGGGCCATCCGATCACAATCTGGGACTCCCAAAAGGCTGTAGTGTTCCTTCCAGTGCTTGAACAGTGGGCTAGCCGGATTCGTGGTGATGAGGAAAACTCCCTTGTCGGATGTCAACCTCAAGGCCGTATCCATGGGATGACGGTGCCAAAAACGACACACATTCGCCGATGCCAAGCAAGTGCCGGCATGCCAGATGGATGGTGAACGAGCGGACAAGACCGACCAAAGCACTGAGGTAACCAAGTCATTCACCGACCAGCCATCCGAGTGGCATTGCAGGGCAAGGAGTCGCCTAAGGTCGGTGCCAAGACGGATCTTCAGTTCTTCGCCTTCGATCGAAGCTGAACGCCGAACCGCCTTACCTTTTCTGGGTTTCCGCTCAGAAACCGCGTCAGAGTCCTCCGAGGTGGGCCCACTGGGTTCGGCAGTGGCGGCTTCTGGGGCGGCCTGCGACTCCGTATTCGGAACCTCATCCAGCAACCCGCGCATCCGGGTCCGCTCCCGGTCGATGACCTCGGAGCGCAAAGCCCGGAGCTGCTCCAAGGGGTTGGTCTCTTCGGAGGGGGACGCCATGATCAGGAAACTAGGGTCCGTTCTAGGCCTTTTAGCGCTGTCGGATGACCGGGTTGAATGGCAAGAATCGTTTCAAAGATCGAGCGGGCTTCATGGTGCTTCCCACTTTGGAGGCTGGCCAACCCCAACCGGATGAGGTCGTCGGAAAGCCAGCCATTGCTCCGCAACGAGGCCGAATAGCTGGTGCGTGCCTGTTCTGGAGAAGTTTCCAGCTGAAGGTCCCCCTTCAAACGCCACCCGGCTCCATGCTCCGGATGCTCTGTGACCACCTGCTCCAGCACCGCCAAGGCCTCGGATTCCCTCTGGCTATCACGGTAGGCCATGGCCAATCGAACCTGTGTCTCGGGCAATCCGGGGGCCAGACGAACAGCATGAGACAAGTCACGAGCGCCACCCAACGCATCGCCGCTGAGATATCGAAGAGAGCCGATCGAATCCCAGATCTCCGACCAATCCGGTCGCAGAGCCGCCAAAGCCTCTAAGCGACCCAGTGCCTCACGAATTTGCCCTTGCGCCTGAAGCTCTCCAGCGCGGTCGAGCTCAGAACGTACGTGGGAATCCACCTGAGCCATGGCCGCTGCCCGTTGCTGCTCTCGGGCCACAGACAAGTTCAGCTTCAGTTGACCATTGTCAGGCTGCAACACCGCAGCCGCTTCCAAGCTGGTCACCGCGTCGTCCCAACGCCCCAAATGGAAGGCACAGATTCCTCGGGAAAGCAGCAAGCTGAAATCACCCGGATTCCGATCGAGCAAGCGCTGAATCAACCACCGCCCCTCCTCATACCGTCCTTCCCTCAGAGAGAAATCGGCCTCCAATCGACGCGCCTCTTCGAAACCCGGATCCAGTGCAAAAACCCCTTCCAATGCATTGGCTGCACCCCGTTTGTCACCCGATTCAAATAGAACCAACGCCAACCAAGTTCCGATTGACGGGTCCCAAGGATTGGAACGGAAAAGTTCCTCCAAATGCGGACGAGCCATCTTGGTCCACCGCTGTTCCAACAAGACCGAAACAAGAGAGCGCCTCAAGGCATCATCCCGCGGACGAATGCGGAGCACCTCAATCCAAGCCCAACATGCCAGACTCGGATGGCCTGATTTGTAATCGGCATCCGCTTCGGCAAGCAGTGCTGACACGTCGTCCACTCCTCGTCGACGCCCCATTCGTTGGCGAGCGACGCCGAGATTTTCACGGGCCACCTCTACCCCCCCGTGCGCTACTTGGACCCGAGCAAAGGTCTCCGCTGCGATCTTCCATTGCCCACCTTGAGCCAAGCAAACCCCCAATGCGGTCAACACATCAGCATCGGCGTGACCGGCGTCCACCAACCGTATGTAGAACTGACCGGCTTCAGAATAGAGTTGGTTGTCAAAGGCAACCCGTGCTCGCCAGCGCAGTGCGTCCGGTTGCTGATGATCGATCGCCAACACGCGCTCGGTTTCCGATTGAAATTCGTCAAGACGCCCGATTTTGAGGCTTGCGATAGCCGAAAGCACCCTTCCCTCCAGGTAGTCAGGCTGCTGATCCAGCAATTGCTGAAACCGCTGTTTGGCTTCCCAATGGTTTCCCTCTTCCATGAGGAGGCTTCCGAGAGTTCTCAGCACGAACAAGGAATTGGGCTCTACGGTCAATGCCTGCTCTAGGTCACGGATGGCCCCCAAACGATCCCCAGAAGCCGCCTTGGCCTCGGCTTGATCGACCCAGCGCTTGGACTGAGACCCGGTGGGTTCGGTGGCACCCGGTGGCACAGCGCCCGGATCTTCAGCCAGCATCTGGCGACCCATTTCCTGAGGATTGGTGATCATCGGTCGGAGCAACGATTGGGACGAATCCAATTTCTACTCCGGCAGTTCGCAGCACCTGATGTGCCATTCACCATTGAATTGATGGCACACAGGGTGCTGCGAGGTCTCGGAATGAACATCGCGCTCCATCAAGCAGCAGCGGCCATGACGGCCAACATGCAGTGGCATGATCTGGTGGCGCAAAATCTCTCAGGGCAGTCCTCTCCGGGATATCGTGCCCAAGTAGGTGGTTTTGAAGAGTTCCGCATCCCTGGTTCGCCCAACCCCACACCTTCGAGCTCCCAGGCCGGAAGCGCCTACCCCATGTTGCGGGCCGGTCTGAATCGAAACCAAGGAACCCTTCAACCCACAGGCTCCATGACCGACCTGGGCTTGGAGGGACCAGGTTTCTTCGCAGTTCAAGCTCCCGGTGGCGGGCGCGCCTTCACTCGGGATGGTCAGTTCCATGTTGATCGCCAAGGATCACTCCTGACGAAGGAAGGCTACCCTGTTCTCGGAGACACCGGCCCTGTTCGCGTCGATCCCCAAGCAGGCGCAGTCTCGTTCGGGCCCCGCGGTGAAATCTCTCAGGCTGGCGTTCCGCGGGGACAAGTGCAGTTGGTCGAGGTTTCGGACCCGACCCAACTCCAGCATCTCAGCGGAAGTTACTACCGCCTTCCAGCCAACCTGAAGACAACTCCCGCAACCGGAACCACCGTGCAAACGGGTTTCTTGGAAGGGGCCAACACCTCTTCGGTTCAGGAAATGGGCAACATGCTCTTGGCCATGCGCCATTTCGAAGCCAACCAGCGCGCCTTGCAGGTGGCCGATGAGCGGATGGGCCGATCCATCCAGGAACTCGGAACGCCGCCCCAATAGTCCCTGATCTCTCTGCAACTGCCTTTCTGAAACTCCCATGATCCGAGCCCTCTACAGTTCTGCTTCCGGCCTCCAAGCCCAACAGAACAACCTGGATGTGATCGCCAACAACTTGGCGAACGTGAACACCACCGGTTTCAAGAAGAGCAAAATCGAGTTCCAAGACCTGCTCTATCAGGCCAGCCGCATGGCGGGCTCCGAGCAAGGTGCGGGCAACGCACTGCCTGCTGGTGTCGAGGTTGGCCACGGAACCCGGACCGTGGCCACGGCCCGAGTCTTCACCAATGGCGAAATGAGCCAGACCGGTGAGAAGTTGGACTTGGCTATCATGGGTGATGGTTTCTTTGAGGTCTCATTGCCCGATGGCACTCGGGGTTATACCCGCGATGGCGGATTCAAGACGTCTGCGGCTGGGGTCGTAGTCACCAGCGACGGCTACCCCGTGACCGGTTTTCCGGCCGTACCAGCAGGAAGCACAGGGGTTACGATCGCCAGCAATGGTCAGGTCACTATCGCTGCGGCCGGTGGAACACAAACCAGCCGATTACAGCTCACCCGCTTTCCCAACCCCTCGGGTTTGACCTCCATCGGGCGCAATGTGTACCGCGAAAGCGTCGCCTCTGGTGCCCCAGAAATCGGGCAGCCCGGTGAAAATGGATTCGGCGAGGTCAACCAGGGATACCTGGAGCTATCCAACGTCAAGGTCGTCGAGGAAATGGTGAACATGATCATCGCCCAACGGGCCTACGAAGTGAACACCAAGGCCATTTCGGCAGCCGACGAGATGATGCAACAAAGCAACAACCTGAAGCGTTGATGCCCATCACCATGCGACGCCTCTTCCTCCTGATCCGCTGCCTGCTGGGTGCTTTGTCATTGGCCATGGCGGCCGGTGACGCGGCCAGCAGCTCCCAGCGCACGATGAATGGGGAAGAACTGGCAGGGCTACTGGAGGCCTCCTTGCGGAACCTCTGGAAGGTTCAGGATGGCACGCTGACGGTCGAATTTGAGCGCAATATGCCTGCGATTTCTCTGCCAGCCGGAGAACCAACATTGCGGTGGACGACCCAAATCCAGCAACCCAATCGCCGAATTTACCCGCAATTTGAGATCCGCATCGATGACCAGGTCGCCACCTCATTGGCGATTCCCATCCGTGTCAAATGGGTCCGAGAGGTCTGGGTGACCGACAGCGCCATAGCGAGCCAAGTTCCACTTTCGGCCACAACCCTCCAGAAGCAATCGCTCGATGTGTTGAGCCTCAATGGGTCGGCATGGTCTGGTGATCCCGCCGCCAATGACTGGATGACTTCCTCCCCGATCCCAGCCGGGGCGGTACTGTTGGAACGCTCCTTGCGCCGCAAACCAGCGATTCGACGAGGCGACACGTTCTCCGCTCGTCTCGAAGAAGGGGCTCTTTCGGTCGAATTTCAGGCCATCGCCCTCGAGGATGGTTTCAAGGGGGGGACCCTGAAGTTTCGCAGCGCCCTGAAACCGGTGGAACTCAAAGGAAAGGTCATCAATGAAACGATTGTTGTCGTGGTCCGTTAGTCTCTGGCTCTGCACCGGCCTTTTGTCGGCCGATTCCCTTTGGACCGAAGCTTCCATATCACCGCTGGCCGATCGTCGGGCTCTGGCTGTCGGAGACCTGCTCTCGGTCATCGTTCAGGAAAACAATTCGGCCACCAAGAACCAGACCAAGAAGACCCAAAAGGAATCGAGCATCGATGCCAGCATCAACCAATTCCTCTTCAAGCCGGAGAACATGAAGTTCATGACCAAGGGCGGAATGTTCCCGGGCATGAATGCGTCTTCCAAGACCGACTTCAATGGCGGCGGGCAGGTCCAGAATTCCGATTCCATCAATTCGCGATTCACCGTTCGTGTGGTGGATGCCCTGCCAAATGGCAATCTCCTGATTGAGGGACGTCGCTCCACCTCCTTTTCGGGTGAGGGCCAAACGATCGTCCTGCGTGGTACCGTCCGCCGAGTGGACGTCACCCATGACAACACCATCCTGAGCCACCAACTGGCTGATCTCACACTGCGATTCGATGGATCTGGTTCTGTCAACGACAGCCAAAAGCGCGGTTGGTTCGGCAAGGTCTGGGACAAGGTCAACCCGATGTGATCGATGCCTAATCTCAACCAGTCCATTCTAAAGAATCTGATCCGACTCGGGACTCCCTGGGCCGTGGCCTTTTGGATGGCCACCATTTCAGTGACTGCCCAATCGGCCGGGGGTGTCCGCATCCGGGACATTGCCTTCCTTCACGGAGCCCGCGGGAACCAACTGATGGGCTATGGTCTGGTCTCCGGCATCAACGGCGACGGCGATAAGAATCCCATCTATACCCAGCAGGCCATCGCCAACCTGATGCAGCGATTCGGCTTGGTCGTTCCCCGCCTCCTCATTTCTTCGAAAGATGTGGCGGCGGTGATTGTCACCGCGGAGATTCCACCCTTTGCCAAATCAGGCTCCAAAATAGATGTCCTGATCAGCGCCATGGGTGATGCCAAGACCCTGCAGGGCGGCGTGCTATTGCAAACCCCGCTGATTGGTTCGGATGGCAAG
>Ga0214917_10007362_pt1 | contig 11160 bp, 7 predicted proteins | sample LL_1208_BB_MetaG_FD_177983 | JGI IMG/M metagenome (GOLD analysis project Ga0214917, IMG submission 177983) | Freshwater microbial communities from Lake Lanier, Atlanta, Georgia, United States - LL_1208_BB | ecosystem: Environmental > Aquatic > Freshwater > Lake | place: USA: Georgia | collected...
TAGCAGGGATATCAGCCGCGGATTCCGCCTAGTTCTCCTCCCGTAGTTTAGTTGAAAGCTCTTCGGTCATTTCCTTTGAGCAAAGAAAAATCGAGTGGTGCTTCGATACAAATTTTGCTAGAGGATGCAAAATTCACTCAGCAACCAAAGCTATTGACATGAGCGGATGCGAATAGGCAATGCGAACTGGAACGGATTGTGTTAATTGGGATTGAATGTGGTTTGGGAATTTTTTTACCTCACCCCCGATTGGTTTATATTTGTAGTACGTTTTTGTTTTGACCCCGCTCTCCATGCCATTGGAAAAGAGATGGCACAGAGAGGGGGTAATTAGTAAATAGTAAACGTATACTGGTTACTATAAAGTTACCCCTCTCTGTTGCGTATCTGTATAACGCAATGGAGAGGGGTGTATGCAGAATTGTAGTACATTACGGGATAGTGGGGGTGAGGTAAAAAAAATCGTATTTTTTACCTCACCCCCGATTGGTTTATATTTGTAGTACGTTTTTGTTTTGACCCCGCTCTCCATGCCATTGGAAAAGAGATGGCACAGAGAGGGGGTAGTCTAATGTTTAGTAAACGTATACTGGTAACTATAAAATTACTCCTCTCTGTTGCGTATCCGTATAACGCAATGGAGAGGGGTGTATGCAGATATGTACTACAATACAGAATAGTGGGGGTGAGGTAAAAAAAATGTCCAACATCAAAAATCAATCTCCTAAATCCACAAGTCGGCTCTTGCGACAGAGGGCTACACCGGCAGAGTCTATTCTTTGGCAGGAGCTTCGGAATCGTAAACTGAATGGTCTCAAGTTTAGAAGACAATATCCTGTTTCAGGATTTATCTTAGATTTCTACTGTGCAGAAAAAAATCTTGGAATCGAATTAGATGGTTCTATACATGATACTCAGGAGGAGTATGACAAAATCAGAGAGCAGTTGATTTCAGAAAGTGGGATTCGGATTTTGAGATTTTCTAATCAGGAAATTTTGGAAAATTTGGAAGATGTGAAAACTAAAATAGAAAATTTTATAACATTAATATACTGAGATTCAAAATGATAATTAATTTATACTAAAATTGAACCTTTGTAACCATAAACGAATCCCAATCCTACAAAATCCCATGCTCCTTTAGCTCTTCTTCTGAAAGTCCAACTGATTTTTGAATTACTTCAATCGATAGACCTAATTTTTTCATATTTAGTGCGGTTTCAAGCTTAGTTTCAATTTTACCCTCAATTTTACCCTCTTCCAAAGCTCTTTCGTATAGAGTCAATGTTTTTTGCTTTCCCATAATAACCTCCTCAACTAATTCTCTACTTTCATTTCTAGACCTGAATATATACTCCAACATTTCCTCTTCTAAATCAATCCTTTTTGTATCTTCCATTGAATTTAAAATTTCCCTGATTTTACTCCAGCCCTCTATAAACTCTTCCCGGCTCAGAAAGCTCATTTATACATTTTAGCTTATCCCGAAAATTTGTACAATCATTTTTTTTCGGGTGAGTAGTTACTTGAATCTTCCACTTTTTCTACAGTGTTGCCATTTGTATATTTTATATAGACAAACTTCTACGATGCCTCTAGCAATTTCTTTGTTTTGCTATTTAGAGAATTCATGGCAAGCAAAACTTCCTCATGGGCTCTTGCTTGTTGTCGGAGATTAATGGCTATCGAGCTCATATTATCGCTCAGTTTACCTATCGAATCAGCTACTTGCTTGAACTTTACAGAGGTTTGGTCTGCGTAGGAACTTCCTTCGATTGCGGTCTTTTTTCCCATCTCTGTAAGTCCCACCGTCTTTTTAACCGATTTTTTTATCTCATCGATCAAGCCCTGGATCTTACTAGCGGAACTTTTGCTTTCGTCGGAGAGTTTTCGTATCTCAATGGAAACCACCGCAAAGCCCCTTCCAAATTCACCTGCCCTAGAAGCTTCTACGGCTGCGTTGAGTGCAAGCATATTCGTCTGCTTGGCAAGTTCGCTCACCACATCTGTGATACTTCCAATCTGATTGGTTTGGAATTCAAGTTCTTTTATGTAATCATTGATTGTGATAACTTTGTCTTGGATGTCTGCTTGCAAGCCCTTCATCTGGTTGACCATTTCTTCACCTTCTGTCGCTGCACTCAAAACCAATTGGCTAATTTCTGAAACTTGCCCTGCTTGTTCTGCTGACTGTTTGGATGACTTATCTAGCATCTCCACAACTTGTGTGGTCTCATTCACTGCAGATGATTGTTCTACCATCAGTTTTTCTAAACGCAATAGATTTTCTCGAAATACTTTGGAAGATTTGATCATGGATCCAATCTCATTTTCTAAATTATCAATGCCTTCGTAATCAACGTCTTTGTTGCCTTTGGATAGGGCATCTAAAATGAGTGTTATTCTTACAATATTTCCCACAACTTTTTCGTTCATGTAGTTCAGGAGGTACGAACACAAACCCAGCGCTAAGAGAGTGAAAATACCCACGAAAATTAAAAAGAAAAGGGATTTATTTTTTTCTGATTCTGCATATTCTACAATTCTTTTTGTCGACAGTTTGCTCAGTGATTCTGCCAAAGCTAGAGCAGAACTGGACCTTTCAAAGTAGTCTGCAAATTCCATTGAATAATTTCCTGAATATGCCTCTTCTTTTAATCTCTCTCTCAATCCGTTGTAATCGATGAAATAACCTTTTTCTAACTTTGCTATTTCATCGGAGAGTTCTCTGTCTAAAAAAGGATCCATGCGAAGTGCTAGAATTTTTTTCCATGCATATTCAGCTCTCTTGTTTAGCATGCTCATTCTTTCTTGTATCTCGGGTGTGATGGGTGTTTTGTTGAAGGTAGCTATTGCAAAATAAGTTCTTTCCCGTCCTCCAAACTCTCGAATTTCCCATGCATAGTTGGAAATTGATTCAAGATTTTTAATACTAGAGGGAATATCCACCTTTTCGGTTGTCAGAGAGTACTTTACTGCTTGTATTTCTTCTAAAATATTTGGAAATATAAAAGGAAATTTTTTTATAAAATCAGGATCTCTCTGATCTACACCCACTGCTATATTTCTATCAGTTACTTTTCGAACCTCATTCATTTCTAAAAGTAAGTTCTTAACTCTATCTGCAGATCTTGTATTACCTGAATCTATTAGATTTTGGATAGCTTCTTCGATCTTAGGTGTTCCTGAATCCCTTTGGGTTCTGAGTAAGTTTTGGAAATTGGCTGAGATTGGTGTGGGTATATTCAGGGCAACTTGCGATACACTTCTCTCTAGGGAAAGTTCAATAGTTCCTAAATTAAAAAGTGCTATATTTTTATATGTATCTAGCATTATTAAATTGGAAGCAAAGCTGCTATAATATGTTTGTGTCAATAAGAACCCAAAGGCTCCAAACAGAATGATAAAGAATATAAAGAAGGTATTGATTAAACTCTTTATACTTTTTTGCAAAGATTTTAAATTCATTTTTTTCTCCGGTGTTTATTTTGGTCCCAAAACAAAATACATATCAATATCGCCTTTATTTTTAGCTTGGATCTTACCTCTGTGTTCGCAATGGAAATGATCCTTCACTAGTTCATAGGTAGAACCAGAGATATTTATTTTCCCAGGTTCTCCTGATGATTCCATCCGACTGGCAACGTTCACTGAATCTCCCCATATATCATAACAAAATTTCTTTGTTCCCACCACACCCGCGGATATGGGCCCAGTATTGATACCAATTCGGATTTGCCAAGAATGTAGTATCTCTTTTTCAGTTGACTTATTTATAGAATGCATGTACTCCAAAATTTCTAAAGCTGCCCTAACCATTCTAATTGCATGGTCGGGTGTTGATTCAGGTATACCCGAAGCACACATGTATGCATCACCGATTGTTTTAATTTTCTCTATGCCATGGAGTTGGATGATGGAATCAAAATAACTAAAGAAAGTATCCAATTGGGCAATTAGCTCTTCTGTACTAAATAATTCGGAGAGCTTAGTGAATCCCTTAAAGTCAGTGAATAGAATTGTAGCCGACTCGTATTTCTCCGGTGTGGTACGACCAGCTCTCTGCAGTTCCCTTGCAACCTTTAGGGGTAAAATGTTAAGAAGAAGATTTTCTGTTTCTTTTTTACTGATGTCTAGTGACTTGTTTAATTTTTTTAGTTCAATCTGTGCATTCACTAATTCATTGTACTGCTTTAGTGAGTTTTCATAGGTTGAGAGGAGCATATTCAATATATGCAATCTATCAGCTAAAATAGTAAAATCCCTACCTGCATAGTGAATGGTTAAAGGTGTAATTTCCTCATCAGAATTAATGGGATTGTTTAAGAGGGCATGTACCCTATACATAAGATATTTTTTGTCGTACGGTTTAGTTACATAGCCGTCAGCTCCCACCTCAATTCCTGTCATGATATCCTCGGGTCGGGAGAGAGAAGAACAAATGATAACCGGGATATCCTTTAAATCATCCCTAGTTTTGACCATTCTACAAAACTCAAAGCCATTCATATCCGGCATCTCCACATCGGTGATGATGAGGGAAGGTTTTTCTCTCTCTACAAGACTAAAGGCTTCCCGACCATTCTTTCCCCAAAATACCTGATAGCCTTCACTCACTAAAATACGTTTTAGCATAATACCCTGAACGGAACTATCTTCAGCAAAAACAATAGATATCATAAATTTACCAGACTCATAATTTTTTCTGGAATCTTATCGAGGGGAAGTTGAAAATCTATGGCTCCTATTTCATGAGCTACCCTGGGCATCCCATATACCACACATGTATCTGCACTTTCTCCAATTGTCTTACCACCCATGTGTTTAATAGATAAAAGACCACTTGCGCCATCATCCCCCATTCCAGTTAGTATCACTCCTAAAGTAGAGGAGCCCCTATGTGTTGCAAATGATTTGAATGTAATATTAATCGATGGTGTATGACCATTTATGGAGACTTCACGGGATTCTTTTAATTTTCCTGATGCATCTATGACCAGATGCCTTTTATCTTTGGGAAAATAGACCCTGCCAGAAATTGGTACTTCCTCATCTTCCATTATTTTTATTTTTAATTTTGTACTCTGGTTTAACCATGCTACCAAGCTTTCAATAAAGCCATCATTGATATGCTGAACACATATCACGGGAATGGATAGGGTTTCGGGTAGTCGTTCCAGAATCTTCTGCAAAGCATTCGGACCACCAGTGGATGCTCCAATCACTAGATATCGAATGGTATTCGTCTTTTGAAACCGTGTTACCGTAATACTATTTGGATTTAGATTCTCAGATTCTCTCCTCATTTTAGATTTGAAGACGGGGATAGAATGAATCATTTTGATTTTTGATTCCAGTTTATTTCGAATACCTTCATAATCTTTTTCTGAACCACCCTGAGGTTTTGGAAAAACCTCCAGTGCTCCCGCCTCTAGGAGTTGGAATACATTTGATTGATTTTTTCCTTCCAAAGCAGAGCTCACAACTAAAATGGGCTTGGGATAATTTTGCATAATTTCTTTTGTAAGTTCGAGACCATTCATCACGGGCATCATCAAATCCGTACATATTACATCAGGATCCAATTCTTTAAGTTTCTCGATACCTTCTTTGCCATTTGCTGCAGTCCCCACAACTTCTATTTCTTGGGATTGGGCTAGGATTCTTTTTAAAATATTGATCACGATGGGAGAGTCATCAATGAGGAGTGTTCTGATTCTTTTTTTCATAACACCTTCTCTATAGCTTCGATTAAGTCTTTTCTTTCAAACTTTGATTTTATTAGATAAGCACTTGCTCCAGCCTCCATACCTTTTTGTATGTGTGATTCACTTCCCAGAGAGGTGAGAATGATCACCGGTAAGTTTTGATGCATCGGAGAAGATTTGATTTTTTTTGTAAGTTCGATTCCATCCATATTGGGCATTTCAACATCGGTAATCACACATCTATAATTATCTTTTCGAACTTTTTCCCATCCATCCAACCCATCTACTCCAAGCTCTACTTGGTATCCTTCAGACTCTAATATTCTTTTAACCTGGACACGGGTAGTTAGGGAATCATCAATGAGAAGTATCTCATCCACTTTAGTGATAGCTTCTACTTTTGGTTTTTCTAAAATATTCATACTTATTTTAAGAATGCTATCCACAAGATCCCTAGGATTGAGTATGATACAAACTTCTCCAGAATCTAATATTGTGACACCTGTCACATTTCTAACTCTTTTTATTATTCCTTCAAAAGGTTTAATGATTACCTCATTTTTTTCAATGACAGCATCTACTAAAAGTGCAAATTTCATACTATCTGATTTTAATAAGATACAGGGTGAGGATTGCAGGTTTTTCTTTTTTGTCTTAGAATGATCATCTAGTTCCAAATAGTTTTCTAGACCAACTACATAGATAGGTTCATTGCCTATCATCACAGAATTTTTACCCTCCATGATGAATATGTCTTTGAAGTGGATGGTTTTAGTTAGTATTACGTTATCAGTCGGGATTCCAAACTTCTGATCACAAACTGAGACAATAAGTACATTTGTGGTGGAAAATTTGATGGGTAACTTGAGCCGGAGTGTAGTACCTTTCCCAATTTCCGATTCGGTCTCTATATCTCCCCGAAATTTTTCAACAAAATTTTTGACCACATCCATTCCCACACCCCTCCCTGAGAGATTGGAAACTTCAGATTTTGTCGAAAATCCATGATGAAAGATTATATTATAAATTTTACGTGAATCAAATTGTTCAATTTCATCTTGGGTATATAAGCCTTTTTGTAAGGCTTTTTCTTTGATTTTTTCTGCATCTATACCCTTGCCATCATCAGAGATCTCTATTATTACTGTATCACTTAGAGTCTTTCCGATGAGATAAATATTGGCTATTTCAGATTTTCTTGCCTTGGCCCTTTCTTCTTTTGTTTCTATTCCGTGGTCTATGGAATTTCTGATTATATGCATGAGTGGATCTTTGAGGTCTTCCAAGATTTGTTTGTCTACAGTAGATTCACCTCCCTCAATTATAAGTTGTACATTTTTACCCGTTTCCCTTCCTAAATCTCTCACCGTTCTATGAAATAAACTAAATACATTGTTTAAAGAGAGCATTCTAATATTGTATATGCTTCTCTCTATCTTCAAGGCTGTCATACTCAATCGTGTTACATCATGAGTCATTGCTTTTTTTAATTCCTTGATATTTAAACCTAAATTCTCAAACTTTCCCGATTGCTTTCTATATACATCCATCAATTGTGATACTAAAAATCTTATTTTAGGACTGAGGCTAGGATCTTTTTCAATTTGAGTTAGGATCTTTTTACTCTCAAGAATTGTACGAATTGTTTCGTCGTACACATACTGGACTTCTCCCGCATCTTTCACCCTATTGCTGATTCGATTTTTGGTGACTATTAGCTCCCCAGCCTGTACCATAAGCGCATCCAATTTAGCTGGTTCCACTCTCATGGTATCCATTTTTTTGTTATCTACTGGTTTTTTATCTTTGGGATCTTCTTTTTTTGGCACTGTGGGAGGACTATTTACTATGGATGCTTTTTTACTCTCTATAATTTTTTCTATCTTAAGCTGAGAAGGTTTGGAACTAGTCTCTTCCTCTTCTTTTTTGGGTGGTGTTACTTGGGGGTTAGTTTCAGGAATTGGCTCCGAAGATTTCTCAATTGGTTTTTCTTGTGTGGGAGTTGGAGTGGAGGCTGGATCAGGACTTGGTTTTTTGGGGGGTGAATCGTCTTTGGATTTGGAAATAATAGTAGCTTTGGAATCGGCTGCATCTCCTGGTTTGTTTGCTAAAAGGAGGTCTAGAATAGATACCACGTCTAAATCTGTTTTTTCACCCGTGACAGCCTCGTGGACAAGATTTTTCATGGCGTCGAGTGCTACGTAGTACGTATCAATAAAACTGGGAGTTATCTCAAATTCCCCCCTGCTAGCTTTACCGAGAACTTCTTCAAAGATATGGGCTATAGATTCAATATCTGAGATACCGAGCATTCGGCTCGCACCTTTCATGCTATGGGCTTCTCGAAAGATGAGATGGAGAGTCTCATAATCTTTCGGGTTTTTTTCTAAATCGAGAAGACCCTTTTCAATGATTTGGATATGCTCTTCACTCTCAATTCTAAACAGTTCCCTTAGTTCTTCATCCTCAATCATTTCCATGTTCGCACCCCGCTTACTTCTTTCCCTCTACATGGTTTCTGAGTTTGACTGTAGCACTTCCAATTTGATCTGCTCCCACTTTAGTTTCAGCGAGACCCATAGCAGTTTCTTGGGAGCCTTTGCTAATAGAATTCATCGCCGATACAATTTCGGAGATGGAGAGAGATTGTTGCTTGATGTTAGTTGAAATCTTTTCTGTACTACCAAACACTGAATTTACAGAGGAGCTAATTCCAACAAAGGAATCCAATACCTTTGATCCTAAACGAGAGCTCTCTTCAGCTTGTTTTACACCTTCCTCTGTGACCATAACAGTTGAGTCGGTAGCATTTTTTATTTCACCTATGATCTCCTGGATTTTGAGAGCAGATTTTTTACTTTCATCGGCAAGTTTACGTATTTCAACAGCTACCACCTCAAAGCCCTTTCCATTTTCTCCTGCTCTGGCTGCTTCCACAGCAGCATTGAGTGCAAGCATGTTTGTCTCATTTGCAAGCTCACTCACCAAAGAGATGATATTGCTAATTTGGCTATTTTTTTCAGATAGCCTGAGAATTTGTTCTGCAATACTTGCTACCTTGGCTTTGAGTTCCTCTATGGAATTCATCATAGCTTCCACAGAGTCATGGCCCGCATTTGCCAAATCTTGAGCACTCTTAGCCTTATTGGTGGCAAGTTCAGACTCTACCGCAGACTCCTTAGAGGAGTTAGAAATATTTTCCAAGGTGGTAGTTGTTTCATTTACGGAAGCGGACTGCATGGCTGCTGTTTTATCATGGTTATCAATGACAGAACTTATTTCACGGATAGATGTGGACAAAACATTTACTGATTCACGGATGGGTTTGGTAAAGTTACTGGCAAAAATATAGCTCCCTATGGTAATGAGTAGCAATGCAACTCCCCATAGCACATAGATTCTTTTTTGGAATACATCCATTCCTTTTGTTGTTTCCACATAGTCCATCTCTGCAATTAAGGCAAAAGAGTTGCCTGCAACACGTATCGGAAAATATGCATTGTAAACTTTTTTACCTGTTAATCCCTTTTCAATCACCATTACGCCACTATTTCCACCGAGAGCCTCTCTGACGGAGGGGAATTGGACTTTTTGTTTCAGAGACATGTTTCCAGATGAACTATCATAATCAGTGCGTAGTAAAAAATCAGAACCCACCAAGAAACATTTTTCACCAGAATTTTGTGATATAGATTTAGAAATTTTTGTATTCACTTCTTCAAGTGACATTTGTAAGACAAGAATTCCCTCAATTTTTCCATCTAAAATGATACCTGTTCCCAGAAATCCCGAGGGAAGTCCATCAGATGGAGAATAAGGTTCAAAGTCATAAAAATAAGTTTCTTTTCCTAATTCTTTCGCCGAGACGATAGCTTTAAAAAGTCTTGCGATACTAGTTTCTCTATAATGACCAGAAAAGAGATTTGTCATGTAGTCATTTTTTTTCAAAACACTGAAAAGTATATCACCCGATTTGGCATCCATGATATACAGATCATTGTAGTTTTTTTCTTTCAATACAGATTCCATGAACGACATGGTTCGTGAATGTGCTTTGCTGTAGATTGAATTATCTGCTTCTTTTAATTTCTGTCGTGCGCTTTTCGGATAGGGATTATCCTGGATATAAAGTTTACGTAAGTAATCTCTGGCTTTTTCTGGACTTCCTTTTTCTCTAGTTAGTATCTCAAATCCTTCTTTTAACTCGGCGAATCCTTTTACACTTGCATAGCTACTTTGGATAACCTTTACATCTTTGAGCTTGGAATCAAAAAAATCTTGGAGATTATTTCCGTTTGCTCTGGCTATGATTTCCAATTGACGTTCCATTCCAGATTGCAATAAGCTACGCCCAAGCACCTGCATAGGAATTGTGATACAAAATGACATTAAAATTGAAAAAAATAAAGTAAAGAAGAGTAACCTCTGTGAAAGATTAAATCTACTAAATAAAGAATTCATAGTGCCCTCTCATACAACATACTCCTCCACGAATAAACGATCATACCCGTACAATTTTTCTACATCCAAAATTCCTACAACATTTGAGTCATAGATACACGTACCTTTTAGAAAGTCCTTTCCTCCAGATCTCTTTTCGGAAGGTTTTGCAAGGATTTGATCCTTACCTAAATAAATGACATCAATGAGTAAATCTACAATAAATCCCACAACTATATCTGCCTCTCGTATGATGATAATTTTTTTAGAACTATCTAAAACTGTTTTTTCATCTTTAATGATGTATAACAGATCAATCAGAATTAAAATATCCCCCCTCAAATTTAAACATCCAGCCACATGAGGTGAGATACAGGGTATTTTTGTAATACCCTCTCCATTTGCAAACTCTAAAATATTCTTCAATTCTATACTGAATATCTCATTACCCAATTCAAAAATGACCATGGAAGTGAGACTGGCATATTCTTCAATGGCAGTGACCTCGGAGTAGCTTTGCCTTCGTTTTTCTAAGACCTTTAGCTCTAAATCTGTCATACCAGACATGAGTCTGGGTAGATGGGACCTTGATAGATCCCTTTTATGGGGTAAATTTGGTGACGTTTTGAAAAGGTGATCCAGATTTAGTATTTGTGTCATACCAAATTCTGTCTGAATGATTCCATCACAAATCAAGTCAGGATTTTCCTCTTGGTTTGGAAATGTCTTTTGTTCGATATCTATATCTATAACATTGTGTACTTCATTTATGTGGATGCCATACAATCTATTTTGAAATTCAACAATTAAAACTCTATCTTGAGTGGTGTACTTTTGGGTCATTTTTCCCTGACGCAAGAATAAGTCCAATACGGGTACAAAGCTTCCTCTGAAATTAAAATGACCGATAATATAAAAAAAAGAGGATTCTATATAATTCAGTTCAGGTAACCAAATCAATTCCACCACATTAGATGAGGCAATTGCATAGAGGGATTTATGTGCTTCAAAA
>Ga0214917_10007363_pt1 | contig 11157 bp, 10 predicted proteins | sample LL_1208_BB_MetaG_FD_177983 | JGI IMG/M metagenome (GOLD analysis project Ga0214917, IMG submission 177983) | Freshwater microbial communities from Lake Lanier, Atlanta, Georgia, United States - LL_1208_BB | ecosystem: Environmental > Aquatic > Freshwater > Lake | place: USA: Georgia | collected...
GTGCCAGCAGGACCTGGGAGCCCAGGCCCATGATTTCAAGCATGCGCTGCAGGTACAGCAGCCGGCTGTGCGAGGAGGCGGTGTGCTTGAGTCGGTTTTTGACTTGCTTACGGGCCTCGTCGAAGGCCTTGTCGAAGTCCTCCTCCGCGATGGAAAAGGTCGTGGTCACCTTCTGCCGAACGGCGCGCATAGCCGCGACATGGGCCGGGTCGTACGGATACAGCGTGTTGTCCGTATCGAACAGGAAAGCATCTGGCAGGCGGGTGAATCGCTCGGGGTTGTGGATTTTCATTTGGCCTAGATGAAACGTTTGGTCAGAGCTTGGTTGATATGGGAGAGCGTGATCAGCTGCATCAGTCCGATCACGCCCGCTTGCCACCTCGGCTGGATATCGAGAAACTCGAGGATACTCGGACAAAGAATCTGGGAGGCCAAGGCGATGTCTTCCGCCGTGGTTTCTCCCTCGACGGTGATCATCATCTCGGCCCCATCGCTGGAGGGCTCAATGTCGACATGCAGGCCACAGACGCCAATCAACACGCGCCTGAGAGAGAGCTCGTTGAAACCGTGTCGGGTCCGCACCACGAGCTTAAGCCGCAGTGGGTTGACGTCGTTCATTTCGTCTAGAACGCGCGGGTGAATAGGCTGCAATGAAAAGATCAGGTTGGCGTGCAGGGCCTGAGGTCGGATGAAGCGCTCTGAGTCGGGTTCGCGCTTCTGGAAGGACGACAGCACACGTTCCACCGTGTGGCCTCGCTGCTTGACGTCGCGCTGGAGTTTGAAATAGCGGCGGAGCGCTTCGTCGATATCCAAATAGATCTTGAGGTCATAACACCCTCTAAGGATGGGTAAGTACAGGGCATGCAGCCCACTGGCGATGATGAAGTCGTTGCTCTTGATGAGGCGCGGCTTGCTCATTTTGCCGCTCAGGTGGTCGTAGTGGCGGGACTGAATGGACTTGCCGTCTGCCAAAGCGATGAGATCGTTGCAGAAGCCTTCTAGGTCGTTGGCCATGGGATTTAGGTGCGTCATGACCTGCCACATGGGTTTTTGCCGGTCCCAAAGGTGGTAGTCGTCGCCCGAGAGCTTGACCACCGAGTGGGCACCGAACAGACCGGTGATGGAGTCCGCGTAGGTGTCTTTGCCAGCACCGGAATCTCCAGCGATGCCGATGACGAAAGGCTTACGGCTGAGTCGAAAATAATCGTTGCGGTTGATGGTCTCGCGCCAGATCCTCAGGGCCAGCACGATGCCGATGGCAACCATGCCCGTCAGCAGCAGCGAGTGGGCTTGCGAGCCCAGCTGGTTGACCAAGTGCACCGAGTGCACATCTAACTCGCCGCCGCCTACTAGGCGCAGAGTGGAGTTGATCAGGGTGCTCATCACGTACAGACCCGAGAAGGCCGCCGTGAGGGTGATGGCCATGCGCCCGCTGGTCGCCTGGTAGAAGACCAGGAAGGGGATGCTCCAGACGAACCAGCCGGGCGAGGCGGGCGTCATGAACACGATCATCAGGAAGGCAAGGCCGACGATGCTCTGGAAGAGCTCAAAGTTCAGGCGACGCACCCGCCATCCGTAATAGAGCATGAGCAGGTAGACGAGCGGCACGACGTAGACAGCGTTGTGGCTTCCCAGGTCCAGGGCCAGAACGAAGATCTTGCCCATCTCGGGGTTGCTCAGCAGCATGCTGATGCCGCTGGTCGAGAACAGGAAGGGGACGAAGAGCACGCCGCCAACAATCGCGAAGCCGTAGACGAACTCGATCAGGCACTGCCGCAGGGGACGGTTGTTGTAAAGGTAGACGAGGAAGAAGGGCAGCGCCACGACCATGCTGAGCTTGGCGGAAATTGCGGTCGCGCACAGCGCCCCCGCCAGCCAGAGCTGGTGGCTGCGGATGAAACAGATTGAAAGTGTTAGGAACAGCACCGGAATCAAGTCGTTGAGACTCAGTCCGTATGTGGCGAGTATGACAATAGGCGACAGCCAATAGGCGGTCAGCAAAAGCCTATTGCGGTCTGGAAGCAAGCGCTTAAGCACGAGCAGCAGCAGGACGTCACATACGAGTAGCGTCAAAGAGTAGGCGTGGATGGGCGGTAGGCCCAGCCACTTGGCAGCAAGAGTTAGCGGCATGAAGGCCGCCCACATTGCATAGCCATAGGGGAAGGCGACCCGCGTGCCGCCATCAGCTAACCAGATCGACCACGGGTCAAGATTTATTTGGGTGATACTGGCCTCAAGGAAGGGCGCATACCAGTCCACGACGGCTAGAGGTTCCAGTAAGGCGATCAATGCCAGTCGGATGAGCAGGCCGAGAGCAAATAGCGGATGAAGAAAAAGAGTCTTCAAGTGAAAGCAATATACCGTTCCCAAAGATCAGGCCGTTTGGTGCAAACAGCTTGTGCGACGATGCCTCGCAGGTGGATCAGTTCGATAAGACTCGGAATTTCTGAGGTTGCATCACGACCTTGCAATTCAGGGGAAACCAAGCATAGTTTGAAACCAGCTTGTTGAAGTTGCCTTGAGTCCTCATAAGTAAGGGGAAACTTGGTGAAACAGTCCACCCAGACCCAGTCCACCTTACCGGCTAGGGTCATGGCCGTCTCGACGGACTCGAATTCCGACACCCGCACGGCGCAGCGGTGCTCACCGGCGCGGGACCACTTCACAAGGTAGGGGAAGGACTGATCGAGGAAAAAGTAGTCGTCGAAGCCGCGGGACTTCATGAGTTCGATCAGGCGGCCCTCCAGTCCCTCCTCCTTGACGTTAAGGATCAGGGTGCCGTGCTGGTAGGCCCAAAACCAATCTTCGAAAGGCTCTCCAGCAACGAAAGGATCGTGATGAATGACGAGGTCATTACCCAGACTGCGGATGTCGACTTCGACCCCATACTTAGTAGGCGTGGCCTGAAGTTCGGCTAGGGTGTTACGGCGGTGTGAAATGAGCTTCACTTGGACAGGTTCCTTTTAAGTTCGATACTAAAGTCCACCGTCCTGCGGATGAACTTCTTCTTGGCGGCCCAGTTCACGTTCCAGTGAGAAACACCGTGGGCGCGGGGCCCGAACCGGACGGGAAAGCGGTGTAAGGCCAGGCCCTGCAAGCGGGCCTGGTAATAAGCGTAAAGGTCGAGGGCGAAGTCGTGCGGAGGCGAGACCCAGGTCTCGAAGAAGCGGCGGGAAAACAGGGTAGGTTGGGCGTTGATGTCCCACATGGGCCTGGCCAGCAGCACCGTTTCGAAGAAGCTCATGCCGACCGTGAAGAGCACGTCCATGGCCGGGCGGCCGTAACGTCGGCCCTTAACTAAGACCCGCTCGGGATCCTCCCGGAAGTATTTGAGCCCGGCCAGCGCATCCTGCGGATCGGTCTGCATGTCCGCATGGGTCCAGCCCAGGATGTCTCCGCGCGAGGCGCGCAGGCCGCTTAGGATACCGAAACCGTAGCCCTGGTTGACCTCGACACGCACGCTGCGGCATCCGGGGTAGGCAGGTAGCAGTCTGGCAAGCACGGCGGAGCTGTCGTCGGTCGATCCGTTATCAACGAGTATGACCTCAATGCCATCGCGCGCACCGAGGGCCTTGCAGCGCTCGAGCAGGAGTGGCAGGTTGGCTGCCTCGTTATAACAGGGGATGACGAGCGATAATTTCATGCTGACTTATCCATACGTCTGCTGACAAAAACGAAGTACTTCATGCCCAGGAAGTTGAGGGTTGCAGAAAGTCCGGTCGCGACCACGAAAGCCACCTGCACCGGATAGAAAAGGTCTGATAGGACGCTGAGCATGAGTAGGTTGACATAGATGTTAACCAAAAGCGTCAGGGTGTAAAGGGCCACAAAGCGCCAGGCGCTGCCCACGACATGCGCACGGGCGCCGAAGGTCCAAAGGCGATTGGCGAAATAGGCAAAGACGGTGCCCATGAGAAAACCGGCGCCCTTGGCCAGGTTGGTCTCGAGCAGGCCCGACCAGACGATGCCGCGGTAGGTCAGATAGTCAACTAGGACCGTCAAGCTGCCGACGAACAGGAAGATTGCGAGTTCCTTAGTGATCATGTACGCCTTCCCGGGAGCGGGGGAACCGTCTGCCGGTAGTGCCCGGCCAGGCCGAATACGGCCTCAGGCGGAATCCGGGCGTCCTGTTCGAGAGCGTAGGGGTGGCTCGCCCATTTGTGAAAGCAGGACTGCCAGTATTCGAAAGTCCGCAGGTCATCTGGGGTGCCCCAGGACAGGAAACTGTCGACCTCGAAGAGGTAGCAGCGCAAGCCAAGTTCGATGGCGTCGTTGACGGCCGCGTCGATATAAAACTCGTTGTTGATGCGGCCGTTGCGCCCGATCAGACGCTCCACCGATGCGCGGAAGTCTGCGGCTCGCCGGAAGGTAAAGGTGCCTATGACGATCGGATCCTTGGATGGCGACTCCAGTGGTGTTTTGACCGAGATCCGGCGGATGCGCCCGTCAGCGTCTGCGTCGATCCAGCCAAACATGGTCGGGCGGCGAACGGCGTTGGCATGGCCGCGTACGCCCCAAACGATGACGTCGACCTCCAGGTTGTGCACCAGTTGTTCGAAGGCCTGCGCGTCATACAGGGCGCCGTTGTCGCAGGCCCCAAAGGTGACGGGCTCCAGCGCAGGCTGTTGCCCACGCTCGAGTACGTCGAGGCCGATCAGGGCGGTGCAGGCCTGCCCTTCTGTTACCGAGGGAATAGACTCGACCACGGCGTTCGGGTAGATGGATTTCAGCTCGGCCGTGATATCCGCATGGCCGGGCATGTCCGAACGCAGGACGAAGGCATGCTGCTTGGCTGGTGGCAGGTCGTACGTTGCCTGGGCCACCATTGGCTTCCCGGATACCGTGATCAGCGGCTTGGTCATGCGGTAGCCTTCGTTTTGGAAGCGCTGTCCGAGTCCTGCCATAGGCATGACCAGGCTGCCCGCAGGCTCGATCCGCTTGCCGGCGGGGGCCAGCAGTTGCTGGAAGGCGCTGGACCAGTTGCGGTATTCGGCGACATCGTCGGGCGTTCCCCATTGCATGAAATGCTGGAGGTTGTATACGGCAACGGGCTGCCTTGCGTCCAGCAGCGGTTTGTAGGCCAGGCTCACGTAGTACTCGCCGCCCACGTTGAGGTTTTGCTCTAAGGTCTGGCGAAATGCGTCCAGCATTATCTGGCCGTTTGAGAAGTAGTAGGTGCCGCTGGAGGCGTACTCCTGCATCCGGTTGCTGGTGTAGGGCTGCTTTTCCTGAATGTCGAGCACCCAGCCGTTCGATTCCTGCATGTAGGCATAGTTGGTGCTGCCCAAGGTGTGCGGGTGGAAGCCCTTGTAGGCCGGTATGCATCCGGCGCAGCCGGCGGCCCTGACGAACTGCTTGAAATGCTGCCAATCCCAGCAGCAGGTGAAGTCGCAGTAGTTGACGACGACAGACTGCTCCGGATCGATCAGGTGCTCGACCTGACGCACGGCATGGATAGGCCCTAGCTTGTGGGGGGCGATGCCGACGATCTTTCCCGTAGGGCAGTACTGCCGCAGGATGGCTTCCATCCGGTACCCGGGCACGTCAAGGTGGTCCTGGTTGCAGATGAAGATAAAGTCGGTTTCCCCCGGGAACATGTCGATGACGTGCGAGATGATGGGCTTGCCGTCGATCTCGATGAGCGGCTTGGGCAAGGTGTAGCCGGCCTTGCGGAAACGCTCGCCGAAGCCGGACATGGGAATGATGATTTTCATGATGGGTGCGGACAAGGGCTTCTTAGCTGCAGGCCTCGGCTGCGATGTGTTGGAGCAGGTCGGTGACAGGTTGGAGCGTCGGCTTTTGGAGCAGGAGTGGCTGCTCCGCGTAGCGCTCGAGGCTGGCCGGGTCGAACAGTTCGAGCGACAGTTCGCGGAATCCATTCACCGTCATCGGCGCGAGGTTCAGGATGGCATTGGGATTGAAGTCGACGGCGACGTTGCTGTCGGTCCAGGTCAGGGGAAGGCAGTCGGCCATGAAGGCCTCGGGAATCTTCTCGGTGTAGTAGCCGGGGTATATGCTGTTCTCCGGGCACAGGTTGAAGGCGAAGTCCCTGAGCACGTCGAGCTTGGCGAAGTCACTTTGCGAATGGTGGGTGATCGCCGTGTCGAAGGCCGGGCCGAAGCCCTGCACGGGCAGCAGTTGCCCGACGGCCCTGACCAGCGTCGCGCGGGGTTCCCGCAGGTGGCTGGCGAAGATGGCGGCGCGGCGCGCCTTCTGCAGGAAGGCCGGGCCCAAGGGACGGGCCAGCTGGTCCAGGTCCAGCAGCTTGCCGAAGCGCGGGTTGCGGTTGCCTCGGATGCCCTCGTGCTGCCAGTCCACCATTTCCATCCAGTAAGGGAGGCGCCGGTGACGAGCTGGATCGATAGCAAGATCAAAGCTTATGGAGTAGTCGCAGGGAAAGTGGTTGTGTCTTAAATTTTCCCCAGTCTGAAACAGCGTCAGCGGCCGGTGGCTGGAATGTATCCGCCGATTCCATGCCTGCACCGTTGGGCGCAAGGGCCGCGGCACCCATCTGAATTCCAAGGCAGACTTGAAGAAAGGGCCCAATACGACCAGATCGGCCTTGTCTATCGGCGTCCACTGGATCCTGTAGCCGAGGCTATGGATGATCAAAGGCACCAGAGTCTGGCGGTAGTCTTCGGCAACTCCCGATGTAGCGATGCGAATTGTCTTGGACATGGTTCTAGATTTGATGGCGCTGATGGCCAGGGTCAGACCTTGTCCTTGTTCTGCCTGTAGAAAGACTCGTAGGGGTATTGCTGCTCGTCTGGCAACTGCTTCTTGACGCGACTGTCAAACAAACCCCGGTAGCCACCGATCATCACTTCTTTGTATTTCACGGTGGTGATGAAGTTACGGTTGAACTTGGCGGCGGTCCGAATGCCCTTGGCATAGCCATCGTCTGCGATGTCAGAACATATGTTGTCGATATATGGGAGATCCACAGAGGGAATTTCCACGCCGAAGCGATCGTGGTAGCGCCAATAAAAGTCGCCGTCCTCTTCCCCAAGCCCGAGAAGACGCTCATCAAAGAAGCCCACGTCGATCAGATCGGACTTACTGACAACAAAATGGGAGAAGCTGCCATTGATCCTAAAGGTTCCTGGCAGAAACGCCAGTGCTTGTTCCAACTGATAAAAAAAGCCGTCCTCGATGTCAGACGGTATAAAGAGATCGTCGTTTAGGACAAGGACACGGTCCTCGCTGGCTGTGAGGATACCGCGGTTCCACATCTTGGCCAGGGACTGAAAATTAGGGAATATCACCGGAAAGCAGTTCTGCTGCAGTGCAAGAAAGGCAAGAAGGGCCTGGCGATAACCCTCGTTGAAGGGCGCACGGCAGGATCCGTTGACAGTAACAACAACCTCCACTCTGGGTCTTTCGCGCTTGATGCTTCTAATCAAGGGAACGAAAAATTCCTCAAAACGCTTGTCGAAAGTGGTGATAACGATCGAGTAGTCCATGTTTCGTCCTTGCGCTGCATGTTGGATGGTCGCAGAAAACAATTCAAATTCGTCTCAGCCGTCGTCGAATCCGACGGCCTATTTTTGAGAGCCCCCCAACCTCAGAAGGCCAGTCCATATCCCGCTCCCAAGAGGACTGGTAGATAACCCCACTGTAAAAATGCAAAAGTTGGGATTCGTCAATGCCACGTCTTCGATCCTGGTCAAGCTGCCAAGCGTAGTGGTAGACTTTGAAAAAGGATTGACATGGCAAAAGTGGTACGGCCTTGTAGGCCAGCAGCGCTTCCCCATACCATCTTGATTCGATCGGCGCTTGCACAATTGCGTCGGCAAAACTCAAACCTTTAGGTTTTAGATAATACTCGTCCAAACTTTCCCAGACCTTACGGTGCCAAACCAGAGGAAAAGGGCCAAAGCTGTAACGGCGGCCCAACCGACCGAAGAGTTGTTGAACTTGGTCTGCCTCACGCTTGAAATCGTCAACCACCCTTTGATGATTCATGCACAATGCATCCACCAGCAAGTCGTGTGCCTCGTCTAACATTGTGTAAGGGATTCCGTTCGGAGTAATGAAATCCGTCACCCTGAAGGGGCGAATAAACAACGCGTCTGAATCAAGACAAACGTAGGCCATGGACAAGTTCATTCGCCAGAACTCGGACTTAACCACCTGCTGCGCTAGATTACCCTGCATAAACGACACTTGTGAAACATCTATGCGAGGCGAGGCGCGCAGAATATCTTGGTCAGTTATGAGCTCAACATCGAACCCGTCAAGGTGATCACGAAAAAGTTTCAGTTCTTCAAGCGGTACCGAGACGTAAAAGGGAAGCTTTTCAACGTTGAATTTACGAATTGACTCCGCCAATCTAATGAGACGGCGCAAATCAGAGCTGTAGCTTTTACAGAAGAGCGCAAGAGGTTTCATCTGCGACGGTTTTCGTAAGAAGTAGCAATCTTTAAAAAAAACAGTAATGGATTGGTGGAGCGTGCGATCAAAATGCGACTCAGAGTGAAGGGGTCAGAGCACACTCTGACATGCCCGCGATTCGTAGTGGTAGCAGTAACATAACCCGCAGCTTGGACCATTTGAATATGTTCCTTGCTGTAACCCCCATAGGGGTAGCAAAAGTGACGTACATTGCAACCTATAGATTGTTCAAGCTCCAACTTAGAATATAGAATCTGTTCAAGTGCTTCCTTATGTGAAACTTCTGTAAGCTTGGCATGCGTGCGGGTATGAGAGCCAACATCCATGCCTGCAGCATGCCAATTGCGCCAGTCCTGAACAGTCATCAGGGGTGTTTCAGCGACGAGGCCTCGATCCCAAATGTTGCTTTGGCCAAGCAGGTTACTTACTCCGTAACACGTGGCAGTAAATCCGTATTTACATAAAATTGGAAGTGCATGTTGTAAGTTGTTTAGGTATCCGTCGTCAAAGGTTATACCTACAACTTTACCCTGCATTTCATTACTGAGGTAGGGTTCCAACTCTCGCATTGATAAACCCTGATATCCCATCATATTGAGCATTCTCATTTGCCATGCGAATGACGAGGGCGCAACCACCAAGCCACGCAATGTGACTCCACGAGGCGGTGGCGTATCTATTTGATGGTACATGAGGATGGGGATAGTTTTATCCATGTCAAACTTGGTTTCTATGTAAATTGGCGTAGTAAGTACCCTTCGAAAGTAACTCTTCATGGGTCCCACTTTCTACTATTTGCCCCTGATCCAACACTAATATTTGATCTGCACGTTCGATCGTACTCAATCGATGTGCAATAACCAAGGTAGTTCTTCCACTCATTAGATTGGTTAAAGCTGCTTGAACCGATCGTTCAGACTCAGCATCAAGCGCAGAAGTGGCCTCATCCAAAATCAGGATGGGCGCATTTTTTAGAAGTGCCCGCGCAATAGCCACCCTTTGGCGCTGGCCTCCGGAGAGTTTTGCCCCATCGTCTCCGATCAGCGTATCCATACCTTGAGGTAACTGTGATATGAACTCCCAAGCATTAGCAGCTTTTGCTGCAGCAATAATGTCACCCCTATTAAATACTTCTGAAGAACCAAAAGAAATATTCGCCTCAACAGTATCATTAAAAAGAACAATGTCCTGACTAACCATTGCGATAGAGTGACGCAAACTTTGTAAGCTTAGCAGATTAATATTTACTCCATCAATAAGAATCTTTCCTGAATCGGGAAAATAAAATCTGGGTAAAAGTGCTGCGATGGTAGTTTTACCCCCCCCGGAAGCGCCAACTAGTGCCACAGTTTGACCAGGCTGCACTTTAAAACTTAAATTACACAATGCTTGACGTTCTGATTCGGGGTAGCTGAAAAAAACATGATCAAATTCAATCCCTCCCTTGGGAGCGCTCAAAATCAATTGCCCAGAATCATCCTCTGGTACCATATCTAGGAGTCCAAATACACCTTCAGATGCGGCCAATCCCCTTTGAAGAGTTGTGTTCACAGTTGAAAGTTGCTTGATTGGTGATATCAAAAGCAACATTGCAGTAATAAAAGAAACGAACCCACCTGCAGACTCACCTGCTTGGCCAGTGGTATTTGTTAATGCTACCCAAATAATAATCGCAACCGCCACCGATGCCGTCATGTGTGTGATAGGTGATGTTGCTGAAGTTGGCACAGCCTCACGCATTAGAGAATTACGAAAACGTTCGGCATCTCCATTAAATCGATTGATTAGTTTAGTTTGACCACTAAATATTTTGATAACCTTATTGGCCTGGATAGCCTCATCAATAGTGTGAGACATTACTCGGAAAGACTCAATTGACAATCTACTAGCAGCACGCATTCGCCGACTGAAACCTCTAATGAGTAAAGCTATCAAAGGACCAATAAACAAAGTTATTATGGTTAACTGCCAGTCCAAATAAAATAAATATGCTAGCAACGTTAAGGCCGTTAAAGACTCTCGAATTGTCGTCACAAGAATATTAGTAACAGCCTCGCTAACATTGCCCACCTCGAATAAAATTCTAGAACTCATTTTGGCTGGCGAATGATCAAGGTAAGCTTGGGTAGGTAAGGTGAGCATTTTTGCAAACAATTGACGCCTTAGATCAGCGACCAATCTTTGCGATACCCAAATCATCAGGTAATTTGTTATAAATGAAAAAAACGCTCTAAATATAAATAGAACCACAACTCCCAACGGAATTAACCAATGCAGATAATCATCCTCTGTACGAAAACCATGATCCAACAAATATTTCATGATAGCTGGAAAAACTGGTTCAGTCGCAGCAGAACCCACCATACCCAATACAGCAACTAAAAAAGCCTTCCAATAAGGTCTTACATAACTTAATAACCTGAAGTAAAGCTTTTTATTACTCACAGATTCAGGCTTAAAAATATTCATATATGGCATTTAGTTAGCTATTTGATATAGAATTAAGGCGCTTGCTTCCACACCTCCCGCTTTTGAAGTTCCAGCGCTTTCACATACCTGTAAAAGGTTCCCTCAAAATTTCCAAATGCAATCACAAAGCCTGGCCAACCGTCTAAAAATCCGCGCTTAAATACATAGTGCTTGATAAACGACCACAAGGCATGAAGCAGCGCCGAACCCATAGTAATGCGCTTGTGCACAATCTTTTCTGCGCCTAAGCTGGAATAACGGTTGGCCTTGTGCATGACTTCGGCCATATCCTTA
>Ga0214917_10007364_pt1 | contig 11156 bp, 10 predicted proteins | sample LL_1208_BB_MetaG_FD_177983 | JGI IMG/M metagenome (GOLD analysis project Ga0214917, IMG submission 177983) | Freshwater microbial communities from Lake Lanier, Atlanta, Georgia, United States - LL_1208_BB | ecosystem: Environmental > Aquatic > Freshwater > Lake | place: USA: Georgia | collected...
TCGCGCTCTTAGAAGAAGCGCTCGCGCTCCGTGTAAATGGAGTTACTGCGCCCATCATCGCCTGGCTGACTCCGATTTCAGATGACTTCAAGAGTGCAGTTGAGAAAGATATCGACCTCGCGATCCCCTCTTTAGAACATCTGCATAAAGTAATTGAAGCCGGTGTAACTTTGAGAAAAACTCCGCGCATACATCTCGAAGTTGATACTGGAATGTCTCGTGGTGGTGCTCTATTGGAGTGGAGTGAATTACTTCAAGTTGCAGCTGCAGCGCAGAGTTCCGGGAAAGTAAAAGTTATTGGAATCTGGTCACACTTTGCACGGGCTGATGAACCTGGGCATAGCTTGAATCGTGAACAACGTGAGAGATTTATTGCTTCTATTGCTGAAGCAAAAGCTTTTGGAATAAAACCTGAAATTGTTCACCTAAGTAATTCAGCAGCAACTCTTAATGATCCTGATTCACACTTTGATTTAGTGAGACTTGGAATCTCAATGTACGGACTATCCCCAGATGTGCAATCCATGGGAGATTCCCAGAAGTTAAATTTGAAACCAGCGCTAACTCTGCGCGCAAAAGTTCACTTAGTTAAGGATGTCCCAGCCGGCTCTCAGGTCGGTTACGGTGGAACCGCGAAAACAAAAGTTGATACAAAACTTGCGGTAATTGCAATGGGTTATGCGGATGGTATTCCGCGTAATGCAAACTCACTTGCTGGCGTACTCATTGGTAACAAAATGTCACCAATTATTGGACGCGTTTCTATGGACCAATTTGTTGTTGATTTAGGTGTTGAATCACAGGCGCGCGCAGGAGATTGGGCTTACTTGATTGGCAGTCCGAAGGGCGACAGTTACACTTCCGCCAATTGTTACACCGCTGATTCATGGGCAGCCGCGTGTGGCACGATCAATTACGAGATCGTCACACGTATCGCACCTCGAGTCGCGCGTGTATACCTCAATTAATCAACGCGAGATTAAGGAGTGAGTGTGACGGATAACGTTGTGCTCTCAGTTAATAATCTCTCCGTAAATTTCGGTGGACTTAAAGCGCTCAATGGCGTAAATCTTGAACTACGTAAAGGCGAAGTATTAGGTCTTATTGGTCCTAATGGAGCTGGGAAAACTACAGTTTTTAATGCGCTCTGTGGAATTGTCACTCCTGCATCTGGCTCCATTGATCTATATGGGAAATCTATTGATTGGCCAAAACCTCACCAACTAGCACGTCGTGGAATCGCTCGCACACTTCAAGGCGTTGGACTATTTCCTGATCTAACAGTTGCGGATAACGTCATGATCGGCGCACATCGTTTTTCCGAATCTGGATTGATTCGTGCTTCACTCGGCACAAATGCCAAAGATGAAAAGAATTTGCGTGATCGCGCTCAAGCAGCCCTAGAACGAGTTTACGTTGGTAGCGTTTCAGATCGACGTGCAGACACTCTCTCTTATCCTGACACTAAGCGAGTTGCTATTGCTCGTGCGCTCGTTGCAGAACCTGAAATTCTTCTTCTTGATGAGCCCGCTGGCGGATTGGGCGCACAAGATATCGAATGGCTCAATGGTTTGATTAATAATTTGAAGTTACGCACCTCCATCATCATTGTTGAACATCATATGGATGTTGTGATGTCAGTCTGCGATCGAATCTATGTTTTAAATTTCGGCGAAATTATCGCCTCAGGAACTCCTAACGAAGTCCGTAATAATGAGGCAGTCATCCAGGCTTATTTGGGAGCGCATTCAAAGGCAAAATCATGAGTGGCTTAATTGTTAATCGTCTTAATGTTTCCCATGGTGCAATCCACGCGTTACACGACATCTCATTTAGCGTTGATCCAGGTCAATTAGCTGCAGTCATTGGCTCAAATGGTGCGGGCAAGACCACTTTGCTACGCACACTTTCTGGCTTGAAAGATGCTTCTTCTGGAAGCGCACAGTGGGATCAACGCGAAATGCTCGGCGTAAAGCCTGAAGATCTTGTGCGCCGCGGAATTTCTCATGTTTCCGAAGGTAAATCAGTTGTTCCGGAACTTACGGTGAAAGAAAATTTAGTACTAGGTGGAATCTGGCGATCCAATAAGGCAGAAACTCAAGAATCTATCGATCAAGTTGTTGAATTATTTCCACGACTAGGTGAGCGCATGTCCCAGAGCGCGGACACACTTTCGGGAGGCGAGCGCCAAATGCTGGCAATTGGTCGCGCACTTGTGTCGCGCCCCAAACTTCTACTTCTTGATGAACCTTCTCTAGGCCTGGCGCCTCTTGTGATCGAGCAAATTTTCGAAACCATTAATACCTTCCGAACCAGAATGGGGCTGACTGTGGTGCTCGTCGAACAGAATGCAATGAGCGCACTTGAGATAGCTGATATTGGAGTCATCATCAACCTCGGTCACGTTGTTGCTCAAGGTAAAGCTAGCGAACTCATCAACGACCCAGCGCTACGCGCTGCGTATTTGGGGTACTAATGCAAAAAGTTATTGAGACTCTCCTCATCGGACTCACCACGGGTTCTATTTACGCGCTGATGTCTTTAGCGATCGTTCTCGTATGGCGCTCAACGCGAGTAATTAATTTTGCTCAAGCGGGTCAAGCTATGTTCGCTACCTACATTGGCTTTGAAATATCAAGTCGCTCCGGAGTATTCTGGCTTGGATTGCTCTTTGCCGTTGTAGGTGGAGCGTTACTTGGCGCTGGAGTTGATTATTTCTTCATGCGCGTTCTCTTTAAACATGCAAATACTGGACCAGCAGCGGTAGTTGCGCCAGTGATTGCCACACTTGGCTTACTTGGATTAATTAGAAGCGTTGTTGGTCTAACGTGGGGCGGCGAATTTCGAACCATTGAGGCGCCAGCTTCAACTGATGGTTACACAATTGGCTCCACAACAATTCCGTTTTCGCCTCTCAATGCACTTGTCATTATTACGGTCTCTTTAATCCTCATCGCCTTAGCGATTCTCTTCCAGCGCACAAATCTAGGATTAGCGCTACGCGCATCCGCTTATGCTCCTGAAATTGCCAAACTTGCAGGAATAAGAACGGCGCGCACCAGAACTATTGGTTGGGCTATTGCTGGTGGCGTTGGAGGCGTAGCTGGAATGTTGGTGTCATCCAATAACTTCCTCTCTCCTTATTCTTTAGATCTCCTTCTGGTTTTTGGATTTATTGCTGCAGTCGTTGGCGGTCTTGAAAGCATGGTGGGAGCTGTTGTCGGCGCTTTAGTATTGGGAATTGGACTTACCTTTATCTTGAATTATGTAGGTACTTCATTGGTCTTCATTGGTGGTTTTACCGTTTTGATCCTCGTTCTGCTCATCAAGCCAGATGGAATTATGGCGAAAGGCAAGGGACGTCGTGCGTAAGAAAATATTTTTCTTCATTCTTCTAGGTTGGGTCCTTCTCATTATTGGTGATCGCGTTGACGAGTTGCGCGTCTATCAAGGTGCACAAATTGCAATGTACTCAATCGCGCTTGCATCAATAGTTTTACTAACTGGCTACTCGGGACAAGTCTCTCTCGGTAATGGAGCCATGATGGCAGTCGGTGGTTATTCAGCTGCGCTCACTCTCAATAATTTACAAACACCAATTTGGTTTGCATTCTTGATGGCGATACTTGTTTCAGCGCTCTTTGGTTCTTTATTGGGAGCCGCTGCCGCTCGACTATCTGGTCCATATTTGGCGGGAACAACTCTTGCTCTCGCAGTTGGCCTTCCCGCAATTGCCAACCAATTCACTTTCCTTGGTGGAGAGCCAGGGCTGCTTTTTGATATCGGTTTCCCACCAGAAAGTTTTGGTGAAGAATTCACTCAATACAAGTGGTTCTTCTGGATTGCGAGCTTTATCGCACTCATTTCCTTATTTATTACTTCAAATATTCTCCAATCAAGATTTGGGCGTACCTGGCGGGCGATCCGCGGTAATTCGTTGGCTGCCGAACTTGCAGGTGTTCACTCTTCTCGAATGAAAGTACTAGCTTTCACCATTAGTTCTGCCCTTGCGGGCCTTGCAGGTGCAGTACTAGCGATGACCATAAGCCTTGTTGCTCCTGGAGCTTTCACCCTCGCGCTCTCATTCGCTCTAGTGACGGGCGCGGTGCTTGCAGGAATATCAAGTCTGCCCGGTGTAGTACTGGGAGGCTTGATTCTGGTGGTAATCCCTGAAATCGCCGATGCCGTAGCGAATAGATTCGGTGATGCCGATAAACTCAACAACTATCTACCAGGCCTGATTGTGAGCGTATTGCTGATTCTCTCAGTCATATACACCCCCAACGGTCCCGGTGAGAACCTGCGTAAGCACCTCCGCAAGAAGGCTACGCATTAGCCGGTTACCGCCAGGTAACCAGTAGATTAATAGCCAAGATCGACCCTCGATGGAAGGAAAATAATGATCGGAAAGACTCGTAGAAAGCGGATGCGTTTCGTTGCTGCGGTGCTTGCCACTGGCAGCCTCTTCGCGACAGCGCTTCCAGCCCATGCAGAGACAGGAGTTAGTTCAAGTGAGATAAAACTTGGCATCACTCTGCCTCTCACTGGAGCAGCATCTCCCGGATATAACAAGATCGGTGATGCAATGAATGCGTACTTCAAGTACGTCAACGATAACGGAGGCGTTTACGGTCGAAAGATCACCCTCATTCAGAAGAATGATGAATACTCTCCACAGTTGTCGATTGCTAAGACAAATGAATTAATTCTCAAGGACAAGGTATTTGCCCTCGTTGGACCTCTTGGAACTGCAAACTTCACTGCAGTACATAAGTCAGTTGGTCTCGCACGTCGCGGAGTACCAAGCCTCTTCCTCAACACAGGATTTAGCGGTTTCGCCAATAAGAAGGCATATCCAACTTCTTTCGCAATCCTTCCTTCCTATGCAATGGAAGCAAAGATTGCAGCACAGTTCCTCAAAGATAATATGGCTGGAAAGAAACTTGGTTTGGTTTACCAGAACGATGAGTTCGGAATTGACGCGCTTGGAGCTTTCAAAGCTGCCGGTGTGAAGTTTGATGTCACAATTCCTTACACCTCTGGAACGCAGAGTGCAGCAACAGCGCAAACATGGGTTTCACAGCTCGCTGCTGGTGGCGCACAAGTAGTCGTCTTCTTCGGTGTTACTTCAGCTACTGCGCCTCTCCTTGCGGTAGCAGCTGGCGCTAAATATGCGCCACAGTGGATTCTCGGATCCGTTGGTTCAGATCCGTTGACTCTTCGCGCTCTTGGCGTACCAGTTGCGGTTCTCAATGGTGCGTTGACTCTCTCCGGAAACCCTTCACCAAATGACACAAACGATGAATATGTGAAGTTCTTCCAGGAAATCAATACCAAGTACAACAAAGCTGCATTTGATGACTATGTACTACAGGGCATGAACCTTGGTCTGATGACTGTTCAAGCGCTACGTGCAGCAGGTCAGAATCTCACACGTAAAGGCTTGATTAGAGCGATGGAAAACAAAGGTTCAACCTTTGCTTCCGTTGGATATTCACCACTTGGATATTCAAAGACCAGCAACGTTGGACATACCGGTTACTACATGGCTGTCATGGATGCCACTGGTGATCGCAAGCCATACGGTGGATCAGTAGTTGTCTACACCACTGACAGCGGTTCTGGTCCAGTTGTGAAGTCAACCTTCAAGCGTCCAGCATTGCCAGCGAAAGGATTGCCAACTAACTCATGAGAAACTTCAAATTCAAGCGTTCTTTAACGCTCGTAACAGTTTCATCACTGCTCTCGCTAACTGTTGTTTCCATCCCAACAGCTGCGCGTGCTGCTGATCCAGCATGTACAACCGCAAACTTTGTAACAACATGTGTTGGTACAACTTCGGACACTGCTCCATATTCGATGATGGTTCCTGCAAACTTCAACGGAACTGTCTATCTCTACTCACATGGATATCGTCCTAACGTTCCAGTTCCTGCGGGAATTCCTGGCTACGGCGGATACACAGTTACAAACACACCACAACCTGGCCCTAACGCGACCGTCATTGGCGCGCTTTTAGCTAAAGGTTATGGAGTTGTTGGCTCTGGTTTTGCGCGTCAAGGCTGGAATGCTGATTCAGCAATCAAGACCAACGTCGAACTCGTAGGACTCTTCAAGAAGCAGTTCACCAAGACAACCAAAGTTGTTGCATGGGGCGAATCCCTCGGAGGATTTATCACTCAGGCACTTGCTGAACAACAACCTGCTCTCTTCAAGGCGGCAGCACCGCTTTGTATGGCTAGCGACGTCACTCCATTGATGACAATGGCAGGCGATGCGCTCTGGGGAATCAAGACTTTCTTTGATCCAACAATCAAAGGTGGCAGCTATTCCGCTGGCGCAGCAGGTTATGCCGAAGCGATGGGCGATCTTGTAAAGGTCTTCACTGCGATTGGTTCATTGCAGGCGGCATTTGCTGCAAATCCAAGCACTCCAGCATGGCCAGCAACATCGAAAGTTCCAGATGCAATCAAGGCAATTCCTTCACGCAGCGCACTTGTACTAGTGGCGTTGATGTCTGGAATTCCAATGCAATCTGCACATTTTGATTCAACTTCAGCACCAGCTGGATTACCTGCTTCGAACGCTCTGTCGTTCCAGTTAGCAATTAACCCAGCCTTTGCTGCTCTCGAAAACGTTGCAAATGCTGCAGCTCTTGCAGTTCTTGCAACTCATGATCTTGAGCTACAAGCTGGTGGTGCAGTATTTGATAACACTGCAACTGACTACTCGGCACGCGTTGCTGAAGAACAATTTGCGTGGAGCTCAGCTCTTTCAGGTGTCTCTGGTACCCAGGGCTTGCTCAGCGTTCTTGCTGCTTCACCTCGTGCAAAGGCAGATCCTGCAGCTGTTGCAAAGATGAAGGCGCTTGCTTCGCACTCTGGAAAGGTTGAGATTCCAACCATTCTCTTTACTGGTACAGCAGATCCTGTGACTGTTGCTGGTAACCAGCAATCGGTTCTCGATAAGTATGCTGCTTATTACGCTGAGAAGTGGGCTGCTGCAAAGAAAGCTGGAGAGCGCAAGCGTCCAGTTAACAATCAGCTAGCACTTTGGAACTTCCCTGCACAGAAGTACACCAAGTTCACATCAGCAGGTGCTCCAGATACTTCAGTTCCAGCAGCATCAGGAACTAACCACTGTAACTTCACCACTTCTCAGTACATGGCGATTGCAGATCTACTCGCCTATGCAGCTGATAATGGTGTCAACATGTCAGGAGGTGCATTGCTAACCAAGATTCGTAAGGCTGGCAATATGACTCTTGATCGCGGTTACAGCGCGCCAAAGATGAAGTACTACGGCAATTAATCTGTAGTAATTCAGTTAAAGTAGTAAAGAAAGGGCTCGGATTATCCGGGCCCTTTCTTATTTGTGAAGTAAATGTTCACGTAACGTTAGCCCTTGAGTATTGGAATGCTTGATTCAAGCAGTTACTCTCTCATTCATGGCCAGCATTGCAGAACGACGGAGAATTGCTCGACTGGTTCACCGTTTTGGTTTTGGTCCCAAACCGGGAGAGTTTGCAACCCTTGTCGCTCAAGGTTTTGATGCAGCTGCAAATAAGTATTTGGTTTCACCCTCAAGCGATGCATTTGCAGACTCGCAACCTGAGCCTTTAGTAAGTGATCAAGGTCCACGGCCGGCTCCCAATAGTTCGGCAGTTGTTACATATGCAACTGAAAAAAGAGCGCAACTTTCTTCATTAACGCTCTGGTGGCTCGATCGAATGGTTCTTTCAGAACATTCATTGCGCGAGCGAATGACATGGTTTTGGCATGGACATTGGGCAACGTCATATCAAAAAGTTGATGATGCGCTTCCGATGTTTCTTCAAAATCTAACGCTTCGCGCTTTTGCGTTAGGTGACTTCAAAGCAATGGCGCAAGCTATGGTCAATGATGGCGCTCTTATTTATTGGCTTGATGGCCAGACAAATACCATCAAAGCGCCCAATGAAAATCTCTCTCGAGAGTTAATGGAGTTATTCATTCTTGGGGTAAATAGATATTCCGAAAACGATGTGCGGGAGACTGCAAAAGCCCTAACGGGATATCGAGTCAACAAGACAAGTGGCGCTGTGACATTCTTGCCCAGACAGCACTTCAGCGGAACTATTAATTTTCTTGGAACTTCAGGTTCTTTCGACGGCAATTCACTCTGTGAATACTTGGTTAACCGAAACGACTGCGCACTCTTCATTTCAGAGCGGTTGTGGTATCGCTTCATTTCAAGCACCAATCCTTTTCAGGATCAAGGTTTAACACAGGCGTTTGCGCAACGTGATATTTCAAAGTTAGTTCAAGCACTTGGTCGTCATCCCGCGCTCGATGACACCGCGAATTCCATGGTGAAAAGCCCAATCGACTGGTTCATTTCGGTATGTAGAGCGCTGGAGATAACTCCATCAAAGTTTTCAAATACAGCGTTGCTACGCAGATATCTCGACAATCTTGGACAAGTTCCTTTCTTTCCACCCAATGTAGGAGGTTGGCCAGCTGATCAGGCATGGCTCTCTTCTTCTTCTGCGCAATATCGCATTCAATTTGCGACGGCACTTTTGAATGAGGCGAATCTAGAACTAATTTCTGCAACTCCTGCCACACAGAGAATTGCTGCACTTGCCGATTTGCTTGGGATAGCCGCTTGGAGTCAACGTACTGAACTTGCATTAAAAGGAGCTATCAATGATCCACAACGATTAACTTTGTTGGCAATTTGTTCTCCAGAATATGTTGTGAGTGCATAGGGGAGTCATGGACACAATAACTCGTAGACAATTTCTCAAAGCAACTGGCGCCGGAGCCCTGGGTGCAGCTGCGACATCGCTGACCTTTGAAGATATCGCTAATGCTGCTATCACTCGACCATTACCGCTTAACACACCAATACTTGTTGTAGTAACTCTTTATGGTGGAAACGATGGGCTTAATACAGTGGTGCCAGCGGGAGATCCTTTATATCGCTCACTACGACCAGGAATTGCATATAGCGAAAGTGAAGTACTTCCACTCTCCGAAGGACTTTTTCTCAATGGATCAATGACGGGTTTACATTCATTATGGAATAAGAATCAAGTTGCAATTGTCCGTGGCGTTGGATATCCAAATTCAGATCGTTCGCACTTTACTTCTATGGCGATTTGGCAATCAGGACTTCTTGGAGCTGCAAAGTCTGGCTGGTTAGGCAGATGGGTGGAGACGCAACCACAAGATCCATTGTTAGCGATCAGTCTTGGATCAGTACTTCCGCCACTACTTGCTGGAACGAAACGTTCTGGATCAGTTCTGCCACTTGGAGGTCTAAAAGTTCCAACTGGATCTCTCGCTAGTGATTGCATCAAGCTTTCTATCGAAAGCAAGAGCGACAATCTTCTTCAATCGATGGCCGCCCAGAGTATGCGAGATCTCTTCACGGTTTCTGGAGATATCACTCCCATTTTGAAGGCTCCTGCGCCCACCGCTCCTGATTTACCGACAGCTATTGGCGGCAATGCAGGAGGAGATACAAACCTCACTCAACAACTAGATATTGTTGCAAAACTAGTTGCGGCCGGTTCACCAACTCGCGTCTGGTCGGTCTCACTTGGAGGATTTGATACTCACGCCAATGAAAAAGGTGCGCAATCAATTCTTTTGGGAGTTGTATCGCAAGGAATCTCGAAGTTCATGTCTCAGATGCGTAATACAAATCGAGGAAATGATGTTGTAGTTCTGGTGTACAGCGAATTTGGACGTCGTGTGAAAGCGAATGCATCAGAGGGAACAGATCATGGAACATCAGGTCCAGTATTTGTCCTAGGTTCACGGATCAAAGGCGGTCTCTATGGAGAGCAACCGTCACTGTCGAATTTGAAGAATGATGATTTAGCTGTCACAACCGACTTCCGAGATATCTATGCCACTCTCCTTGAAAGAGTGTTGAGTACCCCAGCAGAGCGAATTCTTGGAAATTGGAAAGGCCGCACGCCCCTTTTCAACTAGCTATTAGATAGTGGGTACGATTCCTGAGTGTTAATCGAATCGGTAGAGGCGATGCGTGATCTTGGCGCAAAACTTGCATCCCAACTCCGACCTGGTGACATCGTTGTTCTCAAAGGAAATCTCGGTGCTGGCAAGACCGCTTTCACTCAAGGTATTGGTCGTCAACTTGGAATAAGTGATGTAACTTCACCAACCTTTGTGATCTCACGAACGCATAAGGCCAAAGTTCCACTAATTCATGTTGATGCCTACCGTTTGTTAGGAAGTACTTCACAGAACTTTGAAATTGATGACCTGGATCTACAAACCGCCCGCGAGAGCGCAATCACCGTTATTGAGTGGGGAGAAGAAGTTGCCACGCGCCTGAATGAAGATTATTTGCTGGTAGATATTGCATTTGGAGTTAAGGAAGACGAGCGCATAGTGGAATTTCAGGGAAGAGGCCAGCGCTGGGAGGGATTCAGGATATGAATTCTCTCGTGATAGATACCTCTACCAATCGCACTTCGGTCGGTCTGTTCTCGGGCAACGAGCTGATTTATAGCGGCTTTCATGATGGTGCGACCGCTCATGCTGAAGCGCTTCCGAGATTAGTTTCTGAAGCGCTCAAGTTTTCAAACGATATAGATCAGGTTGTCGTAGGGATGGGCCCAGGTCCATTTACGGGGTTGCGAGTGGGAATAGTTTTTGCCCAAACCTTTGCCGCTGCGCGAAACATTCAATGGCACGGAGCTTGTTCACTCGATGCCATCGATATTGATTCTGATTTATATATCGTCACGACCGATGCCCGACGTAAAGAGGTTTATTGGGCAAAGTTTGAGAACGGGATTCGCGTTTCTGGTCCTCATGTTGATCTACCTTTTAAGGTCGCCGAAATTGAAGGGAAGAAATTTGGTTTTGGATTTACTGAAAACCTTTATCCTTCCATGGCTCTACTTCTTGCAAAGTCCATTACTTCACCCGTGAGTGAACCGATGTACTTGCGCCGCCCTGACGCAGTCCCCACGAGTGAGCGTCCATGATTACCTATCGCCAGATGATTGCACTTGATATTCCAGTGTTGGTCGGAATGGAGAAAGAAATTTACCCAGAGAGTCCTTGGAGCGCGGCCCAATTTCGTGAAGAGTTAGCGGGTGTTCCGAAAACTAGGAAGTATGTGGTTGCAACTCT
>Ga0214917_10007367_pt1 | contig 11154 bp, 5 predicted proteins | sample LL_1208_BB_MetaG_FD_177983 | JGI IMG/M metagenome (GOLD analysis project Ga0214917, IMG submission 177983) | Freshwater microbial communities from Lake Lanier, Atlanta, Georgia, United States - LL_1208_BB | ecosystem: Environmental > Aquatic > Freshwater > Lake | place: USA: Georgia | collected...
TTTCGGTCATGTGGAGCGAGCACTGCTCGTACAAGAACACCCGTCGGGAATTAAGAAAGTTTCCCACCACCGGCCCGGCGGTTTTGGTCAAGGCGGGGGAAGAGAATGCCGGTGTGGTGGATGCGGGGGATGGGCTGGCCTTGGCCTTCAAGATCGAGTCTCACAATCATCCCAGTGCGGTGGAGCCTTTTCAGGGCGCCGCCACGGGAGTCGGGGGAATCCTCCGCGATATCTTTACCATGGGGGCACGTCCGGTGGCCTTCATGGACTCGTTGCGGTTCGGTCGCCCGGAAGCGAAAGGGGAGGCGGGGAAACGCACCCGTTCGCTGATCAAGGGAGTGGTCGAGGGAATTTCCCATTACGGGAACTGCGTGGGCGTTCCCACAATCGGCGGGGAACTGGTCCTCGATCCCGCTTATGAGGGCAACCCTCTGGTGAATGTCTTTTGCCTGGGAACCTTGCGTCATGATCAGATCCGGAGAGGTGCGGCCAAAGGTGTCGGAAATCCGGTGTTTTATGTCGGGGCGAAGACGGGACGGGATGGTTTGGCCGGGGCGGCTTTTGCCTCACGGGATTTGACGGAAGAGAGTAAGGCGGATCGACCAGCGGTGCAGGTCGGGGATCCATTTGTGGGTAAGCTACTCTTTGAAGCCTGTCTCGAACTGTACGCCCGACCCGATCTGGTGGTGGGCGTACAGGACATGGGGGCCGCGGGGTTGACCTGTTCCACCTGCGAGACGGCTAGCCGGGGCGGATCGGGCATTGAAATTGAGTTGGATCAGGTTCCACAGCGCGAGACCGGGATGACTCCGTATGAGACTCTGCTTTCCGAGTCGCAGGAGAGGATGTTGATCATCGTTCACAAGGGACGAGAGAAGGAGTTGAAGGAGATTTTTGCCCGTTGGGGGTTGGATGCGGCGGAGATTGGCCATGTCACGGAGACGGGTCGGGTGGTGGTGAAGCAGTCGGGCAAGGTGGTGGCGGATGTGCCCGCCCGACTTCTGGCGGATGATGCTCCGGTCTACGAGAGAGAGGCCAAGGTGCCGGCCAAGTTAGCGGAACGACAGAAGCTGGACCTGAAGATAATCCTGCCGACAAAACCCAAATTAAAAGAGGATCTTCTAAAAATGGCCCACTCGCCGGCCACTGGATCGAGGCGTTGGGTCTGGAACCAGTACGATCACATGGTGGGCTTACGGACGGTGGTCCGTCCCGGAGGTGATGCGGCGGTCCTGCGAATCGAAAAACCCGGCGGAGGATGGGTGCATGTCGCGATGACGCTCGATGGGAACGGACGGTGGTGCGCCCAGGATCCGCGGGAGGGGTCGAAGGCGCTGGTGGCGGAAGCCTGCCGGAATCTGGCCTGTGCCGGCGCGGTGCCGCTCGGGCTGACGGATAACCTGAACTATGGCAATCCCCACGATCCGGAAATTTTCTGGCAGTTACGCGAGGGGGTGGAGGGAATGACGGAAGCCTGCCGGGCGTTCGATCTTCCGGTGACGGGCGGAAATGTGAGCCTCTACAATCAGTCACCGGCTGGGCCGATCCATCCGACCCCGGTGGTTGGGGTGGTGGGAAAAGTGGAAGAGGGAGTCAAGCTGGTGCCGGGTGTTTTTGGTCAAGGAGGTGGAGTGATTCTGCTTCTTGGGAAAAGCGAGTCGGGCGGGTTGGGAGCCTCTCTCTATCTGCAGGAGGTGCATGGTCTGATCGCCGGAAAGCCGGCGGTTGCGGACTTGCCGTTGGAAAAGAAACTGCATCAGTTGATGCGGTCGGTCCTCAAGGAGAGCGGGATTCGGGCGGCGCATGACGTGGGCGAGGGGGGTATTTTGTGGGCCTTGGCCGAAATGACTTTTGGTCATGAATCCGCCGGGGTAGAGGCGGATCTTCCGCTGGGTGCGGGGGAGCGGGCGGAGGAGGCGCTTTTCGGCGAGGGCGGCGGCCGAATTTTACTGGAGGTGGAAGAAACAATCGTGGCCACGATCGAGCGTTTGGCCCAGGAGGCCGGAGTCGGTTGCCGGAGGATCGGTAAGACGGGTGGGAAAATGTTGCGGGTGAAGTGCGGCGGAGAGGATGTGAACTGGGAAGTAAAGGAACTGAGGAGAATGTTCGAGGAGTCCTTGCCGCGGGCTTTGGAGTCCTGAGGTGGCGCTTCTCAAACCGACTTGGCTTGTTTAGAAAGGATTCTTGAAGACTTCCTATCATCCCAAGCATGAGTGTGGAGTCTTCGGGGTGTACAACCATCCCAATGCAGCGGAGCTGACCTACTACGGTCTCTACGCCCTTCAGCATCGCGGTCAGGAGAGCGCCGGAATCGTAACGGCCAAAGAAATCGGAAAACCTTTCGCCATCAAACGAGGGATGGGTCTGGTCGGGCAGGTTTTTAGCGAGCAGGACCTGAAAGAGTTGGCCGGAACCCGGGCTGTCGGGCACGTCCGTTACTCCACGACGGGCTCCAGCAACATCAAGAACGCCCAACCTTTGACGGTAGAGACCAGTCGGGGACAGATCGCCATCGCGCATAACGGCAACCTGGTAAACGCCGGGGCTCTGCGGGGAGAACTGGAGGCGGCGGGATCGATTTTTCAGACAACCACGGATAGTGAGATCATTCTTCATCTCATCTCCAGACCCAACCCGGCGATTGGCGGTGGCGCATTGGCGCAGGCCCTCTCCCGGGTGCACGGGGCGTACTCCCTGATTTTGATGGGCGAGAACGAGTTGATCGCCGCCCGCGACCCGTTCGGCTTTCGCCCGCTGGTCATCGGTCGGCTCGACGAGGCGATCATTTTTTCCAGCGAGACCTGCGCCTTGGATCTGGTCGGGGCGGAATTTGTCCGCGAGGTGGAGCCCGGCGAGGTGGTGGTGGCGGATGAGGGCGGGCTGAGAAGTTTTAAACCGCATGCCGAGACTCCGCGTGAGTCCCTGTGTGTTTTTGAATTCGTTTACTTCGCCCGTCCGGACAGCCAGTTGGGGGGGAGAAATGTCAGTCATGCCCGTACGCGGATGGGGCGGGAACTTGCGCGGTTGCATCCGGTGGAAGCTGACATCGTGGTGCCAGTGCCGGATTCGGGCACCTACGCGGCCTTGGGGTATTCGGAGCAGTCCGGCATTCCGCTGGATCAGGCCTTTGTCCGGAATCACTACATCGGCCGGACCTTTCTCCAGCCGACCCAGCTAATCCGGGATTTTAACGTGCGGGTGAAACTTAACCTCATTCGCTCGGCCGTGCAGGGCAAGCGGGTGGTGGTGGTGGACGATTCAATTGTTCGTGGAACCACGGCCCGGGCGAGGGTGACCAATCTGCGGGAAGCGGGGGCCCGTGAGGTTCATATCCGGGTGAGCTGTCCGCCCCACCGGTTCTCCTGTCATTACGGGATCGATTTTCCCAACCCCAAGGATCTTTTGGCCAACCGCATGACCCGGCAGGAGATCACCAAATATTTGGGGGCAGATTCGCTGGGCTATCTGGACGTGGACGGGATGGTGCGGGCCTGCGGCATACCCGCGAACAAGTTCTGTCTGGCCTGTTTTACCGGGGATTATCCCGTGCCGTTCGCACCGGAGGACAACAAGGAGGTGCTGGAGCGGCAGCGCGATCGCTCGGTCTCTCTCGTTCCAGAGGAGGAGAGCCGGCAGGGATTCCTGTTGTAGCGGTCATGGGTCGCGACGCCTACGCACGCGCTGGGGTCGACATCACCCTCGGCAACCGGGTCAAATCGGGGATCGGGGCGATGGTGCGTTCCACCCGGCGGGCGGGAGTGATCGGAGGCATCGGGGGTTTTGGCGGATGTTTCGACGGAAAAATCCGCGGTTACCGTCATCCAATTTTGGTGGCGAGCATCGACGGGGTGGGCACCAAGCTCAAGGTGGCCCACCAGCTCGGCCGGCACCAGACCATCGGCGAAGACCTGGTCAACCACTGCGTCAACGACATCGCGGCCCTGGGGGCGGAACCGCTTTTCTTTTTGGACTATGTCGGCACGGGAAAGCTGGATCCGAAAATCTTCCGGCAAATACTTTCGGGCTTGGTGCGGGGTTGCCGGAAGGCCAACTGTGCCCTGATCGGAGGGGAGACGGCGCAGATGCCCGGGATTTACCAAGGGAAGGATTACGACTTGGTGGGATCAATCGTCGGAGTGATGGAGAGGGGGAAGGCGACCGATGGAAGGTCGATCCGTCCGGGGGACGTGATCCTAGGAATTCCCTCGAACGGGTTGCAGACCAACGGCTACACCTTGGCCCGGGACATTCTTTTCAAGAAGGCACGGTTGGGGATGGGAAGCCGGGTGCCTGGGGCCTCCCAAAAGCTGGGGAAACTTCTACTGGCGGTGCATCCAAATTATCGTCCGGCGCTGCTTAAGATTGGGAAAAAAGTGAAGATCAAAGGGGCGGCCCACATCACCGGTGGAGGTTTGATTGATAATCCCCCTCGTATTTTTCCGAAGGGCCTGGGGGCGGAGATCCGGTTGGGTAGTTGGAAGGTGCCGCCCCTTTTCCGTTTGTTGGTGGAGAAGGGCAGGTTAAAGACGGCGGAGGCTTACCGTACCTTCAACATGGGAATCGGCATGATCGTGGTCGTGGCCAAGGCCGATGCAGCCAAGGTGAAAAAGACGGTGAGGTGTCACGAGATCGGGAGGATGGTGAAAGGTGATGGAAGGGTCCGGTTAATCGGATGAACGCAGAGAAGGGGATTCGCCGGGCTCTCCTGTCCGTTTCCGACAAAACGGGGCTGTTGGATTTTGCCAAGTTTTTGGCTGGGCGTGGGGTGGAGCTGATTTCCACTGGAGGCACGGCCAAGGCGTTACGCGAGGCCGGGGTGAAGGTCATCGAGCTGAGTGACTACACCGGCTTTCCGGAGATGATGGATGGCCGGGTCAAAACCCTGCACCCCAAGGTGCACGGCGGACTCCTGCAACGGAGGGATTTGGCGGCCCACCGGGAGCAGGCGGCGAAGCATCAGATCCCCACGATCGATCTGGTGGTGGTGAATCTTTATCCCTTTGAGCAGACGGTGGCCCGGGCCGATTGCACGACCGATTTGGCGATCGAAAACATCGATATTGGTGGGCCCAGTATGCTCCGGAGCGCCGCCAAGAATCACGATGCGGTGACGGTGATCACCGATCCGTCCGATTACGCGGTGGTGCAGAAAGAGATTGAGGCCACCGGAGATACTTCGTTGGCCACGAGAAGGAAACTGGCGGCGAAAGTGTTCCGTCACACCTCCAACTACGATCATCTCATCGGTTCCTATCTGACCCGGTTGGCGGAACCGGAGCAGCCGGTGTTACAGGATTCGGCAGGAATGGTCCGGAGACGGGCCCAGTCCCTGCGCTATGGGGAAAATCCGCACCAGAAGGCCGCGCTGTACGGTTCTTTTTTGGAGTCGTTTAAACAACTTCACGGAAAAGAGCTCTCCTATAACAACGTGCTCGACCTAAGTGCCGCAGCCGGATTGATCGCGGAGTTTGGGGAAGGAGAGGCGACTCTCGCCATCCTCAAGCACACCAATCCTTGCGGGGTGGGATCGGGAAAGAAACTGCTGGAGGCATGGGAAAAGGCCTATGCGACCGATCGTCAGGCTCCCTTCGGTGGAATTATTGTGGCCAACCGGCCGTTGGACGGGGAGACAGCGCAAGCCATCGCCGAGATTTTTAGTGAAGTCATCCTGGCGCCTGCTTTTACGCCGGAGGCGCTGAAGATCCTGCAGGCCAAAAAGAATCTGAGGCTAATTGAAAATCACGATAAGGGCGCCTTGGGTTACGACTTCCGGAGCGTTCGTGGAAATGGGCTTCTGGTGCAGGAGTGTGATGGGGCAGGGGATAATGAAGGATCTTGGAAGGTTGTGACCAAGAGAAAGCCGACCGAACCGGAGATGCGGGCGATGCGATTTGGATGGAAGGTGGTCCGTCACGTGAAATCGAACGCGATTGTCTATGCGGGGGCGGATCGGACGCTGGGTATTGGGGCCGGGCAGATGGCGCGGGTCGACTCCTCGAGGATTGCGGTTTGGAAGGCGGGAGAGGCCAAGTTGAGTTTGAAGGGAAGCGCGGTGGCGTCGGACGCCTTTTTCCCCTTTCCGGACGGGTTGGAGGCGGCAGCCCAAGCCGGGGCGACGGCGGCCATTCAACCGGGTGGCAGCGTGAAGGATCCGGAAGTGATTGCGGCAGCGGATCGGTTGGGGGTGGCCATGATTTTCACCGGTCGGCGCCATTTCCGGCACTAGAGGCAGGGGTTGAGGGGCGGGGTGGATTGGGGCATGATGGCGGCCTGTGAAACAGAACCGAACCTACGAACGATTCAAGAAAAGCGATTTGATCCTGCGGGATGAGTTGGCCATTGACCGAACGGTTCTGGCCAACGAGCGCACCCTGTTGTCCTATATTCGTCTGGCCATCACCTTGATCATTGCCGGGATTTCCATCGTTCACTTTGCGATGGAAAAGTGGTTTGAGACGATCGGTTTTCTTTGTGTGCCCATCGGGATTGTGGCTGGGATTTGCGGCTGGCATCGGTATCAAAAAATGGCGGAAGAGATCCAAGCGATCCGCAAGCCCCTCGGCCGAAGAAAATAGGGTTTTTGCCCTCCGGTCATGAAACATTCCATCGCCCTTAAGATCTTCGCTCTGGCGGTGGGGATCATTGCCCTGACGGTGGTGGTGGCGATCACCACGAACATCGAGGTGATCGGTCTCGGGCAGTCGGTGGCCACCGTGGCGCACAAAACCATTCCCCTGGCGGCCAAGGCGGCGGATTTGAACGAGGCCGGCCTGTTTCGCCGGATCGCCTTTGAGCGTCTCTACCGCGAGTATGGGGAGCCTGAGCCGGACGCCAAAACGATCCAACAGGCCAAGGAGAACTTCGAGAAAAACACCACTTTGGTGTATGAACTGATCGGCAAACTGCGGGAGGATCTGCGGGTATTGCCCCAAGACCCGGAGGAGGGCGAGTTGGCGGCCCAGACGCGGGAGTTGGTCGGCCAGATCGAGAGCTCCTTTCGTTCGACCACGGATCTGGCGCGCAGTTGCCTGGCGGCGCGCCAGGGGGGGGATCGTCCCAAGGCGAAGGAGTTGCTGGAGTTCACCTTCAAGGGGCAGATGGAAATGCGTACCCTCCGCGCGAAGCTGCAGGATATTACCGCCCAGATGGCGGAGATTTCCGCCCACCGGGCGGTGGCGAGAAAGAACCGGGTTTTGGTCAGCAGCACGGCCACGACGTTGTTGGCGGTGGTGCTGGGATTGGGGGCGGCATGGATCATATCGCGAAACATGGCCAAACCGGTGCTGGAACTCCTCCGCACCACCCGGGCGGTGCAGGGCGGAAACCTGAACGCGCACGTCGGTAAACTGCCGGAGGACGAGATCGGCCAGCTGGGGGACAGCTTCAATGCGATGGTGGATGAGTTGAAACGGAAAGAAAACCTGCAGAAGGCGATCGGCTCCTACATCGATCCCCGGATCGTGGAAAAGGTGATCCTGCCGGGGCGACCGGAAGATGTGGCGGGCCAGAAACGGGTGATGACGGTCCTTTTCACCGATCTGGTGGGCTTCACCACGCTTGGCGAAAACCTGACCCCGGGAGGATTGGTCCATGTGATCAACCGTTACTTCACCCTGATGTCGGAGTGTGTGCGGGCGGAGCACGGGATCATCGATAAGTTCATCGGGGATGCGATCATGGCCTATTGGGGGCCGCCGTTCGTGCCGGAGGAGGAGCAGGCAGGAGCGGCCTGTCGGGCGGCTTTGAAACAGGTGGAGGCGTTGGCCCGGTTCCGGGCGGAGCTGCCCGATCTGATGGGGCTGCGAAAAAACCTGCCGGAGATCAACCTGCGGATCGGTTTGGCGACCGGGGAGGTCGTGGTGGGCAATATCGGTAGCGACACGGCCCGGAGTTACACCGTGATGGGCGATGTGGTGAACCAGGCATCGCGATTGGAGTCGGCCAACAATGTTTACGGGACGCGGATTTTGATTTCGGAGGAGACGGGTCGCATGGCCAGCCGGATTGTCGAGACGAGGGAGATTGATTCTCTGGCGGTAAAGGGGAAGACGGAACCGGTGCAGGTGTACGAGTTGCTGGCCTTGCAGGGTAAATTGCCGCCGGAGATGGAGAAGAGGCGGAGCCGGTTTGCCGAGGGGTTGGAGGCGTACCGGAAACAGGCCTGGCCGGCGGCGGAGATGATTTTTCAGGAGCTGGTGGATAAGTATGCCGATGCACCGTCGAGGGCGTTTTTGGAGAGGGTTAAGATTTTGCGGCAACACCCTCCAGGGGCGGGTTGGGACGGGGTCTGGAGGATGACGGGGAAATAGGTTTGGGTTTTTGGATTCGGAATATGGGAGATAGGGGATTGGATGAAGATCAAGAAAAACTAAAATCATAAAGTATTATCCATCAATACTATAAGACGATAAAAACTTATGATCCTTGCCTCCATAATGTAACAAATCAACCGTAAGAATCCCTAGATTAATCGAGGTATGGGAGTATAGATGTAGTGACCCCATGATGGCTCCTCCACCATCGAAAGAGTGTTGATGAAGCGGCGTTTCCAAATCCTCCTTGGGTTAGGTTTTATCTTCCTATTGGCCCTCTTTTTTTGGATTCGGGAGTCAGGAAAAGTTAGTAATTCGACTTTCCAATCCAAGAATTCGGAGCTTTCTGCCACACCGGGTTCGACCGCCGGTTCCCAACCGAATCCCTCCACTGGTGGATCGGGTGGTGGAACTTCCGGAACTTCGGCTTCCTCTCCCCAGGCCACTACCCTGATTTCAGGCGGCGAACCGTCCTTGCCCAATGTGATTTATTTGAATGCTGGTCCGATCAACACGGATCTGCCGGCGACCAAGGCCCGGCGTCAGCCCCTGGCCTATTTCTCCGGCAAGCGAATGCAGCTAATCCAGTGGAAGGGACCGGTGCAGGTCGGTTGGATTGAGGAGCTGAAGCGTTTGGGGGTGGAAATCATCGATTATATTCCGGAGAACGCCTTCTTGGTTTACGGGGACTGGAAGGTCCTGAGCGCGATGCAAAAGAAAATGGCGGACAAGGATTACGTCCGTTGGGAGGGAATGTATCGGCCCGAGGACAAGATTCAGCCGAATGCCCTGGCGGAGGATGGGGCGAGTGCAGCCAAACGGTCCGAGCCCGAGCTTTTTGCCATCCAGATGGTGCTGCATCCCCAGGCCAACGAGGAGACCCTGAAAAAGATCAAAGCGCTCCAACTGTCCTCCACGGTCAAGGAGGGGCCGATGGGTAAGTATTACAACATCATCACCCGACTGCCGCCCGCGCAAATCGCCCAACTGGCGAAGCAGCCCGACATCATCTCGATTGCCCCCTATGCCACACCTAAAATGATGTGCGAACGGCAGGCGATCATTATGGCGGGGCAGCTGAACGGCAACGTGCCGGTCTTGGGCTCGGGATACATGGCCTGGCTGGGCTCCAAGGGCTTCACCCAAGGGCAATTCGACGCCTCCGGTCTGGTGGTCGATGTGACGGACTCACCGATCGACAACGGAACGACTAACGTGAATCACTTTGCGCTCTACAAGGATGGAACGATCACCAACAGTCCGAGCCGCGTGATCTACACGCGGTTGGAGGGAACCGCCAATACGGGCAGCGTGACCTCGGCCCAAGATGGGCACGGAAATCTCAACGCCCACATCATTGCGGGGCAGGTGAATCTCAGCGCCTCTCCCCACGTCGATTCGTCCGGCTATCATTTTGGCACGGGTATCTGCCCGTACGTGAAAGTGGGCGGGTCGATCATTTTCGACGCCAGCAGCTTTACCAGTCCCAACTATCCCAACTTGGCTTCCCGGGCGTTCCGGGACGGGGTACGCATCAGTTCCAACTCCTGGGGAGCGGACACCGCCGGTGCCTATGACGTGGATGCCCAGAGCTACGATGCTTTGGTGCGGGATGCACAACCCACCGGTTCGGCGGTGCCGGTGACCGGCAATCAGCAGATGACGTTTGTCTTCGCCGCGGGCAACGCGGGGCCGGGAACGAAAACTGTCGGATCCCCCGGCACGGCGAAGAACGTGATCACAGCGGGGGCCGCGGAGAACGTGCAGCCCTTTGGCGGGGCGGACAGCAGCGGGGTGGCCGATACCGGGGCGGATAGCGCCAACGATGTCATTGATTTTTCCAGCCGGGGACCCTGTGCGGACAGTCGGGCCAAGCCGGATATCGTGGCACCCGGGACCCACGTTTCCGGCGGAGTTCCCCAGGCCAGCAAGACGATGAGCGGAACCGGAACCAAACTGGCCATTTTCGACGGGTCAGGCGTGAGCGGCGGGGTCAGTAGCATTTATTTCCCGTCCGCTGGACAGCAGTTCTACACCGCCTCTTCGGGAACCAGTCATTCCACCCCTGGGGTGGCCGGGGCGGCGGCGCTGGTCTACCAGTACTTTTTGAATCAAGGATGGGGTGCCCCCAGCCCGGCGATGTTGAAAGGGTACATGATCAATGCCGCCCGCTACCTCAACGGGACCTATGCCAATGACAATCTCTACTCCAACAACCAGGGAATGGGCATGGTCAATCTCGACACGTCGTTTGACGGCACATCACGTTTCCTGCGGGACCAACTGACTGCAGATCTCTTCACGGGTTCCGGCCAATCAAGGAGCTGGACGGGAGCCATCGACAGCAGCACCAAACCCGTGCGGATCACGGTGGCTTGGACGGATGCGCCGGGTTCCACCACGGGAAACGCCTACAAGAACAATCTGGACCTGACGGTAACGGTCAACGGGACGGTGTACCGGGGAAACAATTTCAGTAAGGGAGTTTCCACTGCCGGCGGAACGGCGGACGCCCGCAACAACGTGGAAAGCGTCTTCCTTCCGGCCGGAACGACGGGAACCATCACCATCACCGTGGGCGGAACCAACATCAATTCCGACGGGGTACCCAACTACGGGACGACGATCGACCAGGATTTCGCCTTGGTGGCCTATAATTTCAAGCAGGTGGATGCGGCAGCGGTGGTTCTGACCGGCAGCACCCTGGTGGCGGAGGGAAACAGCCCGACCAACAACGCGATTGATCCCGACGAACAGGTGACGGTGGCGTTTGGTTTGCAGAATGTGGGGAATTTGAACGCCTCGAACGTGACGGCCACGCTGCTGGCCACCAACGGCGTGA
>Ga0214917_10007368_pt1 | contig 11148 bp, 17 predicted proteins | sample LL_1208_BB_MetaG_FD_177983 | JGI IMG/M metagenome (GOLD analysis project Ga0214917, IMG submission 177983) | Freshwater microbial communities from Lake Lanier, Atlanta, Georgia, United States - LL_1208_BB | ecosystem: Environmental > Aquatic > Freshwater > Lake | place: USA: Georgia | collected...
GGTATCAAAACCCGTGGTAATGGCGCGGCTACTAAAGGCGTGATGGCCCGAGGCCCAATGGCTTGATATGAATTACACGCAACTGTTCGATACTATTCAGTCGTATACGGAAAATAATTTTCCGAACTTTACTCTTGCCAGTGGCGGGATAGAGACGACTACCGAACAGATTAACCGATTCATTCAACAAGCTGAACAGCGCATTTACAACTCGGTGCAGTTTCCGTCAATTCGTAAGAACATGGTGGGTAACGTCCAAATCAGTAACAAGTACCTCAAAGCCCCCGACGACTTCCTTGCCGTCTACTCAATGGCGGTGATTACAGGTTACGGAACAGCCGCTGAGACCTACGAGTTCTTGTTGAACAAGGATGTGAACTACATCCGGCAAGCGTACCCCACACCCGCAGACACCGGGTTGCCAAAACACTACGCCTTGTTTGGCCCTGCAATCGTAGCTAGTGTAATTACTAATGAGTTGACGTTCATACTTGGCCCAACACCTGATGCGGTTTATACCATTGAGTTGCATTACTATTACTACCCTGAATCAATCACGACTGCAAGTACGTCATGGCTTGGCGATAACTTTGACACGGTGTTGTTATACGGATCGCTGGTAGAAGCCTACACGTACATGAAAGGCGAAGCCGATATTCTGGCTTTGTACGATGGTAAGTACAAAGAGGCGCTGGCCTTGGCCAAACGTCTTGGCGATGGTATGGAGCGCCAAGATGCCTACCGTTCTGGACAATATAGACAGGCGGTGACTTGATGGCATTCACCGGCAATTTTTCCTGCAATACATTGCGGTCTGGGCTAGTAGCCAACACGTTGAATTTCTCAACTGATACGTTTCGTTTGGCGCTATACACGAACTCAGCAGCACTGGATCAATTGACTACGGCGTACACCACGGATGGCGAGGCTTCTGGCGGCAACTATGTAGCCGGTGGGTCGGTAGTAGCGGCCACGGTCAGTACGGCTCTTAGCACAACCGGCAGCATCATTTATGTTAGTTTCTCAAGCCCGTCTTGGACAGGCGCGATCACTGCTCGTGGGGCTTTGATCTATAAAGCTGGTGCAAATGGCGCTGTTTGTGTTCTGGATTTTGGCAGCGACAAGATATCCACCAGTACTTTTGCCGTCACAATGCCCGCTGACACCAGCACATCTGCACTTATTAGACTTGTTTAAGGAGAAAATATGGCATTGGTTACAACCACCAAAGGCGAAATGGACGAGACTCTGCTTGAGAAAAAAGAAGGTTCCGTCGATAATGACAACGAGTACACCACTTGGGTCGAGTATTGGCTAGAGGGCGAACTTGTCCACCGTTCGGCGCATGTTCAATTGAAGAAATCGGTGGGGCTAAAAGTCGAAGCCGCATCTTTCGGTTAATTTTTTAAAGGAGCCTCAAATGGCAAATACGCAATCAATGTGCACATCGTTCATGGGGCAACTGCTCAATGGCGGTCACCAATTTGGAACAATTACGTTGACCTCACGTACAAGTTTGACAGCCCCTACTGCTGACTCGTTTAAAGCGGCTTTGTACTTGGCATCAGCAACAATGAATGCCTCTGCAACTGTGTATACGGTAACAGGTGAAGTATCTGGTACAGGCTATAGTGCTGGTGGTGTGGCGGTAACTATGGGAACCGTTCCAACAGCCACCAATAGCTCTGCAACTGCGGGAGTTGCATTTGTCACGCCTTCGGCCAGTATCACATACACCACAGTGACTTTGGCTACGGCGTTTGACGCAGTGCTGCTCTACAACTCCACTCAAGGCAATACGGCTGTTAGCGTCCACACTTTTGGTTCACAGACCATAAGCGCCGGTACGTTTACATTGACGATGCCTGCAAATACGACAAGCACTGCGCTGATCCGCTTGGCAACAACCTAATAGGCTTCTTAAAGGGGCCGGGTTATGGCAACCGGATGGGGCATAGATGGTTGGGGTGATAACACTTGGGGCGGCTCCCAGTCGGAGATAGCCGGGAATAGTGCTGCCGGTGCCGTAGGTACGGTAGTTGCGTCTTCTGAGTTTCCTGTACCAATTACAGGGGTTGGGGCTACGGGGGCTGTAGGCACGGTAGCAATGGGTGAGCGCACAGTGGCGCTTACAGGTGTGTCTGCGTTGGGTGCAGTGGGGAATGTTGAAGAGACAAATAGCCCCACAGAGGATGGCGTTGTTGCGCAGGGTCAGGTAGGGTCGGTTGGCCTTGTTAGTACAGTGGCGCTTACTGGCGTGGCGGCATCGGGGGGCGTGGGAACTGTAGATTTTGCTTATGTGGCGTTTTTGTCGGGCGTGGTGGGAGCCGGTAACGTAGGCACTGTTGGCTCCAGCAGAACGGTGGCAATATCAGGGGTGCAAGCAAGTGGTCAGGTAGGAACGCCAAATTATTTTTATTGGTCAGTAATTGATGACAACGAAACGCCAAACTGGCAAAATGTGCCAATGACTGTGTAAAGGATGATGATATGGCAGTAACAAATTTTACCCCTCTCCTTGGTCTGGCTTTGCCGACCACAGGTGATCTGTCAGGTACATGGGGAACCACGGTCAACACTGCAATCACTGATTTGCTCGATGATGCCGTTGCGGGTACGGTCACGCTTTCAGCAAACGCAGATGTAACGTTAACTACAACCAACGGCGCGGACAACCAAGCGCGTAATGCGGTTATCCTGTGGACTGCCAGTAACGGCGCTACCACACGCAACATTACAGCCCCGGCGCAAAGCAAGGCTTATATCGTCATCAATGCGGGTACTGGCTCCATTGTGGTTCGTGGCTCTGGCCCGACAACAGGTATTACAATTGCTTCGGGCACTCGTGCCTTGGTTGCTTGGAACGGTTCTGACTTCGTAAAGATTGTCAGTAACCCAGTCATTCTTACTACTGATGTTTCTGGAATTCTCCCAGTAGCCAACGGCGGTACAGCCCTATCGTCAGGAACCTCTGGTGGTGTTCTGGCCTACACAGCATCTGGCACATTGGCATCGTCAGGTGCGCTGACTCAGTACGGTGTTGTCCTTGGTGGTGGTGCTGGAGCCGTTCCAACGTCAACTGCCGCAGGCACAGCAGGGTATGTCTTAACTGCCAACGCAAGCGCGGCTCCCACTTTTCAAGCGCCTGCCGCAACTGGTGCTACTAAAGGTCAGGCAATCGCTTTTTCAATGATTTTTGGTCTATAAGGAGACACTATGGCCGCCCCAAATATTGTTGCTGTAACCAGCATCGTCCCACACACCTCATCCATCACACCTGCGGATACATCTCGCAATGCTCTGGTAACTGCGCCATCCTCGGGTTCGGCGCACAAGATCAACCAGATTACTGTGGCCAACATTGATGGTACTGCCGCTTACGACGCAACTGTTGAGTTGCGATTGGCTGACGGAACAACTTACCGCGCTATTGGTTCCACAATATCTGTGCCAGCCGATGCCACTCTGATTATGTTGGACAAGACTACGATGTTGTATTTGCTTGATACCAGCGTGTCTGGTGAGGCAAGCACCTTGTGGGTAACCAGCGGTACAGCCAGTAAGTTGACATACACAGTAAGCTACGAGACGATTACCTGATAGGGGGGCATCATGCCACTGCGTCCTCCTGCTGGGTTTATCTCAGCTTTTTATGACCCACTGAACAACCCTAATGCCCCGACCATCGGGGCGGCTACGGCGGGTGATGCTACTGCATCTGTTGCATTTACTGCCCCTACCAACGTGGGCGGCTCGGCCATCTCTTTGTATGGCGCTCGTTCAACGCCTGAGAACATTACAGCAACGGCGGCTTCTTCTCCTATCAGCGTTACAGGTCTGACCAACGGCACGGCTTACACGTTTGCTGTGTGGGCTATCAATTCTTATGGGCCTAGCGCGTTCAGTGCGGCAAGTGGTAGTGTGACCCCAGCGGCAATTCTTGGGCTATTTGCAGGGGGGCTAACAAGCGGTTCTGTTAGCGTAAACACAATTGACCGTATATCGTTTTCTTCTACGGGTAACGCCACAGATTTTGGTGATCTTTTAACAGCTAATTACGGCTTGGCGGGATGTGCGTCATCTACACGAGGAATATTTGCAGGGGGTACTGGTAATGTAAACGTAATTCAATACGTAACCATAGCCACAACCGGCAATGCCACTGATTTCGGTGATCTAACGCTTGGTAGGCCGAATTTTGCAGGGTGTAACTCTTCTACAAGAGGGGTCTTTGGTGGTGGCGCAACAGGGGTTGCTCAAAACGTCATAGATTACGTCACTATTGCCTCTACAGGTAATGCAACCGACTTTGGTGATTTGACTATTCCGCGAGGAAATTTGGCAGGGGCCTCATCACCAACTAGAGGAGTATTTGCTGGCGGGGCTACAGATAACCCAACTGATAGTTATACTACCCCAAGAATTGATTACATTACAATTGCCAGTACGGGTAACGCAACTAATTTTGGTGATTTAACTGTAACTAGATTTGGTTTAGCCGGATGTTCGTCTTCAACTAGGGCCATATTTGCTGGTGGAAATCAAAATCCCGGCGCAAGAAATGTAATAGATTATATTACGATTGCTTCTACAGGCGCGGCTATAGACTTTGGTGATTTAATTTCAGCAATTTATAGTTTAGGTGGGTGTTCATCTACAACACGAGGTGTTTTTGGTGGCGGGGCAACGGGAGTTACCAATGTTATTCAATACGTTACTATTGCCACCACAGGCGATTCTATTGATTTTGGTGATTTAACGCAAGCAAGAGAAAATCTAACCGCTTGCTCTAACGCCAACGGAGGTTTATAAATGCCAAGTTATTCAGGTGTATGGACACTCCCTGCTCAGTACCAAGCCATTGGGGGTCAGAACTGGCCTTCTGGGCCTGTGACTGGTTTGTTTGGTGGTAGTTCAGCAAACTCACAAACAAATGTAATTGAGTACATTAATATTGCAAGCGTAGGTAATGCAACGGATTTTGGTGATCTACTATCAGTATCCAGTCACATGGGTGCTTGTTCGTCAGCTACTAGAGGAATTTGGGCGGGAGGCCCTGAAACCAGCCCGTCTACAAACGTAATTCAATACGTCACTATTGCCACTGTTGGTAACGCCACGGATTTTGGCGACTTAACCGCAGCACGATTTAATCTTGCCGGACTCTCTAATTCTACAAGGGGCGTTTTTGGGGGTGGTCAAACTAGCGATAACCCAAACGTTCCAACCAATATCATTGATTACGTAACTATTGCCACAACAGGTGACGCTACAGATTTTGGCGACCTTGCCGTTACTAATCAAACTTTGGCATCGTGTGCATCAAGCACAAGAGGCGTGTTTAATAACGGTGCAGAACAATCTTTTTCCGCAAAAACAAACACCATCCAGTATGTAACCATTGCCTCTACGGGTAATACTACAGATTTTGGCGATACTTTAGCTGCGTGGTCATCAGCGGCTGCTTGTTCAAATTCAACTAGAGGCTTATTGAGTGCGGGTGTTGGTAATGGCGATGTTTTTTTAAACACCATAAACTACATAACTATTGCAACCACAGGAAACGCTACGGACTTTGGCGACCTTATAATAAAAGCGCAGGGTGTTGCCGCTTGCTCATCTTCTACTCGGGGGGTGTTTGGTGGTGGTAATTTATACGATGGCGGACATATTTACTACAACGTCATTCAATATGTCACCATTGCAACTACTGGCGATGCTACAGATTTTGGTGATTTAACGGCCACCACTGCTTTTTCAGCCGCTTGCTCAAGCGGACACGGAGGTCTATAAAAATGGCAACATCTTCATGGAACGCAGGGATCATTAGACCCGTAGCCGTTGCTCCTACTGGGCCGCTTGAAACAGGAGTGGCTTCTGGTGTGTGGACACTGGATCAAGTAGCCTTCTGGAATAAGCAAGGGCTGTGGCCCACTGCTGGGAATAGATTTGAACGTGCCTTGTTTGGGGGTGGAAATTACGGAAGTAACACAAATGTAATTCAGTACATCACTATTACAACTACTGGAGATGCTGTAGATTTTGGCGATTTAACAGTCGCCAGAACACAACTAGCCGCTTGTTCTTCTTCTACACGTGGTGTGTTTATAGGAGGCAGTACTCTCAATGTAATGGACTATGTAACTATTGCCACAGTAGGCAACGCCATTGATTTTGGCGACATAAGCATTGCAAATAACAGGGGAACAGCCCTGTCAAACTCAACCCGTGGTGTTTTGACTATTGGATACGGAGCACCTGTTAGAAATATAATTGAATACATCACTATTGCAACGACTGGCAATTCCACAGATTTTGGGGATTTAAGCATACCCGCTTTTTATGGGACAGGGGTAGCTTCTACAACTCGCGGTGTTATTACTTTGACCGATGACCAAAATGGTATACCTGTAAATAATATTGAATATGTCACTATTGCAACCACGGGCAATTCTACAGATTTTGGTGACGTAGCGTTGGGTTTTCCCGGAGTTTCTGGTTGTTCATCTTCTACCCGAGGGATATTTGCTGGTGGTGGGCCTTCTGGTATAGGGGTTAATGTTATTGACTACGTAACAATTGCCTCAACTGGAAACGCCACAGATTTTGGTGATTTGATAAATAGCAAGTACGCAATAGCCGGTACATCGTCATCTACAAGAGGTGTTTTTGCTGGTGGAAACAGTTCTGGTTCTGTAACAAATGTGATTCAATACATCACTATAGCCTCCACAGGCAACGCTACAGATTTTGGCGACTTGCTATCTATTCTTGAAGCGCAAGCTGGCTGTTCCAGCGCCCACGGCGGTTTATGATCTTACTTCCCCACAAACAGGAGAACCCTTTGAGCAATGAACTGATCCTTGGCAACATGAACACCGCTTTGGTTGTAACAAAACCAGAGTACAACTTGATGTTGAAAAACATACAAGACCGGATGCCTGCTGTCACACGAGACACCAGCAACTTCCACAAGTCTCACAGCCAGTTCATGTCGGTGACACTGGACGTAACGGCAATCACGCCAATCCGTTCTATTAAGCACACCCTTGCCGAGATTGACAGAACCAAGTCTGCCCTGCAAGAAGCCTACATTGGCTTACGTAAAAAACAGAATGAGTTAAAAAAGAAAGAGCGCGATCTGGAAAACTCAACCGATGTTCTTGACCGTGAACTGCTTGAGATTGAAATTCTGGAACTCAACAGCCACCTTGAGGGCACTCAAAACCATGTCAACGGCGCATTACGCAAAATGAACTTCATGGTAAACCAGCACAAGCAATTGCTGGAAAAGGTTGGCAAGAACGAGATCACCGAAGAAGACTACGAGCAGGAAGAGTCCAAGTACCACATCATGACCTGCATGAAGCAGGCTCTAAACGCAGCCCGTAGCCGCAACGGCTCAATTGATGAGGGCAACATGATCTACCTGTTTGACTTGGGCATCAACGCCGCTCAAGCGCAAGCAGAGGTGTTTGCCTACCTGAACATGGAGAATCAGCTTATCTCCAGCGGCACTGCGCCGACACATGAGATGACCATGCGTTGGCTGGAGGCTTGTGCAGCAAAGTGGGCCAAAGACCCTGCTACCTTTGCATCCCGCCGTGGTTTCTCCGTCTTTGACCGCTCATCCTTGACCAACTCTCCTGCGTTAGAGATGGTTCCTGACCCAGAGAAGAAGGCCGCATAATGCATCTCGTTGTAGGAACTCCAATGTATGGTGGCATGTGCTGCTCGGAGTACGTGCAGTCTCTGCTGGCGCTCAAGGAAGCGTGTTTGGTCAACAACATCAAGCTGACCTGTGTATTCCTTGGCAACGAGAGTCTGGTGCAGCGTGGCAGAAACACCATAGCGCACCACTTTATGCAGATGCAGGATGCGACTCACTTGATCTTTATTGACGCTGACCAAAAGTTTGTGGCGAATGACATTGCCCTAATGATCAAAGCGGACAAGGGAATCATTGGTGGCCCTGTACCTATGAAGGGCGTGAACTGGGACAGGGTGCGCCAAGGTGCTGTGCTTAATCACCCAGACTTAGCAAAACTTACGGGCATCTTCAACATCAACAAACTAGACGGCTATGAGATGGTGGCCCCTAACTTACCGTTTCAGGTCAAGCATATCGGCACAGGATTTATGTTGATTCGCCGTGATGTTTTTGAGAAACTACAGCCTCATGTGGGCTGGTATGACAACGGGGGTGTAACCATCCCCAAGGGTGAGAAGGTGTACGATTACTTCAAGGTACAGAACATCAATCATGAGTTTCTGTCTGAGGACTACAACTTTTGCCATATGTACCGTGAACATGGTGGAACCGTCTGGGCTGCACCTTGGTGCGAACTTGGGCATTTTGGCGCATATCTTTTTAGTGGGCAGTACGCCCAAGGAGCATGAAAATGGCACATCGCATGATGAAGTATCGTTTAGCCGCTGACGGCACAGTCCCCACATTCCTCTGCCTACACGCTGAAGGCGTTGGTGGTGTGTTTGTGGTTGGCGACCCCAGCACCCCTAGCCCCCGTGATATGGTCATGGTTGGCATCTCTGAAACCGATGACATTGGTGACGCTGAAGCTATTGCAACTAAAGCTGCCCTGTTGGCGTATTTGACAACAGTGGGTGCTGGCTGGACACTGCCCGACCCAGCACAACCCGGCAATCCAGAAGCTACTGTTCCTTTTGATCCTTCTGCCGCAACCGATTGGGCATGGGGTCGCTTAGACGCATTGAATGCTTAATCATGACTGAGAAAATGATCAGCGAGACCGAGGCCAAGTTGTCCGTTCATGAGGCCATCTGCGCCACAAGATACGAAGGCATCCAGAAGAGCTTTGCCGCTGGTTCAAAGCGCATGACCCGCATAGAGTACCTTTTGTATGGCGTGATTGTCTGTGTTCTGTTCGGCCCCGGCGTTGCTGCCCAGTTTGTTGCGAAAGTATTGGGGTTGTAATGTGGACTTTTTCGACATCCTTGCGAAGTCATGGCCCATCCTGCTGGCAATCATCACGCTGATCATCGTGCTGGCAAAACTCGACCTGCGGGTGGCGGTGCTAGAAGAGAAGGTAAAACAGTTATTTGAGATGTGGAACAAGAAATGAAAGCTAAGCTCACTTTCTTCGTCACCCTGATGGTCAGCATGACTTTGTGTATTGTTGTCCTAACAATGTCGAGTGTCATGTTGCTTGGACTGTTTGACGAGAAGGTGGACAACAACAAAATTTTTGAGTTGGTTGGGCCTGCATTTCAGACTATTGTCGGTGGCTTCATTGGCTTACTTGCTGGAATTAAACTGTCTCACGATGAGGACGAAAAGAAATGCTAACCCTACTCTCCACCCTGATTAGTTTCCTTGCCGGGGGTCTGCCCAAACTGCTTGGTTTCTTTCAAGACCGTGCCGACAAGAGCCACGAACTCACGATGGCAAGGCTTCAGACAGAACGCGAGTTGGAACTACGCAAGGCCGGGTTTGAGGCGCAGGCAAGAGTTGAGGAGATTAGAGTTGAGGGCCAAGCCATTGAAGCAGAGGCATCAGAACGGGCTGCACTCTACGCGCATGACATAGCGATAGGTCAGGGTGCATCACAGTGGATGGTCAACCTGCGTTCTGGTGTCAGGCCCGTGCTGACCTACGGATTCTTTCTGCTGTTTGCGTTTGTCGAGGTCGGTGGTTTTATTTACGCATGGCAGCGTGACATTGCCTTTGACGTGTTGATTGCCAAACTGTGGGACGCTGACACCCAGATCATCTTTGCCAGCATCATCAGTTTTCACTTTGGCGGCAGAGCGTTTAAAGGCGGCAAAGATTGAAAGTCTCCGACCGCTGCAAGGAGATGATCAAGCACCACGAGGGTGTGAGGTTTAAACCATACCGTTGCCCGGCGCGTCTTTTCACCGTAGGAGTTGGACATGTTTTATACCCGGATCAAGGACGTTTACCACTGGATCAAAGAGACGCTTTCCCGCTTGCGCCAGAAGATAACCGCACGTTTTCAAAGGCAGAAGTAGATGGACTCCTTAGTGCTGATCTCCAGCGATTTGAGGTTGGGGTCGCCCGACTTTTTCCTGTGGTGCTGGCCCAAGGTCAGTTCGATGCTCTTACCAGCTTTGCTTTTAACCTTGGTCTGGGAGGACTTCAGCGGTCAACGCTCCGTCAGAAGGTTCTTAGGGGAGAGCCTGAAGCGGCTGATGAGTTCTTGAAATTCACCCGAGGCGGGGGTAAAATCTTACCGGGACTAGTCAAGCGCCGCAATGACGAACGTGCCCTGTTCCTGTCTTAGGATGGAAAATGCCACTAAACAAGTTTCTGTTCAAGCCGGGGGTTAACCGGGAAAACACCAGATACACCACTGAAGGCGGGTGGTACGAGTGCGACAAAGTTCGCTTCCGTCAAGGTAACCCCGAGAAGATTGGGGGCTGGACACCGTTTGCTTCTGGTACGTTTCTAGGCGTATGCCGGTCACTGTGGAACTGGATCACGTTAGCCGCAGAAAACCTAGTGGGCGTGGGCACTAACCTAAAGTTTTATATTCTTAAAGGCAACCAGTATTTTGACATTACCCCGATCCGCAAGACGGTTACGCTAACCAACCCGTTCACTGCTACTGCTGGCTCAAGTGTCATAGCGATACTTGAGGTAGCCCATGGCTGCACCGATGGGGACTATGTTACTTACAGCGGCGCTGCAATTGTCGGGCTTGGTGGCAACATCACTGCCAGCGTACTAAAAAACACGTTCCAGATTACGTTTGTCGATGACGACAACTATAAAATTACGGTATCTGCCACTGCCAATGCTACGGACGCATCAGGCTCCCCCGGTGGCGGTACGGTAGTCACACAGTACGAAACCAATACTGGCCCTGCTTATCAGGTTCCTCTTGTTGGTTGGGGTGCTGGCCCTTGGGGTGCGGGTACATGGGGTAACGGGCAAACAACTTCTACGTCCTTGCAGATTTGGAACCAGCAGAACTTTGGTGAGGATCTGATCTACGGCCCACGTGGGCAAGGCATTTACTACTGGAACGCTAACGTAGGCTATTCTGCCGTACAGATAACTATATCAATTGCCGCGCCGGGGGTCATTACCCTCCCTGCTGGGTTTTCGTTCCCTAACGGAACAGGTATCACGTTTACATCCACTGG
>Ga0214917_10007369_pt1 | contig 11148 bp, 5 predicted proteins | sample LL_1208_BB_MetaG_FD_177983 | JGI IMG/M metagenome (GOLD analysis project Ga0214917, IMG submission 177983) | Freshwater microbial communities from Lake Lanier, Atlanta, Georgia, United States - LL_1208_BB | ecosystem: Environmental > Aquatic > Freshwater > Lake | place: USA: Georgia | collected...
GCTTCAAGCGGCGCGCGAGCGAGTACAGGTGAACTTCCGACGGGCCGTCGTACACGCGAAAGGCACGGATCTCGCGCCAGATGCGCGACACCTGCGTCTCGTCGACGATGCCGCGTCCGCCGAGCACTTGCACGCAGCGGTCGACGATCTGGAACAGCGTTTCGGATACCGAATATTTGGCCATGCTCGAATCCGTCGAGGCTTTGCTGCCTTGATCCAGCGTCCAGGCGACGTAATCGATCATGAGTTGCGTCTGACGAAGGTCGACCTCGTTGCGCGCGAGCATGAAACCCACGCCTTCGTGGTCGATCAAGGCTTTGCCGAACGCCTGGCGTGACACCGCGTACGCCGTCGCGATGTCGTGCGCGCGTTTCGCCGCACCCCACCAGCGCATGCAGTGCGTAAGACGCGCCGGTGCGAGACGCACCTGGGCGTAGCGGAACCCTTCGTGCACGGCGCCCAGGATCGACGACTCGTGCAAGCGAAGATTTTCGATGCGCACCACGCCGTGCCCGCCCGGCGTCATCTCGTCGGCCGTATGCATCACGCGCTCGATCGTGATGCCGGGCGCGGGCAGGGGAGTGAGAAACAGCGTGGCGTGTTCACCCGTGCGCGCCATGATGATGCCGAAGCCGGCACCGTCGACGCCGGTGATGAACCATTTGCGACCGTTGATGACCCAGTGATCACCGTCGCGCTCGGCGGTCGTGCGCATCATGTCCGGGTCGGATCCCGCGCCGCCGTCGGGTTCGGTCATGAAAAACGACGAACGGATCTCGCCGGCGGCGAGCGGGCGCAGGAAGCGTTCTTTCTGCGCGGGACTCGCCACGCGATCGAGCAGGTGGATGTTGCCTTCGTCGGGTGCGGCGCAATTCATGGCGAGCGGCCCGAGCAAAGAATAGCCGGCGGCGCGCAGCAAGGTGGCCGTCTCGCGATGGTCGAGGCCGGCGCCGCCCCACTCGCGCGGGGCCTGCAAGGCGAGCAAACCGGCTGCGCGTGCCTTCGCCCGCATCTCGCGCACGATCTCGTCTGAGATGCCGTGCGCGAGCCGCGGATCGGACTCATAGGGGATCACGACCTCGCGGATGAACCGCTGGGTGCGTTCCTCGAGTTCGAGTTCGCGCGGACTGCGGGTGAAGTCGACCACGTCGGTGCGTCAGGGTTTCAGAATCCGACGGTCGTCGCGACCTGGAAGACCACTTTGCTCTTGGTGGAGAACACGTCACCCGGAGTTTTGACCGTTTCTTTGAGGTCGGAACCGTCCACCCACTTGAGGGTCGCCGTGAACTGGCCGAGCGTCTTGCTGACGCCGATCGAGTAGTCGGTGTAGCCGCGTTTGTACGCATCCTTCCAGTAATCGCCGCTGCTGTGGCCTGCATGCAGCGAAACGCCGAAATCGCTCGGCAAAGGGATGCTCGCGTTGGCTTCGATGTACGAGGCCGGCGCGCCCGTGTTGCCGAAATCTTCCGAGTACCAGTATTTGGCGGAGAACGCCTTGAAAGTGACACCGGCGTAGATCTCGTTGTACGCGACTTGGTCTTTGGTCGGCAGATAGGCGTAGTGCGCGACGCCGACGTCATAACCGAAGCCTTCGGCGAAACTGCCCTTGAAGCCTCCGATCAGGTCTAGTTCCGCTTCGGTTTTGGCCGACTTGCCGAAATCGACGTTGCTCGCCCAGGCGCCGAGGTAGAAGCCGGACTCGTGCGAGAAGTCGAGGCTCGCTTGCAGCGCGGGCTTCAGTGCCGTTTGCGTGATGCCGCGAAAATCGTAGTCCGACGTGAGCGTGACGGTGGATCCGAGTTCGGCGTGCGCCATACCGGCGTACAGGCTGGATATCGTCAGGGCAGCGATCGCGATGTGCTTCTTCATTGTTCGAGGTCCTCGGGGGGTTGGGAGTCCGCACAGACGAGAGCAATACTCGTGCCACGCGCCAAACGGTTCGAAACCGCGATTTTACGCTCAAAACTGTGGCCTTGCGCACTAAGGTGGTGCGAGGGTGAGCGCCGCTGCGAGCATACGGTGCGTCGCGGTCGAGGGGCGAGGGGTGCCGGCTGGTACAATTTGGGCCGTGAGTGCTCATCCATCTTCGACCGCAAACATCGATTGGCGCGCGCGTGCCGCCGGTCTGCGTCCGGACGGCCGGGCCGTCATCGATGGGCGTCGCGCGGCCGCGCGCAATGCCGCCACCTTTCTCAAAACCAGTCCCATCGACGGCCGTGAGCTCGGGCCCGTCGCCGCGTGCGAGTCCGAAGATGTCGATGCGGCAGTCACCGCAGCGCGACGCAGTTTCGACTCGGGCGCCTGGGCGCTCGCGCGGCCGTCGGCGCGTAAAAAAGTCTTGCTGCGGTTTGCCGACGCGATCGCCGCGGCGCGTGACGAACTCGCGCTGCTCGAGACCTTGGACGTGGGCAAGCCGATCACCGACAGCCTCGAGGTGGACGTCGCTGCCACGGTGCGCAGCATCCGCTGGTATGCGGAGGCGGTGGACAAAGTTTACGGCGAGGTGGCTCCGACCGGCCCCGGCACGCTCGCCACCGTGACGCGCGAACCGGTGGGCGTCGTCGGTGCAATCGTGCCGTGGAATTTTCCGTTGCTGATGGCCGCGTGGAAAATCGGGCCGATTCTCGCCGCCGGCAATTCTTTGGTGTTGAAGCCGTCCGAGAAATCGCCGTTCACGGCGTTGCGGCTCGCGGAGCTCGCGCTCGAAGCGGGGCTGCCGCCCGGGGTGTTCAACGTCGTGCCCGGTTTCGGTGGCACGGCCGGCAAGGCCTTGGCCGCATCCATGGACGTCGATGCGATCGGTTTCACCGGTTCGACCGTCACCGGCAAGCTCGTCATGCAGTACGCCGCGCAGTCGAACATGAAGCGCGTGGGTCTCGAATGCGGCGGCAAGTCCGCCAACATCGTGTTTGCCGATTGTCCCGATCTCGATGCGGCCGCGGCGGCCGCGGCGAATGCGATCTTCTTCAACCAGGGCGAGATGTGTTCGGCCGGCTCGCGACTTTTGGTCGAGCGCGGCGTGCGCGATGCCCTGCTCGAAAAGATCGCCGTGCACGCGCGCGACTATGCGCCGGGCGATCCGCTCGATCCGTCCACCCGACTCGGCGCCATCGTCGACGAAACCCAGTTGCAGCGCGTGCTCGGCTACATCGATGCCGGTTGCCGCGAGGGCGCTACCTTGCGCCTGGGTGGTCGACGGGCGCGGCAGACGAGCGGCGGGTTTTACGTCGAGCCGACGATGTTCGATGCCGTGCGACCGGAGATGCGCATCGCGCGCGAGGAAATCTTCGGACCTGTGCTCGCGGCCATCCCGTTCGATTCGACGGCCGAAGCGATCGCCATCGCCAACGATTCGATCTACGGTCTGGCCGCGGCCGTGTGGACGCGCGATCTGTCGCGGGCGCATCGCGTGGCGCGGGCCTTGCGGGCCGGCAGCGTCTACGTCAACTGCTACGACGCCGACGATATCACCGTGCCGTTCGGCGGTTACAAACAGTCTGGCATCGGGCGCGACAAGTCGCTGCACGCGTTCGACAAGTACACCGAACTGAAGACCACCTGGATCGAACTCGGTTGAGCAGTTCCGCGCGCGCGCCCGTCGCTTTCGTCGACGTCGAGACCACCGGAGGTCACCCGGCGTGGCACCGCATCACCGAGATCGCCATCGTCGGCATGGCCGACGGCGAAGTGGAGTGGCGATGGAGCACCTTGGTCAATCCCGGTGTCGGCATTCCGCCCTCGATTCAAAGATTGACCGGCATCAGCGACGAGATGGTGTGTACGGCGCCGACGTTCGCCGAGTTGGTCCCGGAGATCACGCGGCGCCTCGAGGGTCGGCGTTTCGTCGCCCACAACGCGCGTTTCGATTACGGTTTCGTGCGTGCCGAAATGCGCCGTGCGGGCCATCATTTCGTCGCGCCGCTCGCCTGCACGGTGCGGCTGTCGCGCGAATTGTTTCCGGATGCCGGGCGGCACAATCTCGATTCCTTGATCGAGCGGCACGGATTGGTGTGCGAGTCGCGGCACCGCGCGCTGCCCGACGCCGACGTCCTTGCGCAGTTTTGGCAGGTGTTGCTGCGCGAGGTGGAGCCCGCCGCATTCGCTGCGGCGCTCGACAAGGTCGGACGTCGACCGTCTTTGCCCGCGCATTTGCCGGAGGATCTGCCGGACGAGTTGCCCGAGGCTGCGGGGGTCTACCGGTTTTACGGCGAGGGCGATGCGCTCATCTATGTCGGCAAAGCGAACAATCTGCGCGAGCGGGTGTTGTCGCATTTCTCCGGCGCGACCCGCGACGCGAAGTCGCAGCGACTGAGTGCGCAAGTGCGCCGACTCGAGTGGACCGAAACCGCCGGGGAGCTCGGCGCCTTGCTGCTCGAGTCGCGTCTGGTGCGCGAGTTGCAGCCGGTCTACAACCGCAAGCTGCGGGGCAACTCCGAAACCTGGACCTGGCATTTCGCGGACGAAGCGGCCGCGCCCGAGTTGCTGTCGCTCGACGGTGCGGTCCCCGCGCAGGGTGATGCGTTCGGCTTGTACAAGACGGCGCGTCAAGCGCGCACCGCGCTCGTGAACGCGGCGCGCGATGCGCGTCTGTGTCTGCGCGTGCTGGGTCTCGAGACCGGTGGCGAGGGCTCCTGTTTCGCGCGCCAACTCGGCAAATGCACCGGCGCCTGCGTGGGTGAGGAGCCGCTCGCGCGGCATGCGCTGCGCGTCAAGCTGGCGCTCGCACCCTTCAAAATAAAATCCTGGCCTTACCGCGGCCCGATCGTCATCGAGGAGCGCAGCGCGCAAGATGTGCTGCATTGGCACGTGATCGACGGTTGGCAGTATCTGGGCACCGTGGTGCCGGGACTCGACGAGTCGAGCATCGATACGCCCCGCAGCGGGTTCGATGCAGACGTCTATCGCATCCTGGGGCGTCACCTCAAAAACGGCGCGCGTCGCGTGAAACCGTGGCCCGGGCTGAACGCAGCGCGCGCGGGGTCGGAGTGACCGACATGCCGGACATTCGTCAATTTCTCGCCAGCGTGCCGCGGGGTTTCGCCGATTTGCTGGCGCGCGAGTTGCTCGCGGCGGGGGCGACCGACGTGCGCGAGCGCGGCAATGCCGTGGCGTTCACGGGGTCATTGGAACTCGCCTATCGAATCTGTCTCGAATCCTGGGTGGCAAGCCGCGTGCATTTGGCGATCGCGCGCTTCGAGGCCGCCGACGACGCCTCGATCCAGGCCGCATTGCGCGGCATCGATTGGTCGGCCCATGTCGATCCGCAGGGTACGCTCGCTTGCGAGTGGAGCGGTCGCCATCCGGCGATCACCAACACGCATTACGGCACGCTGCGACTCAAAGATGCGATCTGCGATGCGTTGCGCGCGGCGACGGGGGCACGACCGGACATTTCGACCTCCGAGCCCGGAGTGCGCGTGCATGCGCATGCGACCGGCATGCAGGTCACGGTCTCCATCGATCTCGCGGGCGAAGGCTTGCATCGGCGCGGTTGGCGCGCGAACGCCGTCGAGGCGCCCCTGCGCGAGAATGTTGCCGCCGGCATTTTGCTGCGTGCGGGTTGGCCGGAACGTGCCGCGGCCGGGGCGTACTTCGTCGATCCGATGTGCGGCTCGGGCACGTTCGTGATCGAGGCGGCGCGCATGGCTGCCGGGTTCGCCGCGAATCACGGTCGTCGCTATTTCGGCTTTCTGGGTTGGCGCGGTCACGATGCCGCGGCCTGGGAGCGCGTGCGATCGGCGGCCGATCTGCGCCGCGATCAGGGTCTTGCCGCAGGGCGTGCGCAGGCACCGCGCATCTTTGGCCGCGACCTCGATGCCCGCGCACTCAAAATCGCCGGCGAGAACGCCTCGTATGCGGGCGTGGCCGAACTGCTGCGCTTCGAGCGTGGCGCACTCGTCGATGCCGCGCCGCCGGTCGATGCGGCGGCGGGCCTGCTTTGCACCAATCCGCCGTGGGGGTTGCGGCTCGGCGATCAATCCGAAGCGCGGGCCGTGCATGCGGAGCTCGGACGCGTGTTGCGCGAGCGGTTCGCCGGTTGGGAGGCGGCGATTTTGACGGGTGACGCGTCTTTGGGTTTGGAGCTCGGACTGCGCGCGCATCGCGTGCACACGGTGTGGAACGGTGCGCTCGAATGTCGCTTGCTGCGCATTTCGGTTGCGGCAGAGGCGGTGCGCGATCTGAAGCCGAAGGCGGGCTTGCAGATCGATGCGGCGCTCGCCGCGACGACGGGCGCGCAAATGTTCGGCAATCGCATTGCCAAGAATCTCAAACAATTGGCGGCGTGGACGCGTCGCGAGACGGTGACGTGCTACCGCATCTACGACGCCGACATGCCCGAATACGCGTTTGCCATCGATCTTTACGCCGCCGAAGACGGCGGTACGCGCTGGCTGGTGGTGCAGGAATATCAGGCGCCGGCGCAGATTCCCGAAGAGGACGTCCGGCGGCGTCGGTCCGAGGCGCTTGCGGGCTTGGTCGCCACCACCGGCATACCGGCTGCGCAGGTGCATTTGCGCACGCGACGTCGTCACAAGCGGGGCGAGCAGTACACGCGTCGCGATGAACGCGGCGAGTTTCACGTGGTACGCGAGAATGCACTGCGGTTCCGCATCAATTTCGTCGACTATCTGGACACCGGGTTGTTTCTCGATCACCGCATGACGCGTGAGCGCGTGCGTCGCGCGGCGCAGGGTGCGCGGTTTCTTAATTTGTTCGCCTATACCGGCAGCGCCACGGTCTATGCAGCGGCCGGCGGTGCACGTGCAACGACCAGCGTGGACCTGTCCGCAACCTATCTCGCCTGGGCGCGCGAGAATCTGCGCCTGAACGGCTTCGATGCGGGCCACGAACTCGTGCAGACGGACGTGCGCGCGTGGTTGCAGTCCGCCAAAGCGCGGGGCGAACTTTTTGATCTCGTGTTCTGCGACCCACCGACGTTCTCGAACAGCAAGCGTATGGAGGACACCTTCGACGTGCAGCGCGATCACGCGGCACTGATCGACGATTGCATGGCCTTGCTCGCGCCCGATGGGTTGCTGGTGTTCTCGACCAACGCCCAAAAGTTCAAACTCGACCCCGGGCTGCAGGCGCGATATGGGGTGACCGACATCAGCGCGGCAACCATTCCGCCCGATTTTGCGCGCAATGCGCAGATACACCGCTGCTTCGAGTTTTGTCATCCGCAGGGCGTGGCGTCGGCGCGACGTGACGTGATTTCCTTGGCCGGTCGTCGGACGAGCGACGAGCAACGCTAGCGGACGGCGGGCACCCTGCGTATGGTGCAACGATGATGAACGCATCCCGTCGCCTCGGTATCTCGGTTTTGGCCATGCTCGGGTTGCTTGCGGCCTGCGGCGGTCGTCGCGGCCCCGACAAGCCTGCGCCGTCTTCGTTGACCGTCACGGTCGTTCGGCCCTCGATGCAGGAGATCGAACGCGAACTCGTCGTCTCGGGGGCCGTTGCGGCGTGGCAGGAGATGTCGCTCGGCGTCGAACTGTCCGGTTTGCGCGTCGCTGCCGTGCCGGTCGAGGTCGGGGCGCGCGTGCGCAAGGGTCAGGTCCTGCTCGAACTCGACAAGCGCACGCTCGAAGTGCAAGCGCGGCAGGCCGACGCGAGCCTCGCGCAAGCGCGGGCGAGCGCTGCGCTCGCGCGCGCGCAAGCCGAACGCGGCGACAACCTGCTCGAGCGCAAACTGATTTCGACGGCGAGTTTCGACGAGTTGTCGGCCAATCGTGCCAAGACGGCTGCCGCGGCGCTCGTCGCCGAGGCCGATCGCGATGCAGCGCAGTTGCGGCTGGGATTCGCGAGCTTGCGTGCGCCGGATGACGGCATCGTCTCGGCGCGCAATGTGCAGCCGGGTCAAGTCGTGTCCTCCGGTGCCGAGTTGCTGCGCCTCATTCGACGCGGGCGACTCGAATGGCGTGCCGAAATTCCCGAGAACGACCTCGCGCGCGTGAGCGTCGGTGCCACGGTCGCGTTGCGCGGGCCCGGTGGCGAGACGGTGTCGGGTCGGGTGCGCGCCGTGGCTCCGGCGCTCGACCCGAAGTCGCGCACGGCGCTGCTGTATGCCGACCTCGTCGCGCCGGGTGCGCTGCGTTCCGGCATGTTCGCCGAAGGGCGCGTGCAAGTCGGCAAATCCACGGTGATGGTCGTGCCGCGACAGTCGGTGGTGTTCCGCGACGGTTACCCCTACGTGTTCGTGCTCGGCAAAGATCGCCGCGTGGCGCAACGGCGCGTCGAACTCGGTGCGTCGCAGGACGTCCGTTTCGAAGTGCGCAGCGGTCTCACCGCCGCCGATCAGGTCGTGGTGCGCGGCGCCGGATTTTTGGGTGACGGCGACGTGGTCGCCGTGGCCGAGGAGTCCGGCGCTTGAGTCTGTCACGCTGGGGCATCGCGAACCCGCTGCCCTCGGCGCTCGCCTTCGTCATCATGACGCTCGCGGGTTTCTGGGGCCTGCGACAGTTGCCGATTTCGCAGTTGCCCGACATCGCATTGCCCACCGTGCAGGTGCAGGTGACGCTCGCGGGCGCAACGCCGTCGCAACTCGAGACGGACGTCACGCGCAAGATCGAAGATTCGGTGGCGAGCATCGCCGACATTCGCAAGATCAACTCCGCGGTGAGCGAAGGTTCCTCGATCACCAAAATCGAATTCGAACTCGGTCGCGACATCGATCAGGGGTTGGACGAAGTTCGCGACGCCGTCGCGCGCGTGCGGCGCGAGTTGCCGGCGGATATCGACGAGCCGGTGGTGCAGCGACTCAACCTCATCGGCGGCACCTTGCTCGCCTATGCAGTCGACTCGCCGCGTTTGGCGCCCGACGAACTGTCGTGGTTCGTCGACGACAAGGTCACCAAAGCCCTGTACGGCGTGAAGGGCGTCGGTTCCGTCAAGCGGACGGGCGGCATCGATCGCGAGGTGCGCGTCGATCTGCGCTCCGAAGCCTTGCAGGCGCTCGGCGTATCGGCAGGAGCGGTGTCGCAGCAATTGGCGCGACTGCAGGCCGAGCGGCCGGGTGGTCGCACCGAGGCGGGCGGTGCCGAGCAATCCGTGCGTACCGTCGCGGTCGCGCGTACGGCGGCCGATCTCGTCAACTATCCGATTTATTTGCCCGATGGACGCAGCGTGCGGCTGTCGGCGATCGCGACCATCACCGACGGAGCGGCCGAGGCGCGCTCGGCGGCCTTGCTCGATGAGCAACCTGCGATCGGTGTGTCGGTCCTGCGCACGCGCGGCTCGAGCGAAGTGGCCGTCGGTGACGCGGTACGCGAACGCATCCGCAAACTCGGCGAAGAGTATCCCGAGGTGCGCTTCACCGAAGTGGCGTCGAGTGTCGAGAACGCGAAAGCCTCGTACGAATCGTCGATGAGCATGTTGATCGAAGGGGCTTTGCTCGCGGTGCTCGTCGTCTGGTTTTTCCTGCGCGACTGGCGGGCGACGTGGATATCGGCCATCGCGCTGCCGCTGTCCGTCGTGCCGACCTTCGCCATCATGCATTGGCTCGACTTCTCGCTGAATCTTTTGACCTTGCTCGCGCTCGCCGTCGTGGTCGGCATTCTCGTCGACGATGCGATCGTCGAAGTGGAGAACGTCGCCCGCCATCGAGCGATGGGAAAATCGCCGCTGCAGGCGGCCATCGACGCAGCCGACGAAATCGGCATCGCCGTGATCGCCACGTCGACGACGCTCGCCGCGGTGTTCGTGCCGGTCGCCTTCATGCCGGGCGTCACCGGCAAGTTTTTCCGCGAATTCGGTTGGACGGCCGCCGCGGCGGTGTTGTTCTCGCTGTTGGTGGCGCGTTTGTTGACGCCGATGCTGGCCGCCTTCTTCATGAAAGGTGAGCCGCGCGCCGCGGTCGACTCGATCTGGATGCAGCGCTATCTCGGGTTGGTCGAGCGTGCGCTCGCGAATCGCTGGCGCGTGATTGCCATGGCGCTCGGCGTGTTCGTGCTGTCGCTCGGGCTGATTCCCTTCATCCCCAAGACGTTCGTACCCGCGACGGATTCGTCGCGCGTGCAGTTGCAGGTGGAGTTGCCGCCGGGCGCCCGTCTCGACGACTCGCTCGAAATCGGTCGTGAAGTGCGGGCGCGATTGCGGACGATCCCCGAAATCAAAAGCGTGTTTACCACCATCGGCGCCGAAGCCGGCGAGAGCATGAGTGGCGGGCTCACGTTTCCGGAAGTGCGCCGCGTCAACCTCACGCTCGAATTCCATGCCGCGCGCAAGCGCAGCAAAGCCGAGCTCGAGGATGCCGTCCGCAAGTTGCTCACGAGCTTGCCCGGCGTACGCGTCGGATTCGCCGCGGCCGGTCCCGGCGATCGTTTGAGTCTGGTGCTCGCCGGTCGCGACTCGGAACAACTGGCCGTCGCCTCGCGCGATCTCGCGGCGGCGATCCGCACGTTGCCCGGGCTCGGTTCCGTGACGACCTCGGCCGCGCTGCTGCGGCCGGAGCTCGTGATTCGACCTGACCCTGCGCGTGCGGCTGACCTCGGTGTATCGACCGTCGATATCGCCGAGGCGGCGCGGATCGCGACCAGTGGCGATATTCGGCAGCGGCTTGCGAAGCTCAATCTCGCCGAGCGTCAGGTGCCGATCCGCGTGCAATTGGCCGAGGGTGCGCTGCGCGATGCGTCGGTGCTCGGTCAGCTACGCGTGCCCGGTGCGCGCGGTGCGGTGCCGCTGTCGGCCGTCGCCGACATTTACGAGGGCAGCGGGCCCGCGCGCATCGATCGGCTCGATCGCGAGCGCAACGTCACCGTCACCGCCGAGTTGAACGGCCTGCCGCTCGGCGACGTCATGACCAAAGTCCGGAAAATGCCGGCTGCGCAAAATTTGCCGCCGGGCGTACGACTCGTGCCTTCGGGCGACTCCGAGGCGTTCGTCGAATTGTTCCTCGGGTTCGCGCTCGCGATGCTCGCCGGGGTCGTGTGCGTCTACGTCGTGTTGTTGTTGCTGTTCCACAGCGGGTCGCAACCCCTGGTGATTCTGGCCGCCGTGCCGTTGTGCGGCGGTGGCGCGTTCGGCATGTTGTTGCTCACCGGCAATTCCCTGTCGCTGCCGTCGCTGATCGGTCTTTTGCTGTTGACCGGCATCGCCACCAAAAACTCGATTCTGATCGTCGACTACGCGGTGCTCGGCGAGCGCGAT
>Ga0214917_10007370_pt1 | contig 11147 bp, 8 predicted proteins | sample LL_1208_BB_MetaG_FD_177983 | JGI IMG/M metagenome (GOLD analysis project Ga0214917, IMG submission 177983) | Freshwater microbial communities from Lake Lanier, Atlanta, Georgia, United States - LL_1208_BB | ecosystem: Environmental > Aquatic > Freshwater > Lake | place: USA: Georgia | collected...
GTTTGGCTCTTTTTGCGGAAAAAATTGGCTTCAGCGTGGCCCTGGGGGCCTTTCTGATGGGGGCGGTGCTGGCAGAGGTCAGGGAAGTGCGCCGAATCGAAAGGTTGGCGGCTCCGGTGCGTGATCTGTTCAGCGCCATTTTCTTTATCTCGTCGGGCATGTTGATGAAGTTCGACCTTCAGCCTCAGGAATTTGGGCAGGTGGCGGCCATTACGTTGGCGGTGATTCTGGGTAAATCCATCTTCACAACCGTGGGAGCCCTGTTGGGTGGTTGTGATTTTCGTGCCGCGCTCCGTACCGGTATGAGCCTGGGGAACAATGGCGAGTTTTCATTTATCATTTCCACCTTGGGGGTCACCCTGGGTGCCACCTCCTCCAGGATTTACTCTCTGACTGTGATGGTGGCGGCCATCACGACTCTGACCACTCCGTATCTGGTGCAGGGTTCCAACCCACTGGCGGACTGGATGGAACGGCGGGGTCCTCGGTCCCTGATCCAATTCTGGAAGACCTATCATGCGTGGTTCCGCAGTTTGCAAGGGACACAGCGAAAGCAACATCACTCTGCCCATCTGTTTCTCCGCAAGCTGGTCGGGCAACTGGCGATTCAACTTGCCTTGGTCACTGCTCCTTTTCTTGGGGCTGCCGGGCTATGGCGAACCTACCAAGGACGCATGCCTGCCCAAGCTGAGGCCTCTGGTTGGATGGAGCTGGTTTATTGGTCTGGAGCCATGTTACTGGCCTTGCCGATCTTGGTGGCTTGGATACGAAAGTACCACGCTTTGGTGATGTTGTTGTCCGAGTTGGCCTTCCCAAGAGCTGACGCCAAGCGAAACGTGGAATCAGCTCGGCGACTGACTTGGGTGGCTCTTTCCGGGGCGGGTTATCTGCTGTTGGGATTCTATCTTCTGCTCATCAGCTCGCCCCTTCTTCCCTCGACCAGGATTCTTTTCCTCGCCGTGATCTTGACCGTGATAGCCGCTCTGGTGATGAGGCGACGATTGGTTCGGCTTTATGCCTCTGGGCAGGCGGCGATTCGGGAAACCTGGGAAACCGCACCCATGCAGGATTCCATCCAACTTCCCGGGGATGCGGAGGTCCGGTCGTACCAGGTTCATGGAGAATCGCCTTGGATTGGAAAAACTCTTCAGGAGACCGGATTACGTGCTCGAACCGGGGCGGTGATCGTGGCGATCGAAAGAGCAGGCCAAAGTCTGATTTCGCCCGGACCTACCGAGGTCATTCGGAATGGGGATCAGCTATTTGTCTTTGGAGAGGGGGCGAAAATGGTGTCGGCTAACCAGCTCTTGGAGAACTCTGGAATCACTTCCCTCTGATCTTGGCGCCGGGGGAGCGCGGTCGGGTGCGATACCAGTGGAAAAGCCATAGTTGAGCCAAGCCACGGCCCGAACCGAACTTTTCATGCGACCATTGTTCCAATTCCTCCAAACGAAAGGGTTTTCGGCGTCGGGGGAAATAGAGTTCGCGGATCAGGCGGTCGACCCAAACATCCACAGGAAAGGCATCCCAACGGCTATAGCCGTAGAGGAGCACGCAACGGGAAATCTTGGGGCCCACTCCCGGAAGTTGTTCAAGATATTGGGCGGCCGAAGAAGTGGGCAGGGAGGTGGAGATGGTAAGAAAGTTGCTGGCTTGGGCCACGATCCGCGCTGTTTCGGCCACATGTCTTGCCCGATAGCCCAGCGCACATTGCCGGAGTGCTTGTTCCCCAGCTTGGGCCAAAACCTTGGCGGAGGGGAAATCGGCTTGGTCTCCGCCAAAAACCGTGCGCAGTCGGGAGTTGATCTGCTGGATCTGCACGATCTGCTTGAGGGATGAACACAGAAAGTTGACCAAACACTCCCAAGGATCAACCCGGACCGGTCGGAGTCCCGGATAGGTATGGGTGGCTATTCGAATCCATCTGTCATGTCCGCCTCCCCCTAAAGTCCCCGGAAGATCCAAATCGAGGCAAAAGAAGCTTCGAACGGATGTAGGCGATAGTGCCGGCTCATTCCAATGGAGAGATTGGTCCCGGACGTGCAACTGGACCGGCTTCCCTTCGATCCACCCTGAAAAGCACCCATCAACTTTTTCGCTCCAGCAGAAAGTTTGTCCCCCTAAAAGGGTGGCGCGAAGATCCAGGGGTTGGGACAGGAAAAGGGAAGGCATGGGGAGTATAGTTTAAGGGTTTATGAGCCGGGAAAAAGGGTGTTAATTGGGGTATGGTGCAAGGACGAGCCTGGGGTTGTTTGTTTCTGGGTGCAGCCTTGGCCGTGGCTCAAACCGGGGAAGAGCCCATTCGTAAAGCGGAACTATCCGACGATTCTGTTCCGGCCACCGATCCCCATGTGGAACCGGTGCGGAAGGCTGAAAAGCATGAGAAACCCAGGACGGACACCGGGACGGCAATCCTCCCGGGGCACCCAGTGGGGGTAAAGATTGAGACACCGCAGGAGGAGCAAACCATGTCATGGGAGACGGTGGATGTGTTCCTTCGTTTGCAGAACTATGCCATCGGGGAGGGGGGAAACCGTGTGTGTCTGATTTTGGATAATGGATCCCCGATGGAGCATGGTCATGATCTTAAGCCGGTCATTTTGCGGGGTCTTACCCCGGGAGCTCATACCCTCCGGGCCTATGCAGTTCGACCAGATGGCAAAATGTTAAGGGATCCAGAAGCCTGGGATCGGGTGAACTTCTTTATTCGCCGGCGCGATTTTTCCAACTTCCAGCCCCGGGAGCGTCCTTACCTGACCGTCAATCTCCCGCTGGATGGTAACGCCTACCCGGACGTCGAAGGAAAGGTATGGCTCGATTTTCGTGCCCACAACGCCCTCCTGGGAAAAGAGAATTTCAGGGTCAAGGTGACCATGGACGGGGTGGAGACTTTTCTAGTCAAGGACGACCCCTATCCCTTGGCGGGCTTGGCTGAGGGTCGGCACAGGATGGTTGTGGAATTGGTAGATGAGGAGGGGGATCCCGTTTCGGAAATCTATGCCCGGGTGGAACGAACTTTTGAAATTCCAAGAATCGTCAAGGCGGTCAACCCAACCGAAGCCGATTCGGCCAACCTCTGGCTTCGTCGGGGTCGCTAGTCATGCAAGATCCTCGCATGATCCGGGTGAGGAGGGGGAATCGAAAAGTATCATCCAGGCCAGTTCCTCAGGACAGTTTGCCATGAAGACGCCTGCCATCGCATAATGTCCGCTCGATGATGCAGGGTATTCTTTGGACTTTGCCCGATCTGTTGATTGTGGCGGCCTTTTTCCTCTTCTTTGCACTTTTGGGTTTGGTGGTGTCTGGGCTGGGGCAAAAAATCCTCGGTCGGATGGTTGCCGAAACGGAGACCCGACTGGTGGATCGTACCCAGCGCGGCCTACGGGCCTTTCTGGTTTTCCTGCTGGCACTCACCCTGAACGATGTGCGGGAAAAGTTTGTCCGCATGGATGCCGAGGCGGCGCGCGAGGCCGGTGAAATCAAACAATTACACCGAATTCTCGAAATCGATCCCTCCCCGCTGGCAGCGCAGGAACGGGCATTGTTGCGGGAGTATTCCGGGGTGATCGCTGATGACGAGTGGAAAACTCTCGGCACCGAGCCTCCAGAACTTTCTCCGCGGGCGGACAGGGTTTTGTCGGAACTCCGTCAGTTGGTGAAGTCGCGGGCGATGAGTGGCAGGGACTTCGAAGGGAGCGCTATTTGGGCGGGGTTAAACCAGTTGGAGGATTTGCGCCAGGGGAGACTGCTCCAAGCGCAGAGTTCCACGGCACCGCTCTTTTGGATCGTGATTGGTCTGATGATGTTTCTGGAGTGTCTGATGACCACCGAATCCAAAATGAATCGCCGCCGTAAGATTACGTTGGGCGGTTACTATGGCGCTTTGGGCATGATTGTGGGGTTGATTCTGATCTTTGAGCGACCTTTCTGTGGAGGTACGCGCCTTTCTGCCGAGCCTTTCCGACAGGTTTCCCGGCTTCTGGATCATTAACTGAAAGCAGGGTGCTGATTGGGGGTAGGCATGTGCCGGGTTGGAATATTGGCATGATCTTCCGGCGCTACAGAAGGCTAGCCTCCCCTTTTTTTCGGAGGCCTTCTTAAGCGGCATTGTATCCCCCGCATGGAGAGCGCGCCGGAGCGGTTGGAATCGCGGTAACCGGCCAAGTGGAGAATTCCATGGAGAAGATAGGTGAGGAGTTCGTCCTGAAAACTAAGATTATGTCCCTTGCAAAGCGCGGCGGCCACGGCAGGGCAGACAACAATCTCGCCGTGGGGGAAAGCCAGCACATCGGCGGGGGTTGGATCGCCCAAAAAACGAAGATGCAGGCGGGAGCTTTCGGAGGCCCCGATAAAAACAATCTCCAGAGAGGGAGGGAGTCGGTCGATTCGATCCGAGGGGAGGCGCTCCAAGGCGCGCTCAACCTTTTGACGGAAGAATGCGAGGTTCAGCCGGTGGCGGCGTTGCCGATTGCTCCAGTGGAGGGTGGGTTTTGGGTTTGGCACGTCGGTCCTGAGGGTAGCGGATTCTTGGTCGGAGGATATTTTCCAAGGCTTTGGTTAGGGCATGGCGGGCTTTGGTCCATTCGGTCGGAGTCAGTCCGCAGCTGGCCCAATGACCCTCTTTTTCGCGATCCTGGAAAATCTTGTCCACGAGCTTGTGGGCATCCCCCGGGTGTGGTTTTTCTAGCGCTCGGGAGGCTGATTCGACGGCATCGGCCAAGGAAAGTAGGGCGGTCTCGGGGGATTGGGGGATCGGGCCGGAATAACGGAACGAGGACTCATCCACCCCGGGAATGTCCTCGTCGCGCAAACGCAGGATTTTTCCCCCCGTCCGGGCATCTTTTTCCTGCTGCAGGGCCCTTTGATAAAAAAACCAAACGAGGCCGGTGCCGTGATGCTCACGGATGGCTTCCCTAACCCTTCTGGGAAGGCGGTGTTCCCGGGCCAAGGCCACCCCATCCTTGACGTGGGCAAGTATGATCAAGGCGCTCATGGTAGGCGCCAGGCTGGCATGGGGATCGGGATCCGAGGGGTTGAAGTTTTCGGTGAAATACTCCGGCTTTTCCAGTTTTCCGATGTCATGGTAAAGCGCCATGGCCCGGCAGGCGCGTGGGTTGGCCTGTTGGGTGGCACTGGCGGCGGCCTCGGTGAGGTGGCCAACCAGAATGCTGTGGAGATAGGTGCCGGGGGCCTCCACCGCCAGACGGCGGAGAATGGGGTGGTCTTGGCTGGATAATTCAAGCCAAGAAAGGTCCGTGGTTCGGTCAAAGGCCGACTCCAGCAACGGAAGCAGGGCCCCCACCACGATGGCGCCCAGAAGTCCGACGGCGGCGGCGGAAATGGCTTCGGCAACAATGAGTTCCCGGGTCAGGGTGAAGTTCAATCCGGCAGGGAGGACGGTGGCGAGCAGGGCCACTACTCCGATTCCCGCTCCGGCGCGCAGCAGGTCGGAGCGACGATGGATATGGCGTGAAAAAAGAACCGCGAAAAGTCCTGTGGTCAGGGTAGCGATCAAATACCGGTCATCCGGTCGGAGAAGAAACAGCTCTGACATGCCCAAAAGAACCACCAACAGAATTCCAGCACGGGCGCCGACCAACGTGGTGAGCACAAGTGCAGCCATGGCGGGCGGGATCAGATACGAGCCGGCTCCAAAGGAAAAGCGGGGAGCGATCTTCAATAAAAGAAGGGTGAAAGCGAAGTTGCCCATCCAGGTGAGATAAAAGAGGGCCAACAGGCGGTTTCTTCGCATGGCTTCGGGAAGAATGACCGAGAGGATCAAGGGAAGAACCACGGTGGAGAAAACAGGGGCAATCCAAGTGGCTGGACCGGAAGCGGCCGGGGTCAGCAGGGAAAGCCCGTAGGCACAGGCACCGGAAACTGCCAGAAGAAGGAGCCGGATCCGGCGGTCCGATTCGAGGCGATTTTCAGTGGCGGCCCGCCCCGCGCACGAAGACGCTTGGGGGTTCACAAAGTGAGGCTGGTCTGACGAACCCCGCGGTGATCCTTGTAAGCGCGGACAATCTTCCCGACGAGTTCGTGCCGGATCACATCCGTGTCCTCAAACCGGATGAAGCTGACTCCCTCGACGGGGGCCAAAGCCTGTACGGCTTCGACCAAGCCCGATTTGCGGGTATGTGGAAGATCGATTTGCGTCGGATCCCCCGTCACGATGCATTTGGATTCCGGGCCCAATCGGGTCAGGAACATGAACATCTGCTCGGTGGTGGCGTTTTGCCCCTCATCGAGAATAACAAAGGCCCCGGTGAGCGTGCGGCCCCGCATGTAGGCCAAGGGAGCGATTTCCAAAATTCCCTTATCCATCATCTTTTGGATCTCCTCCACATCCAGCATGTCGTATAAGGCGTCATAGAGGGGGCGTAGGTAGGGAAAGATTTTTTCCTGCAGGTCGCCGGGAAGAAAACCAAGCGCTTCGCCGGCCTCCACCGCGGGCCGAGTGAGAATAATGCGGCTGATCTTGTCGGATTTGAGGTAGGAGATAGCCATGGCCATGGCGAGGTAGGTTTTTCCGGTGCCGGCAGAGCCCAAGCCAAAAACCAGATCGTTTTTTCGAATCGAATCGACGTAAGCCTTTTGCATGAAGGTTTTGGGGAGAATGACGGGCTTTTTTGGGGAAACCTGAATCCGGCAGGACCAGATACTTTCCAGATCCTTGCCTTCCCCACGCTGGACTGCTCGCAAGGCGTAGAGGAACTCGTGCCGGCGGACCCGCATTCCGTGCTGATGGGCCAAGTGGAGTTGACGGAAGAGTTCCTGGGTCGAGGCTACCCCTTGCGCGGGGCCGTCGATCTTAAGGATGGCGTCCCGGGCCGTGATTTTGACTCCCAAGGACCTCTCGGTTTCCCGCAAGAGGGACTCGTCGGCGTTGTAGAGCTCGGAAAGGGCGTGGGCGTTTTCGAAGGTGAGGGTTTCGGCGCTCAAGGGGCTACCTGTTTGTAGAGGTTCAGGCGGCAGGGGGAAGAAAGATTTATCGCGTTCAACGCAGTCTGGAATCCAGATTTCCCACACCACGTTTTATGGAGCTCAAAATTTCGCCGACGCCCTTGAAGGCTCCTTTGGCGTCCCAAGGAATGGAGTTGGAGGTCTCCAGGGAGGTGATTTGGGCGCAGTATTGGTCGTTGACCATGATGCCAAGGAATTCGCCGGTTAAGGTCAAAACCAGGTCTCCCGCCGAAGGGGCGTATTCGCCCTGCAAGCGGTTGAGGAAGCGTGAATCCATTTCCAAATATCCGCGAAGGCCGGGTTCGAGCCGAAAGGAGCATTCTCCATATCCGGATCCCTGGGGTGAAATGAGAAGAGCCCGGGAAAAGCGGAAAGGGTCTGTGGCGATCCGATACGTGGAGGAGGCGACCCGCTCTTCCTCGGTTGGTCCTACGGGAACCAACAGGAATCTGGGGTCCCCATGTTTCAGCGTCTGCAATGTATCAATCGGTTTAGGAAAGTTCAGGGGAGGGGGAAGAGTCAGGGATCCGCTGAGGGAGTTCCAGCTTCCGCCGGCATCTCCCAAACCCAGAGGGGTCTGGTCGAGAAGCAGAAGGGTGGCGGTGCGACTTCCATCGGTTAAGAGAATTGATTTGGACTCCCTTTGTTTGGTTCCTGAGCCTTGGGCCGAAGTGCGCTCGGTATAAAGAAGGACGGTCGCTCTTCGGGTTAGATAATCGGCATAGAGGGAGTTGGGAGCCACCGGACGAAAGTCGCGTATTTCCTTGGTCATTTCTCCTGATTTCTCAGCAAGCTGAGTAACCCCCTTGGACAGGGACTGGTTTTGTTCCAGTAGTTTTTTCTTCTCATCCTCAGCCGTGCGCAGGGAGGCCTCCGTGACCCGGGCCCGTTCCTCGGCGGTGCGAGCGGTCAGGGTGGCCGAGGTCAACTGGGATCGCAGGGATTCAGATTCTGTCCGGAGCTTTTCCTGGGCTTGGCGCAAGGCGGCGGCTTCGGCTTGGGCGGATTCGAGGTTGGCGCGGGACCGTTCCGAATCGATGCCCGCCTGCTGGGCTAACCGCAGTGACTCCTGTTCGGTCTTTTGCAGGCGCTCAGAAAGTTCAGCCGTGCGGGCACGCGCTTGATCCAGGATCGTGGCGCGGATTTTGGACTCATCCCGGGTGGTGGCCAAATCACGGGCCAACTTTTCCCGGTTGGTTCGTTCCTCCTCCAGGCTGAGTCGCAGGGCCGAGACGACATCGTCCTTGGCCGTTGCCGGTTGGCTCGCGAGCGGTGCAGGGGGGGCGGGCCTTTCATCTTTGTCCCAGCGCGTCAGGGCCAAAAGATTCAGCAACAAAAAGTCGCAGAGAATCAGGAGGAGGGTTTTATTCACGAAGGGAGGCGCAAGACATGAGTCCGCAAGGCAGGAGTCAGGACTTGGTGGGAGGAAGAAGGAGGCGTTGTTTCAAGGCGCGGACGTGGAATATCTTCACCAACGCGACGCAGGTGATGCCGAAAAGATTGGAGGAGTAGGCGGCCAGCAGGCTGGGTTGGATAATTCCCACAACCTGCAGGACAAGGGCCGTGGCCGTTCCCCCGATTCCGACATAGAGCCCGGCATCAAAAAGATTATCCTCGTTTTCCAAGAGCTTGAGCTTGAGGTTGGCATCGCCGGGTCCTTCCTCAATCTGGCGAATGCGGCGAACGCAGATGCGGTAGACGGTAATCTGCAGGCCGAGAAAGATGGCGAGGGTGATCAGATTGGTTGGGTCCATGGCGGTTTTGCTCCTAGGTTTGATTTTAGTGGAGGAAGAGGGGTCGGCGAGACTCAATCGATAGCGGGGCAGGGGTCGGGGGCGGAGGAAGGAGGGTTCCAGAGCCGACCCGAGAAAAAGTGCCAGGAGCAGGGTTTGGGCCAACCGGGGCAAAGGTTTCCATGGCCCGGGGCTGGTGAGGGAAAGATCGGGGATCAGACTCCATACGGATTTCACCAAGAGCCACGCGCTGATCAATAAAAGGATACAACGGAGAAGTTGAAGAGGTTTTTCCGCATGAAGAAAAAAAGACGACCAGCAGGCAGGGAAAGGTGAAACCAGGTGGAGGACGGGAAGAGGTCGCTGGAGGAGGAGTTCCACCGATCCTTTGCCTGCCACCAAGGTGTCAGAAAGATTCTTCCACGGGCTTTGCGCGGGAAGCGGAAGCCTGGTTAACCGATCGGCGGATCCCGTCCAGATGGAAGCTGCCAAAATAAGATCCGCAGGCTCACTCGGGGAGCGGATCTGTTCCGCAACCCAATTCAGGGTGGGAAGGGATTGGATGGTTTGGAGGAGTTGGAGAAGAGAGTCGTATTCGTAGCGACGGGAAAGGGAAATCATCGCCAAAAGGGCAGGCTGTAAGGTCCGCAGGGAGTGTTCCTCCCGCGAGGCTTGGGTGGCGGCCTTCATCTCCGCGGCCAAGGGCGTGGGAAAAGCTCCGATATCGAGGAGATGTGCGGTGAGGAGGATGGCTGCTTCCAAAGGTTGTCCGCCGGGCTGTCGAGCGGGGAGGAGGGGCGGAAGGGGCGAAAGGGCCAGAGACTCCAGCAGGGATTGAACGCCCGGGGAAGGGTTGGCGCGGAGATTGTCGTATAACCGGATCCGCACCGGTTCCCGTAGAAGGAGGGTCAGGATAGGGGGAGGAGATACGGGTGGATTTTCGAAAGCGATTCCCGAGGTGGCCAGAATCAATTCCAATCTCGAATCCCGGGTCCCCAAATAACTCAGATCCCGGCGTGAAGAAAGGATGCTGCGGGCCGCCTGGAGGACGGCATCACTTTCAGGGAGGGATAATGCTTTGGTCAAAAGAGCCAGACGAAGGCCGGCCCCGAGATGTTCCGAATTCAGAAGGGAGGCGGCACATTCGGTAAGGGGAGGGGTTCCCTGCCCGGCGGAGAGCAAAATTCTCTCATCCAAACCGTAAAACCGTACCGGGATCCAGGCGGCCAGCATGCCTATGGCGATTCCCGCCAAAACATGGAAGAGAGGTTTGGGTTTCAGGAGATGATCCGGGGCAGGTTCGGAGAAAGGCGGGTGAAAATTTCCCAAGGAATGGTTCCGGCCTCGCGAGCCATGTCGGTGGCTGTGTGTTCCCGTTTTCCGGAGCGACCAAGCCAAACCACTTCATCGCCTCTTTTGGATTGAGGGACTTGGCTCACATCGAGGAGGGTCATGTCCATGGTGACGCGGCCCAGAACCGGACATAAGTTTCCGTGAACCAGGGCGTGACCCTGATTGGAGAGCGAGCGGGGGAGGCCGTGGGCATAGCCCGTGGCCACGGTGGCGACTTTCATTGCCTGCCGGGCGCGGTAGGTGGCTCCGTAGCTGATGGTTTCTCCTTGGGAAACCTGCCGAACCAAAAGAATTTTCGATTTCCAAGAGAGAACGGGTTGCAGTTTTATCCTCGAGCGGGGTAACGGGTTGATTCCGTATAGACCCAGACCGGGTCGCACATGGGTTTTGGGGAACGGAAGATCATGAAGAATGGCGGCGGTGTTGGCCCAGTGGTGGGCAAGGAATTTGGGAAGGACGGAGGTTTGGACAAGCTGCCGGCGGGTAAAGGCGAGATCGGAATCAGCGCAGGCCAGATGAGTGAACGTACCGATCAGGTCCAAGTGGGGATGGTGGGCGACAAAAGAGACAAGCTTTTGGAATTCCGGCAGGCGCGCGCCGAGACGGTTCATTCCGGTGTCGAGCTTGACCTGGACGAGAGCCGTCTTGCGGGACTGCCGGGCTGTCCGGGCGAGTTCATGGGCTTCGATCATGGAGGAAAGGGTGATGGTCAAGCGGTGTTGCAGAGCGACGGAAAACTCCGAAGGCAGGGTGGATCCCAGTAAAAGGATAGGATTTCGAATTCCGGCTCCCCGCAACTCCTCCCCCTCAGCGGCACAGGCGACTCCGAACTCTTCGCACCCCGCTTGGGCCAGGGTGCGGGCTACCGGGATCAATCCATGGCCGTAAGCGTTGTCTTTAACCACAGCAAGAATGTGGGTGCCGCGCGGGCAGGAGCGGCGGATGGCCCGAAGGTTGGATCGAAGGGCAGGCAGCGAGATGGTGCACCAAACTCGATGAGATACGGCCATGAGACGAATCGTAGGATCAGGGTGGGTGGATTAAAAGTGCGCGTTACGAGGACTGGGGAACAGCCAAAGCGGGGCGCAAGTGAATAGG
>Ga0214917_10007371_pt1 | contig 11146 bp, 8 predicted proteins | sample LL_1208_BB_MetaG_FD_177983 | JGI IMG/M metagenome (GOLD analysis project Ga0214917, IMG submission 177983) | Freshwater microbial communities from Lake Lanier, Atlanta, Georgia, United States - LL_1208_BB | ecosystem: Environmental > Aquatic > Freshwater > Lake | place: USA: Georgia | collected...
GGGCACCGCGGCCGCCACGGCACTTTGGGCCGTCTGGCGAAGGCTTCAGCCGAAGACGCCGAGCAGCCGGGTGACCTCGACGGCGAGAATGATGCCCACGCCCACGAGGGATTCGCCGGCGATGAGCCCGCTGGAGACCGGCACGATCGTGCGCTCGGCGGCCTGCGGGGCGCGCCGGGCCACGATGAAGGCGACGAGCGCTCCGGCGAACATCGCGAATGAATTGAAGGCCGGGATGACGCCGGCGATCCCCAGTCCGGTCGTGGAGGGGATCCACGGACGCAGCCGCTCGGGCGCGAAGGTCTCCAGCAGCGTGAGCACGACGCCGATGAGCGCGCCGACGAGCATCGCCTCCCGGGCTCCGGCCGGCAGACTGTCGAGACCCTTGGCGAGCAGGCGGGCGACACCCTCCCAGACCTTGGCCGACGGCGCGGGCAGGGCCGCGGTGCCGAGCCGCTCGGGATGGGCCTGGACGACGAAGAGGTAGGCAGGAACGGAGACGAGCGTGCCCGCGACCACGCCGTAGAGCTGGGAGAGCGTCTGCTTCCGCGGGTTGCCCCCCAGCAGGTAGCCGCTCTTGAGGTCGGTGAGCAGGTCGGCGGCGTGGGACGCCGCCCCCGAGGTGATCGACGCGGTCATCAGGTTCGTGGTGATGTTCGAGGGGGCGATCGCACCGTAGACCAGCTGCGTGATCTTCCCCATGGCGCCGATCGGGGTGATGTCGGTCTCTCCGGTGGCACGCGCCGCGACGATCGACAGGAGGAAGGTGAGGAGCACGGCCACCACCCCCATCCACCACGTGATCCCGAAGAGGATCTCGCCGAGGACGACGCAGGCCGTGCCGAAGACGAGCGTCCCGGTCGCGAACCACCAGCCGGGCACCTCGACCCGGGCGAGTGGATCGTCCATCGCGTCGGCACGACGGCCCACGAGGGTGGCGAGGCCGCCGAAGGCGCGGACGACCGTGCGCCACTTGAGCGCGAAGGACAGGAGGCCGGACGTCACCATCATCGCGGTCGCGGGCCAGAGCACCCACGAGACGATGCCTCGATAGCCCGGCTCGGCGATGCCCCGGGAGACGAGGATCGGGCCGATGATCCCGTAGCAGATGATGCCGCCGACGAGCATCGAGGCGGCGACGCGCAGCCCCATGATGGCGCCGGCCGCGACCATGATGAGCGAGCCCTCGATCCCGATCGTGAAGCGCGTGAGCAGGTCGCGGCCGAGGGCGGTGGGCAGGAAGGGAATTTCAGCCGGGAAGGCGTACGGTGCCAGCCACTTCACCTGGGCGAAGAGATCGCGCCAGAGCGCGACGAGGCCGCCGACGATCCCGGCCGCGAAGAGCGCGCGGCCCTTGGCGACCGCCTCCGTGCCCGCGGTGTGCATGCTGCGCAGCGTCTCGGCCGTGGCGATGCCGGTGGGGAAGGGGAGCTGGTCGATGTTGATGAGCTGCCGCTTGAGCGGGATCGCCATGAAGACGCCGAGCATCGACAGCGCGCCGAGCCAGAGCATGATTTCCCACCACGCCATGAGCCGGCCCGTCGTCAGGTAGAGGGCCGGCAGCGCCGAGACCAGGCCGGCGCTCGACATGTAGCCGGCCGCGCTCGCCGCGCTCGACATCGTGTAGTTCTCGAGGATCGTGAACGGCCGGTCGCGCCAGGCCGGCACGAGCGGCTCGAGGAAGCGGAAGACGGCGTAGGCGATGATGCACGCGGTGATCGTGACGCCGAGTCCCCAGCCGGTCTTGAGGCCGACGTAGAGGTTCGAGATCGACATCACGGCGCCGATGAGCATGCCGGTGACGACCGCCCGGGGCGTCAGTTGCACCGCGTCGTCGCCGGCGTACACGTGCTCGAGCCAATGGCGGGCCGCCGCCCGCTCGTCATCGGGCGGTGGAGCGGCGGGAATCGTGTCGTCGCGCATGGTGGGGAGCGTACCCGAACGCACGCGCCGCCGCGCCTCATGCGAAATGAGCCCGCATTCGCACGCCTGGAGGCGTGCGCCACGAAAAGAGCAGACGCCGCGCCCCACCCACGCCCCGCCGCAGGCCCGCAGGGCCGCCGCGGCGCGTCAACGAAGAATTTCTGGACGGAGGTCGCCCTGCCGTCCACCCGCCGCAGGCCCGCAGGGCCGCTGCGGCGCGCCAACGAAGAATTTGTGGACGGAGGTCGTCCCGCCATCCACCCGCCGCAGGCCCGCAGGGCCGCTGCGGCGCGTCAACGAAGAATTTCTGGACGGAGGTCGCCCTGCCGTCCACCCGCCGCAGGCCCGCAGGGCCGCCGCGGCGCGTCAACGAAGAATTTCTGGACGGAGGTCGCCCTGCCGTCCACCCGCCGCAGGCCCGCAGGGCCGCCGCGGCTCAGCCAGCCGCGGAGCGCACACGGCCGCCCGGAAGGCGGCCGGCCCGGCGTGGGCACCCTTGGCGTGCCCACGTCGGGCCAAGCTGCCGGGGCCATGGATGGCCCGGCAGCGCTCTCGTCAGAACACGTCGAGATGGAAGTGGTGGCCCTGGTGGTAGCGCCGCGACTGCGGGTACTCGTTGTGCCACTGCCGGTTGTAGACCGGTATCCGCATCTCCTGGGGATAGCGGTAGTAGAGATCGTTCGCCGACTGCATGTAGCCGTCGGCGTAGAAGTTCTGCGCGTACCAGACGTAGGGATAGTGGTAGAGCCGGTTCCAGTCGTGGGTGTTGTACGAATAGCCCCACTGGTAGCCGTAGGCCTGCTGCCCCGCGTGGGGCGTCTGGGCCCCGGCATCGACGGTGGTCAGCCAGACGGCGACGCCGACGGCGCCGACGGCGAAAAGGTGCCGCATCATGAAAGGTCCCCCCGGAAAGACGTTCCCCGGAAGTCATCGGCAGCCGGCACGACCCGTCTTCACGGAAAAAAGTGACGCGACCCGAGGGGTTGGGCAGGCCGTCGGGGCCGCCGCCCACACCCGGGTCGGCATCGGGGGCGACGGCCTCAGGCGGGCTGCGGCTTCTGCCCGGGCAGGCGTCCCTCGGCGAGTTCCCGGTCCCACTCCTCGATGAGGGGCCAGTGGGTCGCACAGGTGCCGAAGTCCGCGAGCGTGAGGTACCCACGGAGGCGGTCGGTCGTGCGGCTGAGGAGACCGTCGTCCTTGCGGAAGATCGGCCCGTGGCTCGGCAGGAGCCACTGGACGTCACTCGCCGCGATCCGTTCGAGCGAGCGGATGAACTGCTGGATGTCGCTGCCGTGATGCGCGTCGATCGCGCCGACCGATCCGTCGCGGTAGATGTTGTCGCCAGAGAGGAGGAGGTCGTCGAGCCGGAACGCGAGCTGGCTGTCGGTGTGGCCGGGCGTGTGCCAGACCTCGAGGCGGCGGGAGCCGATCTCGATCACGTCGCCGTCGGCGACGGTGCGGTCGACCGTGACGGGCGGCATCTCGAGATGCACGTTCTGGGCGGCGATCTCGGCGAACGTCTTGACGCGGTCCCCCGACTCGAGCGCGTCGACGGCCTTGGGATGGGCGATGACCGGTGCCTTCAGGACTGCCTTCGCCCGCGCGAGGCCCTGGATGTGATCGACGTCCGCGTGCGTGGCGACGAGCCCCCGGCACTGGGAGAGCGGGAAGTCGAGCTGACGGATCATCTCGACGATCTCGTCCACGCTCTCGTCGTAGCCGATGTCGATGAGCACCCAATCGCTGTCGTCGTAGACGAGGTACACGTTGCAGCCGATCCGCCACCCGGCCTGATGGTTCATCTCGATCACACCGGGAAAGACCGGACGCCGTGCCAGCATGGCGGAGAGCTCTGCTGAAGGGGAGGGAGTGAACGGGAGGGGCTCAGGGAGAGGGACTGGAATGGAAGGCAGGGATGGACCGGCACGATTTGCCGGTCGGACCGGCGGAGGACACACTGTCCCGTACCCGGACAGCATCAGCACTGCCACACGCATGATAGCACCGCCGTGGCGGGGCGGGCAGCGAGCGGTCCGGGGGGCGTCGCAGGCGCACGGGAGTCGGGTGGTGGCAACGCGAGATCGCCCGGTGAACGATCCAGCGGGCGCGTCGCCGGAGACCGTGGCCGGCATGGCGGTGACGGTGCGCGCGCTGTGCGACGTGGTGGAGGCGATCGTGCCGCTCGGCGCGTCGCTCGGCGCGCCGGCCCCGGAGGAGATGCCCTGGCACGGCGCGCTCTTCGGAACGCTCCAGGCACAGGCCGCCCGCGGGCCGCTCGTCGTGGCGGCGGTGTGCGGCGGCACGAACACGGGCAAGAGCCTCGTCGCCAACGCGCTCGTGGGTGCGGCCATGAGCCGTTCGGTGGCCGAGGCGGCCCGCACGCGGCACCCCGTCGCGAGCCTGCCCGCCGGGGTGGCCGCCACCGCGGATCTCGGCGCGCTCTTCCCCGGCTTCGTGCCGGTCGCGTGGCGCAGCGACGAGGATGCGCTCGACCCCGCCGCCGAGGATCGGATCATCTGGCGCGAGGACGGCTCCGGGCGGCAGCCTGCCCGGCTCGTCATCGTCGATACGCCCGACATCGACGGCACGCTGCGCGAGAACTGGCACCGCGCGGAACTCGTGCGCGACGCGGCCGACGTGATCGTGGCGGTGCTCACGCAGCAGAAGTACAACGATGCCGCCGTTCGCGAGTTCTTCGCGCGGGCCGCGGCCGCGGGTCGGACGGTGCTCATCGTGTTCAACATGATCGACTGGCCCGCCCAGCGTCCGCGGATCGGCGGGTGGCTCGCCACGTTCACGGCGGAGACCGGGGTCGTGCCCCTGGCGGTGTACGCCGTCCCGCACGATCAGGCCGCGGCCGCCGCGGGCCGCGTCCCGTTCCACGCGCTTCCCGAGCTGACCGGGACGGCCGGCGGCGCCGACACGACACACGAAGGGGATCCGGGCCCCGCCGAGCGGCTCGCGGGCTGCGATTTCGACCGCATCAAGCGTCGTGCCGTCGCGGGTGCATGGGAGGTCGTGCTCGACCGCCGGGACGGCATGGGAACGTGGCTCGACGCGATCGACCACGCCGCCGGGGTCTGGCGCGAGACGGCCACATTCCTCGAGCGGGAGAGTCGCGTGCGGGTCGATCTCCCGCCCGCGCCGAGCGACATCGTGTGGAACGAGATCTGGTCGTGGCTCGAGCCCCGTCGCTCGCGCTTCGACCTCGCGGTCAGCCGACTCTACCGGGTCGCCGGCACCGGGGTCGCTTGGGCCGCGCGGCAGGTCGGGCTGGGTCGGTCCTCCAGCGAGCGTCGCGAGGATTTCACCGCCCTCGAGATCGCGGCCCTCAAGCAGGCGCTCACCGACTTCGTCTCACGGCTCGAGGACGCCTGCCGCCACGACCCGCGCCTCGAGCAGCTGCTGGGTCCGCGGCTCGCGTCGGCCGATCGCGCCGCGTGGTACGCCGACCTCGAGCGGCGGCATCGGGCGCTTCCATTGGTGTCGGAGGACTACCGCACGTTCGTGAAGGACCAGCTCGATCGGTACTCCGAGGACAACCCGGGACTCGTCGGCTGGATCGTCACGGCCCTCAATGCCGGCGCGGTGGCCCGGCCGGCGCTCACGGTGGGGCTCGGGCTCGCGGGCGCCGCGGTCGTGCCCGCAGCCGCGGCGACGGCCGGAGGTCTCACCACGCTCGTCTATCACGTCGGCGACGTCGTCGTCGGGACGGCGGCCACGCTCGCGGGCGAGGGCGCCCTCGGGCTCACGGCGGCGGGGCTCGCGCCGCTCGTCGAGCAGCTCTTCGTGGGCTGGTCCGCTGAACGCAGCCGGGTGCTCGCCGAGACGCTCCACGATGTGGTGCTCGGCGACCGGCTGGACGAGATCGACCGGCTGGCGACGGCGGCAAGCCGGCCGGAGCTCGCGCGCGCACGGCAGCTCCTCGACGCCGTCGCGGCGGAGGGCGCCTGACATGTCGGCCGGTGCAGGCGAGCGCGCTCGGGACGGGGGTGGCGGGCTCGCCGCGGACACGCAGCCCGATTTCAGCGATTTCGACGACCTCGTCGCGGCCCTGGACCGCTGGAGCGGGTCGCTCCGCGGATGGGGGCCGGCGGCGGCGATTCACGCCGAGTGGGCCCGGGTCGGTCCGCGTCTCGACCGCGCGCGTCGCGAGCTCGCGCGGGTGCTCGTCGTGGGTGTCATCGGTGGCACCGGCACGGGCAAGAGCACGCTCGTCAACGCGCTGGCGGGCGCCGATGTCAGCGACGCGGGCGACGTCGCGCGGCCGACGACGACCGCACCCGTCGTGGTGGCGGGCCCGGATGTCGACGTCTCGTGGCTGCCGCTCGACGCCCTGCGGGCTCGCGTCGTGCGCAGCGACGCGCCGGCCGTGGCGAACGTCGTGCTCGTCGACTGCCCGGATCCGGACACGCAGCCGCGGGAGGATCGTCCGTCCACCGGCGCGCCGGAGCGTGCCGGCGGGGAGCGCCCGCGGCCGAGCGCCGACAACCGGAATCGCGACCTGCTCGAGCAGGTGCTGCCGGCGTGCGACGTGCTGCTCGTCGTCGCCACCGCGCAGAAGTACAAATCCTGGATCGTCGCCCGCGAGGTGGCGGCGTTCGCGCCGGGCAGGCCGCTCTTCTTCGTGCAGACCCAGGCCTCGCGAGATGCCGACATCCGGGCCGACTGGCGGCGGGAACTCGAGTCGCAGGGCTTCCGCGTGCCGCGCATCTTCCGGCTGGACGGCGTCGAGGCCGGGCGCCGCGCCGCGGCGGGGCTCGCCCCCGAGCCGGGCTTCGCCGAGCTCGTCACCGCGATCGACGAGGAGCTCGCGGGCCGCGCCGCACGGCGCGTGAGGCGCACCGGCGCGATCGATCTGGCCGCGTGGTTCGTGCGGGAGTCGCGAGACCGCCTCACGCCGCTCGTGGAACCGCTTCGCGCGTTCGTCGAGGGGGCCACGACTGAGCGCACGCGCCTCGAGGGGCTGCTGGCGGCGGCCGTCGCTGGAAAGCTGCGCAGCCAGCGGCACGGCTGGCAGAGGCTCGTGGCGTCGGAGGTCGTCGAGCGGTGGCAGGGAGGGCCGTTCGCGACGTTCGTGCACGCCGTCGACGGCGTGTCGTCGCTCTGGGGCAGGGCGCGTCTGGGGGGCGGACTCGTGGGACGCCTCCTCGCGGGTGGCCGCACCGACGCGAAGCCGGATGGATCACCCGGGTGGCAGGCCGTGGAGGAGATCGGCCTGTCGGAGTCGGAGGTGGAGCAGTCGCGGAGCATTCTCGCCGGGCTCGCGGCCCGCGCACGCATCGGCGATCCACTCATCGGACGCGCGCGGCTCGACGACTCGCAGGTGCAGTCGCTCGCCGCCACGCTGCTCGATCGGGCGGGTCGCTGGCTGGGGACGGGCGTCGAGCGGATGGTGGACGACCGGCGCGGTCGCCTCGGCGGCGCCGCCGTTCACTGGACGTTCGAGGTGCTCTTCGCGTCGCTGCTCGTCGCGGTGCTCGCGCGTGCCGGCTGGGGCTTCTTCTACGGGCACCTGTGGCTCGGACGGCCGGCCGAGGGCGCCGGCTTCCTGCAGCAGGCGTTCGTCTGGCTCCTGCTCTGGGGCCTCGCGCTGCGGTGGGCGGTGTTCCGTCTCGTGCGTCTCGGGCTGGAGCGCGACATCGCGGGGCTCGTGGGGGGCGTGCCTGCCGCCCGACTCGTCGATCCGCTGCTCGCCGATTACAGTGAGGCCGGTCGGCGGGTGACGGACTACCTCGAGGAGGGGAGTCGCCTCGACCAGACGACCACGCGGCTCGCGGAGAGGCTCGACGAGCCGACGGCGGCACTCGGGCGTCTCCGTCCGCCGACGTCGGGGGCGGCGCCGTGAGGCGGACCCGGATCGGTCGCGCGGAGGGGTTCGTGCGTGCGGCGCAGTGCCTGCTGACGGTCGGCGTCATGGCGATCTCCGCCACGACCGGGGCGTGGGCCGGCGAGCTCGACGCGGTGCGGGCGCGTGGCGAGCTCGTCTGGGCGGCCGATCAGGAGGGGGGCGGTCCGCACGTCTTCCTCGATCCGGCGCAGCCTGGGCTGGTCAAAGGGTTCGAGGTGGAGTTCGCGGACCTGCTCGCGCAGGAGCTCGGCGTGCGGGCCCGGTTTCAGCAGGGGCAGTGGGATCGCCTGCCCCTGCTCCTCGAGACCTCGGCGGACTGCGTCATCAACGGCTACGAGCTGTTGCCGGAACGCCAGCGCGACTATCTCTGCTCGCGCCCCTACTTCGCGTACGCGCTGCAGCTGGTCGGTCGGCGGGGCGAGGCGCCCGCCGCGTTCGCGGACCTCCAGCTGCCGGGGCCCGCGGGCCACTGGCGGGTGGGCGTCCTCAGTGGCTCGGCCGCCGAGGTCGCGCTGCGGTCCCGTGCCGAACTCGCCGTCGAGGTGATCGGCTACGAGGGGACGACCGATTCATTGCAACAGCTCGAGACCCGCGTGCTCGACGCGGTGGTGATGGATGACTGCATCTTCGCGTTCTACGCCGATCGGTTCGCCCACCTGCGGGCCGTCGATCGGCCGTTCGCCGGTGGTGTCTACACGGTGCTCACGTCCCGGGACACGCCGCAGCTCGCGGCCGCGATCGATGCCGCGATCGGACGGCTCATCGCCGACGGCCGGCTGAAAACGCTCTACGATCGCTGGGACCTCGCCGGGCGGCAGCAGATGCTCCTGTTGCGCGACGCCGCGGAGGTCCCGGCGGCACGCCGCCCGGGCTTCATGGAGCTCGTCCGGCAGACCGCCCCGCTCCTCGCGCGATCGGCCGGCATGACCGCGTTCCTCTCCTGCGCGTCGTTCCCGCTGGCCGTCGCGATCGGGCTCGCCGTGGCGGTCGGGCGGCAGTACGGCCCCGCGGTGCTGCGCCCGCTGCTGTCGGGGTACGTCGAGATTCTGCGGGGCACCCCCCTCATGCTCCAGCTCTACGCGATCTTTTTCCTGCTGCCGCAGGTGGGGCTCGCGCTGCCGGCGCTCGTGGCGGCGATCCTCGGCCTGGCGCTCAACTATTCGGCGTACGAGTCGGAGATCTACCGGGCGGGGCTCAAGGCGGTGCCCCCCGGGCAGTTCGAGGCGGCGCTGTCGCTCGGCCTCTCCCGCTGGCAGGCGTTGCGCCACGTGATCGTGCCGCAGGCGATGCGGATCGTCATGCCGCCGGTGACGAGCGACTTCATCGCCCTCTTCAAGGACACGAGCGTCTGCTCGGCGATCACCGTCGTCGAGCTCACGAAGCGCTACAGCGTGCTCGCGCTCTCGACCGGACGCATCGTGGAGCTCGCGCTCGTCACCGCGCTCTTGTACCTGGCGATGAGCTGGCCGTTGGCGACGCTCTCGCGCTGGTTCGAACGCCGCCTCGAGCGGCCGGCGGGTGCGACCGGTTGAGGGATGCCGCCGGCGCGTGCCGGTGGGCCGTCGCGGCAGGCTCGGCGGACGGATCGGAAACGCAGCGCATGATCGCGGTCAGCGGAGTCTCGAAGTCGTGGCCCAGCGGCCCCGCGCTCGACGGCGTGAGCCTCACCTGCACCGAGGGCGAGGTGCTCGTGCTCGTGGGACCGTCGGGCAGTGGCAAGAGCACGCTCCTGCGGTGCCTCAACGGCCTCGAGACGTTCGATCAAGGCAGCGTGACGATCGCGGGCCACCGGCTCGATCCCGGTCCCAACGTCGCCTCCGCGCTCGAGGCGCTGCGGCGGGACGTCGGCATGGTGTTCCAGCAGTTCCACCTCTTTCCCCACCTCTCGGTCCTCGACAACGTCGCGCTCGCACCCCGGCTGGTGCGACGGACGCCCCGCGCCGAGGCCCACGCCCGGGGACGGGCGCTGCTCGACCGGGTGGGCCTTGGCGCGTTCGCGACGGCACGGCCCGCCCGGCTCTCCGGAGGCCAGCAGCAGCGGGTCGCGATCGCCCGGGCGCTCGCGCTGGAGCCGCGTGTCATCCTCTTCGACGAGCCGACCAGCGCGCTCGACCCGTCGATGACGGCGGAGGTGCTCGAGGTGATCGTCGATCTCGCGCGGTCGGGGCAGACGATGGTCGTCGTCACCCACGACCATGCCTTCGCGCGGCGGGCGGCGACCTCCGTGGTGGAGCTCGCGGGCGGACGGATCGTGCGGCACGGTCGGCCGGACGAGGTGCTCGGGCCCCGCGCGGTGCGGGAATGAAAAAACTCCGCCCGGGAGTTTCCTCCCGGGCGGAGCTCACTGGCCGAAGTCGGGCAACAGATCTCCGTTCGACCTATCGACCCGTCATCACTTGACCGCGATCGTGCGGCTCACCGCCACGACCTTGCTCTGCGTCTTGGTCGACGCGGAGCAGTTCGGGCTGGCCGCACAGGCCGGCTCCGCACCGCAGCCGGGCTCGCAGCAGCCAGCCGAGCAGTCCGGGTCGCTGTCGCAGCAGCCCGTGCAGCTCGAGCGGCACTTCTTCGCGGCGTGGATCGCCTTGAGGAGGTCCCGGATCGGGGTGCACTTCTTCCGCACGCCGCAGCAGCCGGCGTCAGCCGCACAGCCCGGCTCGCAGCAGGCGGTGCCAGCGTCGCAGGCGGGCTCCGCACAGCCGTTGCCAGCACCGCAGGCCGGCTCGCAGCAGGCGTTGCCAGCGTCGCACGCCGGCTCGCAGCAGCTGTCAGCGCAGCCATGGTGCTTCCGCTTGCACTTCTCGAACAGGCCCTTCAGCCCGCCGAAGAGAGCATGCTTCTTCCGGACGCCGCAGCAGCCGGCATCAGCCGCACAACCCGGCTCGCAGCACGCCGCACCGGCGTCGCAGGCGGGCTCGGCACAGCCGTTGCCAGCGTCGCACGCCGGCTCACAGCAGGCCGTACCGGCGTCGCACGCCGGCTCACAGCACGAGGTGCAGCCCTTGTGGCCGAGCATCCGATCGAGGAGCTCGAAACCGAAGGACTGGCTACAAACGGTGACGCCGAGAACCAGCGCACCGAGAAACATCATACGCTTCATCGAGCCACATCTCCTTTGCTTGTGGATCACGCGAGAGTCTTTGTCCCGATCGCGAGGTAGGTCACCCCGAGGTTGTGATCCACGAACGTTGCCGCGGCAGGCCTGTCGAGCCATTCCGTGACTCGAGGGATCGCAGGTTGCTGCCGCCCCCTGGTTGCCCGACGGGCACAGTGATGCCCCGGGGGACAGAGGGGCTATCGGCGAGCCGGGAAAGGTGGCTTGAGCGACTCCCAAGTATTTTTCCGACAGGGAGTTGCGCGTGCGCGTTGGGG
>Ga0214917_10007373_pt1 | contig 11145 bp, 5 predicted proteins | sample LL_1208_BB_MetaG_FD_177983 | JGI IMG/M metagenome (GOLD analysis project Ga0214917, IMG submission 177983) | Freshwater microbial communities from Lake Lanier, Atlanta, Georgia, United States - LL_1208_BB | ecosystem: Environmental > Aquatic > Freshwater > Lake | place: USA: Georgia | collected...
AATACCCGAAAAAGGTTAACAATTCGATTTATCCCATTGGACAGTTCTGCCGAAGCAGAAAAGAATCTGCGAAACCAGATTTGGGGCGGCAAAGATAGGGGAAATCAGGAGACGGTGCAAGTCTTTTCAGGCGAATTGACCTACTTGAAATTTATTTTTTTAACTCTTTGATTACCAATAAGTAAGTTGGAAAATGGTCACTGTAGCCGCCTCGGTAACTATTCCCGTCCCAGGTTCTCATGGGGTAGCCTTTAAACCTACCGTTGTTTTCCACCAAAAACTCTTTATTGAATACGTGGGGTTGATAAAAAAAGAAACCACTTTGTTCACGGTTCAGCCAGGGTTTAGATAATATGATCTGATCAAATAGTCCCCAGGCATCCTGATAGGCTAATGTTCCAATTCCATTTTTATACAGCTCAAGCCATGGATTAAATAAATTACCAGGCTCATTAAGGTTTGCTTTGCTTCCTGCTCTCAATACTTTTTCGACACTCTTGTTTATAGGATCGTCATTCAGATCGCCCATCACAACAATCTTGGCATTAGGGTCTTTTTCAAGCAAACTATCAATATGTTTTCTGCAGACTGCTGCGGCAGCGATTCGACCAGGTTCGCTTCTTTTTTCTCCTCCGCTTCTGCTGGGCCAATGGTTGACATACACATGAATTGTTTCCCCATTTAGGGTTCCCTTAACCCACAAGATATCTCGAGTGTAATAGGCGTCTTTTGATCCACTTGGTAATTGGACGTATAGTTTAGCACTAGCTTCAACAGTAAAATAGGCGGGATTGTATAGGAGGCCTACATCAACACCCCGTGCATCCTTAGAGTCATAATGCACAAACTTGTAGTTTCTTTTAATTAAAAGGGGTTCTCTGATTAGATCTTTTAGCACGGTGTCATTTTCGATTTCTGCTACTCCTAAAATAGCAGGTCCGTCACTACTATATTCTGTGCCAATTTGAGCAATTACACTAGCCAATTTGCCTAGTTTGTCTTTATAGATGGCCGTATTGTAATTCCGGATTCCAGTAGGTAAAAACTCTTCGTCATTAATAAGCGTATTATCGACGGTATCAAATAAATTCTCCAGATTATAGAAACTGATAACGGCTGTTTTGTATTGCTTTTTTTGCGCTTGTACTCCAATTAAAACACTCAGACTGAATAATAAACACAAATAGTTTCTCATGACAAAGTTTAAACTGGAGCAAAACTAGGAATTCCCAACGCTGATTGACTAAAAATTGATGAAATGGTAATAAACATGTGCTTAACTTTTAATAAATAGTATTGGCCAAAAAAATACCTTCGCTGCGACCCTAAAACTACCTGCATGTTACGACTCGCAATTTTGCTTTTACTTGTCAATATTTCTTTTACTGTTGTCGCCCAAACCGATACAACTTCACGGAAAGACACAGCCATTTTAGAGGAAGTAAAAGATGCAATTCTTGATAATATCCCCACTTTAACATTAGATGAAAGTGATATGGGAGATGGTGGAGGGCAAAATGTATCCTCTTTACTTACTGCTGGTCGTGATCCCTTTTTTAATGCGGCTTCTTTCAACTTCAGCGCCGTTCGTTTTCGTATAAGGGGGTATGAAAACGACTTGTTCAGTACTTTTTTAAATGGGATACCCATGGATAATCTGGATAATGGATTTACACCATTTGGTCTTTGGGGTGGTTTGAACGATGTGATGCGCAATAGAGATATCTCTTGGGGATTAAGAACAAACACGTTCACATTTGGAGATATAGGGGGCAACACTAACATAGACGCACGTGCCAGCAAGCAACGTGCACAAACTCAGCTTAGTTATGCAGCCTCTAATAGAAATTATAATAATCGCTTAATGCTTACTCACGCAACAGGAATTAGTAAAAAGGGATGGGCCTTTGCATTGAGTGGTAGCCGTAGATGGTCTGATGAAGGATATGTTCCGGGTACTTATTATAATGGTTGGGCATTTTTTGTAGGGGTAGATAAGAAAATAAACAGAAGGCACCTGCTTTCCTTAACAGCTTTTGACGCCCCAACTGAAAATGGAAGACAAGGCGCTTCGGTTCAGGAAATGATTGACTTAGCAGGTACTCCCTACTATAATCCTAACTGGGGTTACCAAAATGGTGTAAAACGAAATGTAAGTATTGGAAGGACGCATCAACCAGTTGCAATTCTTAGTCATGAATTCACAATTCGTAACAATACAAATCTAATTACTGCTATCAGCTACTCAGGGGGTGATCGCTCCGTTACTGCTTTTGATTGGTACAATGCTGCAGATCCTCGCCCCGACTATTACAGATATCTTCCCAGTTACACAGGTATTTGGGCAAGTGCGCCTGATCCTCAACAAGCCGAACGGCTAGCTGCTTTAATGCGCGCTGATATTAATTTGAGACAGATTAACTGGCAACGTTTATACGATGTGAATCGTTCCAGTTATATGACGGTTAATGATGCTAATGGTATTATTGGGAACCAGGTGAGTGGTAATCGCTCACGTTATATTATTGAGAATCGGATAATAAATACTAGTCGATTTAATTTCAATAGTGTGCTCAATTCTCGTATTGGAAATCATGTTGACTTGACCGCAGGTATTTCCTATCAAAGCCAGCAAAATCGCTACTATAAGAAAGTGGAGGATTTATTGGGAGGAGATTTTTATGTAAATCTCAATCAATTTGCCGAGCGTGATTTTGGTGTAGGCAATGGAATTAATCAGTTTGATGTTGATCAACCCAATCGAATTTTAAAAGTGGGCGATCGCTTTGGATACGATTATAATTTGAATATCACTCGTGCATCATCTTGGATTCAAAGTGTTTTTAAATTCAATAAGCTAGACTTTTTTGTTGCAGGTACACTTTTAAAAACTTCATTTTATAGACAAGGAAATATTCGCAATGGAATTTTTCCCAATGATTCTTATGGAAAGGGGACAGAAAATTCTTTTTTAAATTATGCAGGGAAAGCTGGCATTACCTACAAAATCAATGGAAGAAATTACGTGTATGTAAATGGAGCTTATCTCACTCGTGCGCCCTATTTTGAAAATGTTTATATCTCTCCACGTACCCGTAATGCACAGCAGGATGATTTGCAAAGCGAGGAAATTCTTTCAGGGGAGGCTGCTTATGTATTAAATACGCCTTCGGTTAGAGCAAGAATTGGCGGCTATTATACACGTTTCAAAAATGGAATGGATGTAATGGTGTTTTATCATGACTTCTATCAGAATTTTGTTAACTACGCCATTCAGGGTATTGATCGTTTAAATTTTGGCGGTGAATTAGGACTAGAGGTAAAACTTTCTCCCACCGTTACACTGAATGCAGCAGCTGCAATTGGTCGCTATTATTTTGATAGTAAGCAGCAGGCAGTTGTAACCGTAGATAATAGTGCTGCTGTGATTGGCCGAGATATTATTTACATGGAGAATTTCCGCTTGCCCTCCACTCCAATGGAGGCCTATAGCGCTTCCTTTAATTACCGCTCGCCAAAATTTTGGTTTGTAAATTTGACTGGCAGTTACTTTGATCAATCCTATCTAAGCATGAATCCCCTGCGTAGAACTTGGGATGCGCTTCAATTCCTTACACCCGGTACAAGTGATTACAAATCTGTATTTGATCAAAATAAATTTGACGCACAATACACAATTGACTTCTTTGGAGGTTATTCTTGGAAACTTCCCAGGGCCTATGAAATAAACAAGAGGTCTACTTTTCTGGTATTTAATGTAGGCGTTAATAATCTTTTAAATAATAAAAATATTGTAACAGGCGGTTTTGAACAGCTTCGATATGATCAGCAACAAAATGCTGCCGATCCTGTGCTAATTGGTAAGTTCCCGCCTCGCCTCTTCTATGCTTATGGATTAAACTTTTTTGCAAGCGCTACACTTCGATTTTAATTGATCAATTAAAATTATTATATGACTCGCTCCATTTATTATCGTATTTTTTTATTACCAGTTTTATTATTCCTTTCCTCTGGTTTATTACTTTCTTGTGATAAACAGCCTATTGGTCCGGAGGGGCCCGATCCTATTGTCCCAAGCTCGGCTATTGAGCTTATGCGAATTGCAGATTTTCGTGCTCTCTACTCTGGAACAGGAACTGTCACAGTTCCTGTTGGCACAAAAAAAATTAGAGGAGTAGTGATTTCAAATAGTGCAAATGAGGCAGCAGGTAATTTTAGAATTCAGGAAGAAAATGGTGCTGGAATTTATTTATATACGGTAGTAGGCTCACCTGTTTATGCACAAGGCGCAGTAGTAGAGATTGATGCTGCAGGTGTAGGCCAGCTACTTCTTTATAATGGCGACCTTGAACTTAAAAATGTACCGCAAGACAAAATTGTAGTGGTTCCATTAGCCACCACTGTCACGCCCCGCGTAACAACCTGCGCAGAAGTAATTGCAAATAAAAATAGCTGGGCTTCTTCTTTAGTGCGAATAAATAATCTTGCTAGTATCACACAATCTTCTAGTAATTCCACTGGGGTAACCTATACGTTGACTGATGCAACGGGAACTTTGACCATGTTCGTGCGAAATGCATCTGGCATTAATGTGAATCTCGTTGCGCGTTCAGTAACAGGATATGTTTCTATTTATAAAACTGCTACACAGGACGCTACGCAGATTGGTGTTCGTAGTGCTGCTGACTTTCAATAATCTTCCTACGAAAAATCAATGATATGAATCGTCATCAAATTTGTTTTTCACTTTTTTTCTTATTAGTAGTTTCAGTATCATTTTATGCTTGTAAAAAAGGTTTTGATACACCTGGAAATACTGGTGACCCTGGAGTGGTGGCTACCATCAGTATAAAGGATCTCAAATCTCGTTATACAAGTGGTGCTGCAGTTGCAGTTACAGATGATCAAGTGATAGAGGGCGTTGTAATTTGTGATGATAAAAGCGGTAACTATTATCAGCAGATTGCAATTCAAGATGCGACGGGTGGTATCTTATTGAGATTAGGAAGTGCAAACTTGTACAACTATTATCCTGTTGGCAGAAAGTTATTCGTGAAATTAAAGGGGTTATACCTGGGACAATACAATGGAACACTACAGCTGGGCGCCGGTATTGATTCGGCATATATCAGTCAAGGTGGTGTAACCTTACTCGCTTTTAATCTCTTCGATAGGCATATTATTAAAGGCCCATTGAACCAGCCCATCACTCCAATAGTAGTGACTGCATCTCAACTTACTACTAGTTTGCAAGATAGGTATGTGAGTACACTTATTCGGATGGAGGATATGGAATTTGCCGTGACTGATACGGGTAAATCGTATGCTGATTTAGGGCAATCAGGAAATAGAATTGTTCAAGCCTGTGCAGCACCAGGTTCCAATCGAATCACGCTTCGTACAAGCAACTATTCCAATTTTGCTGACACAAAAGTGCCTGCAGGAAATGGTGCAATAGTGGGGGTTTATTCCTATTTCGGTTCTACTAAACAGTTGACTATACGAGATACTTCTGATGTACGATTTACTAATTCAAGGTGCGGTAGTGGCCCAACAACTTTGATGAATATTGATGAACTACGATCGCTATATACAGGTTCTATTACATATGCGCCCAACGGAAAAAGAATCACCGGTATTGTGATTAGTGATCGAACAACTAGCAACCTTAATAATCAAAATATCATTATCCAGCAAGGAAATGGCCAGGCAGGAATTTGCATTCGGTTTACAGCTGCACATTCATTTGATCTAGGCGATTCTATCAATGTAAATGTCACTGGGCAAGAGCTTTCGGAATTCAATGGCCTTTTGCAATTAAATAATGTTCCGCTTGCTTATGCAACCCGAGTTGCAACAGGTAAAACAATTACACCCCGAACTGCAACTTTTTCTGCTATACAAACAAATTTTAGAGCTTGGGAGTCTACACTTGTACGGATAGTCAATATTACTTCGTTGGTGGGAGGCACCTCAGGACGTTGGGGAGGAAGTGTAACAATGACAGATGCTACGGGCACTTTAATTTCGTTTACCTCTACTACAGCCACATTTGCTAACAATAGTTTTCCTTCTACTGCCGATTCATTTGTAGGGTATTTAACACCCTTCAATTCAACGCGACAAATTGCTTTCCGAAATTTATCTGATGTAGTGGCTGGCGCGGGTCCACCTCCTGGTTCAAGTGGTTTGCCTTTGACAAGCTCTCCCTACGTGCAGAATTTTGATGGCATTGCAACAGGGTTGCCTCAGGGAATCAGTGTAAAAATTGGTGCTACTTCTTCCTCTATAGGTACAGGTGATATGCCATTTTATCCAGCAACGGGTTTAAGTAGTCCTACTGCGTGGAATCAAACTAGTGCGGGGTTGAAAAATTTTGCTTCCTTCACTGGAATGACTTCTTCAAGTGATGCTGCTGCACAAGGAGCACACCCAAATAGAGCGTTGGGAATCAGACAAACCAGCGCTACAGGTTATGATCCTGGCGCATCATATGTTTTACTTTTAAACAACACGAGTGGTAAGACTAATTTTCAATTGACATTCTCATTGCAATCACTTGATTACACGCCAGGCGGTAGAACCACTGCTTGGAATGTTGAATACGGGGTGGGGGATGCGCCAACTTCGTTTACAACAGCAACTTCTTCGCCATCTACATTATCTACTAACTTAGGCACTTTTAGTAGCACGCCTGTTACTGTGAATTTTGGTAGTTCGTTAAATAATATCTCTCAAAAAGTTTGGATTAGAATTGTCACACTTGCTGCCACGACTGGTTCTGGCAATCGACCTTCTTCTGCAATTGATGATTTGCAATTAAGTTGGAATTAATTTTTAAACAAAGGGAATATGAAAAGTTTTCTTCTCAGTTTTTTTCTTCTTGTAAGTTGTTTTGTTTTTGGTCAGTCCTCGACAGTTGTTATAAGCCAGGTATATGGCGGAGGGGGCGCAACATCAGGAACGCCTACCTATAAGGCAGATTTTATTGAACTTCATAATGTAAGCTCCACGAGTCAATCATTAGATGGGTTTTCATTACAATATGGATCTAGCACAGGAGCTTTTGGTGGATCAAGTTCTCAGATTTATGCTTTTACCTCTGGTACTTCAATTCCAGCTGGAGGTTACTTGCTCATTCAGTGTGGAACAGTGGGTACTGTAGGAGTAGATTTTCCTGTCACTGCAGATCAAACCACTACGAATCTTTCGATGAGCTCAAGCTCCGGAAAAGTTGCGTTAGTGAACGGAGTTACTGGACTGGGTTGTGGAGCAACGGCATCTCCTTGTACGTTGCCTGCAACAGCCATTATTGATGTAGTGTCTTATGGTGCTTCTAATAATGGCGAGGGAAACACAACGGTTAATAACGGAACTGCATTGACAAATACTCAAGGCGCAGTTCGCAAAACAAACGGGTGTACAGACACTGATAATAACAATAATGATTTTGATGTAGTAACTGCTCCCGTTCCCCGCAAAAGTACTTCACCAGTTGCGCTTTGTACTAGTGCCTCGCCTGCACTTACAATTGCAGCTTACACTGCTTTTACTTCCACTACAGTGGGAATAACCAGCTCATCACAATCTGCCAACTTAAGCGGTTCTAATTTAACGGGTGCGGCAGGAAATATTACTGTGACGTCGAGTTCAACTGACTTTGAAGTTTCATCTAATAACAATACCTGGGGTTCCTCCGCAACTATTGCCTACTCTTCTGCTACGTTGGCTGCTACTCCATTTTATGTTCGGTTTAAACCTCAAGCGGTGGGAGCTCGATCTGGAAATATAAATTTTTCCGGAGGTGGTGCTACCGCTACTGCTGCAGTATCTGGAACGGGTGTCGCTATTTCTGCACCAGTTGCAACTGCTGCAACTTTGATAAGCGGTACGGGATTTACAGCAAATTGGAATGCAGTAACAAATGCGGCTAATTATTTTTTAGATGTCTATACGCAATCATCTGGACAGATTGTTTCCACAGTAGCTGGCTGGAATTTTACGACTGCAGCGGCTACCTCACAAACAGCAGATGCAGGTAATGCCAACAATATTAATATTCAAACAATAAGTCCACAAGGATTCACAGCAAACACCATTTCATGGCCAGGAGGACCAACTGGAACAACAGGCGCAAATCCAAATTCTGTTTCCACTAATGGATGGGACAATGGGGCTGATGCGAAATATTGGCAAGCAGATGTAAATACTACCGGTGCTACTTCTATAACTGTTTCTTCCTTGCAAGGTTCCTCTAGTACAGGACCCAAGGACTTTAAGTTGCAGTATAAAGTAGGGTCGAGTGGTACTTGGACAGATGTAACTGGTGGAACTATCACCCTTACTACTGCCGTAGCCGCAGGGAGTAGTACCACATGGGGTGCTCTTACCGATGTAGCGTTACCCGCTGATGCAGCGAATAAACCTCTAGTTTCTTTACGTTGGATACAGACTAGTAATATTAGTGTAAACGGAACAACGGTTGCATCATCTGGGACTAGTCGTATATCGGCAGTGTATGTAAAGGGCATAGTAACAGGTACAGTTAACAATTACGTGTTACAAAATCAAAATGTTGGCAATGTTACCTCTTACGCTGTAACAGGATTAACAGGTGGCACCACTTACTATTATGTGGTTCGTGCTACTTCAGGTGGGGTTGCTTCTTCAAATTCGAATGAAATAACTGTTGCCACTAGTTCTTCAACGCCAACGCTGTCTAGCAGTACATTGGCTTCATTTGGTAATGTTTGCATCAATACGGTTGCAGGCCCATCCTCCATCACATTAACGGGTTCAAATCTAACAAGTGGCAATCTTAGCATCGCGGCACTGAATGGGTTTACCTATGCAACAACATCGGGAGGAACTTACACTACTTCATTAATTATCCCTACTTCTGGCGGCTCCCTATCGCAGGATATTTTTGTGAAATTTAGTCCTACTGCTGTTCAGTCATATAATGGATCCATACAAATTTCAGGTGCAGGTTTGACAAGTGCTGTAACAGTTGCTGCAACGGGTAGTGGTGTAAATACACTAGCTACTACAACAACGGGCGCATCCAGTGGTGTTACGCAAACTGCAGCTACACTTGCAGGTGCGATCACTGCAACGGGGTGCAATACAATAACTGCCTATGGAATTGAATACAGCACTACCAATGGATTTACTAGCGGAACACAGGTTGCTGGTTCAAATTTGAGTGGAGGAAACTTCAGCGTAAATCTGAGTGGACTTACTGCGGGTACTACCTATTATTATAAGTCCTATGCAACAACCTCTTCAGGCACGGCTTATGGATCTCAGCAGAGCTTTACAACTGTTTCTCCTAATCCTGTACTAAGTGTGACAACCCTAAATAATTTTGGTGCAGTTTGTCTCAATACAGCTACCGGTCCTTCTTCTTTTACAATCACAGGTTCTAACTTGAGTAGTGCAGCTGTCACAATTGCTGCGTTGGATGGTTACTCGTATTCAACTACATCTGGTGGATCATATACAACTACGCTTTCTATAACTCAATCTGGCGGTAGTTTTTCGCAACAAGTATTTGTAAAATTCACACCTACCGCTGTTCAAAGTTATAATGGTAATATTTCTGTTGCTGGTGGTGGCGTTTCCACTGCGGTTACTATAGCTGCATCTGGATCTGGGATTAATACGACTCCTTCTGTTACAACTGGTGTGAGTAGCGGAATATCTGGTAGCGCTGCAACACTGGCGGGTGCTATTACTGCAAATGGATGTACTCCTATTTCTGCCTATGGAATTGAGTATAGTACAACCAATGGTTTTGTAAATGGAACCGGAACTCGAGTAGCCTCTGCCAATCTAGCCAGCGGAAATTTTACATCTTCATTGACAGGACTGACTGCTTCAACTACCTATTATTATAAGGCCTATGCAACAAATAGTGGTGGAACATCTTACGGTTCACAACAATCCTTTAGTACAACGGCGCCTCCTCCTGCTTCACTTACAGCTTCTGCATTAAGTGCTTTTGGAAATGTTTGTGTCGGAAGTTTTGGAGGACCCGCAAGCTTTACCATTACCGGTACTAACTTGACTAATGCGCTCATCACTGTTGGTCCATTAACAGGATTCACTTTTAGTCAGTCTGCAACCGGCTCCTTTAATGATGTTATTGGAATACTGCAGAGTGGAGGAGCACAATCTATAACTGTGTATGTAAGATTTTTTCCTACAGCAGTACAAACTTATACCGGGCTTATTCCAATAGCTGGTGGGGGAGCAACGGCTACTTCAGTAGCAGCAAGTGGCACAGGTGTAAATACGCCTCCAAACGTTTCTACGGGTAATGCAACTGCGATTACAACGAGCACAGTAACCCTTTCTGGATCTTTTGGTACGGGTGGTTGTACCACGCCAACAGGATATGGTATTGAGTATAGTAGTATAAGTGGTTTTGCGAATGGTACAGGTACAAGAGTTGCTGCAGCCTCTAACGCTGCCGGTGCTTTTTCAGTAAATCTGACGGGATTACAGCAAGGTGCTACTTATTATTTTAAAGCATATGTATCTACGGCAGGCGCAATCAGTTATGGTGCGCAGCAATCATTCACATTACAGAGCATTGGCAAAGGACTCAAATTGTTCCCAAGTCCTGTTGAGAGAGGCACGCAATTACGCTTAACCATGTCTGAACTAACGCCTGGTAATTACACTTTACTTTTAGTGAATCAGCAAGGGCAGCGCGTTTGGCAAAAACAATTTAATGTCCAAGGCTCTTTCATAAATGAAAATGTTCAGCTCCCTGCTTCATTGCCTTTTGGAATATACAGAGTAGTGTTGGCGAATGAGTCTTCGCAACTGGCCGTGTCGCAACTAATAGTTCAGTAATGTAAATGGGGAACTTTAAAAATCCCGGTTTCTGAGGAGCCGGGATTTTTTTAGGCCGAAGCTTTGATATCCAGCACACGCAGCTGCAAAGTTCGCTGGTTGTTAAAGTCGTTTTCGTCGATGGTAAAAGCTAAATCAAAATTGGATTGTTGTAATAAATGGAATTTTTTAGCTAAACCAAATCCAATTCCACTGAACGTAGTATTGCCGTCAGTAACTGAAAAGCGGATATGCTCTTCTTTGACAATTTTTGAATACCCGGTATTTTTTAGTTGACGAGTC
>Ga0214917_10007376_pt1 | contig 11143 bp, 10 predicted proteins | sample LL_1208_BB_MetaG_FD_177983 | JGI IMG/M metagenome (GOLD analysis project Ga0214917, IMG submission 177983) | Freshwater microbial communities from Lake Lanier, Atlanta, Georgia, United States - LL_1208_BB | ecosystem: Environmental > Aquatic > Freshwater > Lake | place: USA: Georgia | collected...
GTAGTCACCCAGGACAGGCGCGAAAGTGTTGAGCAGCACGGATTTGCCGTTGCCACCGGGGCCGTAGAGGAACAGGAACGCATGATCCCGTGTTGAGCCCGTCAGGGCATATCGGCCGCGTCAGCCGTATCCATCGGCGCAAGCCGGCGGGGCGGCCCATGGCCAGGCACACCGCGCGCGGAAATGCGACCAAGTCAGCGATCCGGGCGCATGTGGAGCATCCGTTCGCCTACCAGAAGGGGGTGATGGGGCTGGTGATCCGCACCATCGGCATCGCGCGGGCGCATACTGTGATCACGCTGGCGAAAATGGCCTACAACATGAAGCGATGGTGCTGGTTGGACAGGCAGCGCGCGGCGGTGTGAGGCGAGCTGGCCGCAGAGCCCTTCTCAGCACACCATCGCAGCCGAAAACACCGACCGTCAGGGCGCCTGCCGCCGCATTGGGAGCCGCTTGGGCCGTCAGATCAGAGGCAACCCAGGGTTATCGGAGGTGTCCACCTTCCTTTCGCCATTTGGTTGTTGTAATCGGTTGCTGTAAAAACTAGACCGAAGACAAAACTCCAGACCGCGACACGGGCATGAGGGGCCTATTAACCGGCAGGGGTTACAATTATTGAAAGGGAAATGGTGTGGCGAGAAAACGATTTATCTCTGCCGTGAGCAAACAAACAGGAAAAGGAATGCTATGAAATGCTAACGATTTATGACGCCGCTTTGGCCTGCGATAAGATTTATTCTTCTGATCCTGCTGGAGGGTTTCAGGGCGTAGACGCCAACGGTGGTTCTCGGGTCAGGGATTGGACGCGGGTGATGCGCAAAAGATCTGTTGATGATGGCGCAGGTAAGGCTGATGCGTATTGGGTCTACAGAAAGGGCGATGATGTTCTTTTTGTTATCCGCGGTTCCGACCGAGGAAGTGATTGGACAGCAAACAACGCAAGAATTGGCGTTAACGTGACCCCCGCAAAGGCGACTGATGCTTTTAAATCATTCGTGCTTTGGGCAAAGGCTATGCAGGGACCAACATGCAATTACTACATTACCGGACATTCTTTGGGCGGTGGCCTGGCGCAACTAATTGGGTATTATACAGGCACTCCATTTATTGCATTCAACCCGCCGCCGATGCGCAACAGCCTGACTGGCTGGCTTACAATGAGGCCAACGGGAGCCAAGGATCCAGCTGTTAAGTCATGGGAATATGATAAGGGCTGCGTTTTTAGGGGTAGTAGGGATGTCGTCAGTTCTCTGCCCGGCAAATTTATAGGTAAAAGTTGGATACTTCCGATAGGTGGGAGTGTTTTTCAAAGCGGCCTTGGTGTGGTTGATGGGCACTCAATGACAAGAATTATTGAGGCAATAGAAAATAATTCAGTTCGTGGTATAAGTAAAAATGCTCCCCTTTCGACATATTGGGGGAAGGCGGCTGATTAAATATCCTATGTATGGGATATTCAATAATATTATTCGGGGCCGTGATGTCTTTCTATTTTTACGGCCTCAATTTCAACGATGCTATTTTTATTTAGAAATTTGGATAAAAATTTATATGATTTATATTATATCTTAATTACGTTAATTAAATTTATCCGTCCGATAATGGGAAGCTGCGCAGATCCGCATTTTAGAAAAAATAAAACGCCCGGTGTAATTATAATTTTCGTCTCTATTATTGCGCTGAATGGCTGTGCATTCACCGCGCCCGGCAAAGATGACATATCGGAGATCATCCCTGCCACCGGAACATTCATATCGGTGAACACAGTGGCGGTCAGCAGGGTGGCAGACCCGCCCTTGGTAGACCGCCAACTGAACCGGGCCCGCCAGCCGGATATGTTCACCAACGACAGGGGCTGGCTCTCCAGACCCCGAGGGTATGTAGGGTTAGGTTCGGCTAGCCCCCCCTCCCGCCGGAAGCGACGAAGCCCAGCAGGAGGCGACGCAGCCGAGCGATACAAATGCCGAGGCCACCAGCGCCGCCAAAGCCAGCGATGAACAATCCGAGGGAGACCTCGAGGGGGTGGCCGGGAGCCCCAGAGATGGGACGTGGTGTTAAGGTGGACGTCGATCGCGGCGATCGACGCGGCAGCACCTCATCGCATCAACGAAATTCCCTAGCACACAGGCATACTGGGCTTTCGCGAAAGCGATCCAGAAGCTGCGACTGCCCTAGCTACTGAGCCGAGAGGTAACGATCTTCTGCAAGTCCTGCTGCGACCCAACGCTGACAGCATCAAGAGCCCGCCAGAATAAAAATGTTCTCCAAAGCTTCGGCTTAGGAGAACTTTTTTGGCCATCCCCGCGCGGGCGGGGGAAACCCTGTTAGAAACTGGGCATCAAGCCGAAAGCCGGGACTATCCCCGCGTGGGCGGGGGAAACACTTCGAAATAGAAAATTATTTTTCTCCTTGTCGGACCATCCCCGCGTTGGCGGGGGGCAGTCCCTTCTATAAAGCATTGAACCCATTAACTTGTCAAACAGTGGTCAAAAATCATCGACGACGCACCAGCAACGCGCCGTCCAGGGGGCCGCTCCACCAGCGCGCTGCCGGCGGCGATAAACCGCAGGCAGCCATCCTCCACCAACAACTGGCCACGCTCCAGATAAAGTAATCTGTGCCGATCAGCATGCAGCAGACGGGCGTGTTCCTGGCCCAGGCGCCCTTAAGCATGCGGTCAGGCCGGTTTCAGCAGCAGCATGCCAAAGCCGAACGCTGCATGGCGGCCGACGCCCTGCGCCAGCAGGTTGGCGAAACGGTCAGGGTCGCTGACGGTCAGGATACCGGTGAAACTGGCGTCCGGTCCGGCCAGCATTTGCAGTTTGCGCGTCTTGTCGCGCCGCAAGGTCGTACTCAGGCGAAACCGTTCCATTACCAGTTGCTCGGGCTCGCCGCCCCCGGCGCTCAGGCGTTTGGCCAGCCACTGCTGATACACCTCGCCGCGGGTTGGGCCGGCGCCCGGTTCCGTGCCGGCGATGGCGGCAAGGAAGGCGTCACGCTCGCGGCTGCGGGTGCGGTCGCCGTCGCGGTCGGTGCGGATGGTGGGCCGTGCGCGAAGGGTGAAGCCCAGCCGGCGACCGGCGGCAAAGCGATCCGGCATCGGCTTGCACCCCATCTCGGCCAGCCCAAGGATATGGACAATCTCGGGCTCGGCAAACGCCATAGCTTGCGCGCGCAACGCAACGGCGTCATGCAACGAATAGGCAAGTACCTGGGCGGGACGCGGGCCACGTTGAACCATTGCGAACGGGGCCGGCGCCAGCCCATCGAACGCCGCCCGCAGCAGGGCGTGCAGGGCGTAACCGAGGTCATCCTCCTGGTGCGGCGCCAGCAGGCGCAGCGCCTCGGCCCAGCGGATCAACGGCGGCATTTTAGGGGTCAGTTGGAGCATGTACAGGGTCACGCGACCGCTCCAGGCGGCGTTCGCAGAACCCGGATCCGAACCATGCGGGTGCCGCCATGCACGCCGGAGTACCAATCGCGCTTATCACTCCACGGACGTGCATGGTCGCCGGGCTGCCATGGTTCGCTCGCGGGCAGCATTACGCGGGCGGTGCTTTCGAGTTGTGGCAGGCAGGCCAGGGCGCCGAGCAGACCCTCGGCATCGACAATCCCCGCACCGATGCGCCCGCTGGGCAGGCAGGGTTTGCGGCCGAGGAACAGCGGGCGGGCCGGTTCGTCCAGCGCTGCTGCCAGATCGGCAAGGGTCGGCGCCTCATCCGCCAGATCCAGCCGCAGTGCCACCACCACCCGCTTGTCGGCGTCGTAGTCGCGCTGTCGCAAATGCGGGCCGTTATAGGTCGAGGCTCCGCCGGCACGCCCCTCGGGCACGCCGCGTGTCGTCCAGCCCTGGTCATTGCCACCCAGCTTGGCGGTTTGGAAATCGGTCAGCCTTGTGCCGTCTCGGTCGATCCGGGCGGCGTAGCGCAGCCTGGCCTGCAAGCGGGCCATGGCATCGCGATCGCCACGCTGCCAGCCCAGCGCGTTGGCCAGCAGGCCGGTGAGCATGGAAGCGCCGGGGAAATCCTCGATAACGCCACGGGCGTCTACCGCCTCGCCACCGAACGCCAGCAACGGGGCTTCCAGCACCAGGAGTAGATGCAAGGTCACGTCAGGCCGCCGGCGCGACGATACTGGCGGCTGCCCAGGCGGCGATATCGCCAAGGCTGCGCCGTTCAGCCACGCCGGGCAGGGCACATTCGGCCGTGCACAGCGCGGCACGCTGTTCGCGGATGCCATAAGCGGCGTCTACCGCCTGCAACTGCTGGCCCAGCGCGGCCAACGCATTGCCGAGCAGATCCGGTGACTTCAGTGATATCGCGCTCCGAAACGCTGCCGCGAGCGAGCGTGGTTGGGCGCGTCCGACCTCGACTAGCATCAACTCAGCATAGGCATAGGGTGCAGTGCTGCCCTTCTTTGCACCGGGGGAGACGGTGGCGATCAGATGCAGCAGATGCTCCACCACCCGGCCAGCCAGCGCCGGATCGTTACCGAGGTTGGACACCAGCGCCGGCACATCCACCACGACGTACCCGTAGAACAGGCCGGAGGTGAGCTCGGTCTCGAAAATCCCGGCGGTGCCCGCCTCGCCCGGGTCCGCCTGGCGCAGGTCGTCGACCACGGTGAAGTAGTCGCTTTCGCTCTCCTCGGCGTGGACGGTGAAGGCGTGTGCCACGTGGATGGCAGCGTCGGTATTGGCTTCGGGGTCGGAGGTGACCATGCGGCCGAACATCGCGGACTCCAGCCCGGCGGCGAGGTTGCCTGCCACCTCGCGCATGGCAGCCAGGTTCTTCTTTCCGGCGCCTTTGCCGAGGGCGGCCTCGATCACGGCCTCGGCCTCCTTCACCTCGCCGGCGGTGACCGCAAGCTGCGCCAGCTCTGTCAGGTAGTCGATCTCCGGCCGGCCCAGCAGCAATGCCGGGCGGCTTTTCATCTCAACGTTCTTGTCCCCGAACAATTTTTTCACCAGGGCGACGCGCACCGCCTCGAGCACCTCAGCGGCGGCATTACCCAGCTTCGGCATGATTTCGCGCTCCACCACCTCTCGCGAGCGCAACGCCATCGGCGCGCCGATTTCGCGGAGTGCCCATTCATCTTCTACCACACGCCAGTGGCGTTTGAGGCATTGCGACGACACCCGGATGCGCGACGCCCCGCCATATGGCAGGCGCTTGGCCAGCCCCGCATCGTCGCGGTTCAGCAGCACTGCCGGGTAGGAGGCAAGGGTGTGGATCTGGATAAAGCGCGGAGCGGCCATGGTGATGAAGGTCTCGTTCGAGATGTTCAGCGAATTTATACGGCCTGCGGCTGTGCTGCCTCGGCCCGGTAGTATGTTTGAGCAATTCGCCGCCGGGAGCGTTCGTCGCCGCCCGACAGCACCAACTGCGCCAACTCCTGCGCATCGACACCGCCGCCCTTGGCCACCACGAACCGCAGTAGACGCGGCAGCAACACGGGGAAATCGGTCGCCGGCGCTTCCAGCACCCGGGTCAGCCGGCCTTCCTTATACCCGGCTGTGAACAACGCCCGGCCCAGCGAGGCGTGGCCGCGCAACCCGTCTGGGGCGGCCAGGGCCAGCAAATGTATTAGCAGCGCCCAGCGTTGCATGCCATCGCCATGTAGATGTTCGTCCGCCACATAGCGGGCGAGTAGCCTATGCAGAGTGGGTTGGAAGGGCGTTCCCTGTCTGGGGTCCATGCGGCGCAACTCGGCCAGTGGCCCGGTGCCGAAGGAATCATGGCGGATGTTCCCGACAATCGCCTCCACAATGTCGCGTTGGGTCCGCGTTGCGTTATCCTGCATTATGCGGCGTCCCCTGTTCGAGGTAGGGTTTGAGCAGCTCGCTGAATCGTGCGCCAGCACGCAGCCGGTCGGCGGCGCGGACGATGGCGCGGTATTTGCGGCGGGAACTGCCCGCCGCCCCGGTCTCGGCGCCAAGCAGCACAGTCTCGGCATGGCGTCGCATCTGCACCACCCAATTAGTGCGTGCACGTTGCCGTGCCTCCGGTTCGTCCTCGTCGGTCTCCTGCCAGAGATCATCGAAGAAACTCTGGTCTACCAGGGTGTCAAACTGATGCAGAAACCCTTCGGCCTTCTGGTTCGAATCCTTGTGGCGGAAATCAATCTTGTCCGGACCGTTCTGGAACAGCGCCAGCAGGGCGGGTTTCAGTACCCGGTCCTGCATCTCCCCGGCCAGGCGTACCCGTTCGCGGGCCGCAGCGGCGCGAAGATCGGTGAACACGCCCTGACCTGGACCGCGCCTTGGGCCGCGTTTCGACAGCGGCACCCGACGCTCGTGGTAGCCCTCGGTCTTGCCCTGGCCGCGCACAAGGGCACGCGCCACCAATTCCAAATCCTGGGGCGCGTCAGTGCTGGCCTCGGTCTGTAGGGCTGACGGCTTCACGCTGCCGTCGGAGAACATCAACTCCACCATGCGGCGATAGCCGAACCCCCGTGCATCGACGGTCAGCGACTTCGCGGCACCGCCCTTCTCGATGACGATCGGCGACCAGGGATCGCCCGTGACGCCACCGTCGATGGGCAGGATGCGCGCCGCTTTCGATCCCACGCCACGTGCGCCTAGCACGCCATCATTCAGCGTCAGGCGGACGCGCCGGCAGATTTCGATATACCATTCGTCCAGCGCATCCTGGCGCAGCGGCGTGGTGCCGTCCCATGGCGCCAGCCAAACCAGCGCCAGACCGCCCTCGGCCGCATACCCCGTGGCGCCGGGCAGAGCACCCCGCAACGCAAGCAAACGAAGCACGTCGCGCCGAACATGCGCGCCTGGTCCGCCCGGTGGCGCAATGCCGAGTGCCGCACGATTGGCGAAGCCGCCGTTCATCCGGCTGATGCCGTAATTGCCGGCGCCAAGGAAGCCTTCCATGGTCTGTAAGGTCAGCAGTGCAAACAACCAGTCATCCGGTTGCGCCGCCACCATCAGCGCCTGTTTCAGGTCATGGTTCTTGGCCGTGACCAGCATGTCCAGCGCATCCGGCGTGGCGATGACGTTCTTCAGTTCGGCCAGGACACCAGAGGGGATTGCCGGCTGCAACAGGGCAGGCCGGTCCGGCGGTGCCACCAGGCACCAGGGCGCGTCATCGGCATGATCCGGGGTCAGCCCGCGCAACAAGAAGCACCATTCCGCTTCGCTATCGGGCGGTTGCGCACGGCCGGCAAGATGCAGCGCATTGGCGGAAAGCAGCACCAGGAAGGAATGCCAAGCATGGCGCTGGTGTGCGCGCAGGGCGGGAAACGCCGCCACCTCATCCCGCATCAGCAGGGCCAAAACACCTGGCAACGTCATGGTTGCCGCTGTCCCGTCGGCAGCAACAAGGCGGATCAATGGTACGAGCAATGTATTCATGCTTACGTTTTCCGGATTAGTCTAAACACCATGCCTTGTCACAGGCGATAGTCAATCGTGACGATGCGGCTCAGTCGGTGGTACGTTGCAGCCCGAACCGATTATATCTCAGTACCGCATTGTCCAATCGAAACAGTAGCGCATCAGGACCCGGGCTCAACACTTACATCACGGCCTCCGCCGGCACGTCCAGGGCCAGGAAATGGAGAATCTTAATCGCTTTAACCATCGCGCCGAACGGCATTGTCTCAGCAGTCACGCCCCCCCCTATGACCCCTATGACCCCTATGCTCTTCGCCTCCATTTTATACCTGCGAGCCAGGGTCTGGGTGTGTGTGCCGCATGGGTGTGTCTATGAGTATCGCCCGCATATACAGCGTTAACCTCCCGCGTAAGGGGTAGAAAAGCATAGGGGTCATAGGGGTCATAGGGGGGGGTCATATCGTAACCATAACAATAGCCATGCTGCTCGGCGGCGGATGGCATGTCGCACACCGCCAGCCTGTGGGGTTAATAGCCTCCCGCCACCACCGCCCGCCCTGTCGTTCGAACTTGCCGCAACAGGAACACCAATCCCGCTCCAAAGGCGTGAGGGTGGCATCCGCCCATGAGGTCATGCGCCGCTGGCCTGTGCCTCCGGTATCCCAGCCTGGGTCAATACCTTGTGCCACCATCTGGGCCAGCGCATCCGAACGGGTCCATACCTCCCGCCCTTCACGAATTGCCTGACGCCGCCGGCCTGCAAGCCTGGAGAGGTAGCCCTCCCGTGTGGCCAGCAGTAGCGCCACATCCTCCCTATACCGCCGCAGCTCAACAACCAGCCCCGGCGGTGGTGGCTGGTTGGCCACCATCCTCACGCCACCACCCGCCAAAACTAAGAACCGGATACCCGCCGCCTCCGCAGTGGCAAGTGCCTTGGCCGCACTCATAGGGTGTCCTCCCACCCCCATGCCTGTGTGGTGGAAGCATCGCCGTCATGCCCGGAGACCTGATGTTGATTGGGGCTAGTAACCCCACCCCCCTGAACCCTTGCGGTAGGTGAGGCGTTGCGGTGGTCAGAGGCATAGGGGTCATAGGGGTCATAGGGGGGAGGATAGGACGCCGAAGCGCCCTGATAGATGTCTGGCTCCGCCTCAACGGCCTGCGTCAGTACCCAGACGTTGGCTGACCATTTACCGGGGCTGGGATGGCTGTTCAAAACAAATCCTGCCGCTCGCGTACCGTTCAACTTTCCAACAGCAGCTTGGACGTATTGTCGCCCGTTCCGGTTTGGATCCACCACATCCAGCACCCCAAAGGCGAGGTCCGCTAGCGCCATTGGGGTATTGCCATGCGCCTTCCACCATGCGCGGAAGAATTCACCTAGGCGCTGGCGGCGAGGGTCCTGTGCCTTAGTAACTGCAATTCTGTCCACCGGATCCGCGCAGCCCAGTGCCACCAGCGGATCACGGCACCACCGCGCCCACGGCCCGAAGCTGCCCAGCGGCTTGCCGGCTGGCAGCGCATCGCCTTGTTGGAGCCCCCACCGCCAGATGGTCAGCACATCGCGCAACAGGTCGGCCCGCTTCACCATTGTTTCGGCAACAATATCATTGCGGAAGTCTCGCGTTTCTGGGTCCTCCATACCGGCGTCTAGCACCACCGTGATGAAGCGCCGCGCCAAGTCTTCCGACACCTGCAAACCGTTGCCGGTCACCACTACAAGGCAGGTCGGGTTCAGTGCCACCAGTTCGCTCTTTCCAAGGATACGGACCTTGGCAGGGCGTTCCGTGATGGCGCTTGCGAGCGTGTCAGATTTCAACGAGGTGCCGTTCACGTTATCCAAAAACAGCACCGCGCCCGCCTGCATCAGTGACGTGGCAAGCCGTTTCTCCATTTCCTCGGGCGTGCCCCCAGCGGTGGTAGCGGTAGGCTTGTGGCCAAAGGCAATGGCGCAGATGACCCGGACCAACAGGCCCTTGCCAGTTCCAGCCCCAGAGCCTTCAGGTGCTCGCACGATCAGCCCTGGTGCCAGCCAGAGGCACGGTCGGCATACTGCCGTAAACAGCCCCAGCAGCGCCGCGCTCTCGTCCTTTCCTGGGGGCTTGGTGACATCAACCACCGTCACCGGGGACCCCGCCTCAGTAACCCTCGCAGCATCCCCAAATGCGAACGTGCGCAGATGCCAGCGCAGCCGTTTCAATGCCTCTTCCGCCGCCGCCCTATCCGGATTTGCCGGCAGTTCAATCTCTGGCACGTATTCACACCAAAGGCGGGTTTCCGGGTCATACCCCTGCACCGCCCGTATCCTACCATCGGCATGGACCAGCGGCGCAGAGGTGATGCCATCCAGTGGCCGCAGGCCCCATCCCGCCCGGTCGTCCAAATACAATTTTGCAACCCTGTCCGGAAGGGTAATATGTTCCTGATCAAAGGTGCCGTCGCGAAGGACCTTACCGCGCCAGGGCCGGGCGACTTTGTGTGCCTCGCCAACCACCCCCTCAACAGTTAGCGGGAAAACAACTTGACCGCCGCTATTGGTATCGGTCGCCAGTCGCACTGGCCCACCCCGATTAAAGAGGTGAGGTTGTGCCGCCAGTAGACAGGCCAGCTCCGCCGCCACATCCGGCAGGTCGGCATCGTTAACCTCCAAATATACTCGACCGCGTCGGTCCAGCTTCGGGCCCATTTCCTGGGCGAGAGGTTCTTCCTCGGCCATCGCCTCATCTGCCTCGCTATCTTCGCGCTGGCGTTGAGCCCGCATGGCATCCAGTTCGGCTACCGGCACGCCAAGGCGTTTGGCCGTGGAAAGGCGGGTTGCGAGGTAATCAGGCCGGTCCATCGCAGCAGCCTCTGCCACCGCTTTGCGCAGCGCATCACCCGGTGCCTCTTCAGGGGTAGCCTTCGTGTCAGCCACAGTCGTGGCAGCCAGGATTGCGGCCAGCGCCCCCGGGGTGATGCCTTCGGGAAGCGGGTCCGCCACATCCCATTTTTCAGGCCACTCCGGCGGCACATTCGCGATCGCCACCGAGGACGCACCCACCGCGATGGCTGCCTTCACTACTGCGGTGGCTGCCTTTCGCCCGGCATCGTCGTTGTCGGGCCATACCGTTATCTGGCGCCCGGCCATGGGTTGCCAGTCGGCCAGCGTGACGGCTTGGGCCCCTCCCTGCCAGCACACAGCCACATGATCGGGGAACAACGCCCGGGCAGCATCAGCGGCCTTCTCGCCTTCCGCCACCAGCACCGGTGCATCGGGCCGCGTGGCCAGCTCAGGCAGGCCATATAGCGGGCGCGGCCGGGTAGGCGCCTTCCATACCCAACTGCCGCCGGCGGTGCATGAGTAAGGCAGCACCTCCTTAGAGTCCGGCCCAGTGTCGAAGCGGCAAACCGCGAATAGCAGCTTGCCCTCTGCGTCTTGATAATGCCAAACCCGCACGGGCTCCCCGTGGCGGCCATGCCTGATGCTGGCAGGCAGTGCCGCCGCCGCTGGTATCGTCACAGGGGCAGGGTTATGCTTGATTTGTGGGGAGGCACTAACAGGCACAACCTGCAGTTCCTCAGAGATGTCACCCAGCGGCGCGAAACGATCATCGTCCATTTACAGCGCCCCCCAGCCCCAGCATTTTCGCCAATCTTTCCGCCGCCTCGCCTTGCGAGATGCGCCCAACCGCCGCCGCAAGGCTCACCGGGTCGCCACCTTTCTCCCCAGTGGCGAAGTCCATCCAGGCGCCAGCCCGAGGGCCGCGCAGCCTCACCCGAAGACTGTTGCCGCGCTCCCCTTGCAGGCTTCCGGCG
>Ga0214917_10007377_pt1 | contig 11143 bp, 7 predicted proteins | sample LL_1208_BB_MetaG_FD_177983 | JGI IMG/M metagenome (GOLD analysis project Ga0214917, IMG submission 177983) | Freshwater microbial communities from Lake Lanier, Atlanta, Georgia, United States - LL_1208_BB | ecosystem: Environmental > Aquatic > Freshwater > Lake | place: USA: Georgia | collected...
GCGGTGGCACGAGCCGCCCGCGCAGCCGACCCGTCCGGCCTGTCCTTGCCCTCCCGAACGGCTGCACGGGTGGCGTCAGCGAGCGTCCACGGAGGGCCAGGCCTCGATCCTGAGGGCATGGTCGAGTGGCTGCGGATGGGAGGCGTAGTCCAGATCGAGCCGCTCTGCGGCGGCGTCGATCCGCCGGAAGACGCCGCTGCCCTGATAGCGGCTGCCCGCATCGACCCACCCGATCGCCGCCCGGTAGGCCTGAGGATCGCCGACGCCGATCTGCTCGAGCAGCGCGTGGCCTTCGGGCACCAGGAACCGGCAACCGCGTGCGAGCCCCCGGATGCTGGCCGGCCGAGGCCGTGTCGGTGAATCGACCAGGCAGACGAGCCCGTCGCCGCAGGCGAAGAGGCCGTCGTCGAGCGTGATCGTGACGGTGACGCCGGCACCGCCGGCCACGGCCGCCCCCTCTGCCAGCAGGAACCTGCCCGGCGTGACCACGCGGCCGCCGGACCACGTGAGGTCGATCCGCCCCCCCTCGCCGACGCCCGGTCCGCCGACCTCGCCCGCAGCCCCGCCACCGGCCTCGAGAAACAGGGCGGCACCTTCCATCCGGCTGTCGATCATGCGCACCTCCTGTCGGTCGCCGGCCGATCGGTCGGAGCGCACGCAGACGAGCGTCGCCGCGGCCTCGTCGGGCATCGTGAACGTCACCTGCTCGCACGACAGAGAGGCCGTTCGCTGCAGGCCGATCAGCGCGGTCCGCCGGCCGGCCGAGAGGAATGAAGGCCTGACGGTCAGCTCCCGCAGTTCCAACGTGCCGGACACGACCGTGCAGCAGCGCCCAGCCACGTCTTCGGAGGTCGACTCGGCCAGCCGCAGCACCGGCTGCAGCCCCGACGCCGCACGGATCGTGAGCTTCCTGCCCTCGACGGTGAACGGTCCGCCGTCTCGCGGCTCGAGGCAGCCGATCTCCACCACGTCGCCATCCGCCGCCTGCCGGACGGCCTCCGCGATGGTGCCGAACTCCTCGTCGGATGTCGGCACGTCGACGACCCGCCACACGTGCGGCTCGGACATCGCTTTCTCGCCATCGCCGACCGCCTCGTCCCCGGCGTTCGGCGCCGTGGCCGCGTCCGGCGCCGCCGCGACCTGCGGCCGCCCCGCCGTGGCCGGCGTCCCTCCCGTCCTTTCCGCCCGCGACCAGAGTCCGCCGACGATCAGCGCCAGGCCCGCGAGCGGGATCAGCCAGGGGAGATGCCGCGCGAGCCCCGGGCTGTCGGGCTCGGCGGCCACCGTGGCCGCCGGACGGGGCGACGCCACCTCGATGCCGAGGTCGTCGGCCACTGCGAGCAGGTCCGCGACGACGTCGGCCGGCCGCTGATAACGATCGGCCGGGTCCTTCTCCATCAGCCTCGCCAGGACGGCGGCCAGCCGTCTGGGCACGTCCGGCCGCAGCGACTCGATCGCAGGCGGCGGATCCTGCTGATGCGCCAGCAGTTTCTGCACCATCGTGCCCTCGGCGAACGGAGGCCTGCCGACGAGCATGAAGAAGATCGTGCAGCCGAGCGAGTAGAGGTCGCTCCGCACGTCGGCCGACCGCGGATCCCGGGCCTGTTCGGGCGAGATGTAGTCGAAGGTGCCCAGCGTCATGCCGCTGACGGTGAGATCCTGGTCGCTGGCGACCTGGTGCAGCCGCGCCAGCCCCATGTCGACGACGCGGGCCCTGCCGGCCGGCGTGATGATGATGTTCGACGGCTTGATGTCGCGATGGACCACGTTGCGACGCGAGGCGTGCTCCAGCGCCTCGGCGACCTGGATCGCGACGTCGATCGTGCGGGCGATCCCGAAGGGACCCTCCTGCTGCACCACGTCCCTGAGGTTCGTCCCCTCGATGAACTCGAAGACGATGTAGTGCCAGCCGTCGTCGGATCCGACGGCGTGCACACGGCCGATGTTCTCGTGATCCAGCCGCGCCGCCGACTGCGCCTCGTTGCGGAACCTCCGCAGCATCTCCTCGTCGCCGGACTGCTGCCGCGACAGCACCTTGACGGCGACGACACGGTCGAGGGTCGTGTCGAGCGCCCGGAACACGGCGCCCATGCCGCCGCCACCGACGAACTTGTCGAGCCGGTACGGACCGAGCCAATGCCCCTCGAGCGACCGGCCGATCTCCGTGATCGACGTCTGGCGGCCGGCGTCGGCGGGCCGGCCCGAGATCACGGTGGCGTCGGGCACGACCGGAGCCGGCGGATTGCGGTCGGCGGCGGCGTGGGACGGGGAGGTGTCCGGCATGGCCTCGACCGTACCCCGGCACGACTGCGGCGGTCAAACCGGTCCCCGTGCACCAGCGGGAGCCGGAACGCCGCCGCGCCGCTGGGGAGCCTTCGCCGGCCGGGAAGCGGCGGCGGCCGCCGTCCGCGGCCCCGGGAGCCCGCCGGGCGGGGGCCGTTTTCGCGTGCTAGAGTTGAAGTCACGGAATTCCGGTGGCCGTGCTGTCCGCCGACGTCCGGCGGATTGCCGAGCCGCGTGACGCACTCCGGATGGCCGACCAGATGGTCCCAGCCCGTCCCTCACTCGATCTCCGCCTCGACGGCAGGCACGCGGGCGAGACCGTCTTCGTCGTCGGCTCGGGCCCGCAGTTGGCCGCCGTAGGCCGCGGCACCCTCGAGCGGCTGGAATCCCTGACGACCATCGCGGTCAACAAGGTGTTCTATCGGCTGAGGCCCACGTATTTCCTCTCCGCCTACGTCGGCGAGATGATGCTCGCCGTCCGGCGGATTCCCGACGCGACGCTCCTGCACATGCGTGCGGTTCACGAGCCTCCGCTGATCCCGGGCGTCATCCCGCTGCGCCGCGCCATGTTCGAACCCGGCATGGACCTTCCCCGGCGGCTCGACGCGGACTGCCCGACGCTGCTGACGCGGTTCAACGTCGCACTCGGGGCGACCCATTTGGCCTACGTGCTGGGCGCACGGCGGATCGTGTTCCTGGGCGTCGAGCAGCGCGATCAGCTGCACTTCTGGAACTTCGACGAGGACGTGCGCCGCGACATCCGCGCCGATCTCGTCGATCGCGGCGACCCGGACATCCTGCGGGTCGATCATCCATACGCGTCGCTCGAGCGCGATCTCGCCGCCCTGGACCGATCCGTCGACGATTGCAGGCGGCCGTTCTACGACGTGGACCACACGCCCACGTTCAGGTCCTACTTCGACATCCTCGCCCGCAACGGCGTGGAGGTCGTCGCCACGACGCCGGAGAGCGTGGTCGCCGACGCCGGCGCCCGGGTCGCCCGCCTCGAGGAACTCCTGTCAGAGGTCCCGCCGCACGACTCCTCCGCCGCCGCCCGGCGGTCCGTCGCAGCCCCGTCATGACCCCCCAGCCGCGCACGCTCATCGTGATCCCGGCCCGCGGCGGCTCCAAGGGTGTTCCCCGCAAGAACACGAGCCCGCTGGCCGGCCGCCCGCTGATCGCCCACGTGATCCGGACCTGCCGCGCCGCCGCCGCCGACGCCCGGGTGATCGTCTCCACCGACGACGCGGAGATCGCCAGCGTCGCCCGTCGCGAGCGGGTCCACGTGCTCATGCGCGATCCGGCGCTCGCGACCGACGCGGTGACGCTCGACCCCGTGGTGCACGACGTCGTCGTCCGGGAGGAGGCCGCCGGCCGCCGCTACGACCACGTCGTCACCGTGCAGCCCACCAGCCCGTTGCTGCGGCCCGCCACGGTCGCCCGCATCCTCGGCAGGCTCGCGGCCGACGAAGCCGACACCATCCTCACCGCCGTCGACGCCACCCACCTCGCGTGGGAGATGCGGGACGGGATCCCGCGCCCGGGCTACGCCGAGCGGCTGAATCGACAGTTCCTGCCGCGCCGATTCCAGGAGACGGGCGGGGTCGTGGCCAGCCACCGACGGTGGGTCCGACCCGATTCGCGGTTCGGCCCGCGGGTCGCCCTGGAGGTCGTGGACGCGATCGAGGGGCTCGACATCGACTCGCCGGAAGACTGGCTCTTCGCGGAGGCCGCGCTCGGCCGCCGCCGGGTGGCGTTCATCACGATCGGCGACGAACTCAACGGCCTGGGGCACGTCACGCGCACGCGGAATCTCCTCGAGTGCCTCCACGGTCATCCGACGCTCGTGCTCTGCGACCCCTCCCAGCGACTCGCCATCGAACGGCTCCGGTCGGCGTGCCACCGCGTCGAGGTCGTCGAGCGCGGGGCGATGCTCCGACGCATGATCGACTGGGGCGCGGAGATCGTCGTCCATGACGAGCTCGAAACCGATCCCCGCGACCTCGCCGCGGAACGCGCGGCCGGCCTCAGGATCGTGCTGCTCGAGGACGACGGCCCGGGGCAGGACGCTGCGGACCTGGTCTGCAACGCCCTGTTCCCGGCACACCTCTCCCGCCCCGCCGCCGGCCGCTGGTACGGGCCGGAGGTCTACGACCTGCGGGAGGAGTTTCGCCACGCCGAACGGGCGCCGTTTCACGATGTGCCCCGACGACTCTTGCTGACGTTCGGCGGCACCGATCCGGCGGGACTCACGTCGCGCGTGCTCGACGCGGTCGTGGACGACTGCCCCCTGCCGATCACCATCGTGGCGGGCATCGGCATGCGTCGCCACGGACCGCTGGCCGACAGGGTCGCGGCGCTGCGGGCGGCCGGCCACGACGTCGAACTGCTCCGGGACGTCCCCGTGATGAGCGACGTGCTGCGGGAGGCCGACATCGCGTTCAGCTCCGCGGGCCGCACGCTCTACGAGCTCGCCCACATGGGCGTGCCCTCGATCGTGATCCGGCAGAACGAGCGGGAATCGCGGCACGCCTTCGCGTCCCTCGAGAACGGCTTTCTCGATCTCGGTCGGCACGAGTCGGTCTCCGGAGACCAGATCCGTTCGGCTTTCCTGCGCCTGCGCGACGACGTCGCCCTGCGCCGCGGGCTGCGCGAGCGGATGCTCGCCATCGACCTCACCACCGGGCGGGACCGCCTGGTGCGCATGATCCTCGACGTGTGATGACGCCATGATCCAGCCCGCCACAGGCAGCTCCCGCCCCTTCCGCCGTGCGAACGGTTCGGGGCCGTTCGTGATCGCGGAGATCGGCGTCAACCACGGGGGCGACCGCGTGCTCGCCGCACGGCTGATCGAGGAGGCGGCGGCCGCCGGCGCCGATTGCGTGAAATTCCAGACCTACAAGGCCGCGTCGCTCGCCGTGCGGAACTCCCCGGCCTACTGGGACCGGTCGCTCGAGCCGGCCGCATCGCAATTCGAGCTGTTCGAGAAATACGACCGCTTCGACGCCGACGACTACGCGGCCCTCGCCCGGCACGCGGGCCGGTGCGGCGTGGCCTTCGCCTCCACCCCGTTCGACCTCGCCGCCGTGGACATGCTCGCGCCCCTCGTTCCGTTCTACAAGATCGCGTCGGCCGACATCACGAACGAGCCGCTGCTCGCCGCGTGCGGCCGGCAGGGGAAGCCGGTGCTCGTGTCGACCGGCGCGTCGCACCTGGGAGAGATCGAGGAGGCGGTGCGGCTGCTGCGTGCGTTCCTGCCCGCGGACCGGATCGGGATCCTGCACTGCGTCCTCGCCTATCCCACGGCCGTGGCCGACGCGAATCTCAGGGCCATCGAACACCTCGCCCGCGCCTTCCCGGGCCATCCGATCGGCTATTCCGACCACGTCCGGCCCGATCCCGCCATGCTCCTGCTGACCCGCGCGGTGCAGCTCGGCGCCGCGATCGTCGAGAAGCACTTCACGCACGACAAGTCGCTGCCCGGCAACGATCATTACCACGCCATGGATGCGGCCGACCTGCGCCGCTTTCGCGCCGGCCTGACGCTGCTCGAGGCCGCGGATGGCCTCCCCATCAAGACGGTGTCGCCGGCGGAGGAGGCCGCGAGGCTGCACGCCAGGCGATCGCTCGTCGCCGTCCGCCCGCTCGCCGTCGGCCACGTCCTCGCGGCCGACGACCTGACGGCGAAGCGTCCCGCGTCCGGCCTGCCGCCCTCGGCCCTGCAGCACGTCGTCGGCAGGAGGCTCGCCCGGCCACTGGCCGAGGACGAGGCGTTGACGGCCGACCACCTGGCGAATCCGTAAAGGCATCGGGGATCGAAGATGCCTCCTGCGGACTCAGCCGGCGTGGAAACAGACCCGCACGCATGTGGTTCGTGGCTGTTCGTGCACGTGCCCAAGTGCGGCGGCACGAGCGTCCTCCGCTCGATCCGCGAGGCCCATCCGGAGCCCCTCGGCCTCGAGCTCAACGGCGACCAGTTCGTCGACAAGCGGGCCATCCTCGATCGGATCGCGGACCGCCTGCCGGCAACGCGGGTGGTGTTCGGGCACCGGGTGTTCGCCGGCCTGGCCCAGTTCATGCCCCGGCCCGCCCGCATGGTGACGGTGCTGCGCGACCCCGTCGACCGGGCCATCTCGCACTACAACTACATCCTGACGCGGCCCGCCGACCGTCAGCTGGTGCACGGGGCGCTGACGCGGACCAACGTGCGAGTGCCCTTCGCCGCGTGGTTCGACGAGTTTCCCCCCGCCCGCAATCACCTCGTCTGGATGCTCTACCACGTGCTCGGCGACACGCCGCGCGTGTTCGACTTCTCGCTCCATGCGGGCGCGGCGGAGCACCGTGTCGTCGCGGAGCGGCTCGGCGCCTTCGCCGACGTGCACTTCGTGGAGGCGGGGGGCGTCGCCGCAGCGATCCGCCAGATTACCGGTCACGGCCCCCGCGTCGAGAACGCGAACGCGTCGCACGCGATCGATCCCGCCGATCCCGAGGCCAGGGCCGCGGCGGCGGCCGCCTGCCCCCTCGACATCGCGCTCTACGAGCAGGCCAGGCGGGCCTTCGTCACGGCGTCGCCATGACGAACGTCGGCATCGAGGCGACGCCACACGTCCCAGGGCACCGGCCGGACCGGCGACGCATCCGCCGCCGCCACCCGCCGACCGCCACCACGAACACCCCGACACCGGCGAGCAGGCTCGTCGAAGGCTCGGGAACGACCGCCAGCTGGCCGGCGGTGAACATCCCGTTGAACTGGTTGCTGTTGTCCTCGAAGAAGACCAGGCTCTGACCGGCCGCGAGGGCCCCGCCCGTGCCCTCCCATTTGCCCGAGCCGAGGTAGCTCCACGAGACGCCCGCATAGGCCCCGGTGGTCGCGATGGAGTCGAAGTGGCCGCTGAAGCTGCTCCCGCTGAAGAGCTGCCAGTGGTCGCCCGTCGCGAAGCCGCTGGTCGCGAAGTCGATCGCCAGGGAGCCCGCGAAGTCGACCAGCCCCGCGGAGTGAATCTGATCGTAGAGCCCGCTGGCGGTGCCGCTGATGCCGAGGGCGGCCACCGCGCCGGAATTCATGTCAAGCGCACCGACGCTCAGCGTGCCGTACGTGTTGGCCGAGGCGCCCGGCGAGATCGTGCCTCCACTGTTCACCGCGACGGTGCCGGAGATCGTGCCGTCGCCGCCGAGCGTCCCCGCGTTGACCGACGTCAGGCCCGTGTAGGTGTTGAGAGCGTTGAAATACACGGCGCTCGCCCCGTTCACCACGACGGAGCCGCCGCCGCGGATCGCCCCGGTCACCTGGATCGACAGGGGATCCGATCCGGAAACGCCCGGCGCGAACGTGAGCTGATTGCCGCCGAGATCCACCGGCCCGGAGATCACCAGCTTGTTGCCCGACAGACCGGTCGTGGACGCCGCCGTGGTGATCAGCGCGTCACCCGCGAGCGACACCGTGCCGGAGAGGGTCGCGGTCTGGTTCGAAACGCCGAACGACGTCCGAATCGCTCCCAGGTTGCCGCCGCTCGACGCGCCGCCGCTGCCGCTGATGGTGATGTTGTTGGCGACCGTGGACCTGTTGCGGATCACGACGGTGCCGCTGCCGCTGACGACCACGTCCCCGGTGCCGAAGGCGTAGTCGTTGTAGTCGCCCTGGTTGGTGAGCGAATTGCCTTGGGCGTTCTGGATGCGGCCCGCCGTGATCGTGGTTCCGCCCGAGTAGCTGTTGCTGCCCGACAGCCACAGCTGGCCGGTGCCGCTCATCGCCAACCTGACGACGCCCGCACCGTCGGTGATCGTGCCCTGGTAGGTGGTCAGGTTGGATTGCGTGATCGTCAGCGACGCCGGACCGGCGACCGACGACGTGATCACGCCACTGGTCGTGCCGCTGAGGCCGCCGATCGTGAGGGCCTGGCCGTTGAGGTCGAGCGAGGCCGTGTTGACCGTCACGAGGCCTGTGCCCAGGGCGTTCGAGCTGCCCGCCCGCAGCGTGCCCGACGTCAGCGTCGTGCCGCCGCTGTAACCGTTGCTTCCGCTGAGCAGCACGCTCGCCGACGAGCCGTTGACGACGATCGAGCCCGCGCCGGTGACGCGACCGGTGATCTCGATCGGCGTGGCGGTGCCGCCCGAGGAGTAGGGACTCAGGGTCAAGACGTTGGCCCCGAGGTCGACCGGACCGGTGAAGCGGAGCGTGTTGCCGGTCAACCCCGCCGCGGACGCGGTCTTGATCGTCGCGTCGGCCGCGAGGGAGAGCGACCCGGACATGATCGCCGTCTGGTTGTTCGTCGCGAACGATCCCTTGATCGCTCCCTGCGTCACGCCCGACACCGTGGTGCCGACCCCGGCGATCGAAAAATTGTTGGCGACGTTCGAGTTGTTGCGGATGAGCACCGAGCCGCTGCCGCTCACGAACACGTTGCCGGTGCCGAAGGCGAAATTGTTCGAATTGCTGGTGCCCGTCACGGAGTTGCCGAAGGCGTTCTGCACGCGGATGCCGGTGACGTACGTGTCGCCCGAGTAGCTGTTGCTGCCCGACACGTAGAGCGGGACGTTCGTGCCGCCCGCCGTGCCGCCGTACGCGATCGAGCCGGTACCCGACATGTTGCCGCTCAGCGACAGGTTGTGGCTGGCGCCGAGCGTCACGGAGTTCGACCCCGTGAGCGTCATGGCGTTGGCGATGGAATCACCCGTGGAGCCGAGCGATCCGGTGACCCCCGTCGTGGTGATCGACGCCGACGACAGGGCGAGCGTGGATCCGCTGAGGGTGAACAGGCCGGTCTTGCCGGACGTGCCGTCGTTGGTGAACGACAGCGAGTTCACGGTGATCGTGCCGATCGTGTTGGTGCCGGTCGTCTGCGTCGTGCCTCCGAAGACGAGCGCCCACGAGCCGGACGTCGTCGGCTTGCCGGGCGTCCAATTCGACGTGGTGAACCAGTCGCCGCTGCCGCCGTTGCCCGTCCACGTGGCGGTCGACTGCGCCCGGCCGATCGCCGGCACGAGCAGCGTCGCCAGCATGGCGACGAGAAGCCCGAGGGGGCGCGAGGGTGTCCGAAACACGCGGTCGAGGGAAAGAGTTGTCATGGCATCGTCACGGGAGAAAGGCTGGAAATCACGGAAGCTTCGCACGATCACACCACTCGCACACACCCGGCCGTCATCCCTGACCGAACCACTCCTGCACGTTCTTCACTACCAACGAACGGCCGACGAATCCATCGGCCGGCGGTCGATCAGACCTCGGCGAAGGGCCGCTGCCGGGCGTTGCCCCGGGTCAGTTGCGCCATCCAGCGGGCCGACGTGCGGCCGGCCTCATGGAAGAGCGACACGAGCGCATCGCCCGTCGACATCTCCGGCAGGTAGGCCCACACGCCCAGCTGCCGCGCCCAGAGCTCCTCGTCGAGGCTCTCGCCGGAGCTGCAGACCGCCAGCAGCGTGCCCGGCCGCCGGGCGAAGTCCTCGGCGAGCGCCACCGAGTCGGTGACGCGATCACCGCACGGATGGGCGATGTCGACGATCACGAGGTCATATTCGCGGTCCGCGGACGCCCGGATCGCATCGGCATCCGCCGGCGCATCGCAGACCGTCCAGTCGGTCATCTCCGCGACCAGCCGGAAGCGGCTTCGCAGCGCCGCGTCACCGGTGACCACCAGGCAGGAGGCAGCCGGCAGCCCGCCGCGGGACCGCCGCTCCGAGTACGGGCTGGCCCACAGCCCCTCGGACGTTATTCCAACCGCCGAAACCATCATTGTGCACCTCGTGATATGCCGCCGCGTGGACCACGGCCGTCCCGGTCGTGATCCACGGCGGACCATCGAGAAAGAAAAGCAATGGCCGTGCCAATCGCACGAGCCGCCAGGAATTCGCTTCCTTACCCGGAAATCCCGGGCGAAACGGGCCATGGCGATCCGGCTCCGGGCCGGCACGCCGCCGCAGGCACGCTCACCGCTTCAGTGAGCCCTCGGCGGGCGACGCAGGCCGCGGCGTCGCGACAGCCGGGGCGGCCAGTCGTTTTCCCCGTGCGCCACCGCGGTCGGCAGGGCAATTCACCAGATCAGTGAGCCCTCACCATCGTGCGTGGCTCTACGTCCATCGGCAACGATCGAGAGCCGCTCCCATTGCAGCTGTTTCCCGCCGCTGCCAGCCGTGGCGCAGACCTGGCCCGGCCGATCAGCACGCGGCCCATCGGCACGAGGGCACGTCACGGCAGCGAGCCGAGATAGGCGAGCAGGTCCGCGACCGCCTGGCGATCGAGCTGCTTCTCCAGCCCCTCCGGCATGATCGACTGGCCGGTGCTTTTGAGCAGCTCGATCTCCCCGCGGGGAACCGTGTCGGTGGCGTTCTCCGCCCTCCGGAAAGTGACGCTGCCCGCCGACTCGTCGGCGATCATGCCGCTCACCGTCCGACCATCCTCCAACTGGGCCACGTAGTTGACGTACAGCGGATTCACCTCGCGGTTGGGATCGAGCATGTTGGTGAGGATCGCCTCCGGCCCGCGGCTCTTGAAGGCGGCCAGATTCGGGCCGATCTCGTGCCCCACCCCTTCCACCTTGTGGCACTGGGCGCACACGCGGGCGAAGTGGCCGCGGCCCCGGGCGGCGTCGCCCGCCAGTTCGAGCGCCGGCCGGTAGGTCTCGAGCACGTCCTTTCGCGGACTGGCCTTCACGCGAGCAGCCAGCTTCTCGTAGCCGGCCCGGATCGCGGGATCCTTGTACGACTCGAGCAGCCGCACCTGCGCCGGATCGAACTCCGACAGCGGCACGTCGCCCGACTCGACGGCGGCCAGGAAGGCCCGCACCCACTCGGGCCGGCTGAAGAGCGCCGCGGCGGCGGGCCCGCGGACCTTGGGGCCCAGCTGCGGCCATCGGGCCAGCAGCCA
>Ga0214917_10007378_pt1 | contig 11142 bp, 10 predicted proteins | sample LL_1208_BB_MetaG_FD_177983 | JGI IMG/M metagenome (GOLD analysis project Ga0214917, IMG submission 177983) | Freshwater microbial communities from Lake Lanier, Atlanta, Georgia, United States - LL_1208_BB | ecosystem: Environmental > Aquatic > Freshwater > Lake | place: USA: Georgia | collected...
CGCACCCATCAGCGGCTTGAGCGCGGACATTGCAGCAGGCATCACCTACAAAACCCCCACGGCATCGGCGGTCAAGAACTACATTGCGGGGTTGTGCTTCGGAAATACGGGTGCAGCCACCATTACGCAATATGTGTCATCGTTCAACGGACTCACTGGTGCGGTCGGCGGGGTGTGTGCTGCACAGGCAAACACATTTACCGCGCTACAGTCGTTCGCTTCAGGAATATCTGCCAGCGGAATCACCGTTGGCGGAAACATGACGGTTACAGGAAACCTGACGGTCAGCGGTGGAGTCACATTTACCGCAAGCGAAACGGTTCTCATTGAAGACAATATCATCACGCTGAACTCCAATGTCACAGGTTCTCCGAGCGAGAACGCTGGCGTAGAGATTGAGCGCGGCACATCAGCGAATGTGCAGTTGCTGTGGAACGAGAGCAGCGACAAGTGGACATTCACTAATGACGGCAGCACCTACTACGATCTGCCCACATCGGTGGTTACATCATTCAACGGACTCACTGGTGCGATGCAGGGAGTCTCGGCTGCGGTAGCAGGAACAGGAATCTCTGTTAGTGGTGCAACAGGTACAGTCACAATCACCAACACTGGTGTGCAGTCATTCAACGGCAACACAGGAGCAGTCACTGGTGCTTCTCTTGGTGCAAACACCTTTACGGGGTTGAACTCCTTCAACGCAGGCATCAGTTCTTTTGGGGGAACATTCAGCGGCAATATTGTTCAATTCCTGAGTGGTTTGTCTGCTGCTCTTGTCAGAACCTCATCAATTGAACCAAGCGGCAGCAATCCTGTTACTTTCGCTGATAATAAATTCAGATTCACCGTACTAGGATTCCCCAGTTCATTCTATACAACTCTTCAGGCAGAACCCACCACATCAGCCGACCGAACAGTAACTCTGCCAGACGCAAGTGGAACGGTTGCCCTCACCTCTCAACTGATGGGTGCTGTGAACGGCTCAACCGCTGCAACTACGGCTGTGACATCGTTCAACGGACGCACAGGAGCCGTTCAAGGAGTATCCGCTGCTGTGGCAGGAACAGGCATATCCGTTTCTGGTGCAACAGGTGCAGTCACAATCACCAATACGGGTGTACAGTCTTTCAACGGACTAACTGGTGCAGTCACGGGCGCATCGCTTGGTGCAAACACATTCACCGAACTGAACTCGTTCAATGCAGGTATCAGCGCAGCAGGAGGAACATTCAGCGCACTTACAAGATTCACTGCGGGGATTAGTGCCTCTGGCGGCATGACTCTTGGGGGATCTTTGCAAGGCTCTACGGCGACATTTACAGGCAATGTCACAGGAATAACCTTTATTGGTGGTTTGAGCGGAAATGCTACAGGTATAATCATAAATGCAACCAGTAGTTCTTCGGAATTGTTTCCCGTTTTGTGTACATCCACAACCAGTACTGTTGCAAGAGCCGACACCACAGCACCGCGAGTTTCTATTATTCCAAGTACGGGACAATTGACTGCTCCGATCTTCAGAGTTGCATCTACTGCATCTGGTGGGTCTTTTACTGAAATAACTGACGCTGGAATAATAACTGCTAATGGTGATTTAACACTGCGCTGCGATGGAAACATTCTTTCTTTGGGAGATGTTGATTACATCACTAATGGCTGTAAAATCGTAATTGATAACAGTGGTGGTTCAATAGATGTTGACGCAATAGGATCTCCACTAACTTTAACTGGCTCTCCAGTATCTGTCAACGGACAATTGGATGTTACTGCTGGAATCAGTGCAGCAGGAGGAGCAACCTTTGGTGGACTAGTGCGGTTTACCAGCGGAATATCGGCAGCGGGAGGAACTTTCAGCGCACTCACGCGATTCACTGCGGGAATTAGTGCTGCTGGCGGTATGACTCTCGGGGGATCTTTACAGGGTTCTACTGCGACATTCAGTGGTTTATTGTCTGCTTCTGCGGGGATCAGTGCGGCAGGAACAACTGCGGCTACATTTGGCGGCACAGTCAACTTTAATTCAAACACTGCATACAAACCCACTCTACAATATTACAACGAACCGTATGCGGTAGTTGGAATTACAGGAAACGGACTCACGCTTGATCTGTCTACATCACAAGTGTTTGGTGTCACGCTAAATTCACCAATCAATACCCTTACAATTTCAAACACACCATCAACAGCAAACCGTTCCATTGGATTTACTCTTATTCTTACCGCAGACGGTACTCCGCGAGGAATTACATGGGGAAATTCCATAAAATGGTCTGGTGCAGTTTCTCCAACTCTTACCAGCACCAATGGCAAAAAAGATGTTTTCACCTTTGTTAGCATAAATGGTGGAAGTGAATGGCTTGGATTCATTGCGGGGCAGAACTTCTAATGCGCGGCGGTTCACCCACAAACGCGGGAACATTTTCCCGAAAAAGCACCACACCTTTTATTGTGGCAGGGCAGGATATAACTACCCGTGTTTTTGGGAATAGAACAAATGAGTCAGTTGTTCCCGTAAACGTGGACTCACGAACATGGGCATCAGTGGCGTGTGGTGCCTACCACACCATTGCCGTTAAAAAAGACGGAACCCTATGGGGGTGGGGAGCCAACAGCAACGGACAACTAGGTGATGGCACCACGACCACTAGAAACTCACCAGTACAGATTGGTTCAGACACCAATTGGGCATCAGTGGCGTGTGGTAATTCCCACACCATTGCCGTAAAGACCACAGGAACCCTATGGGGATGGGGCTACAACGCCTTTGGACAACTAGGTGATGGCACCACGACCACTAGAAACTCACCAGTGCAGATTGGATCAGACACCAATTGGGCATCAGTGGCTTGTGGTAATGACCACACCATTGCCCGAAAAACTACAGGCACCCTATGGGGATGGGGCTACAATGCCTTTGGACAACTAGGTGATGGCACCACGACCAATAGAAATTCACCAGTGCAGATTGGATCAGACACCAATTGGGCATCAGTGGCTTGTGGTGGCTACTACACCATTGCCCGAAAAACTACAGGCACCCTATGGGGATGGGGCTACAACCTCTACGGACAACTAGGTGATGGCACCACGACCCAACGAACTTCACCAGTACAGATTGGTTCAGACACCAATTGGGCATCAGTGGCTTGTGGTAATTCCCACACCATTGCCGTAAAGACTACGGATTCTCTATGGGGGTGGGGATCCAACCTCAACGGACAACTAGGATTTGGAGAGGGATTTTCTAGTACTTTGACTACTAATGGAAACGCTAGATGGCTACAAGCCATGACGGAAGAATTTTTGCAAATTTCACTTGGAAGTAGTCATGTAATTGGAATCAAAAAAGACGGCACCCTATGGGGGTGGGGCTACAACAGCACCGGACAACTAGGTGATGGCACCACGACCACTAGAAACTCACCAGTACAGATTGGTTCAGACACCAATTGGGCATCAGTGGCGTGTGGTAGTGGACATACCATTGCCCGAAAAACTACAGGCACCCTATGGGGGTGGGGCTACAACGTCTACGGACAACTAGGTGACGGCACCACGACCACTAGAAACTCACCAGTACAGATTGGATCAGACACCAATTGGGCATCAGTGGATTGTGGTAGTGGACATACCATTGCCGTCAAGACCACAGGCACCCTATGGGGGTGGGGCTACAACGGCAACGGACAACTAGGTGACGGCACCACGACCACTAGAAACTCACCAGTACAGATTGGGTCAGACACCAACTGGGCATCAGTGGCGTGTGGTAGTGAGTACACCATTGCCCGAAAAACTACAGGCACCCTATGGGGGTGGGGCTACAACGTCTACGGACAACTAGGTGATGGCACTTATGCCAATAGAAATTCACCAGTACAGATTGGATCAGACACCAACTGGGCATCAGTGGCGTGTGGTGGTTCTCACACCATTGCCGTACAGAATGACGGCACCCTATGGGGGTGGGGAAGTAATGGGGGAGGTCAGTTTGGAATAAACACAAATACGGAACGAGGAGGTCGTCCAGAACAAGAAAACGCCAGATCCGTTTTGTCACCGTTTTTGGTTGATCTTGATGGCAATTCCGATCAACCGTTTCTCGTTGAAAATTGGTTGTCGGTAATTCCACATAAAGTGTTTAATTACGATTACGATTATTACTACACATACACTTATGATTATGTGAACGGAAATTACTACCGTGTGAAGCCCACCACATCTTCAACTATTGCTTTGGCAACAGTAAAACCCAATCAAAAATCCTGATGTCTACTGTTCCCACCATTATTGTTACTGGCTCCGTTCGTTGTGGTAGCAGTCTCACAATGCGTATGTTGTCACATTGTGGAATACCTGTCATACAGGATGACCACAAGCAACCCGATGAAAGTAATCCACATGGATACTATGAACATCGTGGAGTGTATTTCATACAAAACGGAAACCACGATGTACTGGAAGGTTCGGCGGGGAAAGCACTAAAGATTCTTCCTCCGACAATTTTGTGCAATCTACCAAATAACACACAATTCAAGACTATTTTTCTCACCAGAAGTCCACAAGAAGTGGGCAAATCTTTTTACAGACACGAAGTGTTACGAACAACCGCAGCGGGAAGACCACTCAAGCAAACAGAAGAGCAATATCTTTCGCATTTTATTCCAGATCATATTCGCAGAGTGGAAACCGCAAAAGAGTGGATAGATACACATTCTAATTTTGATGTGCTGTGGGTGGAACATAATTCATTAATGAACACTCCATTGGTAGAAACAACGCGAATTTGTCAGTTCTTGTCTGCTGACTTTCCACAATTTGAATATGATCCACAGGGCATGGCAGAACTTGTGGATCCTGCTCTATACCGACAAAGACACGCAAACCCGCAGTAAACCAAATACTCATCCGAATACTTTAGGGGGGCGAAAGCCCCTCTTCTTGTTATGATGCACTCTACATACTCTACCCACCGTGAGAGATATCAGGATTTATACATACTAGACATAAACCCCTGATATAGGAGAAAACATATGGAGCCATGTTATAAAGGAGAGTCTTGGCTAAACAAAAAAGTCGGACTCTACACGGTCGTTGGGTCTGGAGAAAAAGCACAATACACCAATCAACGAGTCACGCTATGGAAAGTAAAGTGTGATTGCGGATGCCAAAAACAAATCAGCAAATGGCACATCATATACGGAAAAGTAAGTGGATGCTGCAATTGCATTAAAGATAGAGTTCGGTTTGATGACTGCAAGAATTGGAACTCTACGGCAAAAAATGTAACTGGAATGTACTTTCACAAGATACGAAAGGCTGCTGAAAAAAGAAGCATTCCATTCTTGATAACAAGAGAAGAAATGGACGATGTTTTTCAGAGTCAAGGTAGAAAATGTCGCTATCTTGGTGTGCCTTTGACTTTTGAAACCCACGGGAAAAGAGGAACCGCCTCGTTGGACAGAATCAACAGCAAACTTGGATACTCAAAAGACAATATTCAGTGGGTACACAAAGATGTAAACACCATCAAGTGGAATCTATCACACGAAGACTTTGTTCGGATTTGTAAGACCATATCGGAGAATTTCAATGGATAAGACATATAAGAACCTTCCCTCGCTCTATCAACATTTCATTTTCATTTCCCGCTACAGCCGTTGGTTGGAATCTGAACGGAGGCGAGAAACATGGGAAGAAACGGTTGACCGTTACTTCCGCTTCTTTGACGAGCATTTCACCGAGCGGGGCATCAAGATAAATAAGGCAGTCCGCGAAGAACTTCGTGAAGCGGTTCTCAACCTTGAAGTAATGCCGTCCATGCGGTCGCTGATGACCGCAGGGGAAGCACTCAAGCGCGACAACACCGCAGGCTACAACTGCTCGTACATCGCGGTGAACAAGGTTCGCGCATTTGATGAGATACTGTATGTTCTCATGTGCGGAACTGGCGTGGGCTTCAGCGTGGAGAGGCAGTATGTGGAAAAACTTCCTACAATCGCTGAACAGTTTACGAACAGCGATACTCTCATTGTGGTCAAGGACTCCAAAGAAGGATGGGCAAAAGCCTACCGAGAACTGGTATCCCTACTTATTGGAGGTCAAATCCCCCGATGGGACTTGTCTCACATTCGTCCTGCTGGTGCGCGCCTCAAGACTTTCGGTGGACGCGCAAGTGGACCTCAGCCGCTTGAAGACCTCTTCCGATTTACCGTCAGCACTTTTAAGAAGAGTGCTGGCAGAAAACTCACCTCCATTGAATGTCACGACATTATCTGTAAGATTGCAGAGATTGTCGTTGTCGGAGGTGTCCGTAGATCGGCTCTTATCTCGCTATCCAATCTCACGGACGAGAGGATGCGTGATGCAAAGGTTGGGCAGTGGTGGTTGGACAACCCCCAAAGAGCGTTAGCAAACAACTCCGTTGCGTACAAGGAGAAGCCCGAGATCGGCACCTTCATGGAGGAGTGGCTTTCGCTCTACAAGTCCAAGAGCGGTGAGCGCGGCATCTTCAATCGCCAAGCCGCACAGAAGACGGTGGAGAAACTTGGGGATCGCCGTGATGCCTCCTACGAGTTCGGCACGAACCCCTGCTCCGAGATCATTCTCCGCGACAAGGAGTTCTGCAACCTGTCCGAGGTGATTGTCCGCGCAGAGGACACTCCCGATACGCTGAAGCGCAAGGTGCGCCTCGCGGCTATCTTGGGAACTTGGCAAGCCTCGCTTACCCACTTCCCGTATCTCAGCAGCGAGTGGAAGCGCAACTGCGAAGAGGAGTGCCTGCTTGGTGTTTCGCTCACGGGCATTCTTGACAACCACTTCATGCGGACACAGGGCGACAATCTTAATGTGCTGCTTGAACTGCTCAAGGCTGACGCAGTAGCCACGAACAAGGAGTGGGCGAAGCGGATCGGCATCAACCCCGCAGCGGCTATTACTTGTGTGAAGCCAAGCGGCACGGTGTCGCAGTTGACCGATGCGGCAAGCGGCATCCACGCTCGTCACAACGAGTACTACATCCGCACTGTTCGTGCCGACCGCAAAGACCCCATGTGCCAGTTTATGATTGACAAGGGATTCCCTGCGGAGCCGTGTGTGATGCGTCCTGATCACACGATGGTGTTCTCGTTCCCGCAGAAGGCTGTGGGATCGGTGACGCGCAATGACATGACCGCGATTGAACACTTGGAGTTGTGGCTCACCTATCAGCGGCACTGGTGCGAACACAAGCCAAGCATCACGGTCACCGTTCGTGAGGGTGAGTGGATGGAGGTCGGAGCATGGGTGTACGCGCACTTTGACGAGATCAGCGGCATCTCATTCCTGCCCCACTCCGATCACACCTATCAACAGGCTCCGTATCAGGACTGCACACGGGAGGAGTACGAAGCCGCCCTTGCGAAACTGCCGCAGTCCATTGATTGGAGTGAACTGACACAGTACGAGAAGTCCGACACCACGAAGGGAACACAGACCTTTGCGTGTTCAGGCGACAAGTGCGAAGTGGTTGACTTGACTACATAAAGTAACCCCACCAGAGATAGCATCTCCGGTCCGACAACCGCCTTCGGGCGGTTGTTTCTTTTTACAAATCCAGACATTTTTGTTTCTCCAAGTCCACTAGATATTTACATGAAGAGAGGTGCAGTCCATTCTCTTCTCCTGGCGTTTGCACTCGTCTTGCTGCAAGCCTGTGCATGGGACATCGCCGCCACTACTGCGCCGAAGAGCGCATCCCCGCCGAAGAGCGGGGAGATTGAAATAGTAGAAGCCCCCGTGGAGCCAGTCTTCATGCGGGGCTTCTCTCGTATTTCTGAATGCGAACACACCGCCGTGGGTGCGCTGGCACGGGAGGACGGCACGGTATACGGCAGCGGTGTGCTTGTGGGGGCTTCTCATGTTCTCACCGCCGCGCACTGCACGGAAGGGATAACACCTTACTGGTTCATCTCTGGCGGCGAATTCTTCAAGATTCGCTCCGTGATCGTGCATCCGTATTACAAAATTGGTGAGGTGATTTTCGTGGATCTAGCACTGCTGCGCTTGGACGCGCCATGCCCTGCCACACCCGCTCCACTGCCACAGGAGGGCTACCAGGTGGCGCGTGGGGACGATCTGACCGCAATAGGCTACGGCGGTGGAATACGCCGCAAGAGCAATCCTGGCGTGTTTTGGTACTACGGAACGCTTGTAGAGGAACCCACTCTCTTAAAAATACTGCCCCTTGACGGCACCGTTTGGTTTGGTGATTCAGGCGGGGCAATTTACGACAATAGCGGAGTTCTCGTTGGGATCATCTCCTCGTTGGGTACTGCGAGGGGACATCTATACGAGAACTCCGCTACCAGGCTTGATCTCTTCCGCGATTGGATCATATCAGCAATGGAGGATACCCCATGCAATTGACCCGCACACAAAGAGTCCTGTTGTCGGCTTGCAGTTTTTTAGTCGGCGTTCTGCTCGCTCGTCTGCTTGGGCTGTAGAGCCTCGTCCAACCGCTTCTGAATCGCAGCCTTCTGCTTCTCTGCAATCTGCAACTTGGCTTCAAGCAGAATGGTCTGGTTCAGTAGCGCGGTCACCTTGTCCTGAAGAACGGGGATCAGGACTGTCTCATTGTAGTTCTCGGTCTGTATGTTTGGAATCATATAGTGGATTCCTCCTTTCTATCCTTATGTAGACCACCTAAATACGGGTATGGTGATAGCAGGAATTGATTATTCTCTTTGTGGTCCAGCCGTGTGTCTGTTCCGCGCAAACTCTACGGGACGATTCTCGTACAGCGGCTGCTCGTTCTATTTTCTGACGGACAACAAGCGGCAGAGCGAAATTCGAACACAGAACATATTTGGTGAGCGGTTGAGCGATTGGGAAAACGATCAGCACCGCTACGAAACCATTGCAGACTGGGCACTGGACATCGTGATGGGCTGCACCCATGTGGCACTTGAGGGATATGCGTATTCGGCAAGTGGCAAGGTGTTCCACATCGCAGAGAACACAGGAATTCTCAAATACAAACTGTACCAGTTGAGCATTCCTGTCACCATCATCCCGCCCACCGAGGTGAAGAAGTACGCCACAGGCAAGGGCAACGCAGACAAGAATGCCATGTACGATTCGTGGCTAAAGGAAACAGGAGTGAATCTGAAAGGACTCCTGACACCGAAGCGTCAAGAGTCCGTGAGTCCTGTTTCAGATATTGTTGACTCGTACTATATCTGCAAGAAAATGTATGAGAGCCTGCCAGAGGATGTCCGCGTGGCGGACGATTGATTACTTGTCGCGCTTGCGACCAAAGAACTCTTTGTAACCCCATCCCACAACAAGAGCAAGCACAGGCAGATACCACAGTATCCATCCCCAGTTGCTGGTGATTTGTGTTCCGTTCAGTATCTGGTGCTTCAGTTTCATTATGATCGGACTGTCTGATGTGGTGTCGGGGACGATCACGGGAGCAGTGTTGCATCCCGCGACCATCAGCGCAGCCATCAGAAGAAATGCTCGGTTGATCATGGCTTACTCCTTATGACTTGTTGGAAGCGGCGGCACTACCGAAGTAGAAGCCAACAATGCTCACCAGAATCTGTCGGGTTTCGGACGCAAACAGGAAGCCGTTGATCTCAACGAAATACTTCTTGGTGGACTGCGGGATCAATCCAAACAGCCCCTCTGGCGTGGTTGCGTCAACCTCCACGAAGGTTGGCAAACCAAAGAACGGCAGGATGAACGGTGCCAACAGGGTGGCGAACAGCACAGACAGCACGATGAGTTGGCGAATGCCCTTGCCCATGTCAAGCGGAACGCGCTGCGCCGCCTTGTCTTGGTTCTCCGTGGTCTGCTTGTTTGCAGCAATCAACCGCTCAAAGATTTCTTTCTGGTCTTGGCTCTTCTGCGCCATGTAACGGAACAGGAATCCCGTGGCAGCACCACCCACCAACGAAATGAGTTCAGGACTAATCATGCAGCCACTTCCTTTCTGAAACGGTTACCTATTATTTAGGTCTTGGGGGGGTTCCGCTTCAGAATTTTTGACTTCTTGCGTTGTGCAGCGGTGGGTACAGGTGGAAGATCAGGAGGCAAACCTGCCACATTTGCACCAGAAGCGGTGTTCGTGGGCGGCACGGTGGGTGGAGGAAAGTCTTCACCTATGAATGCAGAAAACTTCTTGATCTTATTGTGTGCCATATCGCATTCTTCCTCCAAAAACCATAAAGTTAATTCGTTGCTCTCTACCAGCGTGGCAATGGTTGTATGTACTGAGAAATCCGGTGTCTACGGCATTAACAGCAACATTTTTGATTTTGAAGTTTATGCCCGTGTTTGCTGCTATGAGGGTTCCATTAACATCTGTTGGAGCAGCCTCAATAGTGTATACATCACCGGGTGCTGCATCTCGTATGAACGTTTTCATTTTTCTAAATTCGTGTGGAGTTCTGGTTTGCGCGAAACCGGTGTCGTAGTGGTAGTAGTAAAAAAATGAGGCTTCTTGTGGCGAAGGCAGTCCCGCCATTTCTTGATTGGTGATGGTGCCACCACGATTTCGTTTTACTTTAATGTTGTACCATGCGTTTCCGGTGTCTATCATTGACTCCCAACGAAACACTAAATCACGGGTCGCTCCACTGTGTGTGTAAGTGTACAATAATTTGTAAGATGCGTTTCCTGCCGCAACCGTGGTCGTAGCAGTGTCCGTAGCCATAACCACTGATCCGATTCCCCGATTTGTTTGTCGGAATGTACGCAGACGAAACGAGTCTCTGCGATTTCGTGCGTCTACTTCTGCTGGATCGGCACGTTGAAGAACTGTATAAGAAAACTCTTCACTTGTGGGAATAGTCCCGCGACTTGCGGATGTGATAATCTCTGTTTCTGCTAGAGGCTCTTGTTCGGTGCTGGTAATCACACAATAATCAGTTGAGTCCATTGGTGTGGTGAATTTTACATCGTATACCCAACCAGAGACATCTTTACACTCCACTCCACTCACCCCGTAGTGATTTTCCAGATAGACTGGTGGTTTTGTTGTACTGAACGCACTAGATTTCAATCCAGGAACAACAATTGTTCCCCATGCAGTGGCTTCCCGAGAGTTAGACAGTTTGGCGGGGGATGACTCGTAGGTGAGTCCCACCACGCGGGCAT
>Ga0214917_10007379_pt1 | contig 11139 bp, 12 predicted proteins | sample LL_1208_BB_MetaG_FD_177983 | JGI IMG/M metagenome (GOLD analysis project Ga0214917, IMG submission 177983) | Freshwater microbial communities from Lake Lanier, Atlanta, Georgia, United States - LL_1208_BB | ecosystem: Environmental > Aquatic > Freshwater > Lake | place: USA: Georgia | collected...
TTAGACCAACGAACATTTCAAACGGGCATAAAATGCCCGTTTGAAAGTGTTGTGTTGTGTCTAGGGGCCGAGAATATTCAAAACCGGCATCCTGAAAGGTGCCGGTTTTGAATGTTCATCGGTCTAATAAAAATTGAGAATATCCTTTTTGTGAATTCTTAATTTCAAACATGTGGTGCGTTGTACTCCTCGCGAAAGGCGATACGAAAAATGGTCTTATTCCTGCTGCGGCTGTGGGTGCGATTCCAGACGCTGAATTAGCCAAGGGACTCCTGAAACGAGCAACAGCTCCTGAGCTGATTGGGACTTACAAATACGAGGAGATGACCCTGTATCTCTTTGGATACAAAACGGGTCGAGCCAACACTGAGAACAAACACGAACTTCCACCACCCCACGATAAAATCTTGCTATTTGGAGATGCGGTATTGATTGCCGCACAGGGCTCTACCGTTGCGAACTTTGATAGCAAACAATATAAGGTATTTTACAAAAAGGCGTTTGGCGGATTTGAAGATTTAGGCGATGAAGATACCGAGGATGAGGAGGATGAAGAAGACGAAGAAGAAGAGGAAGAGGTGGAGGATGAGGTCGAAGAGGAGGATGAAGAGGTTGAAGAGGAAGTGGAGGTGGAAGAAGAGGAGGATGAAACACCAAAGAAGGTAGTTCGTGTACCAAAAATAAAACGCGGTGCGAAGAAAGTTCCCTTGTGGTTCAACGTTCAAGAACTTGAGAAGGAGTCATACGAAGTGTAAAGAGAAAAAATGATGTTACTCTTTTTCTGAAACCGCAATCAAACATGGAAGTACGTGAAAAAACCCTTCAGACAATCGCGAATCGTTGCGACTTCCTATCTGAACCGCTCCAAAAAGACCTTGAGAAAGGGATATTCAATAGCAGCATTGACGACGCAAAGCGCCGAAATATCTATTGTGTATGGGAGAATCCTGACTTTCTCACAATCTATAAAGGGATAGCCCGCCGCACTATTATGAATCTTGATACCAATAGTTATGTAGGAAATTCCAGATTGAAAGGGCGACTTCTTGAAGGCGAATTCAAGCCGCACGATGTCCCCTATATGACCTACAATGAACTCTATCCTGAAAAATGGCACGATATGTTGGAGATGGCTCTGAAACGCGAGACCAAGATGTTGGATGTGGACAAGTCTATGGCGACTGATATGTTCAAGTGTACTCGTTGCGGCAAACGTCAATGTACATATTATGAAATGCAGACACGTTCTGCGGATGAGCCTATGACGCAATTTATTCGCTGCTTAAATTGCGGCAAGCAGTGGAGACAATAATTATTTATCATTGATTTCCAGTGTAATCGTATTTGGACTATTTACTTGTGGATTTTTTGCTGCTGCAGCGGCTGCGATATCTTTTGCGACTGCTGCAATTGAAATGGGTTTTTGAAACGCAGAACGCACCTCCGCTACATGATTCGGTTTGATTTTTGGAGGACTGCGGTCCATTGTACTAATAACCGCGGCGGGAGCAGCGGAGCTTACCGTGAGATTCTTTGGAATCTTCTCTTGCACAGTTTTTCCAGCTGTGTCTCTCGCCACCTTTATCACTTCCGACATAAGTTCCAGTTCCTGTGCATCGCGCTCCTCCTTTGTTTTGGTCGCAATACGTTTATCCAAATCTTCCAAAACCATTTGTCGCATCATAGCACGTTTTTGTTGAATCATAAATGTCGCATCAGCCGCAATACGCGCCAAACGACTATCGCGGTCTACAAAAATCTTTGTATGTTCGATACCACCCGCAATCTCTGGCCGAATGATATCAGGTTTTGATTTGAACTCGCGTAAAAAGGCGCTAATCACATCCATCGGAATCATTGGGCTCTGCTCAATAAGACGGTCAAGTTCAATACGTGCCATTTTCAAGAAACTCATCGCATCCATACGTTCATTAGGATGGAGAGCCAATTCAGTGCTCACAAAACGCTGAAATTTACCCCAACTGATAGATGCCACACGATGTGCTTCACTCATCTGCGCGTAACGTAGAAAATTCGCAACTGTACTAATCATTCCCGTTACAAGTGAAATGCCGCCGATAACAGCAGCAGCGTATTTTTGCATACTCTGGTCAGGGAGCAGCGAATTCACACCAAAGTTGGCTGTACCAGTCAATGTACTCAAAATAATAACAGGAATCGTGAAACGCATATTGTAAGAAGCAAAGATAGACTCGGTTCGTTCATGCATCCAACGATAACATGCTGCTTTATCAGCCCATTCCGAAGCCAGAAGTTCTAACTGTCTGGCCCATCCATTATGGAAACGCTTGGGTTTCTTCTCCACTGCAATTTCTTTCTGATCAGTGGTTGGCTCAGCAGACATGGGTTTGTCTGCATTCGAATCCGGCGATCTTTGCATTTCTACACTTCGTTTCTATTTTATTTTTTAAAAAGACCTAATTTGTATGGAATTGCGAATTATTACGTATAATACACACGGGTTGCCGTGGAGTAGAGATAGGTCCAAAGAAATTTCCGAATGGCTTTCAACACAAGGAGCCGATATTCTGTGTCTACAAGAGGTCTTCACACAAAAAGCCCGAGATATATTCGTGAAATTTCTAAATCGGCATGGATACGAAGTGTGTATTCCTGACGACTCAGGAGTGACGCTTTTAGGGAGCGGATTGCTAACCTGTTTTAAGATAGCAAAGTTTAAGTTACTTTCCCATGTATTCTGTTCTTTCCAACAATATCATAATGTTGAATGGTTCGCAAATAAGGGGTTTCATTGTGTTCGGCTAAAAGGAACGCACACGATAGCCATTCTAAACACCCACACACAGAGTAATACGGAGGTGAGTTTCCTCTTTGGGAAAAAGGTTATTCATGAAATTCGTGCCGCGCAATTTGAGCAAATGTACAATTTCAGCAGGGGCTTAAAGAGTCGTGTTCTCATCGTGGGTGATGTGAATTGTGATATCAGTCCATTCCACGGAGTACGTTTTTTAAGTTTTATTCATAATAACCTGTTTCATAAAAGTACATTTTCGGAAACCGGAGAAGATTTGGACCAGGTTGGATGGATTCCTGACCAATATGCGAAACCTGGATGTTCCATGTGTGATATTGAACGGTTTGGACCACGATTGTTGGAGTGTAAAGTACATATGATACACCTATCAGACCACTATCCAGTGGAATTTCACATTCGTGTTCCGAGGTGGGAAAATCTATCCTAACTTAGCAGATGTGGTCCTTAATTATATTATTGTTTCTATTCATATTGGTAGTCTATCTGTACTATCCCAATTCACGCTGTACCGTCCTACAAAGAATTCCATATCGTGATGGTGTTACGATAGAAGTCGTGGAAGACGAGTGTAGTGAAGGACTACCTCACACAGTGGGCAGCAATACAATTCGTATGCCTGTCGGCGCCTATAACAATAGCAGAAAAGCGCAGACACTCTTTCACGAAATGGTACATATTGCGCAAAGGCGAAATCTACAGGCTTGGTACGATTTTTATGAACGCGAATGGGGTTATACGAAATACACAGGAGAGCGCCGATTTGATATTCGGCCGAATCCCGATACTGCCGACCATCCCTTAATGTTATGGAGAAACCGGTTTATCTTTGTTCCTGAATACGGCTCAAACCGAACACTCAGAGGCGCACAGACGCGCGTTTGGGATACAGAATTGAACAAATACGTAAATAAACCACAGGAATGGATTGAGTTTTTTGAATCCAGTGGACCCGTTCATCAAAGCGAACATCCACATGAAATTGCCGCTGAACTTCTCACACATCGCCCTGACTGTCCGGCGTTTAGACTCTTGCTGGGGTTTACACCGTTTAACCTAGGCGGTAAGGAATGGTTGTAAAACAACACTCTTCTGATTGCCGCTCTTAGACCCGTGCGGATTGTAATTGGTCGTTTTGGTAAGGAAACCCTTACAAAAATAGCCATTGAAATCGTGAAACTGGCGAGTTGAGGCGCTCATTTATAATGAGCGCCGGTCTAATGCTGAATGGTTGAAGAAGGACGAATGACGAAATACACCTGCGAAACTTGTCAGAAGGTTTTCTCTCAGAAAGGTCATTTTGAAGACCACAACAACCGCAAACGCCCCTGTAAAAAGGATAACACGATTGAGGCACTTGTAGAGAAGAAGGTCCAAGAGATTCTGTCAAAAACGAATGAGGGAGCAGTAAAAAATGACTCCACAACAACGACTATTATGCAGTCAAACCAAATGGACTACTCAACAAAAACTCGTGAGGAACTTATTGCTCTCTGTAAGGAAAAGAAAATCAAGGGGTATAGCGGTAAGAAGAAGGAAGAAATTGTAAAACTACTATCAACTGATAAAGATACATCTATTACAAATCTCATTACCGAAGTATTACCAGAAAAAATTTATCGTCTTAATTATATTGGTTCAAAATTTCAGTTATTGGAGTGGATTACAAACAATATGAAGGAAAAAACAGGTTGGACTTCATTTGCTAATAAGATAATTGGGGATTTGTTTGCTGGAACAGGTATTGTTTCATATCATTTTCGGAAAAATTTTGCAAGGGTTATTTCAAATGATGCGGAGTTATATAGTTCTATTATAACCCACGCATTTACACGTTCATTATACACAGAGAAATGTAAGAAAATTATAGACGAGTTTCAAAGAGAACTTCAAGAAAATAAACATTCAACTACAAATGGATTTATTACAAGTAATTATAGCCCACAAGGTTCAACTAAACGCAAATTCTTTACGATTGAAAATGCTAAACGAATTGATTATATCCGTAATAAGTTAGAAACTGTAAAAGATACTATTTCAGAAGATGAATATAAGTTTATTCTTGCATCTATACTTCTAAGTGCCGATGCAGTCAGTAATGTTCCTGCCGTATATGGATGTTTTCTGAAAAATTTTAAAACAAAGGCTGTTAAAAATCTTACACTAATGCCTATTCATAATAACACAATCGTGTCAGTTGCTGGTTCAAATACTTATAATTCAGATGTTCTAAATACAGACTTTATAAGTTCATTTGAATATGATTTGGTATATTTAGATCCACCATACAATGAAAGGCAATACTCTAAAAACTATTTCCCCTTGAATATCATCGCAAAAACTCCTGAAAAGTTATTAACTGAATTACCATTGAAGGGTAAAACAGGTATTCCAACTGATTGTTTCATATCTCAATTATGTAAAAGAGGTGATACTGCTGAAAAATCATTTGATTTACTATTTCGCGAATTAAAAACAAAATGGGTGTTTCTTTCCTACAATAGTGAAAGTATAGTTTCAAAAGATAAGATGTTAGATATTATGAAAAAATATGGCACTGCTTCGGTGATTGAACGAGATTACAAACGATTCAAATCATTTGAATATAACAAGGATGTTGATATTAAGGAGTATCTATTCTGTCTAAATAAGACCTAAAAGTCAATGATGCATAGGTTATCTTTGAAGATAGTTAAGAAGTGTTCATAGTACCAGCGAATCGCCATATTTGTTCTACTCTTTGTGTGAAATTGAAATTCAAGCAATGCATACTCTTTTTTGTCAAATATAATTTTTAGAGTAGATGAATTTCCCCATGTAATCCAATCACAAGTCCAGTTGAACTCATATTTATCCCATTCAATAGGGGTATTTAATGTAATAAAGCGAATTGTGTTTTTCTCGTGATTATAATAAATATTGGGGCAATCAAATGTATATCCTACAAGAATAGGAATAATTTTTACTATATCGGTCTGAATATATTTTTTCAAATCAGAAATCGTCGTATATTCAATCCCTATACTTTCACAGAATTTTTTAGGTTGAGATTGCCCTACAACTTGTGGAGCAACTTTCCCAATACCTTTTTTAGTTGATTTTGCCGACAGATGCTTTGTTTCATCTGTCAAACAAGTATAATCATATCTGGCACCCTTTTTTGCAGTATGGCGACACATTGGAAACATTTTAAGAAGTTTAGAAAGGCGTGGTTTTAGTTTTTCTGGAATTTCCATACTATACTTATATTTCCCATCATATTGGATTCCATATGCTAAACATATTGCCATCTCAAACATTTTTCCAGTATCTTCTGTTTGTAGTGTCATCTCTACTTTTACTGGTGGGATTACCTTTACATTAGTTTCCGCCTCAATTTTTGGTGCTGAAACTGGCGTAGTCATCTTCTTACAGGAACGCTTGTTGTGTCCCTCTTGCTTACAGATAGAGCATTTCATTTTGGATAGTTCTCGGTTTTGTTGGTGCTTACGAATTCGTTTTTGCTGGGTTCAAATTTTTTAGGTCGCCAAGTGCCGGTTTGAAATGTTCATTGGTCTAACTGTTCTGCATAGTGTCTTTTCCATTTTTTAAAAAAAACTCGATTAGACCGGCGAACATTTCAAACGGGCATAAAATGCCCGTTTGAAATTGTGTTGCGTCTAGGGGCCGAGAACTAAAATCCGCACGGGTCTAAACTATTATTCCAATGGTATAATAGAAATGAGTAACGAAATTACACATGAAGAAGCGCGGCATGCGTTAGGAAAAGACCTTATGGATACGTTGAATCGTGGATATACAATTAAACGGCTGAGCGCAAATGCGACACCCTTTGAGCCTTTGAGTGCTGTTGCTGCCCCTACGGAATTAAAAGCAAATGCTCGTTCATGGTTTCCTTCCTACCGTAATGCGACTGTAAAGGGAAGCAAACGTCGCGGTGTGGCGAAGCGTAAGGCGAGCCGAAAACAAAAACAGCGCAAGTAAAATTTCTCAAAAGAAAAACAGGAATGGAAGTTGAATATCTTCCCCCCCTTGCGAAAAGTCCATTAGACAGTTCCCGAGGTCGCGGTAAAATTCGGACGTCTCCACGTAGAACAACACCGAAAGCGGTAAAAACAAATAGTAAAAATGAGAAGGCGATTGTCGTGATATATCTACAAAATGAACCTTCACAGATAGTAGAGTGTAAGCATGTTAAATAATTACAATCAGAATGGCGGCAAAGTACAACGTACGCTACCGCCAGGCAGTAAAGGCAATCCAGCCAAAGATTTTTATAAATACGTGAACGACACGTGGTTGAAGCAGGTTCATATGCCCAGTTTTGTTGGAAGTTACGGAGTGAGTGAAGAGATTGAAGACAAAATAAGGGATAAGTTGATGGGCTTAATTACCGAACTGCGTCGTACCAAACCAAAACATGAACTCTCTGTAATTTCCAATAGTTTTCTCAACAGTAGTTTTCAACGTAATAGTGTGGTTGATATACAACGCTTTTCCAATATGTTTGAATGTATAAGTTCCCTAAGTGACGTATTTTACAACATTGGTGCGATGAATCGGATTCAATCGCGTGCGCCAATCAGTTGCGTAGTGAATAGCGACAGCAACAATAGTCTCAAGTGTGTTGTTTATTTGTACGAGACGCAACTAGGACTACCACTTCGTCATTATTACAGGACGCAAAATCATATCCTTGCGAAATACCGTCACTTCCTACAAAAAATAGGAAAATTACTGAACATTGAGGACCTTGATAGCGTAATATATATTGAGCAGATGGTTGAACCGTTGTTGTCGAGCGACGGAGAGATTCGTGATATCTCCTACAGTTATAATCCAATGTCGTTTGAGGTGCTCAGTAAAAAATATGGTCGCATTGATTGGAAATCGCTTTTTATGGGATGGGGTATGCGCGACGAAACGATTCAGGAGACTACATTTATTTGTACAAATCCAAAGTACTTTAGCCTGCTGAATAAAATGTGTACTTCTGTGAACTTGGACGTTTGGCGCGTGTGGTTGCGCACACTGCTACTGATGTCGTTTGTGGAATACCTTCCTCCCCCCTTTGATGATTTACATTTTGAGCTGTTTGGCCGTGCTTTGAAGGGCAATTCTGAAAAACTTCCACAAAAATATCTGACCCTCAAAGTTCTTCAATCGTTCGCCGCGCAAGACCTCAGTCGTATTTATGTGGAGCGCTGTGTTCCTGAGGGGACGAAGGAATTGGCCACCACAATGGTGAAACGTCTCAAAACGGCGACGATTCAGCGATTGAATGCACTCTCATGGATGAGTGAAGAGACACGCGCTCTCTGTGTCTTGAAAGTTAAAAAAATGTTGTTTCAAATCGCTTATCCCTCTCGGTGGTACAGTGAAACCGCAAATACACTGATTCATCCTATGCGCCCATTGATGAATATTATCAACCTGAATGTGACCGATACAACGAAGATGCTCTCTAAATTGGGGAAAGCCTGTGGTCGTGCAGACAATGAATGGGACGATGGGGCGTTTGTAGTGAACGCATACTATTACGCAGAGAGCAATCGTATGACGATTCCGGCTGGAATGTTATCTGCGCCGTTTTTTGACCTCGGACGCAGTGTGGGTTGGAATTATGGCGGAATAGGCGCGGCAATTGCGCACGAAATCACGCACGGTTTTGATGACGAGGGGCTCAAATACGACGCCGACGGAAATTATCAGGATAACTGGAATTCTCACAATGCACAAGTATATGGTCGCATGACTAGAGCCGTGGTTGAATTGTTTGAAGGTCAGGAATATATGGGCGGTCGCGTGAGCGGTGAATTGACTCTGTCTGAAAATTTGGCCGATCTCGGTGGTGTTGCGATTGCGCTCACTGCGCTCAACAATGAGTTGAAAGGGAAGACAGAATCAGATATTCGGCGTGCTTGGAGAGATTTTTTCACTTCATACGCAGTCTCATGGCGTACAAAAGAGCGAGTAAAAAAGGCGAAGGAGGCATTGTTGACCGATGTTCATGCGCCGCCTCCTTTACGCGTGAATCTGATTGTGCGCAACTTTGCCGAATTCTTTGATGCATTTGGAATTCAGGAAGGCGATAGCGGTTGGGTGCCTGAAAAAGATCGCGTTGTTTTTTGGTGACGAGTCTAAAATACCATCAAGTCCTGGAGTCGCCACGCTTCAAAAGAGCCATCAGGGAGAGGACGTTTCACAATAAAGGGAAGACGCTTCGCTTCCAGTTCAAGAATCGCAATCTGATATGAGTCGGTTACACCTTCTGGTACAAGAATATAAGGCTTAGCGCCACTGCTAATCTGGCTTGCGCGGAAACTCACGATTTTCGCCTTTTCGTAATTCGTCAAGAAGGGATAGGTGATATGCTTGTCGTCTAAACCTGAAACATCACGAAATCCGACCTTTTTCACAGTATCGGCGGAGCCGGGTGCTGTGGTATTTAACTGAGAGAACACCTGCTCTTCGTATGGAATCCAAATCTCATTGTGAAGACGGAGCAATTTCGCAACATCTTGTGCCTCGGATTTCTGGGCTTCACTCAAATCGGCGACCTCCTCTTCACCCGCTAATTCCTCCTCTACAAACTCCTCTTCGTACTCCTCATTCTGATATTCGTCCATTTCTACGTTTAGAAACGAGTTTTATATACTACTCAATTTTTTGCCTTGACTATCTATAAACTATTACATGTGATATATTTCCAGCAGAAAATGATTTAGCAATATAATTTAAGGCAGTAATTGGATTGAAATCTGAACTACAACAAAAAACATCAATATAACAAGACTTATATTCGGGATATGTATGAATTGTAAGATGACTTTCAGATAATGTATATGCTATTGTATAGCCATACGGTTTAAATTGATGAGAACTTTCATCCATAACATGAAGATTAAGTTCCTTAGACCAACGAACATTTCAAACGGGCATTTTATGCCCGTTTGAAAGTGTTGTGTTGTGTCTAGGGGCCGAGAATATTCAAAACCGGCATCCTGAAAGGTGCCGGTTTTGAATGTTCATCGGTCTAATAATTTGCTCAAGTATAGGTTTTCCGTTAGTTATTATTTCCAATAGATTTGGTGAAACTTCATTCAAATTTATTATGAGATGCGTACCGCATTTTTTCATATTTTTTCCTATAATATTCATATTATTACTATAACCGATATAAATATTTAGCCTTGACGCATGTTTTAGACCGCCGAATGGGTCATATCAAAACACGGCATTTTGCTTCGGTCAAGACCTCGTAAACTGCCCGTTTGAAATGCCCATTGGTCTAAATGAAAGAAATACAAACCCAACAATAGGAATGGAGTTAAATGAAGATTTGTTTCGTCTCCCGACAATGAGTGGTGGTGCGAAATACTTAATCACAACTGTAAATGAACTTCGCAAAACAGCGGCGGATAAAGTTTTTGATAATATTCTGAGTAAACCGGTCGCCATTGTGGAGAGTGGAGAGCCGTCCGAAAAAGATTCTCTTGAAGGAACAACCGTTAAGGCTGTGAATGGACAGGCGGTACTTGCGATTCTTGAAGAGACAACTCGTCCGTCAATACAAGAGAAATTATTCAAATTGAATGAAGATAAAAAGGAACTTACATTATCTGGAATGATTCCTTCTCAGGTACTCTTCTTCGCCATTTTTTACACCATATTTTTTTTGGGTGTTGTATACGATAATATAGAAGCTAACTTAAACGATGCTTCTTTTGAGCAACGGTACAAATATGTTCAATCAATTGTTCAAAACCGAGTCCCAAAAAAGAATTTTTTAAATAAAAACTATAACGCGATTAAAACGTATTTTGAAACGCTCCGTGAATACAATGTAAGAAGAAAAACATTTGATGAATTCCTACAACTATTGGCTTCTGAACCTGATTATTTATTAAGTGTATTTTCACAAGAGAATCCTATCGTTGGAATAAGTGCGGAGAATAATGTAATGACTGTAACAGGTTTTATAGGAATGAATGCGGCACATTCAGAAGAGAGTGCTGCTGCGGCAAGAGAAAGAGAAATAGCTGCATCAAGTCAAACACCTGACGGCGTCATTTCCAATCCCGTCGATCAGATGGGACCAGCTACAACTTTGGGTGATACACGACAAACTGAAAACCAGGCAACAAACGCAGCCACAGAAACCGCAGCAGCCACAGAAACCGCAGCAGCCGCAGCAGCCACAGCAGCCACAGCAGCCACAGCAGCCACAGAAACCGCAGCAGCCACAGAAACCGCAGCAGCCGCAGCAGCCACAGAAGCCGCAGCAGCCACAGAAACCGCAGCAGCCACAGCAGCCGCAGCAGCCACAGCAGCCACAGAAACCG
>Ga0214917_10007380_pt1 | contig 11139 bp, 7 predicted proteins | sample LL_1208_BB_MetaG_FD_177983 | JGI IMG/M metagenome (GOLD analysis project Ga0214917, IMG submission 177983) | Freshwater microbial communities from Lake Lanier, Atlanta, Georgia, United States - LL_1208_BB | ecosystem: Environmental > Aquatic > Freshwater > Lake | place: USA: Georgia | collected...
GGCGGTACGAACTGCCCAGGGATCGCATGTTCAGGCTTCTCTGTGTCATGGGCATCGTCGGCGGGGCCTGGGGCGGGTCGCCGGCCACCGGCCGCGGGGGGGAGGGCGGGGCGGACGAGGAGGAGATCGCGGCGGTGGCGGTCGCTCCGGCCGCCACCGGAGCCGAGTCGGCTCCCGCGGCAGACGCATCCGGTGCCGCGGCCGGGGCGGTCGCCGCCGTGCCGCAGCCGAGCCGGCCGCTGCGCTGCCGCGTGAAACTGGACGTCACCGGCGAGCTGATCGCGCCGGCGGGCCGCGATGCACCGCCGATCAGGCGGCCCATCACGGTGGATGCCCGATTCGACTTCGAAGAGGCGGCGGTGCGCGAGGCCGCCGTGCCCACCGTGGCCCGGTCTTACACCGATGCCGTGGCAACGCTGCGGATCGGGGGCGAAGAAGCGGTCACGTGCCTCGCGAACGATGCCCGTCGCCTGCTGGTCGTGAGGCAGGGCACCACGCCCGAGCCCTATCTCGCGGAGGCGTTCCTGACGGCCGCGGAGCGAGATCTGCTCTCGCTGCCCTTCGACCCTGTGCTGCTCGACGATCTCCTCCCGCGCGGCGCCGTGCCGGTGGGGGAAGGATGGCAGGTGGCGGCGGACACGGCCGCCGGACTGCTCGCGATCGACACGATCGAATCGGGAGCCATCGAGGCCCGGTTGGACGAGGTGACCGACGGTCGCGGCCGCGTGTCGCTCCGCGGGACCGTGGAGGGCTGGGTGGACGGCGTGCCCGCGCAGGTGACCGTTTCGGGAGGCTGTGCCGCCCCGGCACGAGAGGCCGACGCGGAGGACACCGACGCGGCGACTCCCGCATGGCGGATCGAGCCGCGGATCGAACACGTCGCGGTGATGATCCGCGAACGGCGGCAGGCGGGCCACGTCGCCCCCGGACTCGACGTCGAGGCGCGGCTGGTCGTGGCCAGGTCGCCATCGGCGGGAAGCGGCGACGGGGTGCAGCCGACCGCGCATGACGCCGCTGCGAAGGAGGGGAAAGGGCCGGCCGCGACCGTGGCGACCCGCCGCCGTGGCCCCGGTCGTCCCGGCCGCGTCTGGCACCGTGACGCCGACGGACGATTCGACCTCGTCCACGACGCCCGCTGGCGGACCGTGGAGGATGGCCCCGCCGGACTGGTGATGCGGTTCGTCGACCACGGCGCACTCGTGGGCCAGTGCTCCGTCGTGGCGGGAGCCGCGGGGGATCAGCCGCCGACCATCGCCGACGTCCGCAGCGACATCGAGCGGTCGCTGGCCGGGCAGGTGACCGGCGTGGACGAGGCGACCGAAGAGGAACGTGCGGACGGCGTCCGGGTCGTGCGGGTCGTCTCATCGGGCACGGCGGCGGGGCTGCCTTTCACCTGGATCCATGCCGTGCTCGTGGGGACCGACGGCGGCCGCGTCGACGTGACCTGCATGGTGCAGGCGTCGATGCGGCAGCGGTTCGCCGACGCCGACAAGGACCTCGTCGGCTCGTTGGCGCTGGGGCCCGCGAGGTCGGGCGGCGGCAGGTCTGGGCAGGACGTGGCGGAGTCTGCCACGACCGCCATCCGGGAGGCGAGAACGCCGGCCGCGTCTGCGCCGGCCGCGTCCCGCTGAACAGCCGCGTGGTTCGCCCCGGGGCCTTCGGGGGGCGGTCGTGGAACGACCGCTTTCGGCCCTGTCCCCCCGCCGCATCGGGCCTCGTCCCGCCCGCTTCGTCGGGCGTCGTCCCGCCCGCTTCGTCGGGCGTCGTCCCGGCAGTCGGGCTGGGGCCGGGTCGGCCGACAGCAGACCGGGATGGCAGAGGGATGCCCGAGGGCAGCGGAGACGGGCATGATGCGACGCCGGCGGACGAAAAGGGAGCGCGAGATCGGCGTTTCGGCTCGTTTTCAAAGGCCAGTTGACGCTCCCCCCCGATCCTTGGGATAGTCTGTGGTTCCCTTGGGAAAAACCGGCGGGCCGCCGGTTCTTCGGTCCGTCGCCCGCATGTTCGCAAGTCCCGATGTTCGCAAGTCCCGGCGCACGGGGGCTTCCGTTGCGGGCCGCGGCGGTTGCGTCGGGCCTGCCGGCCGCCGGCCTCCGAGTGTTCGAGTATCCGAGTCCTGGAGTCGAGAGCCATCGAGAAGCAGCATCGCATCAACGAGCAGATCCGGATCTCGCCGGTGCGGGTGATCGACGCCGATGGCGCCCAGTTGGGCATCATTCCGACGGACGAGGCGCTCGGTCGGGCGCGGGAAACCGGTCTCGATCTGGTCGAGGTGGCGCCCAACGAGAAGCCGCCCGTCTGCCGGATCATGGATTTCGGCAAGTTCAAGTATCAGCAGAAGAAGAAACTTCACCGCACGCACGTCCACCACGCCAAGATCAAGGAGATCCGCCTCCGGCCGAAGACCGGTGAGCACGACATCGAGTTCAAGGTGAACCAGGCCAAGGGCTTCCTGCAGCACAAGGACAAGGTCATCGTGTCGGTCGTGTTCCGGGGCCGCGAACTGGCGCACATCGACGAAGGGCAGCGGGTCATGAAGGCGATCCTCGAACAGCTCGATCCGGTGGGGAAGGTCGAGGCCCCGCCGCAGCAGATGGGCCGCCGGCTCGTCTGCACGCTCACCCCCCGGTGACCCTGCGGCCCGCCGCCGCCCTGGGAACTCCAGGTTCCCGACCGACACCCCGTCCATCACGCGTCCATACGTTCCCACCTCAGCGATCGGAGCAGAGCAGCCATGCCGAAGCAGAAGACCCACAAGGGCGTCAAGAAGCGGTTTCGCATCACCGCCCGGGGCAAGGTCAAGCACCGCCGCGCCGGCACCAGCCACCTGCAGGTCAGGCTGACGAGCAAGCGGAAGCGCAACCTGCGCGGCACCGACGTGCTCGCCAAGCCCGAGACGGCCAAGATCGTGGAAATGCTCGGCCGCTACAGCTACTGATCGAGTGCCGATCGACCGTCAGGACGCCCCCTCGGAAGGACCGCCACCGGATCGTCCGGTCGCATCCTCGCCGCGGGCGGGCAGCGGGCCTTGAAAAAAGGGCCGTGGAAGCGACATTGGAAGGCTCCCCAGGCAGGCCATCATCATGCGTACCAAGAACGTCGTCCCGCGTCTCCGTGCCAAGAAGCGTCTCTTCAAGCGGGTGAAGGGCTCCGTCGGCGGCCGCCGTCGTCTCCTGCGGACGGCGAAGGAGTCGATCATCCGCGCGGGCGTCTACGCCCGCCGCGATCGTCGGCGCAAGAAGCGGGACTTCCGTCGTCTCTGGATCGTGCGGATCAACGCCGCCTGCCGGGAGCGTGGACTGCGCTACAGCCAGTTCATCGCGGGCCTCGAGAAGATGGGCTCCGAGTTGGACCGCCGCACGCTCGCCGAGATGGCCGTGCTCGATCCGACGGGCTTCGACGCCGTCGTGCAGGCGGCCCGCACGGCCCTCGGATTGCCGGAATCGGCTGCGGTCGCATAGTCCCGTGGCTGCTTCCCAGGGAGGAGAATCCGCCGGCACGCTCGCGGCCTTCCTCGCGGACCTCACCGCCTTTCGCGACGCGGCGGCACAGGCGCTCGCGGCCGCGACGGATGCGGCGGCGCTGGAGGAGGCCCGCGTCGAGTTTCTTGGCGCCCGGAGCGGGCGGCTGAAGGCCGTGCAGAAGCTGCTGTCGGGTCTCGCGCCGGCCGAGCGGCCCGCGGCCGGCAAGCACTTCAACGAGGCGAAGGAGGGCGTGACGGCCCTCTTCGCGGCCGCGCAGGAGCGGTTGGCGGGGGCCGCGGCACCGCGGGAAGCCGATGCGATCGACGTCACGCTGCCCGGCGAGGCGGTGCGGCTCGGCCACGTGCACCCGATCACGCAGACGATCCGCCGGGTTCAGGAGATCATGGCGCGGCTCGGCTTCGAGAGCGTGGACGGTCCCGAGGTCGAGGATCAGTGGCACAACTTCGAGGCGCTCGCCATTCCGGCCGCCCATCCGGCCCGCGATCCGCTCGACAACTTCTACCTCGCCGTCGCCCGCGGGGCCGAGCCCTTGCTGCTGCGGTCGCAGACGAGCACGGTGCAGATCCGCGTGATGGAGGGCCGCCGGCCGCCGCTGCGGATCGTGTCGCTCGGCCGCGTCTATCGTCCCGACACCGCCGACGCCACCCACTACCCGATGTTTCATCAAGTGGAGGGGCTGCTCGTCGAGCCCGGCACGACCATGGCCCACCTCAAGAGCGTGCTCCGCCAGCTGGCCTCGAGCTTCCTCGGCGGCGACGTGCGGGTGCGGTTTCGCCCCTCCTTCTTCCCCTTCACCGAGCCGAGCGTGGAGTTCGACATGGAGTGGGGCGGCCGCTGGATCGAGATGGGCGGCGCCGGCATGGTCGATCCCGCCGTGCTCGAGGCCGTGGGCTACGATCCCGCAGGCGTCTCGGGCTTCGCGTTCGGGCTCGGCGTGGAGCGGATCGCGGCCCGCCGCTACGGGGTGGCGGACATCCGCGACTTCTACCGCAACGACGTGCGATTCCTCCGGCAGTTTTGACCCGGGCGGCTGCGCCGCACCTCTCGACGGACACCCGACGTCATGATCATCTCCACGAACTGGCTGGCCGATTACGTCAGCCTGCCTGCATCGGCGGCGGAGCTGGCCGAGCGGTTGATGATGGCCGGGCTCAACCACGAGTCGACGCGGACCGTGGGCGACGACACGGCGATCGAGATCGAGGTGACGAGCAACCGGCCGGATTGCCTCGGCCACGTGGGCGTGGCCCGCGAGGCGGCGGTGCTCTTCGCCCGGCCCCTGCACATCCCCGATCCGCGGCCGCTCGAGGGGGACGCGGCCGCGGCCCCGCGGATCTCCGTCGTGATCGAGGCGGGCGACATCTGCCCCCACTACACGGCCCGCGTGATTCGCGGCGTCCGGGTGGGGCCGAGCCCGCGGTGGCTCGTGGAGCGGCTCGCCACGGTGGGCGTGGCCAGCGTCAACAACGTGGTCGACGTCACCAACTACGTCATGCTGGAGTGCGGCCAGCCGCTGCACGCCTTCGACCTGGCGCGGGTCCGTGGCGGACGGATCATCGTGCGGCGCGGCCGTGCCGGCGAGGCCTTCACCGCCATCAACCACAAGACATACAGCCTGACCGACGCGATGTGCGTGATCGCCGACGCCGAGGGGCCGGTCGCGCTGGCCGGCGTGATGGGAGGCGCGGGCACCGAGATCACGGACGCCACGGCCGACGTGCTGCTCGAGTCGGCGCAGTTCGCGCCGCTGCCGGTGCGGGCCGCCGCCCGCGGACTCGTGCTCTCGAGCCCTTCGTCCTACCGCTTCGAGCGCGGACCCGATCCGGCGGCCGTCGACTGGGCCAGCCGCCGCGCCGCCGCCATGATCCTGGAGATCGCCGGTGGCCGGGCCGACCGGGGCGCCGTGGAGGCGGGCCGGCTGGCGTCGAGCCCGGCCGCCATCGAGCTGCGGCACGACCGCGTCGCCGACGTGCTGGGGGTCGCGCCGCCGTCCGAGCGGCAAAGGGCGATCCTCACCGGGCTGGGGTTCGTCGCCGAGTCGTGCGACCCGGATCGCTCCCGCTGGAGGCCGCCGACGTGGCGGCGGGACTGCTGGCGCGAGATCGACCTCGTGGAGGAGATCGGCAGGATCGAGGGCTACGACGCCGTGCCCGAGAGCGAGCCGATCGCCGCGAGGACGACCGCGGAGACGGCTCGCGAGCGGACCGCCCGCCGCGCGGCCGAGGTCGTGGTGGCTGCCGGGTTCTGCGAGGCCATGACGCGGAGCGTCGTGGGCGAGTCGTTGGAGGCGACGGCGAGCCCGTGGGGCGACGCACCGCCGCTGGTCTGCACGCCGCCGCTCGTCCGCGGCGCCGACAGGCTGCGGCGGACGCTGGTGCCGAGCCTGCTGGAGGCGCGTGGCGGCAACGTGGCGGTCGGGGCGGCCCGCCCCGATCTCTTCGAGGTGGCCCGCGGCTACATCGCGCGGCCCACGGCGGTGGCCGCCGCGACGCCGATCGACGAGCCGCTGCTGCTGGCGTTCGTGATGGAGGGGGGATTTTTTGCGGCGAAGGGGCTCGTCGAGGCGATTCTCGCGCGACTCGGAGTGGACGTCGGAGGCGGCGTGGTCCGCTTCCGGCCGGCGGAGTTCGACCTGTTCGTGGCCGGCCGGGCGGCGGAGATCGTCCTGGAGCGGCAGGGGCTGCCGCCGTGCCGTGTCGCCGTGGCGGGAGAGGTGGCCCCCGCCGTGCTGGCCCGGTTCGGCCTGAAAGCGGGCGTCGTGGCCGCCGAGATCAGGCTCGACCGCCTCGAGTTCGCCGCGGACCTCGAGCGGCCGCTGCGCCGGCCGGGCGATTTCCCCGCGATCGAGCGGGACGTCAACCTCGTCGTGGACGCGGCCGTGCCCTGGGGCGACGTCGCCGCCGCGATCCGGGCGTCAGCCGGCGAGCTGCTCGACGAGTGCCGGCTCGTGCAGGTGTGGAACGACCCCGCGCGGCTCGGCGCCGGGAAGAAGAGCTTCGTGGTGTCGCTGCGGCTGCGGAGCGACCGCGGCACGCTCTCCGGCGAGGAGGCGAACCGCACGGTCGACGCGTTGGTCGCCGCGTGCGGCAGCACCTGCGGCGCCGTGCTGCGGGCGTAGCCTGCGCGGGTTCTGCCCGGGGCTCGCGATCGCCGCGGGCATCACAGACGGCCCGCCCGACCGCTATCGGTCGGCGTAGACCCGCGTGATCTCCTCCTTGGTGATCGGCGCGGGATGGTCGTCGCTGGACAGCTGCACCTGCACCCGCTGGTCGCCGGCACGGCGACCACGGACGCGGATGCGGTAGACCGCCTCCTCCGACGGCGCCAGCTTCGCGAGCGGCTCGAACACGAACGAGAGGTTTTCGATCCGGTGCGTGGCCGGACCCTTCGCATCGATCGGCTCCAGGTCGCCGAGCAGCGTGGCCGCGAGCCGGACGCCGCTGGCCGCCTTCGTGCCCTGGTTACCGACGCGGACGATGTACTCGGTCGGCCCGCCGACCTCGATCGGATCCTCGCTGTCGGTGACCTCGAAGAAGAGGGCGGCGAGTCCCTCGACCTCGACGGTGTGGGCGGTCTGGTCGGAGAGTCCGTCGGTGCTTCGCGCCGCCGCCACGATCTTCTGCGGACCGAGGTCGACCGGCATGAGCACGACTTCGACGCTGCCCACCTCGCCGGGCGGCAGCTCCTCGAGGTTCCAAAGCACGCGGTGCGATCGCTCCTCGTACCAGCCGGCGTTGTTGGCCCGCACGAACTTCATGCCGGGGGGCAGCTGGGCCGCCAGTTCGATCGAGCGTGCGGCCGCCGTACCGGCGTTGGCCATCGACAGGATGCAGGTGGCCGGCCGCTGCAGGTAGCGGCGCGAGGGCATTTCCGCCGTCAGTTCGAGCGTGGGCGCGGTGACCTCGAGGCGGACCGCCTGCTCGACCTCGATGCGTGTGTCGGCCCGCGCCGTGAACCGCGCCTGGTGGACGCCCGGCCCCGTCGACGTCATGGTCAGGTCGATCGTCCGCGCTTCCCCCGGCTGGAGCTGGCCGACGTCGAACTCGAGCTCGCGGCCCGCCCGGTGGATCACCCCGTCGGGAAGCAGCCCCTCCAGCACGACGCCCGTGGCGACGCCGGAGCCCGGATTGCTGATCTTGAGCGACACCTGGAGGTCGCCGCCGATCCGCACGGGCCTCGCCTCGGTCGCCTCCAGCCGCAGGTCGGGCTTCGTCGCCCGCGATCGCGCCGAGGCCTCGGTGCGGAAGGTCACGCTCGCCACGCTGCCGAGCTCGCCCTCGACCTGGGGCATCACCTCGATCGACACGCGGGCCTCGCCGCCGGGCATGAGCGGCCCGAGTGGCCAGACGAGTTCGGACGGCGCGCCGCTCGGGCCGACGGGGTTCGCCGGCGGGGTGGTGGCGATGAGCGCGGTGCCGTAGGGGACGGCGTCGCGGAGCACGACGTCCTGCGCGGTGGCGTTGCCGACGTTGCGGACGACGATCTCGTAGCGGGCCGCCTTGCCGACCTGGATCTCGCGCGGGCCGCGCTTCTCCACGGCCAGTTGCGGCGTCTGCACGCCCTCCAGCTGCATCGGCCCGGGTCGGCCCTGTCCCGACCCGGGTGTCGGCCCGCCCGCTGGGCTGCCGGCCGTCGCGGCCTGGGGAAACGGACCGCCCAGGTCGCCGCGATCGACGCCGGCAGGGGGCGGGCCCATCGGCACGCCGGCCACGAATGGGTTCGGGGCCGGCTGCGGCGGAGCTGAGGCTGCGGCGAAGCGGGCGGGCTGATTGCCGGTGGGAGGGCCGCCGAAGGGTGGCTGTGCAGGGGCGGCCCCGCCGCGGCGGGCCGCGAACGCCGCCGCGGATGCCGGAGGCGACGGTGCCGCCGGAGGTTCCGCGAATCGCGCCGCGGCGCCGAAGCCGGACGGGGCCGCGACAGCCGCCGGAGAGTGCGGCGGGATCGGTTCAGCCGCGGTCCCGGGAGAGGGCGGTGAGCCGGCGGGAGGGCCGGCAGCGACTCGCGGCATCACGGCCGCCGTCTCGCGGCCGGTCGGCTCGGGAGGCTGCAATGCGGCGGGAGGCCCGGGGGGAACCGTGCCAGCGAATGGGCCGATACCGGCTGGTTCGCCGCCGGCCGCGTCCTCGGGGAAGTCCTGGGTGGCCGGCTCTGCGGTCGGCTCGGGGACGACGGCTGCAGGGTCGGCTGCCGCGGCGTCAGCCAGATCGGCCGGGTCACCGGCGAGGGGCGTCGGAATGCCGCCCGCGGGTTCGGTCCCCGGCTCCGGCGGCAGCGGCTCCGCAGCCGCGTCGTCGGCCGCAGAGGCGAGTCGCACCCGCTCGTCACCGGTGCCCGGGAATCGTCCGGGCGCGGAGAATCGCGACAGCGACCGCCCGGTCGGCTCGCCGGGCTGGGCGTCTGCCGGGGTTTCGAGTGCGGCGGGCCGCGCCGGATAGCGATCCTCCGGGGCCGGCCGCGGCGCAGCCGCTGGCTGCGGTCGCCAGCCTGGCTCGCCGACCGACCGCAGCGGGTCGCCCGTCTCGGCCGCCGGGAATCGACCGGGCGGTGCAGGCTCGAGACCGGCCCGCACTCCGGCCGGCAAACCGGCGGAAGGTTCGGCCGCGATCGGCGTTGCGGCAGTCTCCTCCGGGGGGAGGGGCGACGGCCTTTCTGACGGAGCACGGCCGATGCCAAGCGCCATCACCAGGCCGAATCCGGTCCCGGCGCAGACCAGCCCGCCGAGGACGAGCGGGAAGCGGGACTGCCGTGGCGGGACGACGAGGTCCTGCCGCGAGGTGCGTTCAGACTCGGCCATCGGTGGTTTCCCCGGAGGTGTGAGCCGGGGGAGTACCAGATGCCGCGGATCACGAGAAAGCCCACTTGGGGACCCTGACGTCTCAGGCGGTCTCCAGAACCTGGTGAAGCCCGAAATGAAACTTGCCCAGCTTGCCGCCGTAGTTGCCCGCCGAGACCGCGACGATGTCCGGGGGTCCCGCGGCGGCGCGGATGCCGGCGGCCATCGCCCCGGCCACCGCGGCCTCGTCGACGCCGTCGATGACGATCTCCAGGCTGCAGGCGGCGCCGGCGGCCAGGCTCGTTTCGACGCGGCCGGCAAGTGAAGGGCAGAAGGCCTCGTTCGTCGACGCCCGCAGCGACTCGTACCTGGAGCCGACCTTGCTTCCCGACCGCACGACGCCCCCGGGGAAGGGCGTGATCGTCCCCGGCAGCTTCGCGATCGCGGCCACGGCCAGCCTGGCCGCTCCGAGCGTGGCTTCGAGCGAACGCCCCTGGAGGATGAAGTTGCCGCCGCCGACGCCCTTGTCGATGCCGATCGACTCCTCCACCAGGAACTCGCCGTCCATCACCGGCACCCGCCAGTAGCGGCGGCCGTCCAGCACCTTCGTCTTCTCGAAGCCATCGCCGAAAAATCGGACGTGGCTCCCGAGCGGGCTGCGGTGCCCCGCCCCGGGCAGGCCGTCGAAGACGCTGGCTGTCGGGCACGTCAGCAGGCACTGGGCCGTGCGGTTGGCGACGGCCCTGCCGACACCGTCCTCGGTGAAACCGCAGGCGAGGATGGCCACGCCGGGCCGCCCGTCGGGCGTCTCCTCGGGCGACAGGCACCGCTCGATCTCGATCTCCGCGTCGCAGCCGATGACGCTCGTGCCGTAGCCGCAGGCCGCGCGGGTCGCGGCGTCGAGCCAGTGGCCGTCGTGCGCGGTGACCACGAGCCGGGCGAACCGCACCCGGAACGCCTCGGCGAACGTGTCGACGATCCGTGTCGATCCGATGAGCATGCCGGCGTCTCCAGGCGGCGACCGCCGGCGACTCCCGGCCATTTCCGGGTTCTCTCCGCGCCGCGGTTTCGCATATCCTAACGGCACGCCGTGCGTGGGGCCCGATGCCGGCCCCGGAACGGGCCGGCCGGGCCGTGCGCGGCGACGCCCTGGCTTCCGCCTTTCCGCAGACGAGATTCCCGCAGACCACGAGGACGCAGCCGATGCCCGCACCGACCCGCCCGCACCACCTGCTCGCGACGTTCGTCGCCATCGCCATCGTCGCCGCCGCGGCTTTCTCCCGCGCCGCCGACACGATCGAGTCGAGCGGCATCGCGATGATCCCCCACGACGCCGCCTTCGTCTCGTCGACCCTGCGGCTGCGGGAGCAGTGGCAGCGGTTCGAGAGGAGCAATGCCTACGCCGCGCTCCGCACGCTGCCCGCCGTGGCGCGGGCCCTCGACTCGCTGGAGGAGCAGAAGTTGCAGCCGGGCAGCCCGCTCTCGATGATCGCCACCTTCATGGAGCTGCCAGAGAACGTCCAGGCGCTCGACGTGCTCGACGACATGGTGGCGACCGACACGTTCGTCTACGGCGAGCCGTCGTGCCTGGCGTTCATGAAGCTCGTGAAGAAGATCAACCAGGCGCAGAATGCGGCCGGGATGCTCCGGCTGGCGAGCGGCGCCGGCACGGTCGGCGGCTTCGACCTCGACGTGCTCGACGGCATCGAGCTGGAAGAGATGGACGAGGACGACGAGGACGACGAGGACGACGAAGACAAGAAGGACAAGGGGGCTGCCCGAGGCCGGCGCGTGCCCGTCCGTCCCGTGAAGCTGCAGGTCGCGGAGGCCGACGAGCAGATCGACGCCGACGAGATCGCGACGCGGCTGATCGTCAAGGCG
>Ga0214917_10007381_pt1 | contig 11138 bp, 9 predicted proteins | sample LL_1208_BB_MetaG_FD_177983 | JGI IMG/M metagenome (GOLD analysis project Ga0214917, IMG submission 177983) | Freshwater microbial communities from Lake Lanier, Atlanta, Georgia, United States - LL_1208_BB | ecosystem: Environmental > Aquatic > Freshwater > Lake | place: USA: Georgia | collected...
GGTGTAGGCCGAGAGGCTCACCCCGGCGGTGCCTTCACCCGGGTAAATCGCATCGCCGCAGAGCCACAGGCCCGGCAGGGGCGAGCGGCTGGCCAGGCCGAAGGGGCCGAAGCGGCTGGGGTGCTGCCCCAGCCCACCCACAAACCCGAAGGGCCGGCCGGTCCAGCCTGCGAAGCCGCGGGGGGTGGCCAGCTCAGCGTGGAGGTAATCGGTGGGGTTGAGGCCCAGCAACTGCTGCAGCCCCGCCTGGATGCCCTGCAGGGCCTGCTGCTTGCGCCGCTGGTAGGCGGGCTCCTCCAGGCCGAACCAGGGCCGGGCCGGGGTGAACACACTGGCGATCACCGTGGCCTGCCCGGCCGGGGCCCGACCATCCCCCTCGGCGCTGAGCGAGACAAACAGGCTGCCCGGCTCGCCCCACTCGAGCTGGGCATGCAAGCCCAGGCCCTGGGGGAGCCGCTCCCGGGGCACGGCGCCGTAGAACACCAGGGCGCCGGAGGGGTCGGGGAAGGCCTCGATGCGGCGGGCATAGGCCGTGGGCAACGGCTCCGCCATCAGCTCGGGCAGCAGCTGCGGCGGCAGGCTGCACACCAGCTGATCGGCCCGCAGCGTGAACGGCCGTTGGGCCGGCCCCTGGCCCTGCAGGGTCCAGCCATCCGGGCCGCGGCTGAGGCGCTGCACCCGGCGGCGCAGCTGCAGGCTCCCCCCTGCCGCCTGCAGGGCCTGCTCCAGGGCGACGCTGAGCTGCTGCATGGATCCCTGCAGGTGCCACAGCCCCAGCGGTTCCTGGGCCATGGCCAACACCGTGGCGCCGTAGAGGGCAGCGGTGCGGCCTGCCGGCTCCTGGGAATAGAGCCGCAGCTGCAGATCCAGAAAACGCCGCAGGCGCCCATCGCCGGCGCAGCCGCACAGCCGCAGCAGATCGGCGATGGTGGCGGTGGTGAACAGCCCGCTGGCCAGGCTGGCGGGGCCGAGGGCCGCCAGCAGCTGCTGCCAATCCCAGGGGGTGCGCGGCGGCAGCACCGGATCACGGCCGGCGAAGGCCCAGTTGCTGCGGTGCAGCTGGGCGCAGAGGCCCCAGAAGGCCTCGCTGCCGGGGAACTGGTGCAGCCGCTCAGCCTGCCAGCGCTCTGGATCCCGCCAGAGCTGAATCGGGCTGCTCTCCCCCGCCAGCCACACGCTGCAGCCCGGATCGAGGGGACTGGCCGGCGGCAACGGCAAGCCGAAGTGGGCCATCAGGCGCTGATGGATCCCGCCGGGTTCAAAGCCCGCCACCTGCGTGGCGCCCACATCGAAGGTGTAAGGCCCGCGCCGGAAGGTGCCGGCGCAGCCGCCGCTCTGGCTGTGGGCCTCCAGCAGCACCACCTGCAGCCCCTCGGCGGCAAGCAGGGCGGCGGCGGTGAGTCCGGCGATGCCGGCACCCACCACCGCCACATCACAACGACTGGTCATGGGGCCCGGGCATGGCGGCATGCTGGCAGCGCCTCGATCCCGGCGGGTGGCCGGCTGTCCCATGCAGCGGCAAGCGCTCGCCGACTGGCTGCAGCAGCAGCTGGGTCTGGAGCTTGAGGGGCTGCAGGCGGTGGGGGGCGGCTGCATTCACCGGGCCTGGCAACTGCAGCTGCGGGGGGGCGATCGGCTATTCGCCAAAACCAATCGCCGCGCCCTGCTGCCGGTGCTGCAGGCGGAAGCGGAAGGGCTGACAGCCCTGCGGCAGGCCGCCCAACGGGCCGCCGAGCTGAGCGAACAGCCCGGCCTGCAGATCCCCGAACCGCTGGCCCTCGGCTCCGTCGACGACGCGGCGGACGGGCAGGCGGTGCTGGTGCTCCGCTGGCTGGAGCTGGGGAGCGGTGGCGACGAACGGGGCTGGCGGGATCTAGGGGCCGGCCTGGCACGCCTGCACCGCGCCAGCTTGGAGGGTCACGACGGGCGCTACGGCTGGGAACGCGACAACGCCATCGGCGCCAGTCCCCAGGCCAACGGCTGGAGCGGCAGCTGGTGCACGTTCTTCAGCCAACGGCGGCTGGGGGCCCAGCTGCGGATGGCAGAGGCCTCAGGCCAGCGGATCGCGGGCTCAGCCGAGCTGCTGGCGCAGCTGCCGCGCTGGCTGGGGAACCATCAGCCCGAGGCCTGCCTGGTGCACGGCGATCTCTGGGGTGGCAACGCCGCTCTGCTGGCCGGCGGCGGCGGGGCGATCTTTGATCCGGCGGTGCACCGCGCCGACCGCGAAGTAGACCTCGCCATGGCCCGGCTGTTCGGTGGCTTCCCAGCGAGCTTCTTTGCGGGCTACGAAGGCGAGTGGCCCCTGCCCCGGGGCCACAAACAACGAAGCGACCTCTACAACCTGTATCACCTGCTCAACCACGCCAACCTGTTCGGCGGCGGCTACTGGCACCAGTGCGAGCGCAGCATTGCCGCATTGCTGCGGCAGGGGCCCGCTGACAACTAGAGCCCAGTTGGTTCAGCCCAGGTATTCCTTGCGCAGGCCCTGCACCTTGGTGATCACCGCCGAGCGCTTGTCGCTGGTGGTGAGGTTCTGCCAGCTCCACTGGCCCACCACCACCAGGCCGAGCAGCTCCAGCAGGCCGGGCACCACGGGCAGCAGATTGATCGTGTCGATCACGCCCTTGATCAGCACCTGGGCCACGATCACCACCACCAGCACACCCACACCCTTGCCGATGCGGCCCATCTGGCCCCAATCGACCTTGTCGAGGGTTTCGTTCACCTTGCCCAGCACTTCGCTGTATCGCTCGCTGAAGCTCGCCCCGGCCTCCTCAGCACCAGCGCCAGCGCCGGTCTGAGTGTTCAGATCGGTGGTTTCGTCGGTCATAACGGGCGACATGGATCGTCAAGCATTCGCCATAAGGTATCGGTGTGGCTGCAGCAACGCCAGCACAAGTGCGCATCGGTCGGCATTGCCTGATCGTTCTGGAGCGGACCCTGCTGGCCGCTGCGCCGGAAGAGGGCTGTGCGCTGCTGCTAGGCCAACGCCAGGAACAGACTCTGCTGATTGAACGGATCTGGCCCTGCTGCAACCGCTGGCAGCCCGCCGCCGAGCGGCGGCGCCACTTCCAACTCGATCCGCGCGAGCAGCTGCTGGCCCAACGCTGGGCCCGAGACCGCCATTGCCAGGTGCTCGGCGCGGCCCACAGCCACCCCGACAGCCCGGCGCTGCCCTCCATCAGCGACCGCCGGCTCTGCCTGGGCCCCACGCTGATGCTGATCCGCTCCGGCCTGCCGCAGCTGCCCCAGCCGCTGCGGGCCTGGTGGCTACCGGAGCCGCTGGATCCAGGCGGCGCAGGCCCCGCTCCGGAGCCCCTGGCCCTGGATCTGGAACTGGCGGCCGAGGATTTGGGAGAGTAGGGAGCTGGAACGCGCCCTGCCTGCCTCCATGCTTCCCCCCGACACCACCGGCATCGAGCTCAGCCCCGATGAGGTGGCCCGTTTTGCCCGCCACCTGATCCTGCCGGAGGTGGGCATGGAAGGGCAGAAACGGCTGAAGGCCGCGTCGGTGCTGTGCGTGGGCACCGGCGGCCTTGGCTCACCGCTGCTGCTCTACCTGGCCGCCGCCGGCGTGGGCCGGATCGGCATCGTGGATTTCGATGTGGTGGATCACTCCAACCTGCAGCGGCAGGTGATCCACGGCACCAGCTGGGTGGGCAAGCCCAAGATCGAATCCGCCAAGGCGCGCATCCTCGAGATCAATCCTCACTGCCAGGTGGATCTCTACGAAACGGCGCTGAGCAGCGAAAACGCCCTGGAGATCATCCGGCCCTACGACATCGTCTGCGACGGCACCGACAACTTCCCCACCCGCTACCTGGTGAACGACGCCTGCGTGCTGCTGGGCAAGCCGAACGTGTACGGCTCGATCTTCCGGTTCGAGGGCCAAGCCACGGTGTTCAACCTGGATGCCGAGAGCCCCAACTACCGCGACCTGTTCCCGGAACCGCCGCCGCCGGGCATGGTGCCCTCCTGCGCCGAGGGCGGTGTGGTGGGGGTGTTGCCGGGAATCATCGGCGTGATCCAGGCCACTGAAGCGGTGAAGATCATCACCGGCATCGGCACCACCCTCAGCGGCCGGCTGCTGCTGTTCGATGCCCTGGGCATGAAGTTCCGCGAGCTGAAGCTGCGGCCCAACCCGGAGCGGCCGGTGATCGACAAACTGATCGACTATCAGGAGTTCTGCGGCGTGGGCGGCACGGCCCCGGGCCAGGAGGAGGCCGGTGCCGTGGAGAGCATCAGCGTGGGCGAACTCAAGGCCCTGCTGGATGGCGACACCAGCGGCCTGGCGCTGATCGACGTGCGCAACCCACCCGAAGCGGACATCGCCGTGATCCCCGGCGCCACGCTGATCCCCCTCGATCAGATCGAAAACGGCACCGCCGTGGAGCGGGTGCGGGAGCTGGCGGCCGGCAAAACCCTCTACGCCCACTGCAAGCTGGGGGGCCGCAGCGCCAAGGCACTGATCGCCCTCAAGCGCCACGGCATTGAGGGCATCAACGTGGCCGGCGGCATCGACGCCTGGAGCCAGGAGATCGACCCCAGCGTGCCGCGCTACTGAGCCACCCAACCCGCTCCGGCGGGGCCTCAGTAATCCACGCCGCGCTTGAGGTCGACGCCGCGCTCGGCGTAGTGCTTGTGGCACACCATCTCGGAGTGCACGCTGGCCAGGTCGAAATAGGCCGGTGGATGCTTGCAGCGGCCGGTGAGGATCACCTCGGTTTCAGCCGGCTTGCGCAGCAGCGTCTGCACGATCGGCTCCACCGGCAGCAGCTCCAGGTCCACGGTGGGGTTGATCTCATCGAGGATCACCGTCTTGTAGAGGCCGCTGGAGATGGCCGCCCGGGCGATTTCCCAGGCCCGCTCCGCCTCCACATAATCGATTGGCTGCTGTTGGCCGCGCCAAACGATGGCGTCGCGGCCGGAGCGCAGGTGATCCACCAGGTGGGGGTAGCTCTCGCGCAGGGCGGCGATCGCCGCATCCTCGGTGTAACCCTTGCCGCCCTTGAGCCACTGCAGAATCAACACCCGGTGGCTCTTGTCCTGGGAGATGCCGCGGCCGATGGCCTGCAGCGCCTTGCCCAGGGCGCTGGTGGACTTGCCCTTGCCCTCGCCGGTGTACACCTCGATGCCCTCCAGGCCCGCCGCTTCCGGCTCGGCCGCATCGGGGCCAGGGGCGCTGCCCCGATCGTGGCGGCGATGGGCGCGCATCTCCGAGTGCAGATCAGCGATCTGCACCAGCGAGCGCGGCGCACCGCGGCCGGTGACGATCACCTCCATGCCGGCCGGCTTGGCCGCCAGGGTGCGCACCACGTCCTCTTGATCGAGCAGGCCCAGGTCGAGCACCGGATTGAGCTCATCGAGCACCACCACGGAATAGAGCTCACTGGCCAGGGCCCCCTTGGCGATCGTCCAGCCGCGCTGGGCCTCCTGGCGATCCATGCGGGTGACCTGATCGGCGCTGAAGTACTCGCCGCGGCCGGTGCGCACCTGATCAATCAGGTGGGGGAAGCCCTGCTGCAGCGCCTCAATGGCCGCGTCCTCGTCGTAGGAACGCCCGGGACCCTTGAGGAAGCGCAGCAGCAGCACCCGGGTCTGTTTCTGCTCGCAGATGCCCAGGCCGATGGTGCGCAACACCACCCCGAGCGCCGCCTGGCTCTTGCCCTTGCCGTCGCCGTCATACACGTGCAGCTGGCCATGGCTGCGTTCGCTGGCGCCGGCGGCGGTGCGGATGCCGATGCCGCGGCCAGTGCCTCGCTGAGCATGGTCCCGCTGCGCCTGGTTCTGCGGCGTCTGGGTGCTGGGGCTCATGGAGCAGGCCGTGACCGGCTGATGCTAATGGCGCTGGCCCTGCCAGGATCGCCGGCAGCATCCTGTGATGGGCCAAGGGGCGATGTTCCGCTTGCTCGAGAGCCTGAGTGCAATCCAGGCGCAGCAGCTGGAGCGGTTGCGGGCCACGCTGGCGGCCCAGCCGGCCGTGGTGGTGGCCTATTCCGGTGGGGTCGACAGCACTCTGGTGGCGGCGATCGCCGCCGAGCAGCTGGGGGATCGAGCCCTGGCGGCCACGGGGGTCTCGCCCGCCCTGGCGCCCGAGTTGCGCCGCGAGGCGCAACTGCAGGCCGCCTGGATCGGCATCCGCCACCGGGAGATCGCCACGGCCGAATTGAGCGATCCGGCCTACAGCAGCAACCCCAGCCAGCGCTGCTACGCCTGCAAGCGCGAATTGCACCTGCAGCTCGGCCAGCTGCGCGATCTGCAGGCCGGATCGCAGGTGGTAGACGGGGTCAACCAAGACGACCTGGCCGACCATCGGCCGGGCATCGCGGCGGCTCGAGAGGCGGGCGTGCAATCTCCCCTGGCCGCCCTCGGGATCGACAAGGCTGGGGTGCGGGCCATCTCGCGGGCCCTGGGGTTTCCGTGGTGGGACAAGCCCGCCCAGCCCTGCCTGGCCTCCCGCTTCCCCTACGGCGAACCGATCAGCGCTTCACGGCTGCAGCGGGTGGCGGCGGCGGAGGCCTGGCTGCGGCAGCAGGGCTGGCCGCAGCTGCGGGTGCGCAGCCAAGGGGATGCCGCCCGCATCGAACTGCCGGCCGATCAGCTGGCCGAGGCCCTACGGCGCTGGAGCGACCCGCAGCAGCGAAAGGCGCTGGTGGGCGCCTTTCTGGAGCAGGGCTTCAGTGCCGTGAGCGTGGATCTCGAGGGGCTGGTGAGCGGCAAGCTCAACCGAGAACTGCCGGGCTGAGCAGCGGTTCGCGTTCGGCACCGGCCACCGAGCTCGGGGTTTCACGGCGGAAACTCTTGAGCTTGTAGTTGCCGGCGTCGAGCTCCTCACTGAGCACGATGCAGGCGCGCTCGGGCATGGTGTGGTCACCGCAGGTGAACACATCCACGGCGGCGTAGCCCGATTCGGGCCAGGTGTGGATCGAGATATGGGATTCGGCTAACAGAGCCAGCCCCGTCACACCCTGGGGGTCAAACCGGTGGGTGATCAGATTGAGCAGGGTGGCGCCAGCACGCTTGGCAGCGGTGGTGATGGCGTCCCTGAGGAAAGCTTCGTCGTCGAGCTTGGCGGAATCGCAGTTGTAAAGCTCGAGAATGCAGTGTTTACCCACCATTTCGGTGGCACTGGGTGCTTGGGGGCTGTGGGAGAAGGTCTTCTCAGCTCCGGTCCATCCCGGGTTGGGGTGGAGGCAGGCCGCTTGGGTCATCAGAACCAGGCAAACAGCCCAACACCTTACTGGTCCAGACGCACACTGCCGCCTTCCACGGTCACGAGCTGTGAACGCTCGTGCCAGCCGCCGCTGAACGCCCCCAGGTGGGTGGCGCTCACCAGGCACTGGTGCCCCTCCCCCACCGCCTCCAGCAGCAGCTGCTGCCGATCCGGATCCAGCTCGGCGAGCACGTCATCGAGCAGCAGCAGCGGCGGCTCCCCCCACAGCTGCTGCACCAGCTCCAGCTCCGCCAATTTGAGGGCGAGCACCAGCGTGCGCTGCTGGCCCGCGGAGCCATAGCGCCGGGCCGGCTGCTCCCCCAGCTCCAGCACCACCTCATCGCGATGGGGGCCCACGCTGCACTGGCCCAGCCGCAGCTCCTCAGGGCGCTGCGCCCGCAACTGCTCCAGCAGGCTGTCGCGCCAGGGCCCCTCCTGCTCCGGTTCAGGCCCCTCCACGGCGAGCCCACTGCCGGGCTGATAACGCAGCTGCAGCTGCTCCCGGCCCGCACTCAAACGGCCCTGCCAGGCCGCCGCCAGCGGCTGCAGGCGGCGCAGGGCCCGCAGGCGGCGCCGGTGCAGGCGGGTACCCAGCAGCGCCATCTGCTGGTCGAACACCTCCAGCAGGTCATCCAGTTGCCCTTGCCCCAGGCCCCGGCGCAGCAGCTGCGAGCGCTGGCGCAGCAGCCGGCCGTAGCGGCTGAGCAGCTCGGCGTACACCGGCTCCAGCTGCAGCACCACCCGATCCAGCCACTGGCGCCGCAGCGAAGGCTCCCCGCGCACCAGCTCCAGATCCAGGGCACTGAAGCCCACGCAGCGCAAGGGGCCGATCAGCTCGTGCTGCCGCTCCAGCAGCCGGCCATTGCGGCGCGCCTGGCGCCCCCCCTGGCGGCGCAGCTCCAGCTCAAGCTGATCGCCGCCGCTGCACGCGGCGCTGATGCGGGCCCACGGCTGGCCCTGGCGGATCAGATCACGGTCGCTGCTGCAGCGGTGGGAGCGCAGGCTGCCCAGCAATTCCACCGCCTCCAGCAGGTTGGATTTGCCCTCGCCGTTGCGGCCGATCACCAGCAGCCGCGGCGCGTCAAACCGCAGATTCAGCTCGCCGTAATTGCGGAACTGGCGCAGCTCCAGGCGATGCAGCCGAATGGGTCTGGGGCCGTCTGAGGGCTAAGGTAAGGCCCGTGGGGCGGCTGATCCCGCGTGGGCATGTAGCTCAGTTGGATAGAGCATCAGATTCCGGTTCTGAGTGTCGGGGGTTCGAGTCCCTCCATGCTCGTGGCCCGATCAGCCGCAGCAACAGCACCACCCCCATGGGCCCCGTTTGTGCGGGGCTTTTTTCATGGCCGTGGCTCGAGCCGCAACCCCATGGCCCGGATGCCACCCGGATCCACCACAAAGCCATTGCGTCGCAGGGCCTCCAGGGCCATCGGCGGAGCCGCAACCGAGATGCTGCAGCCGGGCAACTCGCGCCGCAGCCGCGTCAGGGCCGCCTGCACCAGCACCAGCAGCAGGTCCGCCAGGGCGGGCTCGGCCGGGTTCACCGCCAGGTCCCAGAGGTTGGCATTGAGGGCCTGATCACTGGTGGCCCGCACGAAGCCCACCAGCTGCCCGGCGGCGTTGCGCAGGCTGAGCTGCCAGGCGCTGCGGGCCAGGGCCCGCTGCAGCCGTTCAGGGGGGCGCGGCGGATCGCCGCAGGTGGTGAGCAGGGCGTTGAGCTCCTGGGGCGTGGGCGGCAGCTCCAGCTCAAGATGGAACCCCTCCGGCAGCTGCGGTGGCTGGGGCTGGGCACGGAACGGGATCAGCAGGGAATCGAGCACGGCCCAGGCCCCCTCAGCCGGTGTTGCGCATGCCGGCGGCGATGCCGTTGATGGTGAGCAGCGCCCCCCGCAACAGTTCACTGCGGCTGTAGGTGCGGCCGTCGTCGCTGGCGGCGGCCTCACTCATCGGCGGCTGGCGGTTCTGATCGCGCAGCCGCCGCAGCAGGGCCACCTGCAGGAAGCCGAGGGGAATGATCGTGCGGTTGCGCAATTCCACCGAGCGCTGCAGCACCGGATCACCATCGAGCAGGCGGTGATGGCCGGTGATCGCCAGCACCAGATCGCGGGTGAGCACAAACTCGGCGGCGATCGCGTCGAAGATCTGCTCAAAGGCCTGGCGTGATTCCGGCCGCCCCAGGGAGCGTACGTAGTGGTGGGCCAGATCGAGATCCACCTTGGAGAGCGTCATCTCCACTTTGGAGATCAGCATCCGGAAGAAGGGCCAGCGCTGGTAGAGCTGCTGGAACAACTCCAGCTGGCCGGGGTCGGCATCCAGCTCCTGCTGCAGGGCGGCGCCCACGCCGAACCAACTAGGCAGCAGGAAGCGGCTCTGGGTCCAGCCGAACACCCAGGGGATCGCCCGCAGGCTGGAGAGGTCCTTGGCGCCGCTCTTGCGCCGGGCCGGGCGGCTGGAGATCTGCAGCTTGCTGATTTCCTCGATCGGGGTGCACTGCTGGAAGAAGGCCACCAGGTCGGGGTTGTCGTGCACCAGGGCCCGGTAATGGCTGCGGGAGCTGGCCGCCAGGCGCGCCATCAAGGCGTTCCAGCTGGGGGTGTCATCCACGTGGCTGGTCACCAGGCTGTTCTGGATCACCGCGGTGGTCACGGTTTCGAGGTTGTAGAGGGCCAGCTCCGGCAGGGAGTACTTGGAGGCCAGCACCTCCCCCTGCTCGGTGATCTTGATGCGACCGTTGAGGGTGCCGCTGGGTTGGGCCAGGATCGCCTGGTAAGCCGGACCGCCGCCGCGCCCCACGGAACCGCCGCGGCCATGGAAGATGCGCAGGGCCACGTCGTGGCCGCTGGCCAGCTGCTGCAGGGCGATCTGGGCCTGATGGATCTCCCAGTTGCTGGAGAGGAAGCCGGAATCCTTGTTGCTGTCGGAGTAGCCCAGCATCAGCTCCTGCAGCGGCTTGCCCGTGGGGCTGATGCTGGCGATCAGCTGACGGTAGAAGGGTTCGCGGAACAGGCGCTCCATCACCGCCGGGGCCGCCTTGAGATCCTCCACCGTTTCAAACAGCGGCACCACCAACAGGCTGGAGCGCTGGGCCATGGGGTCCACCAGGCCGGCCTCCTTGGCCAGCAGCAGCACCTCCAGCAGATCCGACACCGTGTGACTCATCGAGATCACATAGGTGCGGCAGATGCGGCTGCCGAACTCCTGCTGCAGGCGATGCACCACCCGCAGCACATCGAAGGTTTCGGAGGTGGCGGGGCTCCACCGCACCGAAGGCGGAATCAACGGGCGCCGGGTCTGCAGCTCGGTGAGCAGCCACTGCACCCGCTGCTCCTCATCCATCTCCCCGTAGGGCACCGGCAGCTGCAGGTAGCGGCTGAGCTCATCGAGGGCATCGCTGTGGCGGGTGCTCTCCTGACGGATATCGAGGCCGGCCAGGCAGAAGGCGAAGGTGTGCACCTGGGCGATCAGGTTCTCCAGCGGCTCGCAGCTGAGCCCGGTGCCCTGGAGGCTGTCGTTGATCAGCTCGAGGTCGTTGCGAAACTCGGTGACGGTGGCGTAGTGGAGTTCCGGAGCCGGCGCCGGCGCCAGGGCCCCCTGGCCGAAGTCCGGCAGGGGCTGGCGGGTGTCACCGGGGTTTTCCCAGCCGGCGGCCGCCAGCTGCTGGTTGCGCTGGTGGGTGAGCCGCAGCCGCTCGAGCACGTAGCTGATCTTGAGGCGATAGGGCTCAAGCCGGTAGCGGGCGGCCCGTTCCTCGTAGATCTCCGGGAACCGCAACCGGTCCATCTCCAGCGACTCCAGCAGCGGCGAACTCACCTGGCTCCACTGCATCGAGATGCTGAGCTGATCGCGCAGGTCGCCCACCGCCACCAGGTAGCGCTCCAACATCAACTGGCGCTGATAACAGGCGGTTCGCCAGGTGATCTCCGGTGTC
>Ga0214917_10007382_pt1 | contig 11137 bp, 12 predicted proteins | sample LL_1208_BB_MetaG_FD_177983 | JGI IMG/M metagenome (GOLD analysis project Ga0214917, IMG submission 177983) | Freshwater microbial communities from Lake Lanier, Atlanta, Georgia, United States - LL_1208_BB | ecosystem: Environmental > Aquatic > Freshwater > Lake | place: USA: Georgia | collected...
GTTGGCTATCTGCTTTAAAACATGCTAAAATAAAGCCTTTTAATAAGAGGTTACTATGAAAAAAATAATATTATTTGTGTTGTTTAGTTTAAATAATAATTTCATTCAATCTGCGGCTAGAAAACCTATTAACCCCCCTCAAGCATCAGCAAGCACTCCAAGCTTTCAAGATCTTAAAAATTTATTTGAGACAACAAGATTTAATCCCCGAGCATTTAATACTATTTTTCCGGCAGTCAAAGGTACTTTAACCTTAGATCAAATAGCTACCATTACAAGATTGAACAGTAATCAAAAGTCAGAATGGGCTACAAATATTGCAAAAATCCTTGAAAAATTATATACCCAAAAAAGACAAGGTTGTGTCGACAGGTCTTCTTTGGAAGATTCATTAGAACAGGAACAAAGTTCATTTGCAGCACTCAATCAATTATTATCTGATCCAAGTAGTTTTATTAAAAAACTAGAAATTAGTGACAAAAAACTTACTTGTGAAGAGATTGAGACACTTAAAGCGAACAATCTCTTAGGATTTAATGATCCTGATATTAAAGCTGCCTTGCAAAGATTGCTAGATACAAAACTTGCTCAAATGTTATCTTCTTTACAAGAGTCTTTACAAGAGTCACGAGAAGAGCCATTGTCAGAGTCTTCAGAAAGAGCTGTTATAGCTGAGCAATCAACGTTGACACCTGACCAACTTAAAGACTTACAAGATGCACTTAATCAATCTTTTTTGACTGAATAATCGAATCTTTAAACATTAATTTTCTGTAAAATTTAAGTTCTTCAATTGATTCAATAATATCGTCAAGCGCTCGATGAGCATTTTGTTTTTTAAATTTTGTTTCATCACCTTGACCGTACCAGGCTTTGCACAATTCTTTAATAGTGCTAACGTCGATAGTGCGGTAATGTAAAAAATTATAAAGGCGTGGCATGTACTTCATAATAAAAACGCGGTCCATCCACACAGAATTACCTGCAAGTGGAGATTTTCCTTCGTTACAATGGTCACGTAAAAAAGATAAGGTTTGTGATTCGGCTTCTTGAACAGAAGTGTCTGAAGCGCGAACTTTATCGCATAGTCCTGACTTGGTATGAACTCCGGTACACCACGCGTCCATGCCTTGCAAAAGAAGTTCTGGCTGAGAAATAACAATTTCTGGACCTTGAGCAATAATATTCAATTGGCCATCGGTGACAATGGTTGCAATTTCTAAAATCACATCTTTGTCAGGATTAAGCCCCGTCATTTCAAGATCGATCCAAATATATTTCTGCTCAGTTCTTTTGGACATGTAATTCCTTTAAGTTTTTATTGTGAATCTTTTTCTAGTATTGTGCATTTTGTCCATTGCGCAAAGGAGAAGGCCTAAAAGTTCTTTTTTGCAAATGCTCTTCTATAGCTAATTTTCTTCGCTTTTCTTTTAGTTTTTTAAGCGCTTCATGTACACTTAAAATAACGTCTTTTCTGTTTTGTGCTAATAAATCTAATGAGCCAGCGGCGATTTGATCTTCAGTTAAGGGCTCGCCTGTTTTACTTTGCGGAACTTGAATCGGCGGAGTTGTTGCATAAGGAACAAGCTGACATTCTTGCATAGGAATAATTGCTGCACTTCCACAAAAAACTATAATGCTTAATGACTTTTTCATTGCGTCTTTTTACTTTTTTAATGTTATAATAAAGAATCAAAATACCACATTTACAGCTTTTTTAAAATATTCTTGTCCGTTATAATGCAAGCTTGTAAACTACCAACATACCTTGATCGGCACTAACAAGAGGAGCTTTCATGAAAAAACTTAAAATCGGCGTTATTATGGGCGGAATGTCTATTGAAAGAGAGGTTTCTCTTAATTCTGGCAGAACCGTTTGTGACCATCTTGATAGTTTCTTTTATGAAGTTATTCCTCTTTTTCAAACAATGGATAACCATCTGTTTATATTGCCATGGAAATTCTTGCATCGTGGAAAAACGGCTGATTTTGAACATCGATTAGCAAGAGAAGCGCAAGCAATAAAATGGGATGATTTAAAAAGTTTGATCGACTTTATGTATATCGCAACACATGGAAAATACGCAGAAGATGGAACCCTGCAAGGATTATTAGAGGTCTTGAATATTCCTTATCTGGGCACTAAAATTTTAGGCAGCGCTTGGGGAATGGATAAAAAAATTCAAAAAGAATTGTTACAGCTTGCTGGCATTACTGTTCCAATTGGTATTGCAATTACGCCCCAAGAATTAACATGTTTTGAAGAAAACCCAACAAGTTTAACAGCGCTTTTAGAAGATAAAAAAATAGAGTTTCCGTTAGTAGTAAAACCGAACGAAGAAGGCTCTAGCTTAGGGGTTTCGGTTGTTTTTAATTTGCCCGATTTATTAATTGCACTTAAAACTGCAGCCTCTATTTTTGAAAAAAAAGCACAAACCGTTTTAGTTGAAGAAAAAATAGAAGGCATGGAATTTTGCTGTGTTATTCTTTTTGACAAACAAGGTAATCCATTACCATTACCCCCAACTGAAGTGGTGCATGAGCCTGGAACATTTTTCCATGACTACACACAAAAATATATGCCGGGTCGCGCAGTAAAATATACCCCTGCCCGCGTAACGCAAGAAACAATAAAAGCTATTCAAAAGATATGCTTAAAAACAACACAGGTGCTTGAGTTTGTAACATTTGCACGCATTGATGGATTTGTAAAAAAGGATGGCACTATTGTTATTATTGACCCTAATAGTTTAACAGGAATGGCACCTTCAAGCTTTCTCTTTAATCAAGCTGCCGAAATTAATATGAGCCACACTGATTTGATTAATCATGTAATTGAAGTTGAGCTGCATCAGCAAGGATTTTTTGTGGACAAAAAAAATAAAAAAAATGAATCAGATAAAAAAATGCGCGTTGCTGTTTTATTAGGTGGTGATAGTAATGAAAAAGAAACTTCATTAAACACAGGCCGCAACGTCTGTTATAAATTATCCCCACATAAATATGAAGTTATTCCATTGTTTGTTGACAGTAAACGAGAGCTCTATCCTTTGACCCAAAAACTCCTAGTACATAATGCAACAGCAGAAATTGAACATGACCTTGATCGTTCAACAAAAATCAATTGGCATGATTTACCAACTATTGCTGACTTTGTTTTTATCGGTCTACATGGTGGAATTGGAGAAAATGGCTCAGTGCAAGGAACGCTCGAAATGTTAGGGCTGCCGTATAATGGCCCAGGGATTGCTGCAAGCGCATTATGTATGAACAAATATAAAACAAATAATCTTTTAAAACAGCACGGGTTTGATGTTCCTGAAAACTTATTAATTACCAAACAAGCATGGCACGAAGACAAAAAAAAATGTTTAGAGCTTATAACACAAAAATTCAAATTCCCTTTTATTATTAAACCCCATAACGATGGTTGCAGCGTCGGGGTATCTAAAATAAAAGACAGTAAGACTATAAAATCTGCTATTGAATCTATTTTTGCCACAACACATGGCGATGCTTTAATTGAAGAATGTATTACTGGCATGGAATTAACCGTGGGCGTGATTGGCAATGAAACACCTCAAGCTTTGCCACCTAGCCAAGCAGTGACTCAAGGTGATATTTTGTCTTTAGAAGAAAAGTTTTTGCCGGGAGCAGGTGAAAATCAAACTCCTGCCCCACTTTCTCAAGAGGCAACCCAATTAGTACAAAAAACGGTTGCTGAAGTTTTTAAAACTGTTGGATGTTCTGGATATTCAAGAATTGACTGTTTTTATCAGAATGAAGAAACAAGCCCTACAAAAAAAGAACGGGTGGTTATTCTTGAAATTAATACCGTTCCTGCTTTAACTCCCGCAACCTGCCTATTCCATCAAGCAGCAGAAATTGGAATCAAGCCAATGGATTTTATTGATTTAATCATTACTTTTGGGTTACAAAGAAAAGGAACCGTTACAGCATCAACTGTTCACGATCAAAAACACCAGACTACAATTATTACTGAGCAGAGCGCTGCAACAAAATAGATAAACTTAAAAAGGAGTTGCTATGTGTTTTTCTGCTCAAGCAAGTTTTATAGCTGGGACAGGTCTAACGTTATTTGGTATTAATCTTTTAAAGCCTTTTTTATACAGAAAAGAACAGTTTTTCAGAGCTATCCCTTTAATGTTTGGGATTCAACAACTGTGCGAAGGCTTTGTATGGATATCACAAACGAATCCTGAATATGAAATGTATAGTACTTTTTTTAAGTATGCATTTTTATTTTTTGCTTTTATTGTTTGGCCAGTGTGGGTTCCCTATTCCCTTTTGCAACTCGAAACCAATCAAGGGAAAAAGCGTTGTTTGGCAAGTATCTTAGGTGCAGGAATGGTTGTTTCAACAAGCCTTGCTTGGCTCTGCTATTCTGTTGGAGTACAAGCATCAATTTCATGTAATCATATCGAATATATAATCGCTATCCCAACACAGCTAGGATACGTAGGCCTTGCGTGGTATTTACTTGCAACACTTTCGCCGTTTTTTGTTGTTCGCAAAAAGTTAATGCAAGAATTTGGACTCTTGCTTTTAGCATCAGCAATACTTTCGGCATATTTTTATACTGCCTGGTTTACTTCAGTCTGGTGCTTCTTTGCAGCACTTTTAAGTTTTATGATTTACAAAATTAAATAAGAATAAAAAAAGGTATCTTTATGCAAACACTTGATCAAATCAAACAATATCTTTTTATTAAAAAACTTTCAGAACTTCCCTTTGTAGAAAAAATTATTTTATTTGGCTCAAGAGCCAGAAAAAGTAACCGAGAAAGATCTGATATCGATTTAGCAATTAGTTGTCCAAAAGCAACTGAAGTTGAATGGAATATTCAACTCATGGATATTATCGAAGATGCTGATACTTTACTTAAAATTGATTGTTTACGATTTGATACACTAAAAAATGATAGTAAAATAAAAAAAGAAATTTTAGAAGATGGGATTATTCTTTATGAAAAAAAAAATAACTAACGAAAAAATGGCGCTCGTGGCCAAAGAGCTAGAGAAAGCTCTCAAGAAGCTTGAAGAGGCCGTTCAAGAACCAACTGATGGAAAAAGATTTATAATTGATTCAACTATTCAAAGATTTGAATTTTCAATTGAATTATTCAAGAAAGTATTAAAAAATTTATTACTTGAGCATGGCGAGATTGATGTTAATACTCCTCGTGAAATTTTTCAAGAAGCCTATAAAGCACATTTTATAGATGATGAAGCCATGTGGGTTGCAATGCTTCAAGACAGGAATAAAACTTCCCATACTTATCACGAAAGTCTTGCTGATGAAATCTATGCAAGGATTCCAAAATATCTCAATGTAATGCAAAAAACCTATGTCAAACTCACACAAAAGCTAAAAATATAGCTTTTACTTAATTAATTTTGGATGTTTGAGCGTCAACAAAACCAGACCAATTAGATGCGGTATTGCTACTAAAATTAACAGCACATCCATGACTTTCCATGCAAGCGGCATTTCTACCAAAGCACCACAAAAAATAATAGCGGACAAGAAAATGTAATAGCGAGTCATTCCTCTGTAACGAGTAAATGCAGCGTACGATTGGCTTGCGTTAAAACTGTTACCAATAACCGTTGTTAAAACAAACAAAGTAATAGAAAGCAATAAAACCCATCTTCCTAAATCAGAAGAAAAATCTCTAAAGACTTCATAGACTAACGTGCTGGTAAATTCACCGCGGCTCCACACTCCTGTAACTAACACTAAAAGACCTGACAAAATAGAAAGTATTGTATCAGCGCCAACAGAAAACATGGCAAGTAATGCTTGATCGCGCGGCTCATCAGTGTCAGCCATTGCATGAGCAATTGAAGAGGTTCCAAGCCCACATTCGGTAATATAAATACTGCGATGAATTCCTGTTTTCATCGCCATAAACACCGTTGCTCCTAAAAATCCGCCAACTGCTGCACATGGTTGAAACGCATGATTAAAAACTAAGCAAATAGCTTGATATAATGCACTTGGATTTTGAAACAGAATAAAGCTCGCAAAAGAAACATATAAAACAAACATACATGGAACTAATTTGCTTGCTATTTCACCGATTCTTTTAATTCCACCGGTTAAAGCAAAAAATACAACAGCGGCAAGTGCAAGGCCTGTTGCCCATTTAGGTACCGCTTCTAAATAAAACACGTTTGCAAGTGTATTTGCTTGAAGACCTGACCAACCTGCAAAGAGAAATACTGTGATTGCGCCATACCAAGCACCAAGCCATGGAGCTAGATCTCTTAAATACTGAGTAGGGCCGCCAAGAACTGATCCATCTGGTAATTTTTTACGTAAAGAAATAGAAAACATAACTTCTGTAAATTTAACAACTGAGCCAAGAAATGCGTACATTACTAACCAAAATAATGCTCCAGGACCACCCATTGCAATTGCAATTGAAGGCCCAGCAATATTACCCATTCCAATAGTTGTTGCCATTGCAGTTAGTAAAGCATGTAATGGATTAATCATTTTCTCTTTTTTGGTGTGATGTCCTTTAACTCCATTTTTGATGAGACTTACAAAGTAAGGTAATGCTCTTATTTGAATAAACCCAGTCTTTAATGTCAAAAAAATACCTACCAATAAAAAAAGTACTGTTGATGGCATTGCAAATAATAGATCAATTTTTGAACAGAAAGACATGATATCCATAACATAAACCTTTATAAAAACGTATCGTTAGGTATTTTTACTTATTTACCTGGATCCTGACGCTTTGCTCAAGATGCCACTGAAACCCTACACTCTTTTTGCTAAAAAAGATAGACCACTACGCATCAATTGATCAAATGTGCAATCTGCTCCTTTATGTTCTTTTCTAAGATAAGCAAGCGCACTTTCTATCTCTGGACGAGAATAGTTTAAAGACTTTAAAACCTGTGAAATATTATTCCAATGATTAAGCGCTTGCGCTCCTTCAAAAACTTGCTCGCTTTCTGTATTTATTAACTTTGTAACTTTATCACGAAGTTGTACCACAATTTGTTCTGCTTTTTTGGCCCCAATTCCATTAACTGCGCTTAATGCTTTATCGTTTCCTGACTGAACCGCATGCAAAAAGTCTGCGCTACTCATTTGGCCAAGAACTGCAAGCCCTATTTTAGGCCCTATTCCAGAGCAGCTAATAATTAATAAAAAGATCTTTTTTTCAAGCTCCGTTGAAAAACCAAAAAAAGATGGGCCTTGCTCCTGGTTCCAGTGCATATAGATTGGTAAATTAATTTCTTGTTCTTGGCTATAAAGTTCTGGACGAGCAACCAAAACCTGAAACCCTATGCCCGAAACTTGAATAATAAGCTGCTGCTGATCAATAGAAACTACTTTTCCTTGTAATAATGAAATCATGCCTTTTCCTCTTTATTTTTAAAGCAGCCTAACAAGCGACTGAAAAAAAAGTAATTAAAAATATGGAATATCATGCTTTTTAAAATTGACATAATAAGAGAGTATGCTACCTTAATCATCATAAAACGCGGAAATAGCTCAGCTGGTAGAGCGTTGCCTTGCCAAGGCAAAGGTCGCGGGTTCGAATCCCGTTTTCCGCTTTTTTTATCCTTACCCCCCTTAAAATCATACTTTATTTCTTTTTATTTACTTTTTTTGCTATACTAAAGTTTCAGAGGTAAATGTAACCTATCTGAAAATGTTGTTTAATTTAATCAATCGACTTAAATGGAAAGGTCGGCTCTGCATGAAATCACTTGTTGAAGAAGCTTCTTCAGTCGTTAAAGCAATAGAAAAGGCTTGGACGCGAGCAGGTAAGCCGCAATCTTTTACGGTAAAAATTTTTGAAGAACCTCAATCAGGTTTTCTTGGCTTTAATACTAAGCCAGCAAAAATCGGTATCTTTTATGAAGAAATCGTAACCCGTCAAGAGCGTGAGCACACACCAAAACCACATAACTCACAACAAAGAGATCGCCAGTATAACGCTTCTCAAGGAAGAACTGGTAATCCGCGCGGGGAGCAAAAAAATCGTTACGACCGTCCTACAGCTCATAAGACTGAAAGACCTGATCGTAACACTAATCGCCACACAGACACTCGAGTAACTAACGATCACGTAGTTGATCGTCAAGTACATAACGATGTCAAAGCGACAGAAAATCACACGAATCATCGCCCTCATCAAACTCAAGATCGTCAAAATGACAATCAAACAACTTCTACCGCTCAAGGACAACGTCCTGAAAGACAAGAGCGTGGTCGTTATAATGATAAGCGTCGCAATAATCAACGCCCTTATCAAAATGATAGACGCAATGATAAACAAGATTTTGATAAAAAACCTTTTGAGCCAACACAACAACAAGCTTCTGAACAAAGAGCTCCTGTTGAAGCGCAAAAACCTCTTGAAGTTCAAAAAACACAGCCGGCTGCAACCACACAACAGCCAACACAAGCTCCTCAAACAGCTCGTCGTGTTTTGAAAATTTCAGGAAGACGCTACGTTGCTCCTGTAAAAGATAAAGGTCAAAGTTAAGAGACAATGGAGGTTGTCTTTTCTTAAATAAACTTATGATTACTGATACTATTATTGCACAATGCACACCATCAGGATCTGGCGCAATTGCTTTGATCCGAGTTTCTGGGCCGCAAGTTTTTGCTATTTTAAAGAAATGTGCAAAACTTTCTTCGCACAAAACTATTGATCAAGTTGCAACGCATACAATCCATCATGGTTGGATTACTGATGCTGACAAAAATCATCTTGATGAGGTAATGTTCTTAGTCATGCATGGCCCTAAAACATTTACCGGTAATCATGTTGTTGAAGTTACCACACATAATAATCCTTTTATTATTCAGAATGTCATAGAAAGAATTATTGCTTGTGGCGCTAGGCCCGCTCAAAGTGGTGAGTTCACACGCCAAGCAGTTGAAAATGGAAAGCTCGATCTTATTAAAGCTGAAGCAATTAACGAATTAATCCATGCCAATTCACAGCAACTGTTAAAGCAGTCATTAGAACAACTTGAAGGAAGCTTTTCTCAGTGGATTGCAAAACTAGAAATTAATCTTTTAAAAATAATTGCGCTCTGTGAAGCAAGCTTTGAATTTATAGAAGACGAAATAGATTTTAGCGATCAGATGCGAGAAAACCTCAATGCAATTTTTACCGATATCAACACAGTAAAAGCTTCTTTTGACCAGCAACAGCAACTGCGTCAAGGAATCAGAATTGCATTAATCGGATCAGTCAATGCTGGGAAATCTTCTTTATTTAATACCTTAATTGGAAAACAGCGCGCAATTGTAACAGAAATAGCTGGAACTACTCGCGATGTTATTGAAGCAGGAATGTATAAAGATGGAGTCTATTGGACACTGATTGATACAGCAGGACTACGCAAAACAAAAAATGTTATTGAACAACAAGGAATCGAGCGCTCAAAGCAAGAAGCTCAAACAGCTGATATTGTTTTACTGATAGTTGATGGCAGTCGCACAACTACTCCAGAAGAAGAACTGATATATCAAGAACTTATAGAACTCTATTCTGAAAAAATTGTTTTAGTAAAAAATAAATCGGATCAACCTCAAAAATCTACTTCATTATTTGATAATGCTCTGACTGTTTCAACCATAACTTGCAATGGAATTAAAGAACTTGAACTTGTATTACAAGAAAAAATCCAAAACAAATTCAATCAAAACAGTTGTCCATTTTTACTCAATAAACGCCACTTTACTCTGCTAATAAGCTTTGAGCAAAAATTAATGATTGTAAAAACAATGCTTGAAGGTTTTATAGAATACGAATTGGTTGCTCACCACTTAAAAGACTCACTTGAAACGCTTACTGAATTAACTGGCAAAACAATTAGCGAAAAAGCACTTGATACGGTATTTAAAGAATTTTGCGTCGGAAAATAAAAAAGGGCCAATGAAGGCCCAATTTTATGATACTCAATGTAATCTATCTTATGCCGCTTGAGTCAATTTAATCAACTCAACTCTTCTGTTCTTTTCTTCTTTTCCGGCAACGTTGATAGCTTTTTGCTTGTCTCCATATCCAATTACTTTAATACGGTCTTTTGGTATTCCAGCTTGTTCAAATTTTTTAGCTACTTGACGTGCCCGTTTTTCTGATTTTGCAATATTATAAACTTCGCTTACATAGTGACTGTCTGAGTGTCCTGTGACTGCAACTGCTCCTTTACTGGCAGCTTGCTTTGCTTGCTTGACATCATACTCTAACGTTGGCTTTTGATCTTCTCTGATTGAGTGATCATCAAATGAGAAATAAATTGGTTCAAAATCTTGCTTATTAAAACCAGCATCAACTTTCCATTCTGGAGATTGGGCTTCAATATCAGCTTGAGCTAAAATCATCTCTTTTTGAACAAATTGACGCAAGTCATCATCTACGTCCTCTTCGCCTAAAACAAATGCTTCGACCCCTGAATCAAAAAACTTGCCTTCATCTTTTTTATGAGAAAGAGGGATTCCTTTTGCTCCATCTACCAACGCTGTCTTTTTACCTTTTTTTTGCATCTCTGTTGCTTCTTTTTTATAAAGACAACCAGGTAAAAATAAAAATGCTATTAAAAAAAATGACATATTTTTGCTATTCTTCATGAGACACTTAACTCCTTTACACATTGCAACTTACTAAAAACACCCGCTTTAAAACGGTCAAAACATACCATAAAAAATAGTTTTTTACCAATTTAAAATAAGCTTACTCTTTTCTTAAAATAAGATCATTTTAAAACTCTTTAAAGAATGCTTAAAAATTGCTCCTATAAATTAAATTGATTTTAGGCTATACTACATACAAAAGCAGGGGTAAGGGGAAAAAAAATTATAAGCTCGCCTGAAGGGGTGTCATGAAAAAAATTTTAATAAATGAACAACCGTGGCAGACACGTGTTGCTATCATTGAAAACGATCTGTTACAGAATATTTATTTTTGGTCTCATGCTGGTAACCAAATTGAACGTTGCTTCTTTAAAGGAACAATTACTAAAGTTTTACCGGGAATTCAAACCGCCTTTGTCGAAATAGGGCAAGAAAAGTCTGGATTTTTGCATGTTTCTGAAATTGATAGAGATTTAGCTATTAACAAAATGAGCGAAGG
>Ga0214917_10007383_pt1 | contig 11137 bp, 7 predicted proteins | sample LL_1208_BB_MetaG_FD_177983 | JGI IMG/M metagenome (GOLD analysis project Ga0214917, IMG submission 177983) | Freshwater microbial communities from Lake Lanier, Atlanta, Georgia, United States - LL_1208_BB | ecosystem: Environmental > Aquatic > Freshwater > Lake | place: USA: Georgia | collected...
CAGCGGCGATCGCTTGGGGCTGCCGACCGCGAGCAGCTTGAGCCGCCCCGCGCGCACCTGCTGCAGGCCGATGCCGGGATCGAAGTAGAAATCGAGCTGACCCGCGAGCAAGTCCTGCAGCGCAGGCGCTGCGCCCCGATACGGCACATGCACCGAGAACACGCCGGCCTGGCTTTTCATCATCTCGGCCGCGAGGTGCGGCGAGCTGCCGTTGCCCGGCGAGCCGAACGAGGTCTTGCCCGGGTTCGCCTTCAGGTAGGCCATGAACTCCTGCACGTTGTTCACCGGCATCTTCGGGTGCGACACCAGGTACACCAGCACCCTCGCGGCCGAGGCCACCGGCACGATGTCCTTGTTGGGATCAAAGGGCATGCGCGGGTAGATGTGCGGGTTGACCGACACCATGCCGCCCGAGCTCATCAGCAGCGTGTAGCCATCAGCCGCCGACTTGACCACTACCTCGCCGCCGATCATGCCGTTGGCGCCTGCGCGGTTTTCCACCACCACGCTTTGGCCCAGCGCCTCGCCCAGCGGCTGCGCGATCAGCCGCGCGAGCTGGTCGGCAGCCCCCCCGGGCGGAAAGTTCACGATCACGCGGATCGGCTTGGCCGGCCATGCCTGGGCTTGCACCGGCACCGCCTGCAGCAGCAACGCGGCACCGCCAAGCGCGCCCTGCAGCAAGGTGCGACGTTGCGTGCCGGCTTTGATGGTTCGGGCCTTGTTCATCGATATCTCCTCGTTGTTGGTTGGCATGCCAACGATGTGCCGCTGAAGAACGCAGTTGACGATGGATTGCCGCCGGGTTTTACCGCAAAGCGGCGGTCGGGCGCTTGCGCACGAAGCGGATCGGCTGCTCGCGCGGTGGCCGTGCCGGTGCACCCAACTCGCGCAGCGTGGTGTCAAGGGCCTGGCCGGCTTCGTCGCGCAGCGCGGCTTCGCGCGCGCGGGCAATCGCCTGCGCGGCAGCCTGCGCGTCGGGCAGCCGGCTCAGATGTTCGATCACATGCAGCAGGTTGTGCTTGCCGCGTTCGTTGGTGCTGCCATAGCCCTTGACCAGCCGACCGCAGCGTGCCACCTCGAGCCCGAGTGCCGGCGCGCGTTGCAGGCCCGCGATCACGGCGGCGAGCCACTGACCGATCATTTGATGCTCGAGCTGAAAGCGGCTGCCCAGCGGACGCAGGCGCTTCATCGCGGCCAGCGTGCGCAGTGCCAGCATGCCGCGCACCGAGTCGCTGCGCAGCCGCAAGGCCAGCGACCAGGGCGCCTGCCCGCGTGCGCTGCGTGCAGCGTCCCAGGCCAGCAGACGTTGCGCCCATGCAGGCGGCAGCAACGCCGCGAATTCGGGAATGCCGGGCTTGAAGTGGTCGTAGACCCGCACCAGATCGTCGTCGCCGGCGCGTACCTCCTTGCGGACCCGCGCGGCGCGGCTGGCGCGGCTCTTGAGGTCGGCCACGCGCACGATGTCGTCGAAAGCCATCCACAGCGCAAGCCAGCGCGCCACTTCGCGCGAGGCGGGCACGTCATGGGCTGCCGCTTGCTCTGCAGCGACCACGCGGCGCATCTCGTCAAGGTAGCGCTGCGCATACGCGGTGTTCTGGTATTCGCACAGGCGCTGCCAGGCCAGCGGCAGCAAGTCGTGCAACGCGACCGGGAACTCTTGCAGCCATGCGGGTGCGGGTACGGATGCGGATGCGGGTGCGGATGCGGATGCGGATGCCGCGGTGGGAATGGCCGGTACGCCCAGCACCTGCTGCACATAGCGGGTACGTTCACGCGATGCGGCCATGTGGTCGACCGCGGCAGCAAAGCCACGCAGGCTCGCCTCTGCGCTTGCACCGCTGTCGCGCACTGCCGTTTCGTAGTGTTCCCGCGCAAACGGGAACAGGCCACTGCCCGCAATCGCCCCCAGCATCACCGCGCTCACCACGGTGCCGCAGTCGCGCGCCATCGCGGCCATGTCGAACACCGCATGTTCGCGGCTGTGCGCCTGCACCAGTTGCAGCAGACGCGCCTCATCGACGCGGCCGTCGCCCAGGTCCATGCGCTCGAGCGTGGTGAGCGTGCGCGACGAGGAACTGATGATCCGGGTGCGCTCGGCGCTTGTCATGCCGTTGCCAATCTGGCGCGCGGTCTCCAGCAGTTCGGATGACACCATCGCATCGAGCGCGCCGGGCACCGGGTTGAGGCTGAACACCGGCTTCCTGCCCTGCAACTGCGCGGTGGGCAGCGGGAACACCTCGACGTAGTAGGTGGTTGCGCCGGTGCGTTGGGCCACCCCGGGGATTGAGGTGGCCTGCGCCGCGTAGCCTGCCGCGCGCGCGGTGTCGATCAGCCATTCGGTGAGCACGCCGCCGCCTTCGCCGCCGAGCGCGCAAATCAGCAGGGAGACCGGTTGCGTCGGAGCGTTCATGCCTGCAACGCCCCCACCACGGCGCCACGCAGTTTGGCGACCAGGCGTTCCCAGGGCCGCGGGTTTTGCACGACTTCGGCGCGGTAGAACGACGGGCACAACGTGGCTGCATGTGCATTGGATCCGCACAGCCCGCAGCCCACGCAGCCGTCAATCACCGTGGCCACCGGGTCGACCTTGAGCGGGTCGGGGTTGTCCTTGAGCGTGAGCGTGGGACAGCCCGACAGGCGGATGCAGGCATGGTCGCCGTTGCATACGTCTTCATCGACCCCGTACTTGACCCGCAACACCCGCTCGCCCTTCTTGAGCAGGCTGGCGATCCACGGCTTGATGCGGCGCTGGCGTTCAAGCTGGCATTCGCCCTCGGCCACGATCACCTTCAGGCCATTGAAGTCGGAGGTGAACGCTTCCTTGAGCGTGTTGCGCATGCGCTCCACTTCGTAGGTGTGCACCGTGCGCAGCCACTGCACACCCAGGCCCTTGAGGGTGGATTCAATGGTCTGGTTGGTGTGCGCGAGGCTTTGCTGCCTGTCGCCCGCATTGTTTTTTGCAGCGTCTTCGGGGGTGGAGATGATGTCTTGCGTGCCGGTGGCCGAGGTGTAGCCGTTCTTGAAGATCAGCAGCACCGCATCGTCGCCGTTGAAGAGCGCGCTTTGCACCCCGGTCAGCAGCCCGTTGTGCCAGAAGCCGCCGTCGCCCATGATGGCGAGTGTGCGCCGCTGCATCACCGGCGAAACGCCTGCGCGGCTTGCGAGGCTCATGCCGTAGCCGAGGATGCTGTGCCCCATCGAGAACGGCTCGAAGGTGCCGAACGCATGGCAGCCGATGTCGGCCGCGATATGCACCTTGCCGATGTCCTGCTGCGCGAGCTTGAGCGCCGAGAACACCGGCCGCTCGGGGCAGCCGATGCAAAAGCCCGGCGGCCGCGTGGGCAGTGGCGCTCCGAGTTGCGCGGGCACCGACTCGCGCCGCGCGCGGTTCGCTTGCAGCCAGCCCTCAGCCGCGGCCAGGCTTGCGTGCCCGGCCGGCAAATAGCGCTGCGAAAGTGCGAGCAGCCCGGTGGCCAAGGCTTCGACGCTGTATTCGCCGCCGTTGGGCAACCAGTCCTTGCCATGCAGCGGCGTGGCAATGCCTCGGCGGCGCAGCAGCGTCGCAATTTCCTGCTCGATGTAGTCGGGCTGGCCTTCTTCGCAGACCATCACGGCGCGCTTGCCTTCGCAGAAGCGCGCGATCGCGTCGTGCGCCAGCGGGTAGGTCACGTTGAGCACATAAATCGGCAGGTCGGATTCGCCGAATGCGTTGGCCAGGCCGAGCTGCTGCAGCGCGCGGATCAGTGCGTTGTACAGGCCACCCTGCACGATGAGGCCCACATCATCACGCGCACCCGGCATCAGTTCATTGAGGCCGTGTTCCTCGATGAAGCGGCGCGCCGCCGGCATGCGCTGCTCGACCTTGAGCTTTTCCTGCCGGAAGGTGACCGGCGGATGCGCAAGCCGCATGTAGTCGAACGCCGCGGGGTTTTCCATCAATGCGCGCTTGGACACGGGCGGCGCGACGTTGTCCTTGCACTCAAAGCTGCCGCGCACATGGCAGGCGCGGATGCGCAGCTCCATCAGCGCCGGCATGTTCGAGGCTTCGGAGAGTTCGAAGCCCTTTTCGACCATGCGCACCATCACCGCAAGGTCGGGCCGCGGGTCGAGCAGGATCATGCTGCTCTTCAGGGCATAGGCATGAGTGCGCTCCTGGATCACGCTCGCGCCTTCGCCATAGTCTTCGCCCACCACCACCAGCACGCCACCCGTGACGCCCGGCGAGGCGAGATTGCTCAGCGCATCGGCGGCCACATTGGTGCCCACGATCGATTTCCAGGTGACCGCGCCGCGCAGCGGGTAGTGGATGCTTGCGCCCAGCATGGCTGCGGCCGAGGCCTCGTTGCTGCAGGCCTCCACATGCACGCCAAGTTCGTCCATGTAGCCCTTGGCCTGCACCATCACGTCGAGCAGGTGCGACACCGGGGCGCCCTGGTAGCCGCCCACATAGGCCACGCCGCTTTGCAGCAGTGCCTTGGTCACGGCCAGAATGCCTTCGCCGTGAAAGGTCTGGCCCGCGCCGAGGCGCAGCGAGCGGATCTCCTTGCCGAACGAAATCTCCATCTGAACTGCTCCGGTTCAGGCTTGCATCAGAATGCAGGCCCGTCGTCATTTCCCCGATCATGCAGGAAACCAAATCCATGAAACGCCGTCAGGTTCTGATGTCGCTGCCTGCCGCAGCCGCTGCCGTCGTTGCGCCGCGCCTGGCGCTTGCACAAGCTTATCCGAGCAAACCGATCCGCTACATCGTGCCGGTCGCCGCAGGCGGCGGCAGCGACATGGTGGGCCGCACCGTCACCGAGCGCTGGGGCAAGGTGCTCAACCAGAGCTTCGTGGTCGAAAACCAGGGCGGTGGCGGTGGCGTGATCGCGTGCCAGAGCACCATGCGTTCCGCGCCGGATGGCTACACCCTGCTGCAGGGCTATGTGGCCACGCACGGCACCAGCCCGGCCACGCGCAAGCTGCCCTACGACCCGATCAAGGACTTCACTCCGGTGGGCATGATCGGCTCCACACCCAACGTGCTGGTGGTCAACGCCAGCCTGCCGGTCAACAACGTGCGCGAGTTTGTGGCCTACCTCAAGAAGAACCCCGGCCGCATCAGCTACGGCTCGGCCGGGCAGGGGTCGCTGACGCACCTGACGATGGAGTTGTTCAAGCAACAGGTCGACACCTTCATGGTGCACATCCCCTACCGCGGCATCGCGCCGGCCTTCACCGACCTGATCGCCGGGCAGACGCAGGCCATGTTCCCCGGGCTGGCCGCTGCCACGCCGCACATCAAGTCGGGCCGTGTGAAGCCGCTGGCCGTCACCGGCACGCAGCGTCATCCGCAGTACAAGGATGTGCCCACGCTCGAGGAGTCGGGCTACAAGGGCTTTGATGCGCAGCAGTGGTACGGCGTGGTCGGCCCGGCCGGCCTGCCCGCGCCCATCGTGCGGCAACTGAACGAGACGCTGGGCCAGGTGCTGCGCGCACCCGACCTGCGCGAGAAGCTCTCGGTCGAGGCGATCGAGCCGCAACCGATGACGCCCGAACAGTTCGCGGCCTTCATCAAGACCGACATCGCGCGCTGGACGCAAATCGCCAAGGCCCGCAACATCCAGCTCGACAGCTGATTCAACCCGCACGAAAGAAACCAGGTTCCATGGCCCGCAATACCCAGGTCGCTGCCGACCACAACGCCCCGCCCATCACCCGCATCCTGGCCGAGCATGTGGCCAACCACCGCTCGCGCGGCTGGAGCGATGCCGTCGACCACGAGGCACACCGCACCTTTCTCAACTGGCTCGGCTGCGCGGTTGGCGCTGCACGGCACGAATCGGCGGACGCCTCGCTGGCGGCCGTGCAGATGCTGCAGCCCGCGCCGCAGTCCACCGTGCTGGGCCGCACCGAGCGCGTGGACATGGCCGGTGCCGCGCTCATCAACGGCATCACCTCGCACACCTTCGACTTTGACGACACGCACCTCAAGACCATCATCCATCCGGCCGGGCCGGTGGCCTCTGCGCTGCTGGCGCTGGCCGAGCACACCGGTGCCAGCGGCCGCGCGCTGATCGATGCGCTGGTGCTGGGCATCGACGTGTCGTGCCGCGTGGGCAACCTGATGTACCCCGACCACTACGACCGTGGCTGGCACATCACCGGCTCCACCGGCACGATTGGCGCAGCGGCCGCTTGCGCGCGGCTGCTGGGCCTGAACGCCGACCAGACGCAGATGGCGATTGGCATCGCGGCATCGCAGCCGGTGGGCATGCGCGAGCAGTTCGGCACCATGACCAAGCCGTTTCACCCGGGCGGTGCGGCGCGTGCCGGCCTGATGTCGGCGCTGCTGGCGAAGAACGGCTTCACCGCCAGCAAGAAGGCGCTGGAGGCGCCGCGCGGCATGATCCAGACGATTTCCACCAAGTGCGACTGGCGCGAAGTCACCGACGAACTCGGAGATCGTTTCGAGATTTCGTTCAACAGCTACAAGCCCTTTGCCTGCGGCATCGTGATCCACCCGAGCATCGACGCCTGCGCGCAGCTGCGCGAGCAGGGCGTGAAGGCCGAAGACGTGGAGCGCATCGAGCTGCGGGTGCATTCGCTGGTGCTCGAGCTCACCGGCAAGAAGGAGCCGGCCGACGGCCTGCAGGCCAAGTTCAGCGTGTACCACGGCTGCGCTGCGGGCCTGATCTTCGGCCGCGCGGGCGAGACCGAATACGACGACCACATCGTCAACCGCGAGGACATGGTGGCGTTGCGCCGCAAGGTGGTGGCAACCGTGGACAACGCGATCAACGAGGAAAGCGCCGACGTCACCGCGTTTCTCAAGGACGGCCGCAAGGTGCATGTGTTTGTCGAGCATGCGATCGGCTCGCTGCAAAAGCCGATGAGCGACGCGCAGCTCGAGGCCAAGTTCCACAACCTGTCCGATCCGGTGCTGGGCGCAGCGGCCACGCAGCGGCTGATCGACGCCGCGTGGAAGGTGGGGACTGCCGCCGACCTGCGCGCGCTCGCAGCGCTCGCAGTGCCGGCCTGAACCGGCCGCTTCCGAGATGGCTTTGCCCGAACTGCAGCTCGCCGTCATCGACGTCAAGCCCGGCGCGGCGCACGAAAGCCAGTCGGGTCTGCAGATGCTGCGCCCGCGCATCTATGGCGCGTGGATGCGCCCTGCGCGCCCTGCCGGTGCGCAACGGATCGCGGCGCTCGTGATGCACCCCACCAGCAATTTCATGGGGCATTACCTGATCGAGCCACTGGCTGCGCGCGGCATTGCCTGCATGGGGCTCAATTCGCGATATGCGGGCAACGACACGCTGCTGCTCATGGAGCGCGTGATCCAGGACCTCGGTGCCGGCGTGCAGTTCCTGCGCGCGCAGGGCTACGACAAGATCGTGCTGATCGGCAATTCGGGCGGCGGCTCGCTCGCGGCCTTCTATCAGGCGCAGGCCGAGCACCTCGGCATCACGCACATGCTCGACGGCGACCCGGCGCACCTGTCGCCGCAGGACTTGCCGCCGGTGGACGGCATCGCGCTGTGCGCGGCGCATGAAGGGCGCTCGCATCTGATGCGACGCTGGATCGATCCGTCGGTGACGGACGAGCACGACGCGCTGAGCTGCGATGCCTCGCTGGACATCTTCGACGCGCGCAATCGGCCGTTCACCGCGGAGTTTCTTGCGCGCTTTGACGCGGGGCAGGCAGCGCGGCTGGCCCGCATCGAGGCGTGGGTCGACATGCGGCTTGCGGTGCTGCGTGCGCAGAAGCAAGCGGGCAGCGCGCGCGACGAGGTGTTTGCAATCTACCGCACCCATGCCGAGCCGCGCTGCCTCGACCTGTCGCTCGACGCCAACGATCGGCCGCTGGGCAGCATCTGGGGCGCGGGCATCGATGGCGCGCGTGCGGTCAACCATGCGGCCTCGCAGATGGGGCGCGTGACTTCACTCACCGCGTTCCTGTCGCAGTGGTCGTCCAGAAGCCGGGCCGACGGGCCGGGCAACCTCGCACACACCTCGGTGCCGGTGCTGCTGTTCACCCACACGGCCGATGCATCGACGTTTCCGTCGACGCGCGACGCGTGGCTGCGTGCGGCCGCGGGCCGCATCCGCAATGTCGATCTGGTCGGTGGCAACCACTACCTGGCCGGGCAGCCGCAGCTGGTGGCGCAGATGGCCGACGAAATGGCGCAGTGGATGCATGCGCTCTGACCCGGATCGATGAAAATTCATGCAAATGGAGTTGCTCATGAAAACCAGGATTTCCACTGCGCTCGCGTTGGCGCTCTCGCTGACCGCCCACGGCGTCGCCGGTGCGGCGCAGGTCGACCTGCTGCCCTCGGGGGTGAAGGTGATGCATGTCGCCGAAGGCAAGGGCGCAAGCCCCAAGGCCACCGACCGCGTGAAGGTGCATTACCGCGGCGTGCTGTCCGACGGCAAGGAGTTCGACAGTTCCTACAAGCGCGGTGAGCCCGCGGTGTTTCCGCTCAATCGCGTGATCGGTTGCTGGACCGAGGGGCTGCAGAAAATGAAGATCGGCGGCAAGGCCACGCTGCTGTGCCCGCCGGCCACCGCCTATGGCGAGCGCGGTGCCGGTGGCGTGATCCCGCCCAATGCGCAACTGACCTTCGAGGTCGAGTTGCTGTCCATCGAAAAATGAATCGCGAGGCCACCCATGCTTGCAGCCTGGTATGAACGCACCGGCGCCGCCGCCGAGGTGCTCACCGTGGGCGAGATGCCCGATCCACAGCCGGCGCCCGGCGAGGTGCGGGTACGGCTCGAATGGTCGGGGATCAATCCGTCGGATGTGAAGTCACGCGTGGGCTTGCGCAGCAAGACGCTGGCGTTTGCGCGAATTGTTCCGCACAGCGACGGCGCAGGCGTGATCGACGCGGTGGGTGATGGGGTCGACCGTGCACGTGTGGGCGAGCGCGTGTGGGTATGGAACGCGGCATGGGGCCGACCGTTTGGCACCGCCGCGCAGTACGTGTGCCTGCCGCAGGCGCAGGCGGTGCACCTGCCCGGGCGCGTGAGCGGCGAGGCCGGTGCCTGCATGGGGATTCCTGCGCTCACTGCGTTGCATGCGGTGCTGGTGCAGGGGGGCGTGCAGGGGCAACGGGTGCTGGTCGCCGGTGGCGCGGGCGCGGTCGGCCACTATGCGATCCAGATGTGCCGCCTGCTTGGCGCTTCGCAAATCATTGCCACGGTCAGCGGCGACGCCAAGGCCTCGCATGCGCTGGCCGCGGGGGCTGATCTCGCCGTGAACTACCGCGAGGCCGATGCGGCACAGCGCATCGTGCAGGCCAGCGCGGGCGGCGTGGACCGCATCATCGAAGTGGATGCGGCCGCCAATGCCGAGCTCGACGCCCTGGTGCTCAAGCCCGGCGGTCTCAACGTGATTTACGGCAGCGGTGCACCGCAGGTGGCAACGCCGTTCTTCCCGATGATCGTGAAGAACCTGTGCATGCAGTACTTCATCGTCTACAACCTCAGTGCTGCAGACCGTCAGCGCGCGCAGGCGCAGTTGCAGCGCTGGCTCGAACTCGATGTGCTGCGCCATGCGATTGCGCAGCGCCACGCGCTTGCAGACACCGCGCGCGCGCACGAGCAGGTGGAGTCGGGGAAGGTGATGGGCAACGTGGTCTTGTCGCTGCCCTGAACTCAGGCCACGCTGGTGGCGCGTGGCAGCAGCCTGCCGATGTGCTGGCGCAGCTCGTCGGCGTCGACCGGCTTGCTGATGAAGTCGTTGGCGCCGGCTTGCAGTGCCTCTTCGCGCTCGGACACCAGCGAGCCCGCCGTGAGCACCAGGATCGGCAATTGCGTGGCGCTGAGCCCCTCGCGGCGCAGCCAGCGTGTGGCCTCGGTCCCGTGCATGAATGGCAGATGCAGGTCCATCAGCACCAGATCGAACGGCCGGCCGCTGTCGCGCGCTGCCAGTGCTCGCCGCACCGCCTGCATGCCGTCGCTCACCGGCTCCACATGCATGCCCCATCGCTGCAGCATCAGCGTGAGCGCGACGCTGCTGAGTTCTTCGTCTTCAACCAGCAGCACCCGCACACCGGTCAATGACGGCGGCACACCGGACGACGCGCCTGCCTGCGCCGGTATGCGCCGCGCCAGCGTCAGCGGCAATTCGGCCCACAGCGTCGAGCCTGCGGTGACGGCATCGCTCACCACCACGCCCACGTCGCCGCGCATCAAGCGCGCGAGGTCGCGGCAGATCGCCAGGCCCAGCGCCGTTCCGGTTTCGCGTTCGGCCACCTTGGCGGGGCCGTCGAACGCGGTGAACAGCCGCTCCTGATCGGCGGGTGCCACCTCCAGCCCGTCGGCGCGAACCTCGATGCGAAGCCGGCCGCTGTCGGTGCGGATCAGCGTGAGCTCAATCGATCCGCTGGTGCAGCAGTTCAGCGCGTGATTGAGGAGGTTGGTGATGATCTGGCGCATGCGGCGCGCGTCAGTGCTGATCCATGTGTCGCAGCCCGGGCCCAGATGCACCTTGAGAAACAACCCGCGCTGGCGCACCAGCGGCTGAAAGGTCGCATCGATGCGGTCGATCAGATGCCCCAGGTGGAAGTCCTCGATCACCAGCAGCATGCTGCCTTCCTCGAGGCTGGACAGATCCAGAATGTCGGACAGCAGCGAGGCCAGCGCCTGCGCGGTGCCCGCCACGTGGCCGACCAGGTGGCGCTGCTGCGCATCGTTCTCGATGTCCTTGGCCAGCTCGGCCAGGTTGAGCAGCGCATTCATCGGCGTGCGCAACTGGTGGCTCATGTTGACGAGGAAGCGGCTCTTGGTGCGCGCGCCGTCTTCGGCGCGGATGCGCGCGATCTCGAGCAGCCGCTGGCGTTCGACCTCCTCGCTCACGTCCTGGACGATCCAGACCGTGGTGGTCGGCTCGTTGTTGTGCGCACCCGCGCCGTGTTCGATCGATCGACCGCTGAAGCGCGCGGTGAAGGGCGCACCGTCGGCACGGAACATCGGCCATTCAAGGCTGACCGGGCGCCCCGAGCGCAGATCGGCCTCGCAGCGGGATCGCATTTCGCGCAGGGCGTTTTCGCCGCCGACCAGGGTTGCCACCGGGCGCAGCGCGCCGCTGCCCTGCGACCAACCCATCCAGCGCTCGAGTTCGGCACTGATCACGCGGATCAATCCGTCGCGTT
>Ga0214917_10007384_pt1 | contig 11136 bp, 9 predicted proteins | sample LL_1208_BB_MetaG_FD_177983 | JGI IMG/M metagenome (GOLD analysis project Ga0214917, IMG submission 177983) | Freshwater microbial communities from Lake Lanier, Atlanta, Georgia, United States - LL_1208_BB | ecosystem: Environmental > Aquatic > Freshwater > Lake | place: USA: Georgia | collected...
AGCAATTACATTCTCGTGTGCGGCAAACTTCGCTCGCTCATCTGGCTGGACGACAATCGTGCCTCCAGAAATGCCCTTACCCACGTAGTCATTCGCATCTCCATAAAGTCGGAGCGTGATGCCACGTGGAATAAATGCGCCAAATGATTGACCCGCTGAACCATGGAAGGTGAGATCAATCGTTCCGGGAGGTAACCCTGCGCCGCCATATTTACGGGTCACTTCAGCGCCGAGCATCGTGCCAACGGTTCGATTGACGTTTCGAACGTCAAGACTTGCTCGAACCGGTTGCGCATCAAGTAGCGCGCTCTTCGACAGTGCGATCAATTCATTATCAAGGGCTTTATCAAGGCCATGATCTTGTTTATTGATTGCATAACGAACGCCCGGTGCCGGCGAAGCGAGAAGAGGGGTGAGATCTAATCCTGATGCCTTCCAGTGATCGACAGCTTTCTTCGTATCCAGAACTTCGACCTGGCCAACTGCCTCTTCAATGGTTCGGAAACCAAGAGATGCAAGGATCTCGCGCACCTCTTCGGCGATGTACTCAAAGAAGGTTTCAACAAACTCTGGCTTTCCGGAGAACTTCTCACGAAGAGCAGGATTCTGAGTTGCCACTCCAACTGGACAGGTGTCTAAGTGACAGACGCGCATCATGATGCAACCAGAGACCACAAGTGGTGCCGTTGCAAAACCAAACTCTTCTGCACCAAGTAACGCCGCAATAATGACATCTCGTCCAGTTTTTAATTGGCCATCTGTCTGAACGACGATTCGGTCGCGAAGCCGATTAAGCATCAGTGTTTGCTGCGTCTCTGCAAGGCCCAACTCCCAAGGCGCGCCAGCATGCTTTAGCGAGGTAAGTGGGGATGCACCCGTGCCGCCATCGTGTCCAGAAATGAGAACGACATCAGCATGAGCCTTGCTCACACCAGCTGCAACAGTTCCTACGCCAACCTCAGCAACCAGTTTGACGTGAATTCGCGCATCTTTATTGGAATTCTTCAAATCATGAATAAGTTGCGCAAGATCTTCGATGGAATAAATATCGTGATGAGGTGGCGGTGAAATCAAACCAACTCCAGGGGTGGAGTGTCTGGTTTTTGCTACCCAGGGATATACCTTTTGGCCAGGCAGCTGCCCACCTTCACCCGGTTTAGCTCCCTGTGCCATTTTGATCTGCACATCATCAGCATTAACTAAATACTCGCTGGTGACGCCAAAGCGACCACTTGCCACTTGCTTGATTGCAGAGCGCTTTGAATCCCCATTGGGAAGTGGAATGTAACGCTCAGGATCTTCGCCACCTTCACCAGTATTTGATTTACCACCAAGACGATTCATCGCGATGGCGAGAGTTTCATGAGCTTCTTTCGAAATCGAACCGTAGGACATCGCACCAGTTGAGAATCGCTTCACAATCTCACTTACCGGCTCTACCTCTTCCAATGGAATTGGCTTCCGGTTTGGTGCCAGCTCGAAAAGTCCTCGTAAGGTCATTAAATCTTTTGAACGATTATTTACTTTATCTGTGTAATTCTTAAAGACTTCAAATTTTCTCGTCCGCGTTGAATGTTGTAATAAGAAAACGGTTTCTGGGTCGAAAAGGTGTGGTTCGCCATCGCGCCGCCATTGATATTCCCCGCCGGTAGGAAGCTTCTTCGTACCTGGGATCTCTCCTCCAGGTGGATAGGCGATTTGGTGGCGGGCAATTGCTTCACTAGCAATGACATCGATTCCAATTCCGCCGAGGCGCGAGGTTGTTCCAGTGAAATACTCATCAACGACTTGCTCTGAGAGGCCAATAGCTTCAAAAACTTGAGCTCCGGTATATGAGGCGATTGTGGAGATACCCATCTTGGACATTACCTTCAATACACCTTTGCCAAGGGCTTTAATTAAATTGCGTACCGCTTTCTCAGGAGAGATGTTTGTGATTACCCCTTGATGGACGAGATCTTCAACGCTCTCCATTGCAAGGTATGGATTCACCGCCGCCGCGCCATAACCAAGCAAGAGCGCAACATGATGAACTTCTCGAACATCCCCAGCTTCAATAACAAGTCCCACTTGAGTTCGACGTTGTTCTCGAATTAAATGATGGTGAATTGCAGCGGTAAGAAGTAGGGAGGGTATTGGCGCATTATCGGCATCGCCATCGCGATCGGAGAGAACAATAATTCGAGCGCCATTCTCTATTGCCGCGCTTACTTCACTCTGGAGCTCTTTGATTCTTGCTGCAAGGCCTGCTCCGCCCTCTGCGACAGAGAAGAGGCCGCGCACGATGTGTGACTTAAATCCAGTTTGGGTTTTATCCGCATTGACGTGAATGATCTTCGCTAATTCGTCATTATCGATAACTGGAAAAGGTACGAGAATTTGGCGACAGGATTCTGGGCCTGGATCCAAAATATTGTGCTCGGGCCCGATCGTCGCGCTTAAGCTCGTTACCAACTCTTCGCGGATTGCATCAAGAGGTGGATTAGTAACTTGTGCAAATAATTGTGTGAAGTAATCAAAAAGCAATCGCGGCTTATTTGATAACGCTGCAATTGGCGAGTCGGTTCCCATGGAGCCAAGCGGTTCAAGACCCGAGCGGGCCATCGGAGTAAGAAGAATTCGTAACTCTTCTTCGGTATATCCAAAGGCGCGCTGACGACGAATCACCGAAGCATGTGGGTAGACAATATGTTCCCGGGCCGGCAAATCTTCGAGTTTTACAATTCCCTCGTCGACCCATTCTCCATACGCGGCGCCCTTTGCGAGGTTTGATTTAATCTCTTCATCTTCAATGATGCGCCCCTGCTCAATATCGACAAGGAACATTTTTCCGGGTTGAAGTCGACCTTTTCGAACAACAGATGCTGCGGGAATGTCGAGCACTCCTACTTCGCTTGCGAGAACCACTAACCCTTCATCGGTTACCCAGAAGCGAGATGGTCGAAGTCCATTGCGATCTAGGACTGCGCCGACTTGATGGCCATCGGTGAAGGTCACGCAAGCTGGGCCATCCCATGGTTCCATCAATGATGAATGAAAGGCATAGAAATCCCGGCGGGATTTATCCATCGTGGAGTTGTTCTCCCACGCTTCAGGAATCATCATCAACATCGCATGTGGCAACGATCTACCACCTAAGTAAAGTAGTTCAAGGACTTCATCAAAGGAGGCTGAATCACTTCCTCCGTCTGAAACAATCGGAAAGATTCGTTTGATATTTCCTGGAATGAGGGCGCTATCAAGGAGCGCTTCTCGAGCGCGCATCCAATTTCGATTGCCCTTAACAGTATTGATTTCGCCGTTATGTGCAATGTAACGATATGGGTGGGCAAGCGGCCAGGAAGGGAATGTATTGGTAGAAAAACGAGAATGCACTAATGCAAGCGGAGATTCAACACGTTCATCGGAGAGCTCTGGAAAGAACTCTTCTAATTGACCAGTGGTAAGCATTCCTTTGTAAACCAACGTTTGTGTTGAGAGAGATGGAAAATAAATTTCTTCTGAATGTTCTGCTCGTTTCCGGAAGCAGAAGAGAAGTCGATCAAGAAGTAATCCGCTCTCTTGTTTTGCTCCGGCAAGAAATATCTGTTTGAAACTTGGCATCACTGATTTTGCGGTGGCGCCAAGCGAGGAAGAATTAATTGGAAGCTCTCGCCATCCAAGAATTGTTAAGCCCTCTTCATCGGCGAGCGCAGAGAGATTTTTCATAACCACTGCAGCTTTTTCTTCGCTCGCTGGTAAAAAGGTAATACCAACGCCATAACTGCCAGATTCAGGGAGCGAGAAAGAAAGTACTTCTCTGAAGAAACGATCAGGAATGCGAATCAAAATACCTGCGCCATCACCGCTATCTGGCTCAGCACCTGATGCACCACGATGTTCCATATTTCGAAGAGCTGTTAACCCCAATGCGACAATGTCATGTCGAGCTTGGCCAGTAAGGGTGGCAACCATGGCGACGCCACAGGCATCTTTCTCTAATTGAGGGTCGTAGAGACCTTGTGCAACTGGAACCGCAGAAAAATGATGAATGGCCATACTCATCCCCCAAACTCTGGTGCCAGGAGAGAAATGTCAGAGAGGTGTGAAAGAGGTTCTCACTGATTTCTTTTGTATATCTGGCAGCTGATTACTTTGGGACGACGTTGGCCCAGCAAGCCAATACTAGCGATTAGAGGCCGCTGATGTGAACCAGGGCGCCGATACCCGAGGTGACAGCCATCGCCAAGGAGCCGCCAACGAGGATTCGAATAGTGGGCGGCAAGGGTTTTGTACCCGAAATCATCGCACCGATAACTCCGGCGAGGGCAAGGCCAAGGAGGGTCACTACGACGATGCTTACCCCCTTATTGATAATCGTCGGAATAAAAACGCCGATCATCGGAATCAAACCGCCCGCGGTAAATGCGGCCGCCGAGGCGATCGCTGCCTGAATGGGACGCGCTTTGGTGAGGTCATGTTGGCCGAGTTCATCTCGCAGATGAGCCTCGAGGGCGTTGTGATCATGCATCGCTTGGGCAACCTCGAGCGCGAGCTTTTCAGGAACCCCTCGCTCTTCGTAAATTTTCGCTAATTCTCGGAGTTCACCTTCGGGGTCTAACTCCAAATGTGCACGTTCAATCTCTCGATCGGCATTCTCAATATCTGTCTGAGAGCTCACCGATACATATTCACCAACCGCCATCGAGAGAGCGCCAGCGGCGATACCTGCAAGGCCAGCAGTAATGATCGTGGCGCGGTCAGTTTGCGCTGCCACGAAGCCGAGCATCAAGCTCGCATTGGAGACCAATCCATCATTGACGCCTAAGACTGCAGCGCGAAGCCATCCCGAGCGATGCGCCCGGTGCTCCAAGTTTCGTTGATAGACCTCTTCAAGGGACATGGGCAGAAGGTTAGCGCCCTGGAGCGAATTTGCCGACATTGCCCACTAAGAGAGCGCAGGAGGTTTTAGATTCTCCGCCTTTCTCTTATTCCAGCTACGTGCAGTCGCAAAAGTAGCCACCAGGAATAACAGGAGGCTGACCCAAATATTAAAACGGAGACCGAACAATTTTTCGCTGGCATCGATGCGAAGCGATTCGATACCTAAACGACCTAGTGAATATGCCGCGACGTAGAGAGTAAATGTTCCACCGCGTGCAAGCAGTTGAGGTCGTGAGGTCCGTGATACATAAACACAGAGAGCTGCAACAAGTAAGCACCATAGGGATTCATAGAGAAAAGTTGGATGAAAGTATTGCGAGAGTGAATAACCTGTAGGTCGATTTTGCGAAGGAACTTCCAACCCCCATGGGAGGTTTGTCGGGCGACCGAACAATTCGATGTTAAACCAATTTCCCCACCGTCCAACCGCTTGAGCGAGAACAATTCCCGGCGCGAGTGAATCCATAAAAACTGCAAAAGAAGGAGGTGTTGCAGCGCCCGCCTCGCCCGCTTCGCCCGCCTTGCCCGCCTCGCTCAATTGAGGTCGACTCATTGATTGAATACTTCGATAGCGCAGATATGCGCCAAGAGCGCCTAGAGAAATTGCTCCCCAAATTCCTAAGCCACCTCGCCAAATGGCAATGGCATCGAAGAAGGTTCGCTCGCTATTCCACGTTGTAGCCAAGTGATAGAGGCGTCCACCAATAATTCCAGCAGGAACAGCCCAGTACGCGACGTCAGTAACTACTCCTGGTGCGCCGCCGCGCGCGATAAATCGCTTTTCACCCCACTGCACCGCAATAACGATGCCGGCAATGATGCAGAGCGCATAAAAGTGAACCGTTAATGGTCCGATCGAAATAACGCTGATTGAAGGCGAAGGGAGATACGCCCACTCCATCAGTACGTTACTTGATTCCGTACTTTGCAAGCTGCGCGTTAAATCCATCAGCTGTGTAGTAATTGATACCTTGCTGATCACTTTCGATCACATTGCCATCAATAACTACTGTCGGAGTTCCATTGATATTCGCATCGCTACCTGCAGCGGCAACGTTTGTTAACCACTTGCGATATTTATCTTTATTTAGGCAGGCAGCAAATTTTGTCTCATCAAGTCCGGCGGAAGCAGCCATCGAAATGACATATGGCTTAGTCCAAGTACCTGAATGCTCTTCTTGCTGATTTGCGTACATAAAACTCTTATATTCCAAAAACTTTCCTTGTTCAGCTGCGCAACCGCCACCCATTCCAGCAACTACAGATTCATCTCCAAGGAATGAGAGTGTGTGAAAGACTACCTTTGCCTTGCCTTCTTTGGCGAGTGAGAGAATCTTTGCACCGTTGGCATCTTCAAAGCGCTTGCAACTAGGGCATTGGAAATCTTCCCAAATATCAATCTGCGGTTTCTTGTCGCCGTTAAAGACGATGCCATAGCCATCTTCCTTACTCGCTCCAGGTGGAAGCGCGACATTTGATGCGCTCTTATTGCTGACCACGGTAAAGACTGCGCCAATAATGACTACGAGGGAGACCATTCCAATAACAATCCAGCGGGTGACTGGATCTGGTTCATTGTTACGGCCGCCACGTTGTGGACCACGATTTTTTGATGCCATGTTTAAAGCCTACTTCCCTCGATTATCCAGTGCAAAATGAGAATCAGGGCGAAAATAGAGATAGAAGCCTGCCACTGCAAGGGCGATATCGCGAATGATCTCTTGAAGATATTTGGTTTCTCCCGCTGCAACCTGGCCACCACCTCCAAAACAACCACAATCAATTGTTAACCCTCGCGCCCAAGCGGAGCTAATTGCACCGATGAAAAGGAGCATTAAGAGTGCACCAATCAAACCTGAAATTCGAGTCGCAACTCCAAGTATCAACAGCAAGCCAAGCCCCACTTCGAACCAGGGCAGGATGTAACCAAAAAATGATGCGAAAGAGTTAGGAAGTAGTTCATAGGCGCGCATTGCTGCGGCAGCTTTATATGGATATGGAATTTTGATCGCGCCAGCAACTACAAGCACTCCGCCAAGAGCTAAGCGCGCTGCAAGTCCAAGCCATGGTAAAAAATTTTCCCTCGTTAATTTCATCGAGATCCCTTTACGGCAGTTGCTAACGATTGAGCCAACGTCTTCAATCCGGACAATCCTTCGTTCAATTCTTTTCCAAGCAATTCTTTGATAAGTGCGCTACCGATAATGACGCCATCTGCATATTTCGCAACTTCGCGCGCTTGTTCCGGAGTTGAGACACCAAGCCCAACTGCAATAGGCAAATCAGAGACCTTCCGTATTCGCTTCACCAACTCTTCCGCAGAGTTCGAAATTGCACTCCTCGTGCCCGTAACCCCCATCAAGCTCGCTGCATAAACAAAACCTGAAGTTATTCCCGTTACCTTTTCCAAACGTTCATCCGTTGTACTTGGCGCTACGACAAATATGGTGTTGATTCCCGCTTTGGTAGCGCTCTCTTTCCACGGTTGTGCTTGCTCGTAAGAGAGATCCGGGGTGATCACTCCAGAGCCGCCTGCGGACGCAATCGCTTGCGCAAAGTTATCGGAACCAAATTGTTCAATGGGGTTCCAATATGTCATGACTACTCCCGCCGCACCTCGTTCCGTGGTGTGTGCCAACATCGAGAGAACATCTTTTGCCTTCACGCCGTTACGTAGTGAAATATCTGCAGCTTCTTGAATTACTGGACCATCCATCACTGGGTCGCTGTATGGATAACCAATTTCGATTGCATCAAAACCCGCCGCCACTAAAACATCTATTGCCGCCTTGCATCCCTCAAGGGTCGGGAAACCTGCGGGAATATACCCAATAAGCGCAGCGCGATTTTCAGCACGTGCGCGAAGTAGTACCTCTTCCAGAGGGGTTTTCACCAACTGCGCGCTCATACCATTCCAAAATATTCTGCTGCAGTTTGAACATCTTTATCGCCACGACCACTGAGATTAATTAGCAGCACCGCATCAGGACCAACTTCTTTTCCTAATTTCATGGCACCGGCAAGAGCATGTGCTGTCTCGATTGCGGGGATAATTCCTTCGGTACGACAGAGTAAAGAGAAAGCCTCCATCGCTTCGCTATCTGTAATGGGCCAATACTCGGCGCGACCAATGTCATGTAAGTGAGCATGCTCTGGACCAACTCCGGGATAGTCGAGGCCTGCGGAGATCGAGTGTGATTCGATAGTTTGGCCATCTTCATCTTGCAACATGTACGAGCGGGCACCATGAAGAACGCCAGGGCGTCCACCAGAAATTGCTGATGCATGGCGACCGGTCTCTAAACCATCTCCACCTGCTTCAAGACCAATAAGTCGAACCCCTTCATCGTTAATGAAGGGATAAAAAATTCCGATCGCATTGGAACCTCCGCCAACGCATGCGAGCACCGCTGTTGGTAACGCTCCGGTAAGTTCGAGCACTTGAACTCGCGCTTCATCACCGATAATTCGATGAAAATCTCGAACCATAACTGGGAAGGGATGAGGTCCAGCAACGGTTCCTAGTATGTAATGGGTCGTTTCAACATTTGTTACCCAGTCACGCATCGCCTCGTTGATCGCATCTTTTAGAGTTCGCGAACCTGCAGTGACTGGAACAACTGTCGCTCCCAGCAATCTCATTCGCGCAACGTTAAGCGCTTGACGTTTTGTATCCTCTTCGCCCATATAGACAACACATTCAAGACCAAGGAGGGCGGCTGCCGTTGCCGATGCCACACCATGTTGTCCGGCACCAGTTTCCGCGATTACTCGCTTCTTTCCCATCCGTTTTGTTAAAAGCGCTTGACCCAAGACGTTATTAATTTTGTGGGAACCAGTGTGATTAAGGTCTTCTCGTTTCAGTAATACTCTCGCCCCGCCGCAGTGTTCGGCAAAGCGATGCGCCTCTGTGAGAATACTTGGTCGACCGGAATAAGTTTTATGAAGGTGATCAAGTTCTGCCGCAAAGAGCGGATCATCTTTAATGGATGCATGCATTTGGGCTAATTCATCTAACGCTGCGATGAGAGCCTCAGGCACGTAGCGTCCGCCATATGGCCCAAAGAGTCCGGTGTCGAGGGTGACCGTCATGGCTATAGCCTACGGACTCTCTCCTGCTCTGCGCGATTTAGAAATTCCTGAATGGTTGCCGCTGGATTGCCATCTTTTACCAGCGCCTCCCCCACCAAAATTCCACTCGCACCGCGAGCACTTAAAGCGCCGACTTCTGCGCTATTGCTTATCCCCGATTCAGCGATGAGCGGAATGGTGGCCGGAACTAACGGGGCTAGAGCGGCGAAAGATTCTGGGTTTATCTCCAAAGTTTTTAAATTTCGAGCATTGATTCCTAACAGGTCGATATCGAGAGCGCCCTGCTTTGAGAGATTGAGCACACGTCCAATTTCTTCCCCATCGTGAACTTCGATGAGCGTCCGCATGCCGAGTTCATGTGTCAACGTGGAGAATTCGAGAATTTCCTCATCGCTGAGGGCGGCGACAATTAATAAAATGATGTCAGCGCCAAAAGCGCGTGCTTCATAAATTTGATAGCTATCGACAATAAATTCTTTACGTAAGATCGGAATGGTTACCGCACTTCGAACAGCTGCCAAATCAGCGAGCGAACCATTAAAGCGTCGAGCTTCTGTCAGTACGCTTATCGCACATGCGCCTCCAGCTTGATAACTTTTGGCGAGCTCTGCAGGGCTAGCTATCTCTGCCAACACACCTTTACTTGGCGATGATCTTTTAATCTCAGCAATAACTCCAAATTCACCTTTTTTAAAATGGTTCATCACATCAATCGCGGCACCTGTTGTCACCGTACGTGATTGATCAATTATGTTGGCATGAGAAGTTAGCGTTTTTCGCACTTCGAGATCCTCGCGCACACCTTTGATGATGTCATCAAGAACGGTCATTTGCGGCTCTCAGATTTTAGAGTGGGCAATGTACGATGTAGATAAATTAGTGGTCTGACTTCGTGCGGCCAAAGCCCGCGCTCTTCATTACCAATCCAACAACTCCACCAAGCGCTACAACAGCAAAACCAATAATCGCTACCGGAACATTGGCCATCGGAATCGCAATGCCGGCAATAACCGAACCGATAACGACAATTATTGTCGTTGCCCATGCCGCTGGCGTATTGCCATGATTATTGATGCTCGACATTTGCACTCCCTATTGGTTTATGGATGGAAAAAGGTGGCTAGTTCTCAGAGGGATTTTACCTTAATTCTTCGAGCGTCGGGTCTTCGCCCTTATCTAACGCGCGCCACGGATCTTTTACTCGCTCGTAGCGCGATGGCAAACCTGAGCTCCTTTTGCCCCGTCGTTTAAAAAGTGGGCGAAGCAGTACCGTTACCAGGGTCAGAAGAGAGCAGAGCATCACCGCTGCCGACCATAGCTCTAACTTACGGCCAAGGCTTTGCGCAGCAAAGTATAACGAAATAAAAGAAATAAGCAGGAGTGAAAAATTTAGATATACATTTACTATCTTTTTATCCACCGACACTAGAGCGGCTTTCTCAAATGATTTGCAGTGGTAATCGCGCTAAGCACTGCTGCAGCTTTGTTAACACACTCTTGGTCTTCATTCTCGGCAACCGAGTCAGCAACTACTCCTGCTCCCGCTTGCACATATGCCATTCCATCTTTTATTAGAGCTGTGCGAATCGCAATTGCTGAATCAAGATTGCCACGAAAATCGATATATCCAACGATGCCCCCGTAAAGACCGCGCCTGGTCGGTTCTAACTCCTCGATGATTTCCATCGCTCGCGGCTTAGGTGCGCCAGAGAGAGTTCCTGCAGGAAATACCGCACAGAGTGCTTGCACAACAGAAACGCCATCATTTAACTCGCCAGTTACAGTCGACACAATATGCATTACATGTGAGTACCGCTCAATATTCATAAACTCAACAACTTCAACGCTTCCTGCCTTGCAGACTCGACCAAGATCATTTCTTCCAAGATCTACCAACATGAGATGCTCAGCGCGTTCTTTGGTATCGGCAAGTAACTCTTCAGCAAGTCGATTATCTTCTTCGACAGTTCTGCCTCTCGGACGAGTGCCCGCTATTGGATGGACCATCGCCACTCGTTCGGAAATTTTCACTAACGCTTCTGGGCTTGATCCGACAACATCAATGCCATCGGTAAAGCGAAGGAGGTACATATAGGGGCTTGGATTATGTCAACGTAGCAT
>Ga0214917_10007385_pt1 | contig 11135 bp, 19 predicted proteins | sample LL_1208_BB_MetaG_FD_177983 | JGI IMG/M metagenome (GOLD analysis project Ga0214917, IMG submission 177983) | Freshwater microbial communities from Lake Lanier, Atlanta, Georgia, United States - LL_1208_BB | ecosystem: Environmental > Aquatic > Freshwater > Lake | place: USA: Georgia | collected...
CCGCCTACTCTCGAGTAACTGAGAGTTCTTCGAGGAAGCGAGCAATGGATTACCATTGGTGACTCCCTGCGTGTCTCTCGTGACACTCTCGTTGGTCGCGAGCCTCTTCACGATTTCCCGGCGAACTATCGCGCGGAGACGTGTCTCATCGATTCTCATCGGAGTGATTTAGTCTTTCTTGCGAGAGATCTTGATTCGAACAACCGATCCTCTCTCGAGAGTCGAGCGCTCTTAGTTTTTCTGAAAAGACTTTCCGTCTGAGTACCCGTTGAAGTGTCTGTTGAAGTGCCGGCAGTGTAGAAAGCTTCCAGAGCTTTCTGCATTTGAGGAATGTACCCTTTCAGCTTTTCATTCTTCTTAGCGACTTCAAAGACTTTATTGATAGAATCTTTGTTGTCAGCCATCATTTTCTGAGCCTTTTTTATACCTGCGGCGACTTTCGGTCCTTGGGTAGCTGCGACTTTTGCAATGTCTCCGATCTTGCCTTCTTTTGTCGCGAGTTTCGTGAGCCAGACTGCGACTTTGCCACCCTTTCCGACGGCATCACCAGCCACCGGTATCAACGAAACGAGCGAAAGCGCCGCCATCAGGTAATCACCCTTCTTTGCGTAAAGAAGAGCGTTGATGACGTCGGCGGCTTCACCGACACCAGGGATCAGGCCGGCAAGATCGAGAACGACGTTAAGCGCGCCCGTTTCTTCTCGCAGTATTTCTTCTCTAACCATTTTTCGCAATTGCGATTCCGTAATCAGCATCTCTGCTCTCCTATCTTGTAAGATGATCGATCACCACGAACGCATCTTCTTGTAGGTCTTCGGATCGATCGTGGATTTCGATTTCGACCTCGAGGTCCCGGCCTTCTTGCGCTTGTTGATGTTATGGAAGAGGAATCCCTTGGGCGGTTTCGACTCGCTGACGGCTCCAGAGCGAGTATATTCGTAGCCGAGGTAGTCGCTGATGACGTCGATCATCTCGTCGACGACTGCGATCTTCTCCTGGACCCACTCGGGCAGGTCGTCAGCGTCTCCGACGAGATCGTGCAGCGCCTGGGCTTTCGTCGCGATAGAGAAGAGATTGGACTTGATCATTCCCGCCTCTTCGTGGGGATCGGAATCCTCAAAAGCGAGTCCATCACCGTGCGACTTCGGGTGATACGGACTCTGCGTCTCTTCCATCTCTTCCATCTCGTCGCAGGCGCACTCATTGATTGTCTGACGGAGACGCGCGATGAGGCGAGACTCCTTCACTGGCTGGGTGTGGAACCCCAGGGCTGCGTTCTTTCTTTGAGCGATCTGGATACTGCGAAGGGTCTCGGCAGCCTCGTCGACGCCGAGTCCGAATTCGACGATGAGATCTCCCACCGTGAGACGCTCCACGAGCTGCAGACTCTCCTCGGGAATGTCCTGACCCGTGTAGGGACCGCGAATCGAGTCGATCACCTTCGAGATCTCATCGACTTTTTTCTTATCGAATGCCATTTCCCCTCCGACACTGAATACTTATCATCATGCACGCGAAAAACAACCTTCTCTTAGCGTTTATTTCGTACGTCCGCGCGGCGTACCACTGGTTCCACGCTGCCCACCACTCGACGAGCGGGACGGCTTTCAACGGGGATCATGAACTCTACGGTGAGATCTACGGAGACTATCTCGAGATTCTCGACGGCATCATCGAGAAGGCGATCGGCTCCTGCGGTTACGAGGCCGCTGCGGCTCCGATTCCCTCGCTGGGTCTTGCGATGAAAGTCCTCGGCGGGTATCCGAGTCCTGAGACTCTCACTTCGCTCGCGATCGCCTCGACAGCGCTCCAGGTCGAGAGAGACTATCTCCAGGTAGTGGATGAACTCTTCAAGAGTCTCGAGAGCGATGGCGCCCTGCCCCTCGGTCTCAATGACTTTCTTGCAGCCTCTGCGAACAAGCACGATGTGTATGTCTACAAGCTCGTCCAGAGAGTGAAGACGGAGATTCAGGACTGAGAGACTTTTGTCATAAAGATCCTGTCGATGACGGGATACACGATGTCAAAATTCTTCCGAGGGTTCTTGTAGTGGTGTGAGAGGTGGTGAAGCGCCGTTGGGTCTTCGGCACCTGAGTGGGCGCGGCGGTGTCGCCAAGTGTAGAGTCCCACGTAGCTGATCACTCCGAATCCCACGGCGGGATAGACGAGGAGAATTGCAGAGCAGACCCCGAGCAGAAAGGCGTTCCACTCGGGAGTGAAGAGCAGCCCGCCTGGATCCTGCGGACGTCGATGATGTTCGGCGTGCTGTGCTCGCCAGGACTTCAGCGGACCGAAGCGACCGAGCGGTCCGTGAAGTATCCAGCGGTGCGTAGAATAGAAGCCGACAGCAAAGAGAGCGTGACCGAGCAGAAACTGTAACACCGACAACATCTTGCACCCCCATAGATAAGTAGGATGGGACGCTGTCTGTGTTACGCAATTGTCAATTTACTCGTTCAAACTTGGGCGGAAACCTCTTAGTGAGGTCCTGCATCTCTTCCTTGAGAATCTCGTAAGTTTCGATCTCCCAGGCCCTGTCGCGAGGAATTTCTGAGATTCTGTCTACAGTGCATCGAGCGTACGTCTTCGGCATAATGCCGGCGCCGGGAGCTGACGGATGAATAGCAGGAATCGTCCCGAGTGTGAATGCTTGCCACCACCGAGGCGTGCAAGCCCAGTGACCAGGCTCTCCCATAAATACTGAAACCCTGCACTCTTGCATAATCTCAGGAATCTTGTCAAGCGGAATCATCATTTTTGCCGCTTTTGTTTTCTGGTTGAGACCCAGGTAATGCGGAATTTTCGATAGAACAAGAGGGCCTCCGGTGAATGCACCGGGCAATGCCTTTCGACGTTCGTCAGTGAGCATTTGAACAATGCGAGCTTTTCGGATCTTCGTCTGCTGCTTCAGGCCGATGTAGACAGTATCCCACTTGGGGTTCTCATCTCGAAGAGGTCGAAGAGGATACCATTCGCCGAGCTGATATTGATAGTTCGTAACCCAGTTAGGTCTACTAAGAATATTTTCTCGCAGATCGTCGTCGACGTCGATGTCTTTCATTACTTCGATGAGCGGAACTGCGCTACTGAGCTCGACTCGTTCAAAGATGTCAATGAGTTTTTTCAGTAGATCGCTGCGAAGGTGCGAGCTTCGCTTGTCGCGAGTTGGAACGAGCGCCTCGAAATAAAAAGGACGCGGATCGTGAATCGTGGTGATGATCCTGCCCTGAAACTTGTGAAGTTCCTCGATGAGGAAAACAAAATTTTTCGCTACTTGTGAATCAGCTTCGAGAGCTACCGGAAACTTTGACTTCAACCAGTCCCAGATGTACGGGTTGAACCAGTGAAGTTGAATCATGTCGAATTCATGAATGCGATGGATGTCATCCCGATGAATCTTGCGCGGCCAGCTGCTGAGCTTTCCTTTTTGAATGTAGGGCTCCATCAACCAGAGGTCATAGCCCGCAGCAGCGTAGCCTTTTGACATTGAGATGTAATCAATATCGTGAGGACTAATTTCCGTGTCGAGACTCGAAGACGACGTCGTGTGCCAGTTCAAAAGTAGCGCTTTCTTCATTTTTGCTCCATTACTCGCTTGAAGCTGACTTACCGATTCACGAGTCTCCAAGTGAATCGGTAAGTCAAGGTTCTCTAACTCAGTCCTATTTCTTCTCTCAGGTCCGACCCATCGCGTCGATGTCACGACCAGTGATGTAGGGCCGAACCTTCGGACCGCCCAAGACAGCGTAGTAATAACCGTTGTATCGAACGACAGTGTAACCCGATCGCTGGACAGGAACCCGAACAATGGTCTGGTTGGTAGTTGCAACGCGAATGCTGACTGGAGTGCTGCTGTTGAAGAACATTTTTCCCTCTTGGTTTGCCATGGTAGGCTTGGTGATAGTAAGCGGCAAAGATCGTTTTTACAAGAACTACGCGAAGCGACCGTCGATTTGATCGATGTAGTTGTCGCACTCGGGCTCAGAAGTGCCGAGCTTCGACTTGATCTTCACGATGCGAATCGCAGCCTTCAGGGCTTTGAGATCGATCTTCTCTTCGTATTCTTCCATCAAAGTCTTGCGATCCTCACCGAGGAGCTTCATTTCGCCCTCAATGCGAGTGAGCTTTTCGATGAATTCATTCACGATGGTCTTTGACATTTTTACTCCTTACCACTTCTTGTTGCGTGTGTTGTTGTTGCGACGAGGCGCGGTGAAAGCGACAGGCTGGATGATGAGAGGACTCTCGAGCTCTTCGACGATCGAGAGTTCGGGTGGGAAGATTGCGTTCATCGCCTCTTCGCTGGGAAGACCGATGCCGCGCGAGTTTAGGTGGTCAATGAAAGATTGACGATCAGTAATCGCATTGTGACTGAGAAAGAGACTCACGTCAATTTTTCGCCTTGCTACGAAATTCTCCCATGTTGTCAAGCTTCGATCTCCTTTGAGGCAGCGAACATCAGGCACTCGAGGTAGTAGGTAATTGCGAGCTTTGCCACTGTCTCTCCTCTCGAGATGATGAGTTCGGTCTGTAGACGCTCTAGAAAGGGACGTGCCTGCGTGGTGTCTGTGATCTCGGAGATCACATCCGCACAATCTTGCAGGACTTCTGCGAGCGCACCTTCATCCCAGTCGAGAGCCTCGAGGAGTTCGTTTCGCATCGCAAGACGAGAAACGTATTTGGGTGGGTTCATCGCTTGCCCTTCTTGCCAGAGAGAATCTCGATCATCGCCTCTTGGAAACGAGGGTCGGAAGCAATTCGCCATGTCTCCTCATCGAGAGAGGTACCGGACTTCGCGTGGAGGGCAGCGACGGGGCGCGCAATCTTCGAGAGGCCACGGAGAAGAACGTTGCGAGCAGTCGCGTGGTTCATCTCGTCACCGTCAGCAGTCATCCTCTCTGCAATCTCGCGAAAGCCGAGACCCTCGTCAGTGACAGTAGCGTAGCCGTTGCTGAACTTGTGACCCTTAGGCATAGACATCAGACACCCCCACGACGAGCGTTGAGAACAGAGAGTTCTTCCTGAGTGATCGGAAATTGCGAGTCGTTGTCGGATTCCTCGGTGAGACCGAAGCGCAGGCGCAGGACTTTCTCTTCTCGAGGAGTGAGAGTGGCGAGAGCCTGTCGGACAATCGCGATCACTTTCTCGTGATCCATCATCTCGTTCGGGTCGAGTTGGTTGCTGTCCGCGAGAGTCTCGTGGAGCTGCGGACCGTCATCGTCACCCGCGTAAGCAGTAGAATCGAGAGAGATCGTGCCGCGATAGGTGTTCATCAGGGTCGTATACTTGCCCGTCGACACACCCATAAAAGCGGCCACCTCCTCGTCAGTGGGAGGCGAGCCGAACTCTGCAGTGTAGTCCTGGATCATCATCTTCGCGCGATAGTAGAACGCGTTCGCGGAAGAGGGCATGCGAATGTTACAGGACTGATCGGTGATGTGACGTCGGACCGACTGCCGAATCCACCAGCTAGCGTAGGTGGAGAACTTGAAACCCCGACGCCAGTCGAACCTGTCGACCGCCTTGATGAGACCGAGGTTACTCTCTTGAACGAGATCTTCAAAAGAGCAGCCCTTGTTCATGTATCGCTTGGCGATAGAAATCGCCAGTCGCAGGTTCGACTGGATAAAGAGATCACGGGCACGCTGATCGCCAGCCTCGATTCGCTGCGCGAGCTGCGCCTCTTGCTCTCGAGTGAGCAGATCGTGCTTGCCAACGCTCTTGAAGTAATCACGTAGTGTATCAGCCACCTTGACCTCCGAAGTTTGTCCTTCCAACCTGTCCAGTTTAATTCATTCTATGACAAATTGGAAGGATCAATAGAGGAATTCTTGATCAAAATTTTGCAGATGGCCGCCTGACTTGAGCCAGTTCATGTGCGCCTCGCGGCGGGCGGTGCGAATCTCTGCCTCACGATGGAGGTAACAATACTCAACTTCCAGATCACCACGATGGTTTCCACGATTGCGCTCTCGACCCAGGTAACCGTTGAGGGAAGAAATGCGACGACCAAGTTCATCATCAGACATAATGGAAATTTCATCGATAGTCAACACACGGTTGCTCATTTTAGTCCTCGACACTTTCACTGTTGTTGTCATCGTCGGTAACGACCGCAGCGCCGACCGACAGTAGTATTGTAGACGCAGATGCTGAATGTTCAAGCGAAGAACGAACTACTTTCAGTGGATCGATCACCCCCTCGTCAATCAAGTTTACCCACTTGTGGGAAGAAGCGTTGAAACCCCAACCCGGCTTCTGGCGGCGAGCGCGCTCGACGATGGTGTCGCCGTTGAGTCCGCAGTTGTTGGCGATCGCGCGAAGGGGCGCTGCGCAGGACTCGATGGCGGCGGCGTATGCGGCCTTGTAACTCTCGTTGCCGCGCGCCCGTTTCCCCTTCGAAGCGTGAATGAGAGCCGTCCCACCGCCGGGAACAACGCCGCCTTCGATGGCAGCCTGGACTGCGTGAAGGGCGTCGTCCACGCGGTCACGGCGCTCCATCATCTCAGACTCTGTCGCTCCACCGACGCGGATGACAGCAACGGCACCTGCGAGGCGTTTCTTGCGGCGACTGAGGAGATCGCGCTCGCCCTCGGTGAGATCTGGACTCTCCTCAGCGAGACGGATGGCGGCGACCCGGTCGGCGATCCTCTCGGGTGACCCGCCCGGTGAGACGATGACTGTCTTCGTGCGACCCACGATGACGCGCTTGCAGGTGCCGAGGTCCTCGAGACGAAGTTTCTCGAGGGGCGCCTCGGGTTCGAACTTGCCACCGAGAAGGGCGGCGAGGTCCTCGAGAGCGTGGACCCTGCCCTCGCCAAATTCGGGCGGACGAATGACGCAGACCTGGATGATCCCCTTCGACTTGTTCATGAAGAGTGTCTGCATCGCCTCGCCTTCGACGTCGTCGGCAACGATGAGCAGCGGCTTCTTCGTGGAGTGCGCTTTCTCGAGGATGGGCAGAATCTCTTTCGTCGTCGTCACCTTGCGATTGGTGATGAGAATGAGAGGATTCTCTAGCAGCGCCGTCATCCGCTCGGAGTTTGTCACGAAATACGGGCTCACGTAGCCGCGATCGATCTCTGTCCCCTCAGTGACCTCGAGGTAGGTGTTGAATCCCTTCGCCTCTTCCACCGAGATGATTCCCTCGCGACCGACTCTGTCGAACGCCTCTGCGATGAGTTCACCGATCGTGCGCTCGCCGTTTGCCGAGATCGTTCCCACAGAGATGAGATCGTCGCGAGTGGAGACGGGTCTTGCGAGAGTGGGAAGCGACTCGAGGACGTCCTGGACTGCCTGGGACATTCCGCGTTTCACGTCGGCGTAAGAGTGACCTGCCGAGAGGAGACGCATCCCAGACTCGAAGAGCGAGTGAGTGAGGACCGTCGCTGTCGTCGTGCCGTCACCCGCAATCTCGCAGGCGCGCGACGCCGCCTCCTTGATGATCTGCGCGCCGAGGTTCTCGTATTTCCCGCGCAGGTTCACGGCACGGGCAACGGTGACGCCGTCCTTCGTGACAATGGGTGGACCGCCCGGCTGCTCGATGACGACGTTCATCCCGCCGGGTCCGAGGGTCACCTTCACAGCGTCAGCGAGAGTCCGCGCTCCCTGGAGGAGAGACCTGCGTGAGTCCTCTCCAAACTTGAAATCTTTGAAGTCGCTCATCCTCGCAGCACCCGTCGACCCTCGTTCGTGGGCTCCTGGACTCGACGGCGATCGCGCGTGATGACGTTTTCGGCGATGAGAACGTCACCGATGCGAATGGCGACCTCGTCCTGTCCAAGGACGCCCTGGAGGCGAAGCTGTTGCTGTTTTTCATCGGGTAGGTAATTCTGGTCCACTGTCGTGTCTCTCCTATTGTTCCAGGCAGCTGAATGTGTTCGTGTACTTTTTCCACGGCTTGTCGCCCGTGAGCGACTCGAATCCGCGCTCGTTGAGGAGCGCTCGCAGGGCGTCCCAGTCGGGTCGAGTCTCAGACCATTCGAGACCGTCGTCGATGGTGGCGAACGAGATGAGGAACTGGTTGCGCTCCCACTTTTCGAGAGCGCCCGGCGCACTGAGGAATTCTTCGAGACGCTTCGGATCGTTGATCAACTTCTCGGCAGTCTTCGCGCCGACGCCCTTGAAACCTGGGATGTTGTCAGAACCGTCACCCGTGAGAGACTTCCACTTGACGTAGTCGCACGCGAAGGGAGAGACCCAAGAGTCTTTCGTGGGATTCCACAGCCTGATGCGATCGCTGTCGGCGCTCAGGAGCTGAATGAAGTCGGTGTCTGTCGAGATGACGACGCACGGATCGCTGGAGTGGGTGACGCGGACGATGTGAGCGATCGTGTCGTCAGCCTCGCGCTGTGGGTGACGGACAACGCTCACGGGCATCATCGACAGCATGTCGAGAATGTCGCCGTGTTGGCGCCAGAAGAAGTCGCCAGCGGAAGAGCGATTCGCCTTGTACTCCACGAGAGCGTCGTGGCGATGTTGGGGGCGACCCTCCTTCACGACATAGACGCGCGAGGGAGCGAATTTTTCGATCGCTTTCCGAAACATCAACAGGAAAGTGTAAGTGATCGAGTGTTCACCGCGACTGAACCCTGAACGGGCGCGATGAACCATATTGTTGAAGTCGATCACCAGGACGGGACGCTGGTCTTCCATTGCGGAATCTCCTTACAGGGCGAATATAATCACTCCTGACAGAGAGAACAGGTTGATCTTGACTTTATTTACAGAATGACGTCGACAACTTCGCCAGTGGGCAGCCGCACCTGTGAGACTCCCACGCTGGGTCGGGGGGTCTCGATCTGCTCAGGCGCTGGGACCTGGTGCGCGACGCGGGGTGTGACCTTCCTCTCGGTGGTCTCGAAACTGCGGTGAATCTCCGCAGCGTCGTTGCAGATCTCATCGATCGCGCGGGTGGCGTTCTCTATCATGAATTGCCGCGCGCCCTCGAGGTCCAGAAAGACGTGATGTTTCTTCACGTTGAGTTGAAAGACCTTCGCGTTCGCGTCGGGACTCGCTCTCACGAAGTAGCGAGTGTCCACACCCGCGAGCTTGCGATGGACGACTTCCTCGACGACTTGCACGGGAAGGATGCCGTGGTCTTCCGGCACAAACACAAATACCACCTGTCCGACGGATAGATTTTCCATAGACAGATGGTATCTTGTTTTCTTCCCTTGTTCAGGGGAAGTTAGAAATTTTCAGCGACGAAAGCCGATTCCCGGGAACCCCATCGTCACAGCGCCGGGCTGCGCGCGGGTCTTGCGACCGTGAACCTGACCGGTCGTCCACTCGTAGGTCCGCTCGTCGCGGTTGCGGATCGCCTTCGAGATCTCGTCGCGAATGACACGACGAAGGTCGAAACTCTCCTCGAGTTCCTCGAGACCCGCCTCGTCGACCTCGTAGGTCTCCTCGACTTCCTCGACCTCTTCGGCCGTCTCATCGTGATCGGCCTCGTGGACATCTTCACGGGACTCGCGCAGAAGACCTGCGAGTTTCGCCACACGGCTCTTGTTGAAGTTCATAGTATGGATACCTCCGTTTTTATGTATCAATTTCGAAGCGCTCGTTTTAGAGCGGCAGCAATTTGAGTGTGAAACTCTCGTCAGACTCTTCCCAGAATTTCTTGCGTCGCAGGAGATTCGCATGAGACTTCGTGCCCGGGCGGGAACGAGCGAGCGCGGCGTCGATGGTCTCGATCATCTTCTGTGAGCGGGGCTCGTAAGTTCCGTGTAGGACTGCGCAGCGATCGTATGTCTTCGCCTTGCGCATTTTCACGCGTCCTCGAGCGGACTCCTTACAGTCACTGAAATCATCTCGACGGAGACCCGTGAAGTGAAGGACTGCGAAATTTTCCATCTTGTCGTCTGCGATGAAGTAGATGAAGTCTTTCGCGCCATCGACAAACGCTTCCTTGTCAGACTGGAGACGCAGAGCGCCGCTCGCCGAGGGGGTCGTGAGCTTGCACTCGAGAGTCTTGTCAATCTCAGGGATGGAGATGTCGGGTTCACCGGTCCGACCGTCGGACCTCGTGAGCGGGAACTCCTTCCTGATTTCTTCGGCGAGAAAGTGTTCCTGCGCCTGCGAGAGGAGGACATTTCGTCGTCCCGTATTGCCCTCGAAATTCATGCCGTAATTGCCGAACAGCGCAGTGAGGTCCTTGTCGAACCCCTGCATCTGTCGAAGTGCCCGCTGGACCTGTTTTTCGGTGACGTACAAGTTACCTCCAGATGAAGGATAGTAACTCGGCGGTCACCAATTTACAAGTTACTCGATGTCAGCGTTCAGTCTCGTGGCGACATTACGGGTGATCTGACGACCCTTCTTCGCAGCATCGGCTCTCGGTTCGAGCCCGAGGGCGGCGCGGACCCTGTCGTATTCGGCCGGCGTGAGCTTGTCTGCGAGGATCGAGAGGTCGGCGAACTGTCGCAAGTGCTGATCCATCACGGGAAGTCTCTCGCCCCGGGGACCAGGTTCAAACTCGCCCGTCGCTCTGTTCACGAAAATGTAGAGGAGCGCAGGGTCCTTCTCGTTGTCGGGAACGTTGATGAAAGGGATGACGGAGTCCTCTTCGTAGAGGACCTCGGGAATCCAGTTACTCTGTTGTCTCTTAGTCATACCTGACATTATCACGCTTCCTGACGACGTTTACCCGCATTGCGAATTTTCTCGATACCCTCTTTCATCGCCGTCTCGAGATCGGAACCCGGTGCGACTTTCGACACGAGCTCGAGCGGCGCATCTTCCTCGAACTTCTTCAGGAATGTTGCCCGCATCTCTTCTATTTGCTGAGTCAATTCTTTCGAAGATTTGATCATCGAATTGCCGAGCAGAGTTTTGAGCTGATAAGCTTTGACCGCTTGAAAAATATCCTTTTCGCTCGGGGTTTTGTCTGTCATCCCAAGAGCAGAAGCAAGCTGGGAGACTTTTTCGTCTTTCTTCTTTGGGTCGCTGTTTATCTCTTTGACGACCTTCATCGCAGATGAATCAAGAAATTCTTGAGAAAGTTTTTCTGCGCCTATGACATTGAAGGGGGTGTTCTTCAAAATTTCGATTGATCGCTTGACTTCTTCGAGCGTCTTTGAAGATGCCATCGACTCGAGAAATCTAATCGGAGAGTCAAGAATCTTTGACAT
>Ga0214917_10007386_pt1 | contig 11134 bp, 8 predicted proteins | sample LL_1208_BB_MetaG_FD_177983 | JGI IMG/M metagenome (GOLD analysis project Ga0214917, IMG submission 177983) | Freshwater microbial communities from Lake Lanier, Atlanta, Georgia, United States - LL_1208_BB | ecosystem: Environmental > Aquatic > Freshwater > Lake | place: USA: Georgia | collected...
AACTGTCGCATGGCTTGTTCGTGCGCTAGCTCTGCCTCACATGCCGGGCAAGCTGCAATGTGAACTTCGACAAGGGCGATCTCTGGTTGTTCCATCTGCCCATCGATTAACAAGACAAATGAATTTAAGACTTCATTACATGCCAAAACATCTCGGTTCAGATTATTGGAATCAAAACCGTTTGCACCAAAGATACTGAAACTCATGGCTTACCCCCCGAACTCTTTTCGGTGGTGTAACCCAGTTCTTTTGCATAATCAGTCAACCGCTCGCGCAGCTGTTTTCTTCCCCGATGCAGGCGAGACATAACAGTCCCGGCAGGGACGCCGACAATTTCTGCGATCTCTTTATAAGAAAAACCCTCTACATCGGCCAAGTAAACAGCGATACGAAACTCTTCAGGGATTTCCTGCAAGGCACGCTTAATGTCGCTATCTGGCAAATTCTCTAGCGCTTCAACTTCTGCAGACTTACCTTGATCACTTGTGTGTGATGCCGCATCAGCTAATTGCCAATCTTCAATTTCACCAGAACTTAGCTGTGGTCGGCGCTGATCTTTGCGATAAGTATTGATAAATGTTGTGGCTAAAACTCGATACAACCAGGCACGTAAATTTGTTCCAGGTTCAAATTGATGAAAAGAAGCAAAAGCTTTCAAATAAGTATCTTGAACTAAATCTTTTGCATCATGCGGATTCTTTGTGTATCGCAACGCAGCTGCATATAACTGATCTGTGAAGGCAAGGGCATCGCGCTCGAAGCGGACAGCACGATCCGCCGAGCTCTCTTTAACTAGATCCGTTGACATCGCTAAAACACTATCGTTAAAACAGGGTTTCTGGCTCTCCCAAAGGCATTTCTACGATTAAACCTTTTCCATTATTCGCCACGCTATTGACGGCATTTGATACCGGGTGGGCTTTTACGATTGATTCAGGATTCTCAACAACCATTAAGGATTTCAATTCATTCACATCGGTATTGCGGGGATTTAGCCAGGTGTCCCAACGATCATGTGGCATAAAGACAGGCATGCGACTATGAATACTTTCTAATTCGCCTTGTGCTTCTTGGGTAATAATCGAAGCTGTCTCGATGACTTCGCCATTGGGTGCGCGCCAACTACTCCAGATTCCGGCGATTGGAAGTTGTTTGCCGTCCCGTGCTGAAATGTAGAACGGTTGCTTTGGCGAATACTTGCCCAGCGCAGTTGCCCATTCGTAGTACCCCGTTGCAGGAATCAAGCAACGCGTGGCACGAAAGGCATTTCTAAAGGTTGGTTTTTCATGGATCGATTCACTGCGTGCATTGATTGCGCGAGATTGTGAAGCGCGAGCTTCTTGAAAATCTGTTAACCAAGGCCCAATCAATCCCCAAGAAACAATTGCTAACTCTTTTTGTTGACCCGCATCAGAACCAGATTTGTCATTGGCTCGAACAATGTAAATGGGATTAGTTGGCGCGATATTCCAGTTAAGTGGCAATGAAGTTTCAGGAGCGGTTCCGGTAACTGAGAACTGCTCCATAAGCTCGCGCATATCCGCCGTTTGCGCATAACGTCCACACATAATTCAAGGGTATCGCAGGTGCGCTCAGAGGTTAGACTTAGGCGATGACAAACAACGCCCACTGGCCCGCGATTTACCGCGGCGCAACACCAGTTGATATCAGCGTTGTCATTCCTGGATCCAAATCAGTTACCAACCGTGCCCTTATTTTGGCAGCACAAGCAAACTTGCCTTCAACTTTGCGTCGTCCTTTGGTGTCACGCGACAGCGAATTAATGGTGGCTGGGTTAAAAGCTTTGGGTGTTGGTATTGAAGAAAAAAGCGTTGTTGTAAATGGTCTTGAAGAGTTGCAATGGGTAGTAACCCCAAGTGCTTTGCAAGGTGGAGTAAAGATTGATGTAGGAAATGCCGGCACGGTAATGCGTTTCTTGCCGCCACTTGCAGCCCTTGCAACTGGTGAAGTTGCATTTGATGGAGACCCTCGTTCTTATGAAAGACCTTTAGGCCCTGTCATTAAAGCGCTCGAAGAGCTCGGCGTAAAAGTTGAACACGATAATCGTTACAGCTTGCCCCTGAAATTACACGGAACAGGTTCGATACCTGGCGGCGCGCTAACAATTGATGCAAGTGCTTCTAGCCAATTCTTATCTGCTCTGCTTTTGGTTGCACCAAGTTTTGAGCAAGGAATTATCGCAACGCATCAAGGCGGATTACTACCTTCGATGCCGCACATTGAAATGACTGTCGATATGTTGCGTGATTTTGGCGCAACGGTCGATGTTGATTCAGCACAACAAAGCTGGAAAGTTAAGTCAGGTGCATTGCACGGTAAAGATTTGGTAATCGAACCAGACCTTTCTAATGCTGCACCATTTCTTTCATTAGCAATGGTCTGCGGCGGCAGTGTGACAATTGCAGATTGGCCTAAGACAACTACACAACCTGGTGATCAACTTCGCTCAATTCTTACTGCAATGGGTGCAAGTGTTTCCTTTAGTCATGCTGGTTTAACGCTTAAGGGCACTGGCACAATTCACGGAATAGATATTGATCTACATGATGTTGGCGAGCTAACTCCATCTATCGCAGCCCTTGCTGCCCTTGCAGATTCACCTTCTCATTTACGCGGCATCGGGCACTTGCGCCTGCATGAAACCGATCGTCTTGCGGCATTAACCCGCGAAATCAATGCATTAGGCGGAAATGTTGTCGAAGAAGAGACCGCGCTGCATATTACGCCAGCGCCATTACATGCTGGAGTTTTCCATACGTACGAGGACCACCGTTTAGCAACAGCTGGCGCAGTCCTTGGCCTTGTTGTTCCAGACATCGAAGTTGAAAACATTGCGACAACCCGTAAAACGCTTCCGGATTTTCCGAGACTTTGGAGCTCACTTTTAGTATGAGTCCACGCGAATATGATGAATCAGATGCGCGAGTTCGCCCATCACGTAGCACTCGTCCGCGAAGCAAGGATCGTCCTTCACATAATGATGCAATTTCAGCTTTAGTAACAACGGTGGACCGTGGTCGCCAAACCTGTATTACAGAAGATGGAACCATTGTTACCGCAATGCGTGCTCGTGAACTAGGTCCAAAATCTGTTGTCACAGGTGACAACGTCTCACTAGTCGGAGATGTGTCCGGGGCTGAAGGATCACTTGCCCGAATCGTCGCTGTTCAGGAACGGCGCAATTCATTAAGTCGAACCGTTGATGATGCCGCACAAGTAGAACGCACAATTGTTTCCAATATTGATCAATTAGTAATTGTTGTTGCCGCAGCTAATCCTGAACCGCGCCGAGGATTAATCGATCGTTTCTTGGTTTCTGCATTCACCGAAGGCATTGTTCCAAAGATTGTTGTGACAAAAACTGACATCAGCGAAGTGCCAGCATTTCTTGCAGAGTATGCAGATCTAGATGTTGAAATTATTCACACCGCTATCAAGAGTGATTCACGAGAAAAAGATTTGCAAAAACTGCATCAAGTCCTAGAAGGCAAGATTTCAGTTCTAGTAGGACATTCGGGTGTTGGTAAATCAACTTTGATCAATGCCTTGGTTCCGGAAAGCAATCGTGCAACCGGTGATGTGAATGAAGCAACCGGTCGAGGCCGCCACACATCATCTAGTGCAATTGCGCTGCCATTAGTAGATAGTGATGGCTGGATCATTGATACTCCGGGTATTCGTGCATTTGGTTTATCCCATATCGATAATCAGCGAATTGTTGATGCCTTCAGTGATCTATCTGAAGTAGCTGCAAACTGCTTATCCAACTGTTCTCATGCCGAAAGCTCTTGCAAACTAAATGCGTGGGCATCACCTGATGGGACCCCAAATCCCCACAGAATTGCACGCCTGGCAAGCCTTCGCTCACTTCTTGCCGTAAAGGACGCACCTATAACGCCTGTGGAATAGACTCACATCATTATGAGCACAGGCAATGATTCAGCACAGATTCTTGATGATCTGTCACTTGCCCACGCTTTAGCCGATCTGGCAGATGCAATTACTTTAGATCGCTACCAATCACAAGATTTAGTCATCACGACCAAACCTGATAACACACCGGTCACCGATGCAGACCGCGCAGTTGAAACTGCAATCCGAGAAGCGTTAGGCACACATCGCGCTGGTGATGGTTTAGTCGGAGAAGAATTTGGAAGTGATAAAGGAAATTCAGGTCGGTACTGGGTCATTGATCCAATTGATGGCACTAAAAACTTTATGCGCGGAGTTCCAACCTGGGCCACCTTGATTGCTCTTGTTCAAGTTGATGCAGCTGGCAATGAAGAAGTTGTTGTTGGAATCGCAAGTGCACCAGCTTTAGCTAGACGTTGGGCGGCAGCCAAGGGACATGGGGCAACAGTTCGCTTTAATTCTGGGAATAGTGATTTCTCAGAAGATTTTGAAAGTGGAGTGGACGAAAAGAAGATTTCTGTTTCAAAGGTTTCATCCCTAAGTGATGCATCAATTTCATATTCAGATTTTGTTGGCTGGGGCGATCGTTTAGAACCTTTCCAAAAGATGCTTGCAGGTGCTTGGCGCACGCGCGGTATCGGTGATTTCTGGTCACACATGCTGGTGGCAGAAGGCGCAGTTGATGTTGCAATTGAGCCATCACTAGCACTGTGGGACATGGCAGCCCTGGACATCATTGTTCGTGAAGCTGGTGGAACATTCACAAATACTGCAGGTCAAAACGGACCGTTTGGTGGAAGCGGCGTTTCAACAAATGGTGTACTGCATAACGCAGTAATCAACGGTTTGAATCCGTAGTAGGCAAAGAAGAGAGCGACGATGAGCACAGAGGCAGGCAAGACACAGGTGAGCAATACACCGCTTGAACCAACAACATTGTCAGTTCAAGGAATGACCTGTTCTTCGTGCGTGAACTCTGTAGAAAAAGCGCTCAATAGTGTTGAAGGCGTTAGCGCAACGATCAACTTTGCCACTGAAACTGCGCACATTTTGGCTCCCGCTGAAATCACCGCTAAAGATTTAATCAAGATTGTAGAAAAGGCTGGATATTCAGCATCTCTGTTAGTTGATGCGCAATCAGTTGCGCTGCATAGCAAGAAGTCAGCTCGTGCATTTTTCTTTGCAGCACTCTTTGCAATCCCAGCAGTTGCCATTTCAATGGTCATGAGCTGGCATCACCAAATTGATATGTGGATTCATGATCTGCTGGATACAGCCGGTTTGCCACATCCTTTGTATTCGCCAACTGCATGGGTCGCTATTGCACTCAGTGCGCCAGTGGTTTTAATTGTTGCTTATCCAATTCATAAGGCAGCCCTTAGAAATCTTAAGCATCCAACTATGGATAACTTGATTTCCATGGGTTCATTAGCCGCATTTGGTTGGTCGATTTATGCTAATTCAACTGGTGCGGGCGATGTTTACACCGAAGTTGCTGCAGGAGTTATCTTCTTTGTCATTCTTGGTCGCTACCTAGAAACTCGAGCAAAGGCTAAAGCCAGTAGTGCGTTGTCATCACTTCTTGCATTAGGTAGTAAAGAGGTAACGATTATTCGTGGGGGATTCCCACTGATTGTCCCCATTGAGCAATTACAAATTGGCGATGAGTTTGAAGTCCGCCCGGGTGATCGAATTGCAACTGACGGAATTGTCGTCAAGGGTGAAAGCGCAGTTGATAATTCAATGCTTACTGGTGAAGCCAAGCCAGTAGATGTTGGCCCAGGATCTTCAGTCATTGGAGCATCGGTAAACCACAATGGCCGTTTGATTGTTCGAGCAACGCGGGTTGGTAGCGATACTGAACTTGCACGCATCACTGCAATGGTGATCAGCGCACAAGGTACAAAAGCTCCAATTCAACGGCTTGCAGATCGAATCAGCGCAGTCTTTGTTCCTATTGTTACCGTTCTTGCAATTGGAACCTTTGCGGGTTGGTACTACACAGGTACATCACTTACTGAATCAATTTCAATTGCAATTACTGTTCTTGTAATTGCTTGCCCATGTGCACTTGGTTTAGCTACACCCGTTGCATTACTTGTGGCATCAGGCCGCGGCGCAGCTCGTGGAATTGTGTTGCGCGAGCCTCGGGTCCTAGAAGTTGCCCGCAAAGTCGATGTCGTTGTATTTGATAAGACTGGCACGCTGACAGAAGGCGTCATGCTTGTTCAGGAAGCAACTATTTCAATAGTAGCTGGTGCGGTTCTAGGTCGTTCCTTTGCCGACATTGTTACACCTGAACACATAATTGCTTCTGCCCAAGCAATTGAATCTCTGAACAATCACCCTGTTGCGCTATCTATTACTCGATACGCGCTTGCCCAAAGTGGATCTAAATCTTCAATTCCAAACGCTGCCCGCCCAACCTATGCCGTCTCTGATTTTTCAGTGACCCCTGGTTCAGGTGCTGCAGGTCGCGTATCAATACTTTCGCAATCTCCAGTTGTGCTTATTGGTTCTCCTGCAGCTGTTGCACATAGCTCAACCGAATTTCATTCAGAGATTAAAGCCGCAGTCGAGCGCGGACAAGCTGCCGGCTTAACCGTTGCTGTACTTGCCTGGGATGGCGTCGCACTTGCAGTCTTTGCAGTAGGGGATCAACTTAAAAGCGATGCTGCCCAAACTGTCGCTGATCTTCAAAAGATGGGGATCACTCCTTGGCTTGTAACTGGTGACAGCTCTGAAGTTGCTGCAACGGTTTCATCAACAGTTGGAATTGATGCAGCACATGTTGTTTCACATGCGCTACCTGAAACTAAGCTTGAAATCGTAGAACGCTTAAAGAGTGAAGGTCACACCGTGTTAATGATTGGTGATGGCATCAATGATGCCGCTGCCTTGACCGCGGCAAATCTTTCAATGGCGATGGGCACCGGAACAGATACTGCAATTAATAGCGCAGACATCACTTTGATGAATACTGGATTAGGTAGCGTTGTTTCTGCACTAAAACTTTCTACCAAGACCTTAAAGATCATTCGCTTAAACATGGGTTGGGCATTTGTTTACAATCTAATTGGCTTGCCAATTGCAGCTGCCGGTCTACTAACGCCGTTGTATGCAGCAGCGGCCATGGCCGCAAGTAGCGTGCTGGTTGTTACTAACTCACTTCGCATTAAGTAACTCTGCGCCTCTGTAATTCTTAGGTATTGCCGCAAGCAAAAAGGGCCCTCTTTCGAGGACCCTTTTTTCCTTTAATGACTTTATTACTAGTAGCGGGGGCAGGATTTGAACCTACGACCTCTGGGTTATGAGCCCAGCGAGCTACCGAGCTGCTCCACCCCGCGTCGGTAGTGCAATCTTATGCGCACCAATAGATAAAGACCAAATCCATGCGATTGCCCGCATGAACTTGGCCTTTATCTTTCTAATTATTTACTTTTTGTTTTGTGCATTGATTGCTGCATCAAGTGCAGACTTCAAACGCTTTTGTGCTCTGTCATATGCTGCAAAGTCTCCCTTTGCAAGTGCGGCAAGACCATCGGCATATGCTTGTTTTGCACTAGCTAGTGAGTTTGCAAGTGAAGAGTTTGTTGTAGTTGTACCAGTAGTTGTTCCACCGGTAGTAGTTCCACCCGCAGTAGTACCGGAGTTTCCACCGAATACCTGATCAAGTGCGCCCTTTAATGTGTCGTCATATCCAATTTGATCTCCGAAGGAAACGAGTACCTTCTGAAGCAATGGATAAGCCGCGGTATTTGAAGTCGCCTTTACGTACACAGGTTGGACGTACAAGAGACCGCCACCAACTGGCAGTGTCAACAGATTTCCAAGTACAACATCAGAACCACCACGACGAAGTAGTGACAAAGAGTTTGCAACTTCAGGCTTTGCTTCGAAGTTAGATGCAACCTGTGAAGGACCCGCAACGTTTGTGTTTCGAGGCAATTGTAGAACTGTCATCTTTCCGTAATCCGGACCTGGATCAGAGTTCACAACTGCAAAGGCTGAAAGGTTTTCACGACCACCACGTGGAACAAATGGAGTAGTCAATGAGAATGTAGGCTTTTGTGTTCCTGGCATTTGAAGCGTTAAGTAGTAAGGAGGTTGCGCAGAAGCGTTAGCTCCAAATGTTGATGGGTCTCTAGGTACGCGCCAGAAATCTTGTCCACCGTAGAAAGCTTCTGCGGTCTTTACGTGATACGAGCTGAGGATGTCACGTTGAACTCTGAAGAGATCTTCTGGGTAGCGGATGTGCTCTAGAAGCTGTGCGGAAATTTCACTCTTTGGCTTAACAGAGTTAGGGAAAGCCTTAGACCAAGTCTTTAGAACCGGATCCTTTTCATCCCATTCGTACAAGGTAACTGTTCCGTTATAAGCATCAACTGTTGCTTTTACAGAGTTACGGATGTAGTTAACGCTCCGATTTAGCTGTGAAGCTACAGATGCAGAGTTAGTAGTTAGTGCATCTGCGGTTGCATTAGATAACACGGTCTGTCGTGCATATGGGTATCCGGCACTTGTTGTGTAGCCATCGATTATCCAAATGATTTTTCCATCAACCAATGCTGGGTATGGATCTCCATCAAGGGTTAACCATGGAGCAACCTTTGCAACGCGATCACGAGGATTGCGTTCAAAGAGAATCTTTGAATCTTTGTTGATCAAGTTTGAAAGAAGAATTCTCTGCTCTTGATACTTCAAGGCAAATACAGCTTTATTTAGTAGTGAACCAACTGGAACTCCACCTGAACCTGTGTATGTGTAATTGCGCTGACCATTTGCAGAAGTGTCATCCGGATAGTCAAATTCCACTGGACTGTCTGTCTTTACTCCGCCAATGATTGAGTAATCAGGAACATTCTCACCGAAGTAAACACGTGGCTCAAACTTTCCAAGTGCACCTGTTGGTGGAAGGTTTCCGACGCTAAATGAAGGCTTTCCATCGGCATCTCGTTCATTGCCATACGCTGCAACAAAACCGAAACCGTGTGTGTATACAAGGTGGTCATTGATCCAGTTACGAGATGGGTTGCCAGCAATATTTAATTCACGAACAGCAACTACAACATCTCGCTTAACGCCATTAACGGTGTAGCGATCGATATCAAGTGAATCCGGGAAGCTGTAGTACGGGCGGATCTGCTGAAGTTGTCTAAATGTTGGTGACAAAACATTTGGATCCATCAAACGAATATTGGCAATTGTCGCCGCATCATCTGCAAGCTGGCCAGTATTTGTTGAATCAGTTGCTTGGTAATCCTTCATGGTTACGCCATCGATGCCATATGCAGCGCGGGTTGCATCAATGTTGCGCTGAATAAATGGAGCTTCCTTTGAAGACTCACTTGGCTTTACCTGGAACTGTTGAATCGCACCTGGGTATAGGCCAGCGATCAAGACCGAAGAAACAACCAACAGCGCAGTGCCTGCTGCAGGAAGTACCCATGAGCGACGAACAATGTTTGCAAAGAATAGAAGTGAACAGATGATTGCGATTCCCGCAAGGATTGCCTTGGCAGGCAAAACTGCATTTACATCTGTGTAAGTAAGTCCCGTAATCAAACGGCTTTCCTTCAATGCAAGTGCGTAGCGATCAAACCAGTAAGCAACCGCCTTGAGCAGAACAACTAGTCCTAGCAGCACTGAAAGTTGCACACGAGCTGCAACCGTTGTGCGATCCTGTTGAACCTGTAGACGAATTCCGCCGTATAGATAGTGAACGGCAACTGAGGCAAGGATTGCAAGGATTGCCGTTGAGATTCCCCATGAAATCAACGTTTGCCAGAAAGGTAAACGGAATGCAAAGAATGAAACATCCATATTGAACTGTGGATCTTTAACACCAAAAGAAGTTGAGTTTTTAAACAACAACCAAGTGCTCCACAGTTGTGACCCTGCAGTACCTGCAAAGTAGAACAACGCAATGCTAAGACCAATAATTATCGGGCGACGAATAGGTTCAACTTGCGAACGGTAGCGTTCTAAGTTGTCTGCCTCTACTGTCATTGGCACATATAGCGGACGTCGCTTGTATGCCAACAGCACATTCAAAATCACAATGACAGAAGTCAGCAAACCAGAAACAACAAAGAGTGTTGCCTTGGTTGTCAAAATTGTTGACCAGGTATTTGTGAAGTTAACTGATTTAAACCACAACCAATCAGCATAGAAGCCACTTAGTGCTGTGAAGAGAACACCGATGGCTACAAGAATTCCAATTGTTATTGCTAGTGGACTTTTGCCGCCTTTGAATGGGAAGGCTGGGCGTTGAAACTGGGGGTTATTCGTCATGGGGCAAAGTTAGCGCAACGCGAATTACCCCACCAATTAGGAGCCACCTTTGGTGGTCATAAAGGTTAATACTTGCTGAGAATCAACGTCCTGAGCGCTCCAAATAGTTAATCGCTTGGGCCAAAGTGGCAACGGTTACAACTTTGATGCCATCAGGGATATTGCTGATCTCATCTGCGTTATCGACGGGAGCAAAGAAAATGGTAGCTCCCACTTTTTGGGCAGACATAATCTTTTCGTTGATCCCACCGATTGGACCAACAATGCCCCGCGATGTGATTGTTCCTGTACCAGCAATATGTCGTTTTTGAAGCACATCTTTTTCAGTCAAAAGTTCAACTAAACCAATTGAAAATACGAGACCGCCACTGGGACCACCGGTTTCACCAGTCTTGAAAACAATCTTTTTTGTATCAAGTTGGTTGGCACGTTCAACGCCTTGTGATTTTGTTTCAGCCATGATCTCTGGATGTGTTTGCAAGTAATTAACTGCAGCAATGATTGCCGTGTCTTGCGATTTCACCATGTCCTCTTTAGCTTGCTTACTTTCTTCTTCAGATGAAGTACCAGGAGGATAGATTGCAGATTTTGGATAGACCGCACGATTGCCGCTAATCCACGAATACACAAGTTCTGGTCCAAAAATCCATGCATCTGGATTTGTCACTCTGATCGACATTAAATCAATGCGACCAGAAGCTGGATAGTTTGTTAAACCTTTAAATGTAATGACACCTTTAAATATATTTTGAGCTTCACCCGGCAAGACAATTGCAAATGGCAGGGGAGCAAGAGTTGCTAAGGCAAAGAAAATTCCTAGAGTTGCAGTAACTAATCGTGGAAGTCTAGAAAATCGCATCATCTTCAGGTTAGTTATTTCGCGCTAGATAGTGCTTGACCTAGCTGG